>Ga0070665_100001755_pt1 | contig 24800 bp, 27 predicted proteins | sample KBSS13metaG_FD_65862 | JGI IMG/M metagenome (GOLD analysis project Ga0070665, IMG submission 65862) | Switchgrass rhizosphere microbial communities from Kellogg Biological Station, Michigan, USA - KBS S1-3 metaG | ecosystem: Host-associated > Plants > Roots > Rhizosphere > Soil ... | reverse complement strand
GGCGGTCGTGGTCTCGGTGCTCGGGGCGGCGGCGGTCTACACGCTGCGCGGGCTCTACGCCGGGGCCCGCCGGTTCGGCTGGTACTCGGCGACGCTGGGGGCGGAGGGCATCGGCAGGCTGCTGCCCTGTGCCGCGCTCGTGCTCGCGGGGTCCGCCGTCCCGGAGCTGTTCGGGTTCGCGTTCGTGCTCGGCGCCGGGTTCGCCGCCCTGCTGACGGTCGTGGGGATGCGCGGGCGCACCGGCGCGCACCTGCCGTCGCCGCCGGTCGACCGGGTGCGGCTGGGGCGCGAGGTCGGAATGCTGGCCGCGGCCTCGGGGCTGACGCTGCTCGTGGCCAACCTGGCCCCGGTCGTCGTCACCTCCCGGTTGGTCACGGACGCGGCCACCGCGGCCGCCTTCGCCTCCCTGTTCGTGCTCACCCGCACCCCGCTGTTCCTGTTCGGGCCGGTGCAGGCCCTGCTCATCCCCGGCCTGTCCGCAGCCGCCGCGCGGGGCGACCGCGCCACGCTGCGCAGGCTGACCGGCCTCGCGCTGGGCCTGGTGGCGGTCGTCGGGTCGGTCGGAACGCTGCTCGCCTGGCTCGCGGGCTCGTGGGCGGCGCAGACCTTCTTCGACGCCCCCGTCGCGTTGCCCGGCGGGATCGCCGCCGCCCTGTGCATCGGCACGATCGGCATGATGGCGGCCCAGATCCTCCAGGCTGTCTTGGTCGCCCTGCGCGCCAGCCGGATGGCGACGATCGCGTGGGCCGTCGGCACCGTCCTCTACGTCCCGATCCTGTTCCTCCCCCTCCCCCCGGTCCTCGCCGCCACCATCGCCCAGGTCGTGGCACCGGTCGTCGTGGTGGGGCTGATGGTGGTCGCGGTGCGGGGCGGGGTGCGGCGGTTGGACCCGGCGCCCGTCGGGGTCTGACCACCCGGACGCGCAGGCCGGAGCGTCCCGGGAGCGGTGGGGAGGAGTCCTAGGCTGAGGCCCCCCGCAACGTCCCGTTCGCCCGCTGCACTGGAGCAGTCATGACGTTGCACGCCCTCGTGCCTCTCGCCGCGCTCGTCCTCCTGCCCGGCCTCCTCGTCGGCGTCGCCCTCGGGCTGCGGGGCTGGCTCCTCGCCGGCGCCGCGCCGGTGGTGACCTTCGGGATCGTGGGCATCGCGGCGCCCCTGGTGCCGGCACTCGGGCTGACGTGGTCGGCGCTCACCCTCGCCGGCACCGCCGCCGTGCTGGCCGCGGGTGGCCTCGGGGCTCGGCTCGCCCTCGCGGGTCGCCTCCCGAACGACCCGCCCGCCGCCGAGGAACGCCGCCACTGGGGCCTCGACCGGCACGCCGCCGTCGTGGTCGGAGTGGGGATCGCGGGCGGCGTCGGCGCCTACACCGGGTGGAACGCCACCCGCGGGCTCACCGCCGTCCCGCAGTGGTGGGACGCGTTCTGGCACATGAACGCGATCCGCTTCATCGCCGACACCGGTAATCCGTCGCCCGAGGCACTCCGCGCGCTGAACGAGCCGCAGGGCCCGTTCTTCTACCCCGACGGCTGGCACGCCCTGCTCGCCGCGCTCTGCCGACTGACCGGAGTATCGCCGATCGCGGCCATCGACGGGTCCATGGTGGCCGTGGTCGGCGCGTTCGCCCTCGGTACCGCGACCCTCGTGCGGGTCTGCGGCGGGCGGGCGGCCCTCGCCGCCGCGTCCGCCCTGCTGTCCTGCGCCGTCACCGCGTTCCCCTACGACGTCATCGGCTGGGGTCCGCTGTTCCCGTTCGTCATCGGGCTCGCGATGGTGCCCGGGCTGTTGGCCCTGCTCGCCGCCCTGCTGCGGACGCGCAGCGGCAACCGGGTGGGCCTGCCGGTGGCCCTCGCCGTCGGCGCGCTCGGCGGCCTCGCGATCCACCCCAGCGTGGTGGTCGCCGCGTTCGTGTTCGGGGTCGCACTGCTCGTGCAGCAGAGCCGTCACGGCCGGTGGTCGGATCTCGGCGCGCTGGCCGTCGCGGCCGTGGTCGCCGTCGTGCTCGGGTTCCCCTTCGTGCGGGCGACCCTGGCGGCCACGGACGGCGCCGCCGTCGACTGGCCTGCGACGGAGCCGCCGTCCGACGCCATCGGCGCGATGATCACCTTCGGCCACGCGCAGACCTACCCGCAGTACTGGATCGCCGTCCTGTGCCTCGTCGGCCTCCTGCGCCGCCGGGCCCTGCGCCCGATGCTCTGGTACGTGGTCGCGGGCGGGGTCTTCGCCGGGCTGTTCGTGCTGGCGGCCTCGTACGAGGGCTCGCTCGTCGCGGCGCTGACCCGGCCCTGGTGGAACGACCGGTGGCGCTTCGCCGCCCTCTGGGGCATGGCCGCCGTCGTCCTCGCCGGGGCGGGACTGGTCGGCATCACCGACGCGCTGGCGGGACTGGTCCGGCGCGTCCGCGCGACGCGGCACGCGACGGCGGTGGCGTCCGTCCTGGCGGCCGCGGTCGTCGTCGTGGGCTCGAAGGGTCTCTACCAGGCCCGGAACCAGGAGCGGATGACGAACGCCTACCCCGGCGAGGTCTCGGTGAGTGCCCAGGAGCAGCGCGTCTTCGGATACCTCGCGGGGCTGGTGCCGCCCGGCCAGACCGTGATGAACGACCCCTTCGACGGCTCGGCGGCGATGTGGGCCCTGGCGGGCGTCCGGCCGCTGTTCCCGTCGCCCACCATCGAGCCCCAGGAGCTCGTCACGATGGAGCCGGACCGGAAGCTGCTGTGGACGTCGTTCCGGAGCATCGGCTCGGACCCGGCGGTCCGCGCGGCCGCGGACCGGCTCGGCATCCGGTACGCCGTGGTGGGCGACGACGGCTTCATCGCCGGCGGGGAGCACGTTCGCGGGATGCGCGACCTGGCCGGTGTGCCGGGCCTCGAGCTCGTGCACACCGACCAGGACGTGCGGGTCTACCGCATCACCGGCTGAGCCGGTCCTCCTGGCCGAGGGCCTCCTCGACCGCCCGGACGCGCAGCCGCAGCCGCGCGGTCTCCTCGGCCAGGGTGCGGGTCTGCTCCTCGAGCAGGCCCACCTCGCGGGAGAGCTGCAGGGACACCGCGAACAGCACGATCAGCGAGCCGAAGAACAGCAGGTTGCTCGGGGTGCGGACGCCCACCAGCTCCGACAGGGCGGGGAGCAGGCCGGGGACCAGCGCGACGACGAGGGTGCCGACCGAGATCAGCACCCAGATCACCGCGTACTTCTCGCGCAGTCTCCGGCGGCGGACGAGCTCGACGACCAGGGCCAGGGCGACGACCGCGACGACGATCGAGACGACGGTCAGACGAAGGCCGGCCACGAGCCCTCCCCCCGCTCGCGGCGCACCAGCGCCAGCCCGACCGCGGCGACGACGCGGCCGAGGTAGACCGCCGAGCGGATCGGGTTCGTGCTCGCCACGCCGGTCGTGCGGGGGCGCATCGCGACCGGGACCTGGCTGATCCGCAGCCCGGCCCGGTGGGCCAGCACCAGGGCCTCGACGGTGTCGCCGAGGTACTCCTCGGGGTACCGCTCGGCGAACAGCGCGACCGCCGGGCCCCGGACCAGGCGGAACCCCGACGTCGGGTCGGTCAGCCGGGTCCCGGAGATGCGGCTGAGCGCGCCCGCGAGCAGGCGCATCGCCCAGCGGCGGGGGCCGCGGACCTCGTAGTCGCCGCGGCCCGCGAACCGGGCGCCGATGACGACCTCGGCCTCGCTCACGGCGGCGAGCGCGGCGACCTCGCGCGGGTCGTGCTGGCCGTCCGCGTCCACCTGCACGACGGTCTCGAACCCGTTCTCGACCGCGTAGCGGTACGCCGCCCGCATCGCGCCACCCACGCCCAGGTTGAACGGCAGGCGCAGGACCACCGCACCGGCGTGCGCGGCGCGGCGGGCGGTGAAGTCCGTGGAGCCGTCGTCCACGACCAGGACGCGGGCGGCGGGACAGGCCGCCCGCACCTCCGCGATCACCTGGGCGACCGAGTCCTGCTCGTTGAGGGCGGGGAGGACGATCAGGATCCCGGCACCGAACGCGTCGGGCGTACCGAGGTCGAGGGGTAGCTGATGAGCGACCGACATGGGAGTGCGCCTTTGCTCTCACGGTTCGACGACGTCGAGTTCGCGGAATGGCGAGAAGACCCGATGACCGGGCGTCGACCGCTGTTCCCCCGAAAACGATTCGCCCGACGGTAACCCCGATGTGAGTGACATCGGCGCTGGTAGAGGCGGCGCGGAAGAGTGAACGGCGCCATGATCACCGATTCGGTGCCCGGACCGCCGACTACGGCGGCGGAGGCGCCGAACCGGCGATCACGCGCCGAGTCGGGGCCCGCAGGAGGCCAAGGGGGCGGCGCGCATCGCGGTGTCCCCGGGGACCACGGCGGTGGCGGCGAAGGTCTGGAGGCGGGCGAGGGCGTCCGGGGAGGGCAGGGCGTCGCGGCGGACCCAGTGGCCCCGGGTGCCGCTGCCGGTGATCAGGGCGTAGTCGCGGGCGAGGCGGGGGTCCTCGAGCAGCCCGGAGTGCACCGACCACACCGAGTGGGAAGTGAGGAAGGTGGGGCGGGCCTCGTCGAAGACGTGGTCACGCAGGCCGGGCATGTCGTCGTCGCGCCAGTAGCGGGCGATCCGGGCGTCGGCGAGGCCGACCATGTCCACCACCTGCATGCGGGTGGTCAGCGCGACGCCTCCGATGTCCGGCACGAGCACCGAGCCCGTGCGCAGGCCGAGCACGTCGGCGTAGCCCTGGATCGCGCCGCCCGTGGAGGCCACCAGGCACATCGGCACCGTCGGCGACGCACGGAACCGCTGCACGTGGTCGACCACGAACCCGCCGGAGCCGACGACGACCACCCCGGCCACGAGCACCGCGGCGACCCGGCCGCGCCACCCCGCCAGCCGGATGATCCGCACCACCGCGACCGCCACGACCAGCGCCGACATGGCCCAGACGGGGGTGGCGAAGCGGAGCTGGGCCATCCAGTCCGGCTCCAGCACCACGAACGACGCCAGCGCGAGACCGAGCAGGACGAGCAGGCTGAGCAGCCCCCGTCGGAAGGGGCCGGAGCGGGTCAGCACCGCGCCCACCACCCCGGCGCCGAGGGCGAGCGGCAGCCAGCCCAGGTAGCTGACGAGCTCGGCGGGACGGTTGAGGTCCTCCGCGGCGGGCAGACCCTGGGATTTCGCGAGTGCCGTGTTCGGCAGGACCTCGCCGAAGGTCACCACCCGCCAGGCGAGGTAGGTGCCCGCGGGCACGGCGAACGCCGCGAGGCCCAGCGCGATCGCCCCGAGAGAGCGGCCCAGCGCGGCCCGCCGCAGGAACAACAGCACGACGATCGGGTACGCGCCCGCGTAGATCAGCCCGTCCGGCCGGGTGAGGGCGGCGAGCGCGGCCGCCAGTCCGGCCGCGACACCGACCCACGGCGACAGCAGCCGCCCGGTCACCGCGGCCCGGGCCAGGATCGCGCCGAGCACGGCGACGGTGGCCGCGAGCAGCGAGTTCTCCAGGCCGGAGACCACCCAGATCACGAACGACGGGATGAGCGCGAGGACGACGCCTGCGCCGAGCGTGACGAGCGTGGGCCGCGGTCCCAGCGCCCGAGCCGTCGCCTGGAACGCCGCGAACAGGACCGCGACCAGCACGTACGCGAGGGCCTTGGGGTAGGCCGCGTAGTCCGGGATCCCGAGCAGCGTGCCGTGGTCGAACAGACCGAGCCACCGGCCCGCCACGAGCAGGGCGAGCCAGGCCGGGTTCGAGAAGCCCTCGACCGGATCGGCGCCGGGCTGCAGGACCGGACCCGCGCCCTCCGCGACGGAGCGGGCGTAGGCGAAGGTGATCGCGGCGTCGTCGACGATCCAGCGGCCGTAGAGGCCGCCGTGCGCGGCGATCAGCGCGGTCGGGACCAGCACCGCGAGGACGTCGGCCGCGACGCGCCGCAGCCGGGACGGCCGACGCGAGACGGGGGCGGAGACGGAGGTCTCCTCGATCACGGCCATTCGGTGCAGTGTGGCCGGACCGGGCGCGGCGCCGCGGGCGCCACGCCGGTGGATCTACAGGTAGACCGCGAGGCTCAGCATCGCGACCCAGGCCACGGCGAGGACCTGCAGCACCCGGTCGCCCAGGGCGATGTCCTCCGGCTCGCCGCCGTTGCCGTTGTCGACGTCCACGGCGTAGCGCAGGACGGCGACGACGAACGGGACGATCGAGATGACCGACCACACGGAGTTGTGGTGGGCCTCGCGGATCTCGAAGGCCCACAGGCCGTAGTCCATGACCAGCACGGTGGCCGAGAGGCCCCACACGAACCGCAGGTAGGACGGCGAGTAGGACTCCAGCGACTTGCGGATCTTCGCGCCGGTGCGCTCGGCGAGCATCATCTCGGCGTAGCGCTTGCCGGAGACCATGAACAGCGAGCCGAACCCGGCCGCGAGCAGGAACCACTGCGAGAGCGGGATGCCCGCGGCGACGCCGCCTGCGATCGCCCGCATCAGGAAGCCGGAGGCGACGATGCAGATGTCGAGGACCGGCTGGTGCTTGAGCCAGAAGCAGTACGCCAGCTGCACGACGACGTAGACCCCGAGCACGACCAGCAGCTGCCACGAGGCGAACAGCGACAGCACGATCGCGGCCGCGAAGGCCACCGCCGCCACGACGTAGGCCACCGGGACCGGCACGATCCCGGCCGCGATGGGCCGGTTCTTCTTGGTCGGGTGGGCGCGGTCGGCCAGGACGTCCTTGGCGTCGTTGACCAGGTACACGCCGGACGCGGCCAGCGAGAACGCGACGAACGCGATCAGCAGCTTGAGCGCGACGGGACCCTGGAACAGGTCCCCGGAGGCGAACGGCGCGGCCAGGACCAGGACGTTCTTGACCCACTGGCGCGGTCGCATCGTCTTGAGCACGCCCGCCGCGAGCCCCATGGGGCTCCGCTGCGGCGTCGGCTGCACGTCGGTGGGCACGTCGGTGCTGGTCATGAACGCTTCTTCCGGGTCAGGCGCGGGATCACGCGCCGGGCGGCCAGGGCGACGCCGGCGCCGAGACCGGCCCCGGTCGCCACGTCGGTCGGGTAGTGCACGCCCAGGACCAGCCGGGACAGCGCCATCACGGGGACGACGGCCAGGGGCGCCCGCGACCGCAGCAGGCCGCCGTAGAGCACTGCGGCGGCGGTGGTCGAGGTGGCGTGCGAGGAGGGGAACGAGAGCTTGCTGGGGGTGCCGACCCCGACCCGGACCGAGGGATGGTCCGGCCGCGGCCTGCGCACGACGCGCTTGACCCCGATCGACGCCCCGTGGGCGAACGCGACGGCCGCGGCGGACCACAGCCACTCCGCGCGGCGGGGCCGGTCGACGGCGGCGCCGACCACCCCGAGGGCGAGCCAGCCGAGCGCGTGCTCACCGAAGTGCGACATCCCCCGCGCGACGGCGACGGCCTGCGGCGTGCCGATCGCCTCCTGCACGGCGGCCAGGACCTGGACCTCGGCCGGTGCCGGCGACGGGACGACGGGAGCGGCGGGCACCGCGAGCGACCGGTCGGTCACGACAGGGCCTCCTCGCGCACGCTCGTGGCGGGCGCAGGTCCGGGAGTGGTACGGCGCGCCATGCTACGCGGGAGCCCCCGGGCGGCCGGGGCCGACATCCCGCGGCGGCCCCCAGCCGCAGGTCAGAACCAGCGTTCGAGGACCAGCGCGACGCCCTCGTCGCCGTGCGTGGCGGTGATCTCGTCCGCGGCCGCGGCGACCTCGGGATGGGCGTTGCCCATCGCCACGCCGTGCCCCGCCCAGCGCAGCATCGCGAGATCGTTGGGCATGTCCCCGAAGGCCACGGTCCGCTCCGCGGTGACGCCGTACAGCGCGGCGACCTCGGCCAGCCCCGTCGCCTTCGTGACGCCCGCGGGCGCCACCTCCACCAGGCCGCCGGAATGGGAGAAGGTCAGGTCCACGCTGTCGCCCACCAGGGGGCGGAGCGCGGCGACCATCGCCTCGCTGCCGAGGCTCACGTCCCGGACCAGCAGCTTCACCGCCGGACGGGCCAACAGCCGGTCGCGCTCCTCGGTGGGCGGCCCGTCGCCGGGCCAGGCGTGCCGGTAGTCCGGCTCGGCCACGAACTGCGCGGCCTGGTCGACGAAGGCGCTCTCGCCCACCCGCTCGACCCCGAGGGTGGCCTCGGGCAGGGCCCGCGCGACGGCCGCGGCGAGCCTGCCGAGGTCCTCCGCCGTCAGCGCGTGGGCGGAGACGACCCGGTCCGCCTCGACGTCGTAGAGCACCGCGCCGTTCGCGCAGACGGCGTACCGGACCACACCGAGCTGCGTGGCGACCGGCGGGATCCACCGCGGCGGCCGCCCCGTGACCAGCACGAACGGCACACCCTCGGCCACCGCCCGACCGATCACGGCCGCGGTACGCGGGCTGACGGTGTGGTCGGGACCCAGCAACGTCCCGTCGACGTCGCTGGCGACCAGTCTCGGCGCCTCCACACAGGTAGCGTACGGACCATGCGCGTGCTCGTGGTCTCGGCGCCGCTCACCGGACATCTGCTGCCGATGCTGCCGCTGGCGGAGGCGCTCTGGGAGGCGGGGCACGACGTGCTCGTCGCCACCGGCGGGGACGCGATGGGCGCGGACACCGGCGAGCTGCCGGTGATCGACGTCGCGCGGGAGCTGTCGTTCACCCGGATCGCCGCCCGCTGCATGGCCGCGCACCCGCTCGACGCCCGCGCGGAGCTCGCGGGCACGGCCGGGACCCGGATGGTCGCGCGGCTGTTCGGGGCGGTGAACGAGGAGCTGTCCGACGCGCTGGTGACCGTGGTCGACCAGTGGCGCCCGGACGTCGTCGTGCACGAGCCGCTGGCCGTCGCAGGCGCGCTGGCGGCCGCCCGGCACGACCTGCCCACGGTGCTGCTGGAGAACTCGCTGTTCGACGGCCCCGCGCTGGTCCGGGTCACCGCGGCGTCGAAGATGATGCTGCGCGCGCTGCGGCGACACGGTCTGGAGGAGTCCGGGCTGCCCGAGCCGGAGGTCCTGCTCACGACCGGCCCGCGCAGCGTGGTCGGCGACCGCGCCGGGCTGCCGATGCGGCCGATGCAACGCGGCGGCGGGGAGATCCCGGCCTGGCTGCGCGTGCCGTCCAGCTCGGGGGACCGCCTGGACCGGCCCCGCATCCTCGTCTCGCGCAGCACCGTGCCCGGTCCGGGCGCCGACCCGATGCCCGCCGCGCTGGCCGTCGCCGGTGAGGTGGACGCGGAGATCGTGCTGATCAGGCCGGACTCGCGGACCGCGCGGCGGGCGCAGGGCTCGCCGCACGTGCGGACGGTCGGCTGGGTGCCGCTCACCGACGTCATGCCGCTGTGCGCGGCGATCGTGCACCACGGTGGGGCGGGGACGTCCGTCGGCGCGCTGAGTGCGGGCGTCCCCCAGCTGGCCGTGCCCGGCCCCGGGGACCGCAGGCACAACGCCGAGCTCGTCGCCCGCCGCGGCGCGGGCCTCGCGGGCAAGGTCACCGCGGAGGCACTCCACCGCCTGGTCGTCGACGGCGAGCTGGCCGCCAACGCCCGGGAGGTGCGGGCCGAGCTGGAGGCCATGCCCCCGCCCGAGGCCTACGTGCCCGCGATCGCAGCGCTGGACTGATCCCGCCGGCCTAGATGATCGCGACCGCGACGATCAGGCCCAGGGCGATGTGGGTCGCCGCGACGACCCAGGCCTCGGGAAGGAGCTCGTCGGCGGCGAGCGCGGGGCCGATCTTGATGCCGGTCACCCACTCCAGCAGCCGCACGCCCGCGACCTGCGCGATGATCCCGACCAGGCCGTAGACCAGCGAGGCGAGCAGGCCCTCGGCGAGCAGCCCCGAGGCGGTGAAGATCGCGGTGACCACGATGAAGGCCATCGAGACCATCCCGGCCGAGGTCACCACCACGGCGCCCGGCCTGCCGTCGCGGACCAGCTGGTTGAGCTTGCCGGGCGTGGTGATGTCGATGGCCCAGAAGCCGACCAGCATCAGCAGCGCGCCGAGCAGGGCGTAGAGCAGGATCGCGCCGACCCCGCGGCCGAGCCCGGCGAAGTAGGTGGCGTCCAGGGCGAGCGTCATGGGTTCCTCACGGTGGGCGTAGGGGGGAGCACTACTCGGGGATGCGGTGGGGGACGAACGCAGCGCCGTCGTCCGTGACCAGGCCCGCGGTCTCGCGGATGCCCAGCCCGGCCGAGCCGTCGCCGACGATCCACGCGCCCAGGGCGGGCCGGAAACCGTCGAACTCGGGCAGCGGGTCGAACAGCTGGTAGACGTAGCCCTCTGCGCCGTAGACGCCGCCGGTGGAGACCTGGGAGCCGGGCGCGACGATGTCGACGTTCGCGCCCTCGCGGCCCAGCAGCGGCTTGCGCACGTACTCGGTGAGCAGGCCGGGGTCGTTGAGGTAGGCGGGGAGCAGGTTCGGGTGCCCGGGGTAGAGCTCCCACAGCACCGCGAGGATCGCCTTGTTCGACAGCACGGACTTCCACAGCGGCTCGATCCACAGGGTGTCCGGCAGGCTCCGGCCGACGTGCTTGCCGAAGTCCTCGGTGAGGATCCACTCCCACGGGTACAGCTTGAAGATCGACTGGATCGGCGCCTCGGCGAGGTCGACGAAGCGGTCCAGGTCGACGTCCCAGCCGATGTCCTCGATCCGCAGGCCGACGGTGTCCAGCCCGGCCTCCGCCGCCGTCTCCTGCAGGTACCCGACGGTCACGTGGTCCTCGCCGGTGGAGTCCCCGCCGGACCAGGTGAAGTGGACCTCGTTGGTGGGCAGCAGGGCCTTGATCTCGCCGAACCGCTCGACCAGGCGCTCGTGCAGCGAGTTCCACTGGTCGTCCGCCGGGTGGGTGTCCTTGAGCCAGTACCACTGCAGGATGGACGCCTCGAGCAGCGTGGTCGGGGTGTCCGCGTTGTACTCCAGCAGCTTGGCCGGGCCGGAGCCGTCGTAGCGCAGGTCGAAGCGCCCGTAGACGTGCGGGTCGTGCCGCTTCCAGGACTCCGCGACCTTCTCCCAACACCACTCGGGCAGGGCGAAGTCGCGGAACCGCTCCGTGGTGACGACGTGGTCGACCGCCTCGAGGCACATCGAGTGCAGCAGCTCGACGTCCGCCTCGAGGGAGAGGATCTCGTCCATCTCGAAGACGTAGTGGACCGACTCGTCCCAGTACGGGCGGGCCCCACCGGTCGCGTCCCGACCGGGGGCGTCGTAGACCAGGCCCTGCTCGCGGACGGTCTGCTGCCATCCGGGGCGCGCGGCCCCACGTTCACGGCGCACCGGTCAGCTCCCGCTGCTTCCCTTGGAGGAGCCACCCGACGACGAGCTCGACGAGCCCGACCCGGCCGACGACCCGCTGCCGGACCCGCTCGACGACGAGCCGCTGCTCACCCCGAGCCCGCCGCGGGAGATCGACTTCCCGGAGGGCGTGCGGACGTTGCCGCTGCTCGGCACGCTGGTCGTGCCGCCGCTGACCCGCTGCCCGACGGTGCCGGTGCCGCCGTAGTTGTAGTGGTACTGGCCGCCGCCCCCGCCGATGAAGATCGGGTAGAAGCCCCCGCCGCCGTAGTAGGTGTTGCCGGTGTTCGACGCGGGCGTGACGCAGTTGCTGTCGTCCACCACGACGTCGTTGGCGTCCACGCAGCGGGCCTCGATCTCGTCGTCGTCCGAGGCGACGGCGTACCCGACGGCGATCAGCGCGACGACGCCCACGACCACGCCGGAACCGATCAGGATGCGCTTGCGCTTCTTCCGCCGCCCGGCCTGCTCCTCGGCGAGCGCGGCCTCCTCGGCACGGCGCCGGGCGCCCTGCTCGCGGGCGCGCTTCTCGGCGAGCGTGGGCTCACGGGGGGCCGTGGTGCCGTCCTGCTGCGACATCCGACCGCGCGAGGTGGCGCCGACGGGCTCCAGCGGTCCGGTCTCGTCGTCCGGCCGGCCGTCGTTCTCGGTCATCTGATCTCTCACCCCCGTGTAGCAGAACCGTATCCCGAGGGACACGAACGGCGGAACCGGGCCGATAACGGCTCGGTACCGAAGGCCGCACGATCACGCGACCGGGCGGTCGGCGGCGCTCAGCGACTCCTCGCCGCACGCCCACGACCGATGACCGCGCCACACCGACACCGGTCCGGGGTCCCCCGGACGGGGCAGGCAAGATGGGCGGCGACATGGACGAGCACTACATGCCGTCCGGCGACCGCTCCCCCAGTGGTGTCGCCGTGGCGGAGAAGCCGGTCCGCTCCCCACGGACGTCCGCGCCGCCGCAGCCCTCGGGCCTGCGGCTGCCCGGCCGCCGTCAGGCGCGGCGGATCGTCGCGGCCGTGCTCGTCGGCGCCGGGGTGATGCTGGGCGTCGCCACGCTGGACACCGTCGCGGGCGCCACGGTCCCCGTGCTCGGCACGATCGCCGCGTTACCGTCGCCGCACGGCACGTCCGCGGACGTCGAGGACATCCCGCCGCCCCCCACCACCCCGGGCACCTGCCTGAACTGGTCGCGGGCGGACGCGGCGGACACCGCCGTCGTCGACTGCGCGCAGCCGCACCTGTTCGAGCAGGCGGGCACCGTGCAGCTGGTGGACCAGCAGGTCCTGCCGGACGACCCGACCATGCGCAGGCTCGTCAACGAGCGGTGCTCGCCGGTCGTGCTGCAGTACCTCGGCGGGAGGTACGACCCGAACGGCCGGTTCCGGGTCGGGGCGCTGAAGCCGTCGCAGAAGAAGTGGGACGAGGGCGACCGCGAGCTCCGCTGCGGCGTGCAGAGCGCGTCGCGGTCCGGGGCGCTCTACCCCCTCACCGGCAAGGCCGCGGACCAGGACCAGTCCGGCGTGTACGAGCCGGGCACCTGCCTCGCGATCGACGAGCGCCGGGTCGGCGACCCCGTCGACTGCGCCGGGCCGCACGCGGTCGAGGCCGTGGGCATCGTGGACCTGTCCCAGAAGTTCCCCGAGGGCTTCCCCGCCGTCGCGGACCAGGACGGGTTCCTGCAGCCCGAGTGCAGCCGGATCGCGGCGGACTACGCAGGCGGGGAGCAGGCCATCGCGGACAAGAAGCTCACGGTCTACTGGGACAACGTCACCGAGGACTCGTGGAACGCGGGCACCCGACGGGTCAACTGCAACCTGGCGGCGCTGCTGCCGGACCGCAGCGGGTTCGCCCCGGTGACCGGCCCGGCGAAGGGTTCGGTCTCGGTCAGCGACCAGGCCGCGCCGCCCGCCACCGCCACGCCGCAGCCGGGCGTGCCCGCCCCGCCGACGTCGTCGGTCGCCCCGACCACGGACCCGGCGGCGACCCCGGGCGCCACCACCGAACCCCCGGTGGAGGGCGAGCCGCCGGCGGCGGAGCCCAACGTGCCCCTGGTGCCGTCCCCGCCCTCCTTGCCCGAGATCCCGGTCCCCGCGGCGCCGTGATCTCCCGGCAGCGCTTCGAGGAACTCGTCTCGGACGCGCTGGACGAGATCCCGCCGCGGCTCACCGCGGCCATGGACAACGTCGTGGTGCTCGTGGAGGAGCGGCACGAGACCGAGCCGAACCTGCTCGGGTTGTACGAGGGCGTCGCGCTCACCGAGCGGACCAGCGACTACGGCGGCGTCCTGCCGGACCGGATCACGATCTACCGCGAGGCGATCCTCGACGTCTGCGACACCGAGGACCAGGTGGTCGAGGAGGTCGCGATCACCGTGGTGCACGAGATCGCCCACCATTTCGGCATCGACGAGGACACCCTCCACGAGCTGGGTTGGGGCTGATCCGCGACGCGGTTCGACGCTTGTGTGGCACAAGCGTCGCTCCGTGGCGCTTGTGCCACACGAGCGTCAGTTCTCGGGGGCGTAGGCGCGGAGGAACACGTCCACACCGTCCCTCGCGATCGCCTCCACCTCGGCGGGCGCGAGCGGGATCGCGCCGTGGAACGAGCGGCTGGTCACCTCGCCCGCCGAGAGCAGCACCAGGTGCCGCGCGGCGCGGGACGGGTCGGCCTGGCGCAGCCTGCCCTCCGCCATGAACCGGGCGAGGTGCTCCTCCAGCGCGTGCTGCACGCGACGCGGGCCGGTGTCCTGCCACGACTCCAGCGCCTCGGCCGGGATGTGCCCCACCTCGGCCTGGATCTGCCGGACCAGGGCGAAGTGCTCCCGGTCGCTCGGGACGGCGTGCTCCTGCGCGAACCCGACGAGCGCCTCCCGCAGGTCCGGCCCCGGATCGGCGAGGAACCTCCCCATGACCCCGATCTGGCTCTCGGCGACCTGCGCGGCGCTCTCGTCGATGACCACGCGGAACAGGGCCGCCTTGTCCGCGACGTGGTTGTAGATCGTCCGCGTGGACACTCCGGCCTCGCGGGCGATCTGGTCGATGCTCGCCCGGCTGTAGCCCTCGCGGGCGAACACGGTGAGCGCGCCGCGCAGGATCGCGCGGCGCTTGTCGGCGAGACGGGGCACGGTGCAGTTGTAGCAAGTACAACGACCGTTGTCACTTTGCCATGCACGTTGTACTTTACCGGCTATGAGCAGCGACATCAGGATCGGAATCGTCGTCGGCAGCACCCGTCCGAACCGGCGCGGCGGAGTGGTCGGGGAGTGGGTGCGGCGCGGGGCCGAGGCGCGCGGGCTCAGCGTCGAGGTGCTGGACCTGGCCGAGTGGGCCCTGCCGATGCTCGACGAGCCGGACCCCGCCATCCACGGCGCCTACGCGAACCCCCACACCCGGGCGTGGGCCGCGGCCGTCGACCGGCTCGACGCGTTCGTCTTCGTGGTCCCCGAGTACAACCACTCGTTCCCGGCCTCGGTGAAGAACGCGATCGACTACCTGTTCGCGGAGTGGAACGACAAGGCCGCGGGCCTGGTCGGGTACGGGGTGCAGGCCGGGGTCCGCGGGATCGAGGCGCTGCGGCCGGTGCTGTCCGAGGTGAAGCTCGCGCACGTCCGCACCCAGGTGTGCCTGAACCTCATGACGGACTTCGCGCTGTCCGGACCGACCGACGTCGGGACGCTCGACCCCGCGCCGTACCAGGACGAGACCCTCGGCCGGATGTTCGACGAGGTGGTGGCCTGGGCCGGGGCGTTGCGTGGGCTGCGGGTCCCGGCATGACCCCCGCCGTGCGGCGGATCGCCGCGGTCGTCGTGCTGGGCGCGTTGCTGTCGATGCTCGACGCGACGGTCGTCGCCGTGGGTCTGGACACCATGGCCCGGGATCTCGGCGTGGACCTCGGCGCGGCGCAGTGGATCGCGCACTCCTACCTCGTGGCGCTCGCGGTGGCCCTGCCTGCGTGCGGGTGGCTGGGCAGGCGGATCGGCGCGGGCCGGTTGTGGCTGCTGGCGCTCGCCGGGTTCACGATCGCGTCGCTGCTGTGCGCGGTCTCGCCGAACCTGGGATCGCTGGTGGCGGCGCGTGCCCTGCAGGGAGTGGCCGCGGGGTTCCTCGTCCCGACCGGGCAGGCGCTGCTCGGACAGGCCGTGGGGCCGGAGCGGCTGGGCCGGGTGATGGCGCTGCTCGGCGCCGTCGTCAGCCTCGGGCCCGCGCTCGGACCCGTGATCGGCGGAGTCCTGCTCGACGTCGCGTCCTGGCCCTGGTTGTTCCTGGTCAACCTGCCGCTCGGCGTGGTGGGGATCGTCGCGGGGCGGCGGGTCCTGCCGCGGGGCACGCCCGCGCGCACCGGCCCGCTCGACGTTCCGGGGCTCCTGCTGGCGGGCATCGGCCTCTCCGCGCTGGTCTACGGCCTGACCGTGTGGGGCTCTGCGAGCGCGGTCCTCGCGGTGGTGGTCGGGTTCGCGGGGCTGGCGCTGTTCGTCGTCCGGTCGCTGCGGCGCCCGCACCCGCTGACCGACCTGCGGCTCTTCGCCAACCGGGGCTACGCCGTCGCGACGGTCTGCGCGACCCTGACCGGCGCCTCGCTGTTCGGGACCGTGCTGGTGTTCCCGCTGCTCCTGCAGCTCGACCGTGGCACGGACACCATCGGCACCGGCCTGGCCCTGCTGTCCTACGGCCTCGCGACGGCCGTCTCGACCCCCCTCGCGGGCAGGCTCACCGACCGGTTCGGCGGCGGCCCGGTCACGGTCGCGGGAGGCGTGGGGCTGGTGCTCACGGCCGTGCCCTTCGCACTCGCGGACCCCGGCCCCGTCCTGTTCCAGGTGCTGCTGGTGCTGCGGGGGGTCGCGATCGGCTTCGCGGCCATCCCACCCACCGTCGCGGCCTACGCGGCGGTCCGCTCCGACCAGCTGCCCGACGCCACCACCCAGCTCAACGCCCTGCAGCGGATCGGTGGGGCGGTGGGTGGGGCGCTGGTGGCGACCGTGCTGGCCGCGCTCCTCCCCGGCGAGAGCGCCTTCCCCACGGTGTTCTGGCTCCTGGCCGCGTTGGCCGGAGCAGCACTGATCCCCGCGGTGCTCCTGGCGAGGCGGCGCACACCCGCCGCCACGACTCTCGGTCAGTGAGCCTCGGGGGCCGCGCCCGCGGTCACGTCGCCTTCCAGTGCCGGGCCGCTGTCCCAGAGGTCCAGGGCCCAGCCCGTCCCCGCGGAGCGGTCCCGGCGCAGCACGACCCGGCCCGTGTTCGGCACGTACCGGGTCTCGGCGGTGTCGCCGATCAGGGCGGCGGCGGCGAGTCGGATCGCGGCGCCGTGGCTGACCAGCACGACCGCCCCGCCGGGACCGTGGGCGCGCTCGGTCTGCTCCACGATCCGCTCGACGGCGGGCAGGTACCGCGCCCGCAGGTCCAGCGCGGACTCCCCGCCCGGCAGCGCGCGGGACAGGTCGCCGCCCCACCAGGCGTCGTACACGTCGTCGAACTCGCGGCGGGCGGGCTTGTCCGACCGGCCCTCGAGCTCGCCGACGAAGATCTCGTGCACGCCGTCGAGCACGGTCACGGCCAGCCCGTGCACCTTCGCGACGGGCTCGGCGGTCTGCCGCGCCCGGATCGCCCGGGAGGCGTGCACCGCGCGGACCGGCCAGTCCGCCAGCAGGTCCGCGACCGCCGCGGCCTGCCCGCGGCCCGTCTCGTTGAGCGGGGCCCCTGGCGGGACGGTGTCGAGCGCCTTCGCGACGTTGGCGTCCGTCTGCCCGTGGCGCAGCAGGACCAGCCGCAGCTCGTCCTGCTCGGGCTCCTCCGGGGTCATGTGCGCGCTCCGTTCCGCAGTCCGGCCAACCAGTCCTGGGCGGCCCGGTAGGCCGCGGCGTCCGCCCCGTGCAGCGGGACGGCCGGGGCGCCCGCCCCGGTCACCGGCTCCGCCGCGCCCGCGGTGCGGGGGAAGGAGCCGAGGAAACGGACCCGGTCGCTGCGGCGGTGCAGGGCGGCCAGCGCCTCGCCCATCGCCGGGTCCGCGACGTGCCCGCTGCAGTCCAGGTGGAACCAGTAGTCGGAGTGCCGGTCCTTGATCGGCCGGGACTCGATGCGGGTGAGGTCGATCCCGCGCACGGCCAGCTCGGTGAGCAGCCCCAACAGCGAGCCCGGGCGGTTCTCCGTGGTGAGCGCCAGGGTGGTGCGGTCCCGACCGGTCGGCGCCGGCGGCGGCCCGGGCGGTGTGACCAGCACGAACCGGGTCACGGCGCCTGCGTTGTCCGCGATGTCGTCCGCCAGGACCTCCAGCCCGTGCTGCTCCGCCGCGAGCGGCGAACAGGCGGCCGCGTCCCGCTCTCCGCGGGCGACCTGGGCGGCGGCCTCGGACGTCGACGTCGAGACCAGGACCTCGGCCGCGGGCAGGTGCTCGGCGATCCAGCCGCGGGTCTGCGCGAGCCCGTGCCCGTGCGAGGCGACGGTCCGGACGTCCGCCAGCGCGGTGCCCGGGCGCCCCACCAGCACGAACCGGACGGCGATCACCGCCTCGCGGACGATCACGAGCGGCGGATCGAGCACCAGCCCGTCGAGCACCGGGGGGACGGCCCCCTCGACACTGTTCTCGATCGGGACACACCCCGCGTCCACCGACCCGTCTCGCACGGCGGCGAGCACGGCGGGATTGCCCGGGAGCGGCACGAGCTCCGCGGACGCCGACTCGGGCATCGACAGCAGGGCCTGCTCCGTGAAGGTGGCGTGCGGACCCAGGAAACCGATCCGCTTCATCACAACAGGCCGAGGGCTGCGAACTCGTTGACCGACATCGGGTCGGGGTCCAGGCCGCAGCAGGTGAACAGCGCGCGGACCCCCTCGACCGTGCGGTCCGACAGTGCCTCGACGTCCGCGACCAGCTTCTGCGGGTCCGTCTCGCGCAGCGCGTCCGCCACCGTGCCCTCGCCACCGGTCCCCAGCATGCGGGCCACGGCGACGAGCAGGTTCAGCACCCCGTGTCTGCCGCGGTCCCCCTCGGTCTCCGGGCTGGGCCGGACGGCCTCGCGCAGCCCGATCGCGGTGAACCCGCGCCCCACGCCCACGGTGACCTCGAGGAAGCGTTCGACCTCGTCGATCGTGGGCACGTCCGAGGCGCGCAGCCCACCGGCCCGCAGCTTGGGGGTGCAGCCGTGGTCGGCGACCTTGCGCACGGCGTCCAGCCAGAGGTCGACGCCGCTGACCAGCCCGTCGTGCGGACGCCGCGGCTCGACGACCGGGACGACCTCCTCCGGTACGAACTCCGAGACGCGCTCCAGCCAGACGGCGTCGACGTCCGGCGGCGCGGCGGTCTCGACCGTGCGCGGAGTGAGCAGGCTGGACCGGGAGAACACGGTGGACAGCGCCTTCGGCACGGCCCCGAGCCCGGTGTCCACGACGAGCGCGAGGTCGACGGGGCGCGCGGGTGCCGAGCGGGCCAGCTCCGTGACCAGCTGCGGGAGCCGCGAGACGGGGCAGACCAGGTGGCCGAGCATCCCCCCGTAGCCGCCGTCGCGGGCGGACAGGTAGCGGGCCACCACCGCGTCGATGCTCGGGGCGGTCAGCCGCGGCTGGACGAGGCTCGCGTCGTCGACCAGGCCTGCCAGGAGGGGACGGATCGGCCACGGATCTGCGGAGGATCCCGAGGGCACGGTCGTCACGGCACAGACGCTAACCCGCCGTTCACCCGCGAAAGGCGCCGGGGTGCCGGCACGAGGGTGCACGAGGGTATGGACAGGTCGACTCCGCGCGAGCTAACTTAGCCTCACCTAACCAGGAGGTGCCCTGTGGGACAGACCCGGCTCCGGCGTCCGCCGGCCCCGTCGGACGCGGAACGCGCGCGCAGCGTGGCGACCCGCGGCGGGGAGGCGGCACTGGTCGGGACAGGCGCACCCGAGCCCGTCGTCCCGCTCGTGCACCACCTGCACGCTGACGGCTCCGCCGTCATCCTGCTGCCGGACGACTCGCCCGTCCTCGACGCGATCCGCGAGTCCGAGCGCGGCGAGCTGCCGGTCATGCTCGAGATCTCCGACCGCGCCCCGGTGGCGCTGCGCGAGCCGATCCGGGCGCTGCTGTGGGTCAGCGGCTGGCTACGGATCCCGGACGCCGGGACCGCGAAGCGCGCGGCCATGCAGGTCGCCGACGCCGCCCCGCACCCCGCGCTGCTCGACCTGGGCCATGGCGCCACGCTCGTGAAGCTGTCCCCGAGCTCCGCCGTGCTGGCGGACGCCGAGGGCACGGCCGCGCTCGCCCCGGTCGAGCTCGCGGCCGCGCGCCCGGACCCGTTCTGCCGCATCGAGGACCACTGGCTCTCCCACCTCGAGGACAGCCACCCCGAGGTGTTCGACGCCCTCGCCCGGCACCTGCCCACCCCGCTGCGGCACACCCTCGGCGCGCGCGTGCGCCCGCTGGGCGTGGACCGCTGCGGCCTGCGGCTGCGCGTCGAGACCGCGGAGGGCGACCACGACGTGCGCCTCGCCTGGCAGGAGGAGGCGAGGACCGCGGAGGAGCTGCGCGTGCAGCTCGGCCTGCTGGTCGGCTGCCCGTTCCGTCAGGTCGCGGAGTCCGCCGCGGAGTCGGCCGGGTCCGCCGAGACCGCGGACTGAGCCTCCCGCTCCTGCACCAGCCGGGTGACCTTGCGCTCGGCCACGAACGACGCGATCGGGATCGTGCCTGCCAGCAGCACGAGCAGCGCGAACACCGGGGTGAACCGGGCGCGCTCGGCGAGGACCAGCGTGGCCACGATGTAGGCCATGTACAGGAAGCCGTGCAGCATGCCGATCACGGCGACCGGCCCCGGCGTGTCCCAGATGTACTTCAGCGGCATCGCCACGAACACCAGCAGGATCAGCCCGACGCCGGTGATCCAGGCGAACGCCCGGTAGAGCGGCAGCCGGAAACCGGCGGGTCGCGGGGCGGCCGAGGACCTCGTGGGGCTGCTCACGGGGGAAATTCTACCGCTTGTCGACGTCGTCCTGGGCGGCCAGGGCGGCGAGCATCCGGTTGTACTCGGTCAGCGCCGGGGCCTCGGCCTCGGTGGCGGGCGGCGGGGCGGGCACCGGGGCGCGGGTGAAGGGGCTGTCCCAGGGCGCGGCGTCCGCGACCGGCTCCGCGGCGGGGGGCGGGGGCGCCGAGGACGCCGAGGACGCTGAGGCCGCCGCGATCTCCCGCAGCTCGCGGTGCTCGGCCAGGTCCATGCGGAGGAACCGCCACCACATGTAGGCGAAGAACAGCGCGAAGATCGGCCACTGGATGCCGTAGCCGACGTTGAGCGCCGAGCCCAGCGCCGACCCGGCGCGACCCCACTGCCAGAGCGACGCGACGACGCAGGTCGCCACGGCCAGGATCGCCAGCAGGTGCCAGAGGATCCACTTGGGGGACAGGACCACGCGCCACACGCCGTCCAGGGTACGTTCTCCCGCCGTGCGACTCCCCTCCTGGCTCTCGGCCCCGGCGTCGGGCCCTGGGTCGGGCCCTGGGTCGGGTACCGAGGAGGTCCGGGATCCCGCCGCCCGCAGGCTGATCGTCCTCGAGATCGTCGTGATGCTCACCGTCACGCTCGGGCTGTCCGCGCTGCGCAGCGCCCTGTCGCTGGCGGGCTCGCTGCTGTCGCCGGTCCCCCTGGCCGAGCAGCAGGTCGCGCTCAACGCGCCTGCGGCACAGGCCGAGGTCCTCGACCTGGCGTTGCAGCTGGTCCGAGTGCTGCAGCTCGTCGGCTGGGGCGCCCTGGGCGCCTACCTGCTGCTGCGCGCCGGGATCCCGTTGGCGAAGGTGGGCCTCGACGCGCGGCGGCGAGGCAGGGACGTCCGGGACGCCGTCGGCCTCGCCGCGCTGATCGGCATCCCCGGCCTCGGCCTCTACCTGGTCGCGCGGGCGATCGGCGTGAGCCTCGAGGTCGCCCCCACCACGCTCGACGACGTCTGGTGGCGCACCCCGGTCCTGCTCCTGTCCGCCTTCGCGAACTCCTGGGCCGAGGAGATCGTCATGATCGGGTACCTGCTGACCCGGCTGCGGCAGCTGGGCTGGTCGGCGGACCGGTCGGTGGTCGCGGCCGCGGTGCTGCGCGGCTGCTACCACCTATATCAGGGGTTGGGCGGGTTCGTCGGGAACATCGTGATGGGGCTGGTGTTCGGCCGGGTGTGGCAGCGGACGGGACGGCTCTGGCCGCTGGTCGGGGCGCACGCGCTGATCGACGTCGTCGCGTTCGTGGGCTACGCCCTGCTGCCGGCAGGCCTGCGGCTCTGAGCTGGGGCCGTACCATGGTCCAAGTGTCGGACTCCAAGTTCCTCGCCCTGCTCCGTGACCAGATCCGCAGCGAGTACACCGCCTCGCAGCAGTACACGGCGGTCGCGGTCTGGCTGGACGACCAAGACCTCCCCCGGCTCGCCGCGCACTTCTACGCGCAGGCCCTGGAGGAGCGCAACCACGCGATGAGCATGGTGCAGTACCTGCTGGACACGGACGTCAAGCCGATCATCCCCGGGATCGACGACGTGGTGAACGACTTCGAGACCGTCGAGGACGTCGTGCGGCTCGCGCTCCGCCAGGAGCAGCTCGTCACCGAGCAGATCACCGCCCTCGCCCGCACCGCGCGGGACGAGGGCGACTACCTCGGCGAGCAGTTCATGCAGTGGTTCCTCAAGGAGCAGGTCGAGGAGGTCGCCGCGATGTCCACGCTGCTCACGGTGGTGCACCGGGCGGGCGAGAACCTCTTCCACATCGAGGACTTCGTCAACCGCGAGCTCGGCAAGGCCGCGGCGACCGACCCCGGCGCACCCCCGGTGGCAGGCGGTCGTGTCTAGCGGAGGGTGACCTGCTTGCCCGCCAGGGCGTTCCGCGCGGAGCGCTCGGCGCTGGTCAGGTCGTCCGTGAGCGCGAGGGCCTGGTCCAGGCGCTTCGCGAAGGCCTGCGCGGGGGCGGACCACTCCTTGGCGTGCATCTCCCGGTCCAGGTCCCACACTGGCACGAGCAGGCCGTGTGCGCGGAAGGCCCCCGCGTACCGGGTGCCCTCCCCCAGCTCCAGCTGGCCCGCCGCGTGCAGCCGCGCCAGGGCGGCCATCAGGTCGTCCTCGGTCTCGGGACGGACCCAGCGCAGGTGCGCCTTGCTGCCGGTGTCCACCCAGTAGGCGGCGCGGACCCCGTCCACGGCCTCGGTCGGCATGATCACCGAGTTGGCGCGCTCGAGGGTCGCGGTGACCTCGGCGGAGTCCTCGGCGTCCTCCGGGATCCACCAGCCGAAGTCCTGGTAGAGGGTGAGATCCAGCGGCGCGGCGGCGTCCAGCACGTCCTGCAGCCTGGTCACCTCACCCGACAGCCCCGGCCCGACGACCGGCAGGGCCGACCCGCGCTCGGCCGTCTGGGCCCAGCGCAGCGCCTTGGCGAGGTCCGCCGACAGGTCGCCGGAGCGCGTCTGCACCTGCATGCCGAGCAGGATCGAGCCGTCCTCACGGACCATGGCCGCGGAGGCCCCGGGCAGCACGGTCGCCACCCGGACCGGCACGTCCAGGGCCTCGGCCAGCGGCAGCGGCGCCACGGCGGAGGGCAGGAACTCGCGCATCGCGACGAGGTCCGGCTCGGCCGCGAGGCCCGCGAAGGGCCGCGTGACGATGACGTCGTCCCCCGCGCCGTGGCAGGCCTTGTAGCGCTTGCCCGAGCCACAGGGGCAGGGCCTGCGCGGGTTCTCGCCTGCGGCGACGGGGCTCTTCTCGCGATTCTTCTTGGCCATCAGGCCGCCTACGGTATCGCCACCAGGATCTCCCGGCGCACCGCCCGGGTCGGCTCCACGAGCGCCGCCAGGTGGCGGACGACCCGCACCGTGAGCACCGCGGTGACCGCGCAGACCAGTGCGAGCAGCGCGTGCAGCAGCACTCCGTCGGCCAGGGCTTGCACGCCGCCGCGGAAGGACCAGGCGAACACCACGACGCCGAGCACCACCGACACGCCCCAGGCGCCCCACCACCACAGCAGCAGCCGCCCGGGCCGCGGCCGCTCGTCCGGCGGCCGGTCCAGGCCGAGGTGCTCGACCTCCGCCAGCACCCCGCCGGGGACCGCCAGGTTCAGCCCCGGCACCACCCATCCCGCGACGACGGCGAGCACCGACCGGGTGGGCACCGTCCCGGACCGCAGGGCGGCGGCCTCCCTGATCCGCAGCGTCCACAGGATCGTCAGCACCCCGCAGCCGACCGCCCCGGCGACCGACGCCCAGCCCCCGAAGGCGACCGCGGCGTCGGAGAAGCCCACGAGGCCGCCGGGCAGCGCGTCCTCCCGGCTGAGCACCAGCAGGACGTAGCGCAGGGTCTCCGCCAGGAACCCGACGACGGCCACGCCCGCCAGCACCCAGAGCAGCGGCACCAGGACCTGGGACAGCCCACGGGCCCGCTCGAGCGCCGACGGCGAGTCGTCCTGCTCCCGGGGCCAGGGCCCGACCGGGAAGCCCCAGCGCGGCACCTCCCGGTACCGGGGCGGCCCGAGGTAGCGGAACCGTGGCCGGACGGGCAGCGGCGGGCGCGGGTCCGGCGGCGGCTCGGCCACCCACGCGAGCGGGGCCAGATAGCGCCCGCAGTACGGGCAGAACGGCCCCGCTCCGGGCGGCGGGACCCGCCCGCACCGGGAGCACTGCGGGGACGTCACGGCAGTCAGATGATCTCGGGCGAACGGTCCGGGTCGGCGACGATCTCGCGGCCGGTCGCGGCCCAGGCCTGCATCCCGCCGTCGACGTTCACCGCGGGGAAGCCCTGCTGGGTCAGGTAGGCCACGACCCGCGCGGAGCGCCCGCCCGAGCGGCAGACCACGTAGAGCGGGTCCTCCGTGGGGATCTCCGCGATCCGCTCGGTCAGCTGGGACATCGGCAGGTGCCGCGAGGTCGGGGCCCGACCCGCGGCCCACTCGTCGCCCTCGCGGACGTCCAGCATGACGGCGTCGGCGGGCAGGTCGGCGACGGGGAGGGACGGAACGCTCATGTCCACCATCCTGCCACCGCCGCCGTGACTCGCCTGTTTAGTGGTTGACGGTCGCCTTCTCGGAGCCCGCGCCGGTGAGGGAGCGGACCTCCATCTCGGCGTACTTCTCCGCGTTGAACGGCTCCCGGCGGCCCAGGTAGGTGCCGATCACGCCGAGCAGGAAGGACACCGGGATCGAGACGATGCCCGGGTTGGACAGCGGGAAGAACGCGAAGTCCGCGCTCGGGATCATCGCCGTCTTCGACCCGGACACCGCGGGCGAGAACACGATCAGCACCAGGCAGACCGCGAGGCCCCCGTAGATGCTCCACAGCGCGCCCGCGGTGTTGAACCGCTTCCAGAACAGCGAGTAGAGGATCGTCGGCAGGTTGGCGCTCGCCGCGACGGCGAAGGCCAGCGCGACCAGGAAGGCCACGTTCTGCCCGTTGGCCAGGATCCCGCCGCCGATCGCGACGATGCCGATGACCAGCGCCGTCGTCCGGGCCACCCGGACCTCGCCGCCCGGGGAGGCCGCTCCGCGCTTGAGGACGTTCGCGTAGACGTCGTGCGCGAAGGAGGCCGACGCCGTGATCGTCAGGCCCGCGACGACGGCCAGGATCGT
>Ga0070665_100001754_pt1 | contig 24801 bp, 22 predicted proteins | sample KBSS13metaG_FD_65862 | JGI IMG/M metagenome (GOLD analysis project Ga0070665, IMG submission 65862) | Switchgrass rhizosphere microbial communities from Kellogg Biological Station, Michigan, USA - KBS S1-3 metaG | ecosystem: Host-associated > Plants > Roots > Rhizosphere > Soil ... | reverse complement strand
CCGGTGACCTCGGCGATCTCGTCGGCGGTGGGCTCGCGGCCCAGCTCGGTGACGAGCTTGCGCTCGGCGCGGCCGATCTTGTTGAGCTTCTCGACGACGTGCACCGGGATGCGGATCGTGCGCGCCTTGTCGGCGAGCGCGCGTGCGATCGCCTGGCGGATCCACCAGGTGGCGTAGGTCGAGAACTTGAAGCCCTTGCGGTAGTCGAACTTCTCGGCAGCACGGACGAGGCCGAGCGTGCCCTCCTGGATGAGGTCCAGGAACGGGAGCCCCTGGTTGCGGTAGTTCTTCGCGATCGAGACGACGAGGCGCAGGTTCGACTCGACCATCTTCTGCTTGGCGTCGAGATCGCCGCGCTCGATGCGCTTCGCGAGGTCGACCTCCTCCTGCGCGGTCAGCAGCCGGACCTTCCCGATGTCCTTCAGGAACAGCTGAAGCGAGTCGGTGGTCATGTCGGGCCGGAAGTCGATCTGCGTGCGCGCCTTGCGCCCGCGCCGCTTGTCCGGCGCCCGCTCGACCTCGCTGGCGGCGCGCGCCGCCGGATCGATCTCCTCCACGAGCTCGATCTCCGAACGCTCGAGGAACGCGTGGAGCTCCTCGACGTCAGCCTCGTCGAGATCGATCTCGGACACGGCGGCGGCGATCTCGGCGTACGTCAGCACGCCGGTCTGCGAGCCCTTCGCGACCAGTCCCTTGATCTCTTCGAGTTCCTGCAGTTCCACTACTGACATCTCATTCGCTTTCGCGTTGGACGCCGAGACGCTCGTAGGTCGCCCGGCCAGTTGCTCTCGACGAAGGACGCTTGTGACCTGAAGGTAGCTGCTGCCCCCCAGCCCGTGTCGCAAACGTAGTCGTGATGGTAGGTGCTCGGTGATGCCCCGGCAATGCGGTGCGTACCTGCGTTGCAGATTTCGGCACGACTTGACCCCGAGTGGAGTGCGATGATGCGCTGGTGGCCGATGAATCCGACGAGCGCGAGGTCCTCACCAACCTGCCGCGGACCCGTCCGGCACGTCGCAGCACGCGCCGAACGACCGCCGCATCCGAGCCGAAGCCCAAGCGGGCTCCGGCCAAGCCGAAGCCGAAGCCGAGGCCCAAGATGACCGAGGCGCCTGCTGCGCCACCCCCGCCTCCTCCGCCGTTGCCGCCCGCGCCCACGCGCGCGGCGCATCGATCGCCGCTGGCCGACGTGGCCGTCGCCGGTATCGAGCTCACGGGCGCGCTGTTCCACTTCGGGATCAGCCTCACGCGGGCCGTCCTCAGCGCGACGCTCGGGCGCGTCCCGCGGCCGTAGCTCACGCGGTCCCCGCCTCGAGCACCACCGCGTCGCCTGTCGCGACGCGTCCGGGCGTGACAGTCGTGCCGTAGACGCCCGCGCACGCGTCGCGACTCTGCGCGACGGTCCGCAGGACGGCGGCGTCGCGCTCGTCCGTGTCGGGATCGATGTTGATCATCACGCAGCGCTTGTCGCGCTGGTCGACGCGCATCCGCAGCTCGCCGATGCGCAGGACCGACCCGACCCAGCCGTCCTCGGGGTACGGCTCGTCGCCCACCGGCTCGATCACGAGGTTCGGACGGAAGCGACGGGAGTCCAGCTGCGTGCCCACGAGGCCGGACAGCCCGCCGATCGTCGTGGTCGTCATGAGCGACAGCGGGGCGATGTCGGGAATGCCGCGGTTCTGCCTGATGACGCGGACCCCGGGCCCGATGCGCTCGGCCAGCCGCTCGTCCGCGACGTCGAGCTCCTCCCCCTCCGGTGTGCGCACCGTCGTCGGCGAGTCGTCGGGCCGGCCGGGATCCGTGAACCACGTCCGGAAGTGCCGGAGCTCGGGTCGCTCGCGGATCGTCAGCCAAGGGAACGAGCTGCTGGTGAGCCCGTCGCGGACGAACGCCCAGCGGCGGTCTCCCTCGACCCCGTGCCACGACACGAACGCCTCGTCCATGGGCTGGCCGCCCATCGACTTCACCGGGTAGCGCCAGAGCTCCGAGACACGCCCGACCTGCACGGACGGGAGTGTATGCTCCGCGCCCTCAGCCGAGCTCCCGGACGTCCGGCGTCCAGGAGGCGGGGGAACCACTTGCGGGACGGGCGACCGTCCCGCGGGGGCGAATCGACACCACGACGTGTCGTAGCGCTTGGAGGCGCGAGCCCGTCAGCTCACCCCGTAGGCCGAACGCACCGGTCCACATCACGCATGCACGATCCGCGCCTCCGCGACACCGCGACCCTGCGCAGCCTGCTCGCACGAGCTGGGGCCGTCGCCCTGCTCGCGCTGGCGCTGCCGGCGGCCGCGCACGCCGACGGCAGCGGCGGCGTCGCGCCGACCGACACGCCGGCGGTGCCCGTCACCCCCGTGCCGGCCGGCGGCCCGCTCCTGCCCGCCCCGGTCGACCTCGGCGGGCGGATCGGCGCGATGGTCGGGATGCCGGTGACGTTGTCCGGGAACTTCCCGGGCGGAGCCGGCCGCGCCGTGGCCGTGCAGCGCCAGGACGCGACGCGCGGATGGGTGACGGTCGCGGGCACGACCGCCGGTGCCGACGGGAGCTTCTCCGCGGTGTGGACCCTCGACCGCGTCGGCCTGTTCGCGATGCGCGCGGTCCTCGCCGGGTCCGGCGCCGTCCAGGCCAGCACGACTCAGACGCCGCTCATCGCGGTCACGGGCTACCGCTCCGCGAAGGCGACCTTCTTCGGCCCGGGGCTGTTCGGCAACCGCACCGCCTGCGGCCAGCGGCTCACCCGCGGCCTGCGCGGCATCGCTCACCGCTCGCTGCCCTGCGGCAGCATCGTCGAGCTCGTCTACAACGGGCGCATCCTGCGCGCGCCCGTCGTCGACCGCGGCCCGTTCGCGCGCGGCATCCGCTACGACCTCACGCAGGCCACCGCCCGCGACCTGGGCTTCACGACGACCGACGTCATCGGCGCGGCGCAGGTCGCCGCGCCGCCCGCGGTTCAGGGCTCCAGGTAGGCGACGAGGCGGTTCGTCAGCGCCGTCAGGGACGGCGCCGGCTCCTCGATCGCCAGCGGCCGGTCGGCCAGCATCGCCGCGACCCGGCCACCCTCCTCGGGCACCTCGCGCGCAGCGAGACCCACGGCCACCTGCGCGGCGCGGCGCGTCGCGCGCGGGTCCAGCGTCCAGATCGCCTCGAAGCGGCGGTCGCCGTCCTCGGCCGACTCGGCGGCCGGGTGCTCCCAGCCGAGCAGGCACGCGGCGTAGCCGGGGGCGTCGATGATGACGGCCCACTCGTTGGCGAGCGCGTCCTGCGGGCCGACCGGCACCTCGATCGGACCGTGCTCCGGGACGCGCGGCTCGGCGAAGTCGGCGAAGACGAACGCGGCGTCCGCGAGCAACGCGAGGCGCTGGTAGCGACGCTCGACGTGGCGGTAGAAGCGCTCGCGCTGGAAGGCGGCGAACAGCACGGGCGCCGCGGCGTGCGCGAGTGCCTCGTGCTCGATGGCCCGGCTCAGCGCGATGAGCGTCGACTTGCGCAGGATCTGGGGGCGGGCGTCGTGGCCGGCCTCGGCGACGGCGGCATAGATCGAGGGACGGCCCGCGAGCGACCCGGTCTCCCGCGCGCGCTGGATGGCTGCGGGGACGGAGAGGCCCCGGCGGCGCAGTGCGGCGACGCGCTTGAGCGCGTCGACGTCCTCGGTGGAGTAGCGGCGGTAGCCCGAGGCCGTGCGGTCGGGCACGGGGAACCCGTAGCGCTGCTCCCACATGCGGATCGTCCCGGCCGCGATGCCGGTCTGCTCCGCAACGTCGCTGATCGCGAGACTCACCGGAGAAGGATACGGCCGCCTGAGGTCAACGGGTCAATCGCGCCCGTCCCGGGGTACGTACCCGTGGTGTGAGCACTCACGTCCCGCGACGCATCCTTCTCACGGGCGCCACCGGCTACGTCGGCGGCAGCCTTCTCCCGATCCTGCTCGAGGACGGTCATCACGTGCGTGCACTCGCACGCGACGAGGGTCGCGCGCGCGGTTCGCTGCCCGAGGAGGTCGAGGTCGCCGAGGGCGACGTCGTCGGCGGCACCGGCCTGGCGGAGGCGCTCGACGGCATCGGGGTCGCCTATTACCTCGTGCACTCGATGGGGCGCGGAAGCGGCTCGGACGACGAGTTCGCGGAGCGCGACCGTCGTGCGGCGGAGAACTTCGGCAGGGCGGCCGCGGACGCGGGCGTCGAACGCGTGATCTACCTCGGCGGCCTGGAGGGCCTGAGCGGCGGCGACAAGTCCGAGCACCTGCGCAGCCGCGAGGAGGTCGCGGAGATCCTCGCGAAGCACGTGACGACGATCCACGTCCGCGCGGCGATGGTCATCGGCAGCGAGTCGGCCTCCTTCGTGATGCTGCGCTCGCTCGTCCATCGACTGCCCGTCATGGTCGTCCCGCGCTGGTTGGACACCCGGACGCAGCCGATCGCGATCGACGACGTGACGCGGACCCTCGCAGCACTCGCCGACCTCCCCGATCCGCCGTCGGAGGTGCAACTGGGCGGCGCGGACGTCCTCTCCTACCGCGAGATGATGGAGAGCTACGCGCGCGTCAGCGGCCGGCGCAAGCCGCTCGTCGTCCGCGTCCCGGTGCTGTCGCCTCGGCTGTCGTCCTATTGGGTGGGGCTCGTGACACCCGTGGAGATGGGCCTGGTGAAGCCGCTCATCGACGGCATGACCTCCGAGATGGTGGTCAAGGAACCGCCGCCCCCGGGGCTCAACGACGATCCGCTCGGCTTCGACGACGCCGTGCGCAGCGCGCTCGACCTCACGTAGCCTCATCGCATGCGAGTCCTCGGAGCGTTCGCTGCCCTCCTCGCCGTGGTCGTGGGGCTGTTCGCCGCCGCCCGGCGACTGCTCAACCGCCCCAAGCGCGTCGGCGTCGCCGTCATCGTGGACCCCGAGGACCACACCACCGTCGACGCCGAGGGGGGCGTGCACTCCGTCCAGGCGGCGGACCTGACGCTGCCGCTCGATGTCGTCGAGGGCATCTGGGACCCGCATCACCTCGAGCGCCTGGCCCGCACGTACTGGCGGTTCCTCACGCGCGCGACCCTCGGGATCGTGCGCGTGAAGTACACGGAGACCGGCCGCTACGTCGTCGTGCTGACCAAGCCGTTCACGCTGCTCAGCTTCCACGCGCCCGAGTACGAGATGGACGACGAGGTCGCGATGGTGCGCTGGCGCATCCGCAAGGGCCTGCTCGTCGCGCAGGAGGGACGCGAGGGCGACGGGTACCTGGAGATCGAGGTGCGCCGCTGCGAGCGCGTCGACGCCGACCGCCTGCGCCTGCACGTCCGGGTCGAGGTCGCGAACTTCTACCCCTGGCTCGTCTCGGGGATCGCGCTCTGGTTCTACCAGGCGACGCAGTCACGGATCCACGTGATCGTCACGCACGGCTTCCTGCGGTCGCTCGCGCGCCTGGACCTGGCCGAGTCGCGCGTGCGCCGCTTCCCCGCCCGGGCCGCGGACGACCTGCCTGATCCCGAGCGCGAGGCCGACCGGACCAGCCGGTTCGTCAGCCGTAGCGCTCGCCGGTGACCGCGCGCAGCTTCGAGCGGTCGTGCGACGCGTGGACGCGGCGCACGGTCCCGGAGCGCGACCGCATGACGAGCGACTCGGTCGAGGCGCCCTTGGAGCCCTGGTAGCGCACGCCCTGCAGGACGTCGCCGTCGGTCACCCCGGTGGCGGAGAAGAAGCAGTGGTCGGAGCGGACGAGGTCGCTCGTCGTGAGCTGCAGGTCGAGGTCGTAGCCGGCGTCCAGCGCGGCCTTGCGCTCCTCGTCGTCGCGCGGCCACAGGCGCCCCACGAGCTCGCCCCCGGTGCACTTGATCGCCGCGGCGGAGATGACGCCCTCCGGCGTGCCGCCGATGCCGTACAGGAGGTCCACCGGCGACCGGTCGGACACCGCGAGCAGCGCGCCGGACACGTCACCGTCGGAGATGAGGCGCACGCGTGCGCCGCACGCGCGGATCTCGGCGATGGCCGGCTCGTGGCGGGGGCGGTCGAGCATGACGACCATGACGTCACCGATCTCGACGCCGCGCCGGCCGGCGACGAGCGCGAGCGTCTCCTTGAGCGGCCGGTCGAGGTCGAGGAGGTCCACGATGTCGTCGGCCCCCGCGATCTTCTCCATGTAGACGCAGGGTCCGGGATCGAACATGGATCCCCGCTCGGCCAGTGCGATGACGGACAGCGCGTTGGGCATCCCCTTCGCGCACAGCGTCGTCCCCTCGAGCGGATCGACGGCGATGTCGACCTGCGGCGGCGAGCCGTCGCCGATCTGCTCGCCGTTGTAGAGCATCGGCGCCTCGTCCTTCTCGCCCTCGCCGATGACGACGACGCCGTCCATGCGCACGGTGTCCAGCACCAGACGCATCGCGTCGACAGCGGCCTGATCGGCCGACTCCTTCTGGCCGCGCCCGACCCAGCGGGCTGCCGCGAGCGCCGCGGCCTCGGTGACGCGGACGAGCTCGAGCGCCAGGTTGCGGTCGGGACGCTCGGGGTTGTCGTCCTGCCGGTCGAGGACGCCGTGCTCGGTGGTGCTCATCGCAGGACCCTAACCCACGGCCTTCGGCGAGGCCGCGGCCCTCAGGACGATCCTCGTCTCGGTCTGCGCGGCGCCCGCCTCGCCGCGGATCGCGCGGACCGTCGCGTCCAGGTCGTCGGCGTCGCGGCACGCCACGCGCACGTGGTAGTCGAAGCGGCCGGTGACGAACGCGACCTCGCGGACGGCCGGCAATGCGGTCACGAAGGCCTCGAACGTGTCCGGCTGGGTGCCCGCGAGCAGCCGGACGTCGATGAACGCGTCGAGGCCCCGCCCGACGCTGCCGAGGTCCACGGTCGCGGTGAAGCCGGTGATGATCCCGGCGCGCTCGAGCCGACGGACCCGGTCGGCCGCCCCGTGCGGGCTGAGGCCCACCTCGGCGCCGAGGCTCGCGAACGGCGTCCTTCCGTTTCGGACGAGCGCGTTGATGATCCTGAAGTCGATGTCGTCCAGCGCTGCGGATTGCACAGTGGTAGCGCGTGCCGGTTGTGCGGACTGGTCCTCAGCGCGCATCCTACGGCTGAGGACCACACCCGAGCACCCAGGAGCGAGCCATGCGCGTCGGCGTCCCGACCGAGATCAAGACGGATGAGTACCGCGTCGCGCTGACGCCCGCCGGGGTCCGGGAACTGTCCGATGCGGGCCACGCGGTGGTCGTGCAGGCGGGCGCCGGGACGGGCTCCGGCATCACCGACGACGACTACACCGCGCAGGGCGCCACGATCCTGCCCGACGCGGACGCCGTCTTCGCGCAGGCCGACCTCATCGTGAAGGTCAAGGAGCCCCAGCCGGTCGAGGTCGCGCGCCTCGAGCCGCGCCACACCCTCTTCACCTACCTGCACCTCGCGCCCGACCCCGAGCTGACGCAGGGTCTCATCGCCTCCGGCGCGACGTGCATCGCGTACGAGACCGTCACGGACCCCGCCGGCCGGCTGCCGCTGCTCGCGCCGATGAGCGAGGTCGCGGGCAAGATCGCGACCCAGGCGGGCGCGTTCATGCTCGAGCGCCCGCTCGGCGGTCGTGGACTCCTGCTCGGCGGCGTCGCAGGGGTCGCAGCGGGCAAGGTGCTCGTCATCGGCGGCGGCGTCTCCGGCACCCAGGCGGCGCACGTCGCGATCGGCATCGGCGCGGAGGTCTACGTCGCCGACCGCAACATCGACCGCCTGCGCCAGCTCGACGCCGAGCTCGCCGGCCGCGCATCGACGGTCTTCGCCTCCACGCTCGCGATCGAGCAGCTCCTGCCGGAGATGGACCTCGTCATCGGCGCCGTCCTCGTGCAGGGCGCGAAGGCGCCGCGCGTGGTCACGCGCGCGCAGCTCGCCCTCATGAAGCGCAACGCGGTGCTCGTCGACATCTCCATCGACCAGGGCGGCTGCTTCGAGACATCACGGCCCACGACGCACACCGACCCGACCTACGAGGTCGACGGCGTGACGCACTACTGCGTCGCGAACATGCCGGGCGCGGTGCCGATCACGAGCACCTACGCGCTGACGAACTCGACGATGCCCTACGTCCTCAGGCTCGCGGCGCAGGGACCGGCCGCGGCGCTCGGCGCGGACCCGGGCTTCCTCGCCGGCCTGAACGTCTGCGGCGGGCACCTCACCTACGAGCCGGTCGCCCGCGACCAGGGCCTGGAGTGGACGGACCCGATGGAGGCGCTCGGCGCGCTCAGCGCCGCCTAGCCGACCGAGTCGGCGATCCGCACGAGGTCGTCGAGCTGCCACGGCCCCTGCGCCGTCAGACGCAGGCGTAGCCCGCCCGCGTCCCAGGCGAGCTCGTGGACCGGCCGCAGCGAGGGCTCGGCCTCATCGAGCGGCGCGTAGCGGTGCGCGTAGCGCCCACGGGGACTCGCGTCGGGCAGTCCGCGGTCGGGCGGCTCGGTCGGACCCGCCCACAGCGCCAGGCGCCCGGGGCCGCCGCGCGTGTCGTCCAGGTTCCACTCGACCTCCACCCCACCGCCCTCCGTCGCGACCACCTCGACCCAGCGGCCGAGCGGCAGCGGCAGGGACGGGAGCGGCATCGGGCGACCGAGGCGCTCGTCGGCGGCGGCGATCCCCTCCAGCGGCTCGCGATCCACGGAGCGAAGTGTGCCCACCCCATAGCCTCCGTGCACGATGGAGATCCGCCGACTGTTCCCGGACGCGGAGACCCTCGAGGCCGCACGGGCGCTGGACGACCTGCGCCTCGGCGACGCGGCGCCGCACGACCGCCCCTACGTCGTGGCCAACATGGTGGCCTCCGCCGACGGGCGGGCGACGCTCGACGGCGCGTCGGCCGGGCTGAGCGGGCCGGCCGACCGCGCACTGTTCCACGCGCTGCGCGGCCAGGTCGACGCCGTGCTCGCCGGCACGGGCACCCTGCGCGCCGAGCGCTACCGGCGACTCATCCTCCAGCCCGAGCGCCGCGAGGAGCGGCGCGCCCGCGGGCTGGCACCCGACCCGCTCGCGGTCGTGCTCTCGCGGTCAGGGGACCTGCCCGACATCGAGCTGCTCACGGATCCCGAGCAACCACGCGCGGTCTTCACCGGCGCCGACGCCGACCCGGCGTCGGCACTGCGCCGCCTCCGCCAGGAGCACGGCGTGCTCAGCCTGCTCTGCGAGGGCGGACCGACGCTCCTCGGATCCCTCCTCGCCGCCGGGCTCGTCGACGAGCTGTTCCTCGCACTGTCCCCCGTGGTCGTCGGAGGCGACGGCGCCAGGACCGTGACGGGACCTGCGCTTCGCCCGCCCGTCACACTGGAGCTGGTGCATCTGCTCGAGCATGACGACATGCTGTTCCCGCGCTATCGGATAGGACTTCCCCGTGGCTGAGCGACTCATCGGCGTGGACGTGGGCGGCACGAAGGTTGCCGTCGCGGTCCTCGAGGGGTCGGGGTTGGAGGAGGTCGGGAGCTGGCCGACCTACTCCGACAACGAGGAGGAGCTCCTCGAGCAGTTCGTCACCGCCATCCGCGCGGCGGGCGCCGCGAACGCCGTCGGGATCGCCGTCCCCAGCGCGGTCGACTTCGCCACCGGCACCGCCCGCTTCAGCGTGAACATCCCGCTCGCCGGCGTGCCGCTCCGCGACCTGCTGCGCGAGCGGCTCGGCATCCCGGTCTACGTCGACAACGACGCCAACTGCGCGGCGCTCGCCGAGGCCTACGCGGACGACCGCTCCCTCGTCGCCCGCCATCTCGTGATGCTCACGGTCGGGACCGGCATCGGCGGCGGCATCGTGATCGACGGGCGCATCTACCGCGGCGCGTCCGGCGCGGCCGCCGAGCTCGGGCACCAGATCGTCGGCGCGGACCTGTCGTCCGGCGCGCCAGACGCGCAGCCGCGTCCGCCCCAGCCCGCGTCCCTCGAGGCGCTCGGCGCCGGCCGCGGGCTGCACGCGCTCGCACAGGAGCGCGGCCTGGAGAACGGCGAGGAGGCGGTCAAGCTCGCGCACGAGGGCGACGAGCGCGCGCTGGAGTGCCTGCGCATCCTCGGCGAGCGGGTCGGCATCGGCGTCGCCAACGCCATCAACACCTTCGACCCCGACATGGTCGTCCTGGGCGGAGGGATCTCCGCCGCCGCCGGCGATCTGCTGCTGGAGCCGGCGCGGCGCGTGGCCCGGGCCTACGTCATGCCGGGGGTCGGGACGGCGACGCGCATCACCCTCGCGCGGTACGCGAACAAGGCCGGCATGCGCGGAGCCGCGCTGCTCGCGGGACACGAGCTGGCCTCGGAGCAGGAGGAGGACGGGCGGCGCCACGTCGCCGCTGGGTAGGCCACCACGCAATCGGCACGGTCGGGTCGGCGTGCACGAGACACTTCAGACACAGCTTCAGGAGGTTCCTCAGTGCAGATCGGCTTCGTCGGCCTGGGCCGCATGGGCGGAAACATGGTGGCTCGCATCCACCGCGACTCGGAGCACCGGGTCGTGGCGACCGACCACGACCAGCAGAACATCGAGAAGGCGGAGGGGACCGGCGCCACGGGCGTGGGCTCGCTCGCGGACCTGGTGGCGCAGCTGGAGCCGCCCCGCACGGTCTGGCTCATGGTCCCGGCCGGCGAGGCAACGCAGAGCACGGTCGACGCGCTCACCGACCTGCTGGAGCCGGGAGACACCATCGTCGACGGCGGCAACTCGAAGTGGACCGACGACATCGCGCGGGCCGAGGCGCTGGCGCCGAAGGGCATCCACTACGTCGACGTCGGCACCAGCGGCGGCGTGTGGGGCCTGCAGGTCGGCTACTGCATGATGGTCGGAGGTCCCGACGAGGCGGTGCAGCGCCTCGCCCCGATCCTCGACGTCCTCGCGCCTCCCGTGGAGGAGGAGAGCACCCCCGTCCTCGGGGAGCGCGGCTGGGCGCACTTCGGCCCGCCCGGCGCGGGCCACTACGTGAAGATGGTCCACAACGGGGTCGAGTACGGCCTCATGCAGGCCTACGCCGAGGGTTTCGACATCTTCGACAAGAGCGACTTCGACCTGGACAACGCCAAGATCGCGCACCTCTGGCAGCAGGGGTCCGTCGTGCGGTCGTGGCTGAACTCGCTCGCCGCGCGGGCCTTCGAGCAGCACGGCAACGACCTGGGGGACCTCTCGGGCTTCACCGAGGACTCCGGCGAGGGCCGCTGGACCATCGAGGACGCCATGGAGAAGGACGTGCCGACACCCGTGATCACCGCATCCCTGCACGCGCGCTTCTACTCGCGCCGCGACGGCGACTACACCCACCGGGTGCTCGCGGCCCTGCGCGAGCAGTTCGGCGGCCACGCGATCCAGAAGCACGCCGAGTAGACGATGAGCGCAGCGACCCCCCAGCAGGAGAACCCGCTGGCCGCCGGCCTCGAGCGGCTCCCGGTCCACCCGACCGCCATCACGATCTTCGGCGCCACCGGCGATCTCGCCCAGCGCAAGCTGCTCCCGGCGCTCTACAACCTCGCCCACGACGGGGCGCTCCCCGAGCGCTTCAACCTCATCGGCACGTCGCGCTCGGACCACTCCGACGACGAGTTCCGCGAGATGGCCGCCGATGCGATCCGCCGGTACTCGCGCCGCGCGCCCGACGAGCAGGTGCTCACCCGCCTGCTCGCCGAGGTCCGCTACGTCCCGGGCTCGTTCGACGACCCGACGGTCTACACGCGGCTCGGCGAGGTGCTCGGCGAGTTCGACGCCGAGGGCGGCGACCCGCTGAACCGCACCTTCTACCTGTCGACCGCGCCCGCGTTCTTCCCGGTGATCATCGAGGCGCTCGGCAAGGCCGGGCTCAACCACCTCGACGAGTCCGACGTGCGCGTCGTCATCGAGAAGCCGTTCGGCACGAGCCTCGCGGAGGCGGAGGAGCTCAACCGCCGCGTGCTGAGCGTCTTCGAGGAGCGCCAGGTCTTCCGCATCGACCACTACCTGGGCAAGGAGACCGTCCAGAACGTCCTGGCGTTCCGCTTCGCCAACGGGCTCTTCGAGCCGCTCTGGAACCGCAACTACATCGACCACGTCCAGATCACCGCGGCCGAGGACATCGGCATCGGCAGCCGCGCGAGCTACTACGACAGCGCCGGCGCGGTGCGCGACCTCGTGCAGAACCACATGCTCCAGCTCCTCTGCCTGCTCTGCATGGAGCCGCCGGTCATGTTCACTGCCGACGAGGTCCGCGACGAGAAGGTGAAGGTGCTCCGCGCGATCACCCCCCCGACGGTCGAGGAGGTGCCGGAGATGTCGGTCCGCGCCCAGTACACCGCGGGCACGGTCGGCGGGGAGGAGGTCGTCGGCTACCACGAGGAGGAGGGCGTCCCGTCGGACTCGACGACCGAGACCTTCGCCGCGCTGCGCCTCGAGGTCGACAACTGGCGCTGGGCGGGCGTCCCGATGTACCTGCGGACGGCCAAGCGCATGGCCCGCAAGGTCACCGAGATCGCCGTCGTCCTCAAGCCGGTCCCGCACCTCGGCTTCCAGCAGGACGGCACGCAGGACGTGCGGCCGAACCAGCTCGTCATGACCGTGCAGCCCAACGAGGGGGTGTCGCTCTCGCTCGGCGCGAAGGTGCCCGGCACCCGGATGCGGATCCGCCCCGTGAACATGGAGTTCCTGTACGGGACCGCGTTCATGTCGGAGTCGCCGGAGGCCTACGAGCGGCTCATCCTCGACGTCATGCGCGGCGACGCGACGCTCTTCACCCGCAACGACGAGGCCGAGGCGCAGTGGCGCATCATCGACCCGGTCGAGCAGGCGTGGGCGGCGGGTCTCGCGCCGCCGACGACCTACGAGGCGGGCACCCAGGGACCGGAGGAGGCCAACAGGATCCTCCTGGGCGACGACGTCTGGCGAGCGGTCTGATGGCGATCGCCGAGCGCACCGACAACGTCTGGAGCGAGCGCGACACGACGCCGTCGGCGATCGAGGAGGCGATGCGCGACCTCATCGCGGAGCGTCACGCGGAGAGCTCCGGGTTCGTCGTCGCGCGCGCGCTGAACCTCGTGTGCATCGTCGATCGGGAGTGGAGCGGCGAGATCGCCAACCGCCTGCGCGGGATCGGGCGCTTCCACGCGTCGCGCACGATCGTCTGCGCGTACGAGCCCGATCGCACGACGCTCGACGCGACCGCGAACATCGCGACCACCGGCACGCCGGAGCAGGGCGAGTTCGCGCTCATGCGCGAGACGATCGTCGTCAACGTCGGCCCCGAGCACCTCAAGCACCTCGACCGGATCGTCGACCCGCTCGTCGTCACCGACGTGCCGACGGTCATCTGGTCGCCGCACGGGCACCCCGAGGCCGTCGACGCCCTCCTGTCGATCGCCCAGGTCGTGCTCCTGGACTCCGTCGACGACCCTGACCCGGGCGCCGCGCTCGAGCGTGTCTGCCGGCTCGCGGCGCGGGCCTACGTCGTCGACCTCGCGTGGCTGCGCACGACGCCGTGGCGCGAGCGCATCGCCGGTGCGTTCGACCCGCCGAACCGCCGTCCCGAGCTCGGCACGATCTCGTCGGTGACCGCGCAGATCCGCGAGGGCTCGGAGGTCTCCGGCCTTCTCCTGCTCGGCTGGATGACGGCGCGCCTCGGCTGGCGCCCCGGCGCGCTGACGTCACGCCAGGGCACGATGCGCGGCCGCGCGCGGGCACGGCGTGGAGAGGTCGAGATCGAGCTGCGGACCACCGCGCAGATGCAGGTGCCCGGCCTCGCCGGCATCGACATCCGGACCGCGTCGGGGACCGGGGTCTCCCTCGAGCGCGGGACGGGCGGGCTCACCGCCCGACGGACGGAACGCGACGGCACGCAGCGGACCTGGACGGTCCTCGGCGCGTCGCGCGGCGAACCCGGGATCCTCGGGGAGGGGCTGCGCCAGGCGCTCGTGCGCGACCCCACCTTCGACGACGCCCTGACGGCGGCGAGGGAGCTGGCATGAGGCAGATCACCGGCGAGGTGATGCAGGGCGGGTCGCCGTTCCCGCCGATCGCGGACTACGCGTTCCTGTCGGACTGCGAGACGTGCGCGCTCGTCGCGCCGAGCGGCAACATCGAGTGGATGTGCCTGCCCCGCTTCGACGGGGCGAGCGTGTTCGGCGCGATGCTCGACCGCGAGGCGGGCGGGTTCCTCCTGGCGCCGTTGGACCACAAGGTCCCAAATGGCCGCCGCTACGTCCCCGGCACGAACATCCTCGAGACGACGTGGGGCACCAAGACCGGCTGGATCATCGTCCGCGACGTCCTCCTCGTGGGCCCGTGGCGCCACACCCAGGACCGCTCGAAGACCCACCGGCGCTCCCCCACCGACTACGACGCCGAGCACGTCCTCCTGCGGACGATGCGCTGCGTCAACGGAACGGTGGAGATGCACCTGGAGTGCGAGCCGGTGCTCGGCTACGGCACGCAGCAGGTGACCTGGGACTACACCGGCACCGGCTACAACGCCGGGCGGGCGACGTCGGAGGGCAGCGACGTCGAGATCGTCCTCACCACCGACCTGAACCTCGGCTTCGAGGCCTCTCGTGCCCGCGCACGGCGGACCATGCGCGACGGCGACACCGCGTACTGCGCGCTGACCTGGAACAACGCGCAGGCGCCCCAGGACTACGAGGAGGCGTACAAGCGCGTCGTGCGCACCGCGGACTACTGGCACGAATGGCTCGCGCACGGCGACTTCCCCGACCACCCGTGGCGGCCGTTCCTGCAGCGCTCGGCGCTGACCCTCAAGGGGCTGTCGTACGCGCCGACGGGCGCGATGGTCGCCGCGGCGACCACGTCGCTGCCCGAGACGCCTCGCGGTGAGCGCAACTGGGACTACCGCTACTCCTGGATCCGCGACTCCACGTTCATGCTCTGGGGCCTCTACACGCTCGGCTTCGACTGGGAGGCCAACGACTTCTTCTACTTCATCGCCGACGTCGCCGGCGGCGACCACGACCTCCAGATCATGTACGGCATCGGGGGCGAGCGGCTGCTCGAGGAGTCGGTGCTCGACCACCTCGACGGCTACGAGGGCGCCAAGCCGGTCAGGGTCGGCAACGGCGCGTACGCGCACCGCCAGCACGACGTCTGGGGGACGATCCTCGACTCGTTCTACCTGCACACGAAGTCGCGCGACGGGCTGCCGGACCGCTTCTGGCCGATCCTCTGCAAGCAGGTCGAGAAGGCGATCACGCACTGGCGCGAGCCGGACCGCGGGATCTGGGAGGTGCGCGGCGAGCCCAAGCACTTCACCTCATCGAAGGTCATGTGCTGGGTCGCCTGCGACCGCGGGGCGCGCCTGGCGCGGATGCGCGATGAGCCCGACCAGGCCGAGCGCTGGCAGGCCGCCGCGGACGAGATCCACGCCGACGTCCTCGAGCACGGCGTCGACGAGCGCGGCGTCTTCGTGCAGCACTACGAGACCACCGCGCTCGACGCCTCGCTCCTGTTGCTGCCGCTCGTCCGGTTCCTGCCGCCGGAGGACCCGCGCATCCGGGCGACCGTCATGGCGATCTCCGACGAGCTGACCGTCGACGGCCTGGTGCTGCGCTACAAGACCGAGGAGACCGACGACGGCCTGGCCGGCGAGGAGGGGACGTTCGCGATCTGCTCCTTCTGGCTCGTGAGCGCGCTCGCCGAGATCGGCGAGTCGTCGCTGGCGCGCGAGCTGTGCGAGCGGATGCTGAGCTTCGCGAGCCCGCTGCTGCTCTACGCGGAGGAGATCGACCCTCGCTCCGGGCGTCACCTCGGGAACTTCCCACAGGCGTTCACGCACCTCGCGCTCATCAACGCCGTCATGCACGTCATCCGCGCCGACTCCGAGCTCGCCGCCACCCAGGCGCCGCTCACCGTGCTCCAGGACCCGGGAACCGCTGCAGAGGAGGCGTCGTGACCAGACCGGTCGTGACCGTCGCGCCGGACGGCGAGGCCGTCGCCAGGCGCGCCGCGGATGTGATGGCCAACCACATCAACGACGCCCGCGCGCGCTCGGCCGACGTCCACATCGCGCTCTCCGGCGGCTCGACGCCGCGGCGCGCGTACGAGCTGCTCGCGGAGATGCAGGGCAGCTGGGGGCAGGTCCACCTCTGGCTCGCCGACGAGCGCTGCGTCGCCGAGGACGACCCGGAGTCCAACACGCTGATGCTCCACGAGACGCTGCTGGACCGGCTGCGCGCGCAGGACGGCCCCCATCTGCACCGCGTGCGCGGCGACCTCGGCCCCGAGGACGCGGCGTGGCTCTACGGCTGCGACGTCGTGCGAGCGATGGGTGAGAAGCCGATGTTCGACATGATCCTCCTCGGCATGGGTCCCGACGGTCACACCGCGTCGCTGTTCCCCGGGCATCCGGAGGCGGAGTCCGAGGCCGCTCCGGTCATCGGCGTGCGGGACAGCCCGAAGCCGCCGCCGGAGCGCATCTCGCTGACGATGCCGGTGCTGCGCCGCGCGCGCTTCACGCTGCTGCTCGTCACGGGCGAGGACAAGGCCGACGCGCTGGCCAGGGCGCGCGCCGGGGACACGTCGATCCCGACGGGCCGGCTCGGCGACGGGCTGGACGAGATCGTCTGCGATCCGGCGGCCGCACGTGGCTGAGATCGTCCTCCTCCGCCACGCCGAGACCGAGTGGTCCAAGGCGGGCAAGCACACGGGACGCACCGACATCCCGTTGACCGACGACGGCCGCGAGCACGCGAGGAAGGCCGCGGAGCGGCTCGCCGGGCGCACGTTCGCACTCGTGCTCAGCAGCCCGCTGGTCCGCGCCACGGAGACCGCGAAGATCGCGGGACTGCAGCCCGAGCTCGACGACGACCTCATGGAGTGGGACTACGGGGCCTACGAGGGCCGGACGACGAAGGAGATCCGCGTCGAGCGCCCGGACTGGGACCTCTGGAGCCAGGGTGTCCCCGAGGGCGAGTCGGCCGACGACGTCGCGGCGCGGGCCGACCGCGTGATCGCACGCGCGGCCGCCGCGAAGGGCGACGTGTGCCTCGTCGCCCACGGGCACCTGCTGCGCGTGCTGGGCGCACGCTGGGTCGAGCAGCCGCCCGCCTTCGGCGCCCGCCTGTGGCTGGGCACGGCCGCGATCTGCGTGCTGGGCCGGCAGCGCGGGGTCCGCGCGCTGCTCGGGTGGAACTACACGTAGCGGGCTACTTGCCGCCCTGCATGCGGCGGCCCGCGGCGGCGTAGGCCTCGGCGATGTCGCGCGTGAAGTTCGCCTGGGCGGTCGCCATCGTCGTGACCCAGTCCCAGGGGCTCGACTTGCCCGCCTCCTCCTGCACGTCCGCCACGGTCTTCAGGAGCTGCTGGTAGCTCTGCAGGTAGGTCTCGCCCGAGCGCTTGCTCGCCTCGATGATCTGCTCGTTGAGCTGGCGGACCTGCTCGGCGAGCTCCTCCATCCCGGCCGGCGTGTCGCCGGCGGCCTTCTTGGGTTGCGGGCTCATGGCGCAGTTCTACCCCCTGACGGCGGCGACCAGCAGCCCGGCGAGCGCGTCCGCCGCCCGGGCCGCGGCGGTGTCGGGCACCGGCCGGTAGCGCGCACCGGACGTCCACGCCGAGGCGACCGCGTCGGCGAGCGCGTCCGGCGTCGCCTGCGCCCATGGCAGCCACGCCCGCGCGCCGTGGCGGTCGAGGCGGTGGCGCACGTGGACCTGCTGCTCGAAGTGGTCGTCGAGGGGGACGCTGACGAACGGTCGTCCCGCGGCGACGAGCTCCATCGTCGTCGCGAGGCCGCCCTGGACGAGCGCGACGTCGCAGGCCGCGGCGAGGCGATGGGCCTCGTGGACGTAGCCGCGGACCTCGAGCCCGTCGGCGTCCGGCAGCAGGCCGGGATCGAGCCGCGGGCCCGCCAGGACGACCATGCGCAGCCGCGGGATGCGTGCCCGCAGCGCGGGCAGCGCGGCCGCCGCGCGCCGCAGCAGCGCGCCGCCGGTCCCCGATCCGCCGACGGCGACGAGGCACACGACGTCGTCCTGCGCCCAGCCCTCCGCCGCGCGCAGGGCGGCGCGGTCGCCGGGCGGCGGCGCGGTCACGTGGCCGACGGGCTCCAGATGGCGCCGCGTCCACGCGCGGATCGACGGGAGCCCCGGCCCGAACGACGACCCGACGAGGTCCTCGGGCCCGCCGAGGTACAGCGCGACGTCGCGCACCCGCGGCGCGCGCTCGACGCGGTCGATCATCGCGGCGTTCTCCTCCGCGCACAGGGCGGCCTCGCGCTCGCCGCCCGCCGGCATCGGCAGCCAGCCGACGAAGTCGGTGAGCCACGCGAACGGCGCGGTCTTCAGCTCCGGGTTCTCGTGCAGGAAGACGTCGAGCTCCCACGCCTCGTCGCCGATCCAGAGGTCGTAGCGCGTGTCGCGCACGACGTCGCCGAACAGCATGAAGTTCGCGCAGAGGATCTCGTCCATCCGGCGGATCGCCTCGAACGCGTTCAGGCGGTGCTCGCCGCTCTCCGAGTCGATGTGGCCGGCCTCGGAGGCGAGCTCGGCGCTCGCCGGATGGATCGTCTCGCCGCGTGCCTCCAGCAGCGACGTCACCGGTTCCTGCGCGAGCCACTCGACGACCAGGCCCGGCACGCGGCGGCGCAGCTCGTCGGCGATCCGCACGTCGCGCCAGGCGTGCCCCAGCCCGATCGGGGACGAGACGACGAGCGCCCGTCGCGGCCTGGACGCCGGCCGCGTCCACCGCGGGGGCAGGCTGGGGCCGCAGGCGACGTCGCGCAGGAGGAGGTTCACCCCGACCGGGTCGCGCACGTTCGTGAGGTGCCCCGAGCCCTCCAGGAGGACGAGCCGCCCGCCCGTCAGCTCCGCCACGCGGGCGCCGCGCTCCGTGGGCACCATCTCGTCCGCGCTCCCCTGGACCACCACGACGGGGCAGCGCACCGCGCGGCACAGCGCCTCCGCCTCCTCGCGGTCCGCGACGCCCTGCTCGCCGCGGGTCATCGCGAGGAGCTCGGGCGTGGTGTCCAGCCCCCACGCGACGCCGTCCTCGAGCGCCTTCGTCGAGTGCGGCTCGGGGAGCCCCTGGGCGAAGAAGAACTCCAGGAAGCCCCGGAAGTCCCGCTGCCAGTACTCGGGGTCGTCCTTGTCCCAGCCGCGATCGCGCCACGCCGGCTCATCGGTGAGGTGGGGCACCGCGGGGCCGAGCGCGACCACCGACCGCACCCGGTCGGGGTGGGCCGCCGCGAGCTCGAGCGCGTAGCGGGCGCCGCGCGAGAGCCCGACGGCGACGACCGCGCCGACGCCCAGGTGATCGAGGATCGCGACCGCGTCGGCGATCGTCTCGGGGTCGGCGTACGCGCGCGGGTCGGCGGGCGCGTCGGACAGGCCGCTGCCGCGGCCGTCGAACGTCACCACGCGCGCGTGGCGCGCCAGGTAGGGGATCTGGAGCTTCCACACGCGCGAGTGCACGATCGTCCAGCACGGCAGCAGCAGCACGACCGGCTCGCCGCTGCCGTAGGACTCCCACCAGATGCGCACGCCGTCCCGCTCGAGGTGCCCCTCGGCGTCCGGCGTGCGCGCCGGCGTCCCGGTGTTCGTCCGCCCCACCCGCCGACCCTAACCGGCTACGGGCGCGCCTCGTACACGTGGTTGAACGGCGTCTCGGCGACCCGGCGGAAGCGCGTGAACCCGCCCGCCTCGACGACGTCGCGGATGCGCGCCTCGCCCGCCTGGGCGCCGAGGGCCAGCCCGACCTCCTGCGAGAGCGACGCCGGGGTGCACAGCAGGGTCGAGAACCCGTAGTACGCGCGCCCGACCGGGTTGAGGTTGTCCTCCACGCGGTCGCCGGCGGCGGGCTCGACGATCATCCATGTGCCGTCCGGCGCGACGATCTCGCGCACGTGGCGGGCGGCGCCGACGGGATCGCCCATGTCGTGCAGGCAGTCGAACATCGTGATGAGGTCGTAGCCGCTGCCCGGGTGGTCGGTGGCCGTCGTCGCCCGGAAGTCGACGCGGTCGCCCACGCCGGCCTCGCGGGCGCGGTCGCGCGCGGTCTCGATCGAGCCCGCGTGGTAGTCCGAGCCGGTGAACGTGGCGGTGGGGAACGACTGCGCCATGAGGATCGTCGACGCGCCGTGCCCGCAGCCGATGTCGGCGACGGCCCCGCCCGCCTCGAGCTTGCCCACCACGCCGTCGAGGGCGGGCAGCCAGGCCGTGACGAGGCTCGCGTGGTAGCCGGGCCGGAAGAACCGCTCGCAGCCCTCGAACACGTCGTGGGAGTGCTCATGCCAGCCCACGCCCGCGCCGGACCGCGCGGCCTCGGTGATCCGGGGCGAGTCGGACACCGCTCCGAGGGCGATCTGGAAGACGCCGGGGAGGTACGCGGGGCTGTCGGCGTCCGTCATCGCGACCGCCTGCTCGGGCGGGAGCGTGTAGCGGCCGCTGCCGGGGTCGTACTCGACGTAGCCGCCGGCCGCCTGGTTGTTGAGCCACTCCCGGGCGTAGCGCTCCGCCACGTCGGTCGCCGCGGCGAGCTCGCCCGGGTCGAGCGGCCCCGCGCCCGCCATGGCGCGGTAGAGCCCGAGCTTGTCGCCCATGACGACGAGGGCGGCGTTGAGCGTCGCCCCGACCTCCTCGACGGCGCGGAACACGAACGCGTTGAGCTTGTCGGGGTCGAGGGCGGGCGCGGGCTGGACTGCGGACATGGGGGACCTCCGGGGGTCGGTGTCTGCGGAGGCCGAGCATCCGGCGGCGGGGCGGGGCTCGCATCAGGGGGCCCACCTAGTCATGATCGCGCGGTGCTGCTGGGCCGCGACTCCGAGCAGCGTCGGCTCGATCGCCTCGTCGCCGACGCACGGGCGGGCACGAGCGGCGTCCTCGCCCTCATGGGGGAGGTCGGCATCGGCAAGACCGCGCTCCTCGACGCCGTCGCCGGGCGCGCAGATGGGATGCGGGTGCTGCGCGCGCGGGGCGTGGAGTCCGAGGCGGCGGTGCCGTTCGCCGGCCTGCTGGAGCTGCTGCGCCCGGCGCTCGGGGAGCTCGCGCGGATTCCGCGGCCCCAGGCGGCGGCGCTCGGCGGGGCGTTGGCGCTGCGCCCGGGCAGCGGGGGCGACCGCTTCGCCGTCGGCGCGGCGACCCTGAGCCTGCTCGCCGCGCAGGCGGAGATCGCGCCGACGCTCGTGCTCGTCGACGACGCGCACTGGCTCGACGACTCGAGCGCCGACGCGCTGCGCTTCGCGCTGCGGCGGCTGCTCGCCGACCCGATCGCCGTCGTCCTCGCGGTGCGGGCCGGGGAGGCGTCGCTGCTGGACGGCAGCGACCTGCCGGTCCTGACGCTCGGCGGGCTGGACCGCGCAGCCGCGGGCGCCCTGCTCGCGCGGCGCGGGACGTCGCCCGCCGTCGACCTCCTCCACGCGGCGACCGCGGGCAACCCGCTCGCGCTGCTCGAGCTCGCGGCGCGGGCCGACGACGTCGCGGCCGTCGGCCCGGCGCCGCTGCCCGAGCGACTCGCCGAGGCGTTCGGCGGCCGCGTGGACTCGCTGCCGTCGGAGACGCGTGCGGCGCTCCTGGTCGCGGCCGCGGGCGACGACGGCGACCTCGAGGTCCTCGCCCGCGCCGGGGCGCCGGCCGACGCGCTCGCCGTCGCCGAGGCTGCCGGCCTCGTGCGGCTGGGGGCGGGGCGGGTCGAGTTCCACCACCCGCTCGTGCGCTCGGCCGTCTACGCGCGGGCCGACCCGGGGGACCGCCGCGCGGCCCATCGGGCGCTCGCGGCGGCCCTGCCCGACCGCGATGCCGACCGGCGCGCCTGGCACCTCGCGGCCGCGGCGGTCGGGCCCGACGAGGGGGCGGCCGCCGCGCTCGCGCAGGCCGCCGCGCGCGCCGGCGCGCGGCGGGCGCACGCCGTCGCCGCCGCCGCGTTCGAGCGGGCGGCGCGGCTCTCGGCCGGCGACGTGGCACGCGCGGACCTGTTGCTGCGCGGCGCCGAGGAGGCCTGGCTGGCGGGCGCCCAGGACCGCGCGGCGGCGCTGGCGACCGAGGTCGAGGCGCTCGTCCCCGACACCCGCTCCGCCGTGCGCGCCGCGTACCTGCGCGGCGAGGTCGTCGCCCGGCGTGGCCCGCTCCCCCACGCGCTGGCGACCCTCGCCGACGCGGCGGCCCGGGCGGAGGCGATGGACGAGGCGGAGCTGGCCGTCGACGTCCACTGCGAGTCCGTCATCGCCGGCTACTACGCGGCGGACGCCCGTGCGATGGGCGCAGCCGCCGACCGCGTCGCCGCGCTCCTGGTCCACGTCCCCGGCGACCGCCCGACCTTCCTCGCCAACAGCGCGCTCGGCATGGCGCGCATCTGGGCCGGTCGCGTCGAGGAGGGCACGACCGCGCTGCGCACGGCCGTGGCGACGCTCGAGCGCGCGCCGGAGCTGCGCGACGACCCGTCGCTGCAGAGCTGGACGCTCATCGCGCCCCTGTGGCTGCGCGACGCGGCGAGCGGCCGCGAGCTGGCCGACGCGATGCTCGTCGCCGCGCGCGAGCAGGCCGCGCTCGGCTCGCTCCCGCATCTCCTGTTCCTCGTCGCACGCGACCACGCGACGTCGGACCGCTGGAGCCAGGCGGCAGTCGGCTACGACGAGTCGGCCGGCATCGCCCGCGAGCTGCGCCAGGCACGCGACCTCGCGGCCGCGCTGGCCGGGCTCGCCTGGCTCGAGGCGCGCCAGGGCCGGGCCGACGCCTGCCGCGCGCATGCGGCGGAGGCGCTGGAGCTGTGCGCGCAGCTCGGCGGCCGGACGCACGAGCTGTGGTCGCTCTGGGCGCTCGGCGAGCTCGAGCTGGCGCTGGGCAACCCCGCCCGCGCGCTGGGCCACCTCGTCGGGGTCCGCGAGCTGCTCGACGCGCTCGAGCTGGAGGACGCGGACCTGTCGCCGGGGCCCGAGCTCGTCGAGCTGCATCTGCGCCTCGGCGACGCGGACGGCGCGGCCGCGGCGCTCGCGGCGTTCGCGGTCGAGGCCGAGCGCAAGGCGCGGCCCTGGAGCCTGGCCCGGCTGGCCCGCGCGCGCGGCCAGGCGGCCGCCGATCCCGAGCTCGACGAGCACTTCGGCGAGGCGCTGCGCCTGCACGCGCAGACGCCCGACGGCTACGAGACGGCGCGGACCCGCCTCGCGTACGGCGCGCGGCTGCGCCGGGCGCGGCGCCGCGTCGACGCCCGCGAGCAGCTCGAGCTCGCACTGCGGCACTTCGAGGACCTCGGTGCGTCACCGTGGGCCGACGCGGCCGGGGCGGAGCTCGCCGCCACCGGGGTCGCCGCGCGGCGGCGCGACCCGAGCACGCTCGACGACCTCACCCCGCAGGAGCGCCACATCGCCCAGCTCCTCGCCGGCGGCCGCACGACACGCGAGACCGCCGCGGCCGTCTTCCTCAGCCCGAAGACCGTCGAGTACCACCTGCGCAGCATCTACCGCAAGCTCGGCATCCACGACCGCGAGGCGCTCGCGGAGGCGCTACGCGCGGACGAGTAGGACCGCGCAGGCCGCGTGGTCTGAGACGAAGCGCTCGGCGTGCCCGACGCTCTTGGGGCCCAGGTGGTCCGGCTCGCCGCCGCGGGCGAGGACGAGCAGGTCGGCATCCCGAGCCACCTCGAGCACCTCGTCCTCCGCGCGCCCCCGCCGTGCGGTCCGGGTCACGGCGCGGCCGAGGCGCTCGGCGGCGTCGGCCAGCAGCCCGTCCGCCTCCTCCTCCGACGCGGTCGACACCGGGTCGGGCCCCGGAGGCGGATGCGGATGGCGGCCGAGCAGCCCGCGGCGCCCGGCGCGCACGAACGTCTCGGCGTCGAAGGCGACGTGCAGCAGCTCGATCTCGGCGTCCGGCGGCAGCAGGGCCGCGGCGGCATCGACCGTCGCCTCCCACGTCGCCTCGAGGATCCACACGACCGCGCGCACGCCGCCGCTCATCCTCCCACCTGCAGCCCCGCCCACAAGAGCACGACCGCGACGACGACGCCCGCTGGCACCGTCAGCACGCCGAGCCGCACGAACTCCGGCAGCGACGTCCCCTCGTCCTCGCCCAGCAGCACGCGGCGCCACAGCAGCGTCGCCAGCGAGCCGGTGTACGTGAGGTTCGGGCCCACGTTCACGCCGACGAGCACCGCGAGCACCGCCCCCTCGCCGCCCGCGACCGCCGCGACGGGCACCAGCACGAGCGTTGCCGGCAGGTTGTTGACGAGGTTGGCCAGGACCGCCGCCACCGCGGCCGTCAGCAAGAGCTGCGGCAGCGCCTCGCCGGAGGGCAGCAGCGCGTCGACCGCGTCCGTGAGCCCGTTCGCCGCGGCCGCCGCCACGATCACGCCGAGCGCGAGGACGAACGCCACGAACTCCGGCGACGCCGCGCGCGCGACCTGGACAGGCGTCGCGCGCACCCGCAGCGACAGCGCGACGGCACCGGCGACCGCGACCCACAGCGGCGCGATCCCGGCCAGCGAGCTGAGGCAGAACCCGGCGAGCGTCAGCGCCAGGACCGCGACCGCGAAGCGCGGCAGCGGCGTGCGCTCGACGTCGGGCCCGCGCCCCGCGCTGCGCAGGTCGGCGCGGAACGTCCGCCGCAGCACCGCCCACTCCACCGCGATGACGCCGGCCCACGGCGCCGCCATGAGCGCGGCGAAGCGCGCGAACGACAGCCCGCTCGCGTGGAACGCCAGCAGGTTCGTGAGATTCGAGACCGGCAGCAGCAGCGACGCCGAGTTGGCCAGGTGCGCGCTCGCGTAGACGTGAGGCCGCGGCGCCGTGCGCAGCCGCAGCGCCGTGGCCAGGACGACGGGCGTCAGCAGCAGGACGGTGGCGTCGAGGCTCAGCACCGCGGTCACCACGGCGGCGACGCCGAACACGAGCGCCAGCAGCCGCGAGGGACTGCCGCGCGACCCGGCCGCCAGCCACG
>Ga0070665_100001753_pt1 | contig 24810 bp, 23 predicted proteins | sample KBSS13metaG_FD_65862 | JGI IMG/M metagenome (GOLD analysis project Ga0070665, IMG submission 65862) | Switchgrass rhizosphere microbial communities from Kellogg Biological Station, Michigan, USA - KBS S1-3 metaG | ecosystem: Host-associated > Plants > Roots > Rhizosphere > Soil ... | reverse complement strand
GTCGAAGCTGAGCCCCGAGACGGCCTGCACGACCCCACCGGGCACGTGGTACTCCACGACCAGGTCCTCGACGCGCAGCACGACGTCCTCGTCGGCGGGACGCAGGTGCGCGGTTCCGCTGCCCGCCATCAGACCGCCGCCCCGACCGTCGCGCCGGCGGCACTCGCGCCCGCGGCCGCGTTGGCCGACAGCGCAGCCCGACCGGCCGCGGTGTCCACCGGGTAGAAGCACGCCACCTCGTGGCCCGCCGTGGTCGCGGTCTCCAGCACCGGGTCCTCCTCCAGACAACGCGGCTGCGCGTAGCGGCAGCGCGGGGCGAAGGCGCAGCCCCGGCGCGGGTTGATCAGGTCCGGTGGCCGACCGCCGATCGTCTCCAGACGCGTGTGCACCGGGTTCTCCAGACGAGGGATGGAGGCGAGCAGCGCCTCCGTGTAGGGGTGGCGCATCGCCGAGAACAGCACCGGCGTCGCCGCCTTCTCCACGATGCGGCCTGCGTACATCACCGCCACCTCGTCGGTGCGCCCGGCCGCGACGCCGAGGTCGTGTGTGATCAGGATGATGGCCATCCCGTGCTCAGCCTGGAGCCGCTGCAGGAGGTCCAGGATCTGCCGCTGGATGGTGACGTCGAGCGCCGTCGTGGGCTCGTCCGCGATCAACAGGCTGGGCTCGCAGGCCAAGGCCGTGGCGATCGCGACCCGCTGTCGCATACCACCGGACAGCTGGTGGGGGTAGACGCCCAGTCGGCTCGCGGGGTCGGGGATCCCGACGTCGTGCATCAGCTCCAGTGCGCGCTCGTGGGCGGCGGCGCCGCGCCGCCCCCGGTGGAAGCGCAACGACTCGGTGATCTGCCTGCCCACCTTGACCACCGGGTTGAGCGAGGTCATCGGATCCTGGAAGATCATGGAGATCTCGTCGCCCCAGATGCGCCGCAGGGCGGCGGTGGACTGCCCGCGCAGCTGGGTCCCCTTGAAGACGGCGGTCCCCCGGCTGGTGTCGGCGCTGGCCGGCAGCAGGTTCATCAAGGACCGGGCCAGCACGGACTTGCCGGATCCGGACTCCCCGACGATGGCGAGCGTGCGGCCGGCGTCGATCTCGAACGTGACTCCGTCGACGGCCCGCACCAAGCCCCGGGTGGTACGGAACGTGGTGGCGAGGTCGGTGACCTCCAGCATGGCGCTCACAGGGCGGACTCCCGCACGTCGAACCGCCTCCGCGCCCGGTCGCCGACCACGTTCAGCGCGAAGATGGTCAAGAACATGGCCGCGGCCGGGATGAACACCAGCTGAGGCTGGGTGGCGAGCCGGTCCTTGGCGGCGGCGATCATCCCGCCCCAGCTGGGCGACGGTGGGGGGATGCCGAGTCCGAGGAAGCTCAGCGAGCCCTCGGCGACGATCAGGACGGCGGCCATCACGAAGGCGTACGAGGCCACGGGGAACACGACGTTCGGCAGGATCTCCCGGAACACGATGCGCAGCCGGCGACCGCCGAGGGCCCTGCTCGCCGTCACGAACTCCCGTTGCGCGAACGCCATCGTGTTCGCCCTGGCCAGCCGGGTGAACGTCGGCACGGCCAACAGCCCCAGCGAGATCACGAGGCTGCGCAGGCTCGAGCCCATGGTGGAGGTGAGGGCGAGCAGGAGGACCAGCGGCGGGTAGGCGAGCAGGCTGTCCGTGAGGATGTTGGCGATCTTCTCGAACACGCCGCGCAGGTAGCCGGCCAGCAGCCCGAGCGTGCCGCCGATGACCATGCCGATCAGGACGGACACGAACCCGACCGCGAGCGATACCCGCGCACCGTAGATCAGCCGCGACAGGGTGCTCCGTCCGAGGGCGTCGGTACCCAGCAGGCGTGCCAGGTCCAGCGAGGGCCCCAGCGCAGGCCTGTCGATCCGGACGTCGTAAGCGGGGATCGGCAGCACGGAGGCGAACAGCGCGAGCAGGACGATCAGGATGAGCCAGCCTGCGGCCAGCTTCACGAGGATGTCCCGGGGCCGCCGGACGGGGGCAGCGGGCTCGGCGGCGTGAGCCGGGGGGTCCGGGACGTCGACGACCGTGAGGGTGGGTGTGGTCGTGGTGCTCTGTTTCATGTCCGGTCAGGCTCCCGTGACTCGAGTCCGCGGATCGAGGATCGTGTAGAAGAAGTCGGTCAGGACGTTGAGTGCCACGTAGACGAGCGCCACGAAGATCACGACCCCCTGCACGACCACGGCGTCCTTGGCGAGTGTGGCGTTGACCAGCAGCTGGCCGAGGCCCGGAAGGGCGAACAACGTCTCGACGATGACCGCACCGCCGATGAGCCGACCGAGGCTCAACCCGGCGAGTGTGACCAGGGAGAACGACGACGGACGCAGTGCATGGCGCAGCAGCACGTACCAGGTCGGCAACCCCTTCGCCTTGGCGGAGAGGATGTAGTCCTCCTGGAGGGTCGCGATCAGGTCACTGCGCAGCACCCTCGTCATTACCGCGATCTCGGTCAGGGCCAGCGCGAGCGCAGGCAGGAACGCGGACCGCAGATTGCCCAGCGGGTCGTCCAGGAGGCGGACCCACCCTGTCGCCGGGAACGCCCGGAGCGTCAGCGCGAAGAGGAACACCAGCAGGAGCGCGGTCAAGAACGGAGGCATCGACACCAGGGCGGAGGTCACCACGTTCGCCGTGCGGTCGGCGCGCCCACCGGCACGGTAGGCGGTGTAGAGCGCCAGCGGGATCACGACCGCGAAGGCCATGATCAGGGCCAGGACGGCCAGCTCGAGGGTGACGGGCACCCGCTCGACGATGGCGTCGAGCACCGGCTGCTGCGACCGGATCGAGCGGCCGAAGTCGCCATGGGCGATGTTCCCCAACCACTCCCAGTACCGGACGAGCAACGGCCGGTCCAGCCCGAGCTGCCGGCGCAGCGCGTCGATCTGTTCCGGAGTGGCGCTCTCGCCGAGGATCGTCGCCGCCGGGTCGCCCGGGGTGAGGTCCACGAGCAGCATCGAGCCGAAGGTCACCAGCAGCAGGACCGGGACGATGTGCAGGAGCCGGGACCTCAGCCTGCGTCCCATCGCCGCGACCTGGACCGTCCTCGACGGGGAGGTGACCGGTCGCTCCGGTGTCAGCTGCTGGGTCACGTGCCGGACCGCCAGACCCGATCCCAGTGGATGATGCCGTCCTCGAACACGGTGACGTCCTTCAGCTTGGTGGCGTCCCAGATGACGTTGGGGTTCGACCGGAGCAGAACCACCCACGGCACGTCGCGGTTCACGATCTCGTCGAACTTGCGGTAGACCTCCTTGCGCTTCTCGACGTCCTCGGTGGCCCGGCCTGCCTGCATGACCGCGGTCATCTCGGGGTTGTCGTAGCGCAGGTAGTTGCGCGCGTTGCCCGGCTGCAGCGCCAGCCCGATCCGCGGCTCCGGGTCGAGGTTGAAGTTGCTGTTCACCGCGACCTCGAAGTCCCCCTTGATCATCCGCTGCGTGGGCTGGAGCGGGGCCAGCACCTGCAGGTCGACCTGGAGGTTCTTGAGCGCGGCCAGTTGCGTCTGCACGGCAGTGGCTTCCGCTTCGTTGCTCTGGTCGACGATGAACTCGAAGCGCACCGGGCCGCCGCGCTCGGCCGCCATCTCGTCGATCAGCTTCTGCGCGGCGGCCAGATCGGGCTTCGGCCACGCGCTGGCCGGGTCGTCGAACACCGTCCCCGGCGCGAAGAACGCACTCGCGTCGTAGCCGTTGCCCTGCTCGACGGACTCGCTGACGGCGCCGTTGTCGATGGCGAGGCGCAGGGCCTGCCGGAACCGGACGTCACCCGAAGTCGGCTTGGTGAAGTTGAAGTACAGGGAGATGCCGCCGCTCATGTTGACGGTCAGTACCTGCAGGCCCTGGTTCTCCGCCTGGACGGCGTCGTTGCGCTTCAGCGCCAGCAGTCCGTCGATCTGGCCGGTCGTCAACGAGTTGAGTCGCTGGGTCGAGTCGGCGATCGGGCGCAGGACGACCTGGTCCAGGTAGGGCCGAGGCGCGTCGTAGTAGTTCGGGTTGCGCACGAACGTCATGTGGTCGTCGCGCTGCCGGTCCTTGAGCATGAACGGACCGGCGCCGACCGGCTGGTCGGCGAGCGTGCCCGCCTGGATCGCCGCAGGCGAGGCGATCCAGTTCACCGCGAACAACGCCAACGACCGCGGGAACTGGAAGTTCATGTCCTTGAGCGTGATCCGCAACGTCACCGGGTCCACGACCTCGAGCGACGCCATCGCCGAGGCCGCCCCACGCGCCCCCGACGCCACCGCCGGATCGGCGTGCCGCTCCCAGTTCACCTTGACCGCGGCCGCGTCGAAGGCGGTCCCGTCGCTGAACTTCAGCCCGTCCCGCAGCACCAGGTTCCACACCGTGCCGTCGTCCGAGGTGAGTGACTTCGCCATCACCGGGACGACTTCCTGCGTGACCGGGTTCGTCTCGACCAGACCGCCGTAGAGCAGAGCACCGACGGTGCCGTCCGCGATCGTCCCCGAGATCGAGATCAGCTTGGCCGGATCGAAGGTCCCGCTGATCTCCCCGTTGACGGCGTAGGTGGCGGTCCCCCCGCTCTGTGGGGGCCCGGAGGCCTGCTCGTCGCCGGACGGGGTGCCTCCGCCGCACCCGGCGAGCAGGACCAGGGCGGCCGACACGGCGGCCAGTGCCGCAGTGACTCGCGGTCTCGGGAATCGCATGATTGCTCCTGTCGGGCGTCGTTGTCCGGGTGGGCGGGTCGGTGGGCGCTACGGGGAGAGGGACACGAGGTCGACGCGGAGGACGCCGTCCTCGATCGTCGTGACCCCACGGACCGCGTCGGTGTGGGCGAGCGTGCTCGGCAGGCGCCACAGCTGGATCGCCGGGACGTCGTCGATGAGGGCCCGCTGGACCACCTCGTAGGCCTGGCGGCGTTCGTCGTCGTTCTGCGACGACCGACCCTTGTCCAGGGCGGCGTCCACCTCCGGATCGGAGAACCCGGTGGTGTTACGGGCACTGCCGGTGTGGAGGAAGTCGTAGAGCTTGGGCTCGGGATCGACGTAGAAGTATCCCGTGGCGACCATGTCGTAGTCCCCCTGAACCACCCGGGGCTGGGTGACGGCGAGGGACTCGACGGACACGGTGACGTTGCGGTACTCGGACAGCAGGGTCTGGATGCCCTCGGCGATCGGCCGGTTGCCGGGGTTGGTCAGGATGGTGAACGAGATCGGCGCCCCCGTCTGGGCGGACACCTCGTCGAACAGCTGCTGGGCCCGCACCCGGTCCGGCGCCGGGTAGGAGATGGACTCGTCGTAGAACGGCGTGTCGGGGGCGGCGACCGTCTTCATGAGCTCGGCCCGGCCGCCCTGGGTGAGGTCGTTGAGCAGCCCGAGGTCGAGCCCGAGAGCCACCGCCCGGCGCACCCGGACGTCCTTGAACGGCGCGCGCCCGGCGTTCAGGGCGAAGGCGAAACCACCGCTGAGCTTGGTGGTGTAGACCGTGAACCCGGCGTCCTGCGCCCGCGCGATCGAGTCGAAGTCCTGGGAGTTGTACTCGATCTGGCCCTGCCCGGACACCAGCGCGTTGTAGCGCTGGGCGAAGTCGGGGATCGGCCGGATCACCAGCTCGTCGAGGTAGGGCCTGGGGGCGTCGAAGTACGTCGGGTTGCGCCCCAGAGTCATCTGGTCGTCCCGGACCCACTCCTTCAGGACGAACGGCCCTGCGCCCGCCGGGACGGCGTTCGGGTCGCCCGCGAAGAACCGGGGCGAGACGATGAAGTTGATCGGGTAGCCGGCGAGCCCGCGCGGCCACTCCCGGTTCGCCGCCTTGAGTGTCACCCGGAGGGTCTGTGCGTCGACGACCTCCGTCGAGGCGATGTTCTGCACCTGGGCCAGGGCGCTGCTGGTGCTGCCCTGGGCCCCGTGCCGCTCCCAGTTCAGCTTCACCGCGGCCGCGTCGAAGGGCGCACCGTCGGAGAACGTCAGACCCGGCCGGAGGGTGAGCGTCCAGGTCACGCCGTCGACACTGTCGAGGGACTGCGCCAACGACCTCTCGACCTTCCCGGTCGCCGGGTCCTGCAGCACCAGCCCGCCGTAGAGGGCGAACCCGACGGCGCCGTCACCCCGAGTCGCGGTGATGATCGACATCTTGGTGGGGTCGAGGCTCTGCGTCTCGGTCTGGTTCAACAGGGTCAGCGTCCCGCCCGCCCGGGCCGGGGAGTCGTCCGCGCCGCTCCCGGTGGAGCCGCCGCCTCCCCCGCAGGCGGCGACCAGCATGAGGGCCGCGAGGGCGGCGGCGATCAGCGTGGCGGGCCGCGTGAGCACCGAACCGGTGCGCGCGGACCTCACTTCGTGGTCCAGACGAGGTCGGTGCGCAGGACGCCGTCCTCGATCGTCGAGATGTCGCGGACCGTGTCGTCATGGGTCAGCGAGCTCGGCAGGCGCCACAGCGTGAGCGTCGCCGCGTCGTCGATGAGGCCCTTCTGGACCACGGCGTACGCCGCCTTGCGGTCGCTCTCGTTCTGCGCGGACCGGCCCTTCTCGAGGGCCGCGTCGACCGTGGGGTTCGAGTAGCGGCTGGTATTGCGCGGATTGCCCGTGTGGAAGGCGTCGTAGATCTTGGGCTCGGGGTCGACGAAGAAGTTGCCCGAGACGCCCATGTCGTAGTCGCCCTGGACGATCGTCGGCTGGGGCGAGTCCGAGACCGTCACCGACACCGCGATGTTCTTGTACTCGGAGAGCAGCGTCTGGATCCCCTCGGCCGTCGCGCGGTTCTGCGGGTTGACCAGGATCGTGAAGGTGACCGGCCCGCCCTTCTCCGCCGAGACCTGGTCGAGCAGCTGCTGGGCCTGCGCCCGGTCGGTGGCCGGGTACGCGATGGCGGGATCGTAGAAGGGGGTGTCCGGCGCGGCGATCGTCGTCGCGACGGTCGCCCGGCCGCCCTGTGCGAGGTCGTTGAGCAGCTTGACGTCGAGGCCCAGCAGCACCGCCCGCCGCACCCGGAGGTCGTTGAAGGGGGCGCGGGAGTTGTTGAGCACGAACGCCATGCCGCCGCTGAGCTTCGTCGTGTAGGTCGCGTACCCCGCCTCCGTGGCCCGGGCGAGCGAGTCGAAGTCCGCGGAGTTGTACTCGATCTGGCCCTGGCCGGAGACCAGCCCGTTGTAGCGCTGTCCGGCATCGGGGATCGGCCGGATGACGAGCTGGTCGAGGTAGGGCCGCGGCGCGTCGACGTACTTCGGGTTGCGCACGAGGGTCAGGTGGTCGTCGCGCACCCACTCCTTGAACGTGAAGGGCCCCGCGCCGACCGGTGCGGTGTCCGCCTTGTCGATCGACGACGGCGAGACGATGAAGTTGATGGTGTTGCCCGCCAGGGCTCGCGGCCACTGGCCGTTGGGAGCCGTCAGCGTGACCCGCACGGTCTGCGCGTCCACCACCGTCGTCGACGCGATGGCCTTGACCTGCGCGAGGGAGCTGCTCGTGCTCTGCGGCGCGCCGTGGCGCTCCCAGTTGAGCTTGACCGCGGCCGCGTCGAAGGGCGTGCCGTCGGAGAAGACGAGGCCCGGCCGCAGCTTCAGGGTCCAGTTGACGTCGTCGGTGGAGTCGAGCGACTCGGCCAATGACGTCGAGACCTCGCCCGTGGCGGCATCCTGGAGGACCAGCCCCCCGTAGAGCGAGAACCCGACCACGCCGTCACCGCGGGTCCCGGTGATGATCTGCATCTTGAACGGGCTGACGCCCTGGGTCTCGGTCTGGTTGAGCAGGGTGAGGGTGCCCCCGGAACGGGGCGGACCGTCGGCGGCGGCGCCGCCCGGCCCGTCGGCCGAAGACCCACCGGCGCAGCCTGCCGCGAGCAGGAGGGCCACCACCCCGACCGCGATCGTCGAGCTCCACCGTCCCGGCAGCGACCGCGGACCGCCCGGCCTGCCGAGTCGTCCTGCCCGCGGCCGGGCGGCAGCATTCGGCCGCCCTGCCCGAACGTCACGCGCGGCCGGTGTCATCACTGGGCTCCCTTGCCTCTGGTCGATGCGCGGCCCTCGGGCCGGTCGTGAGCTGTGCCTGATCCCGGACAGGACTGTGTCCGCCGAGACCCGGTGGACGTCCGATCACCACGGACCGGGTAGCGAGCGTCGTTCTCGCGTGCCCTCACGAGCCGGCCAGGATCGTCTGACCGTCCGTGGGAACCGCCTGTTACCGGGGTCACTGCCGCACGGCGACAGACTAAAGCTGATAACATTCATGCACAAGGGGCAGATCGGAGCCACGGTGTAGTCGAAGGAGTCACCCGATCGGCATCTCCCTCTCACGACGGACCGCGTCCGACCGATGGCCGGCAGCGTCCCCGGCGGGAGGCGACCAGGCCGACCTTCAGCGGAGGAACCCCATGCTCACGGTGCCGGAACCCGCCTTCCGATCCGACGTCCGCGGGGTCTCAGGCCCGCCGAGGGCACGGGGCTCGGTGCGGCGTACGTCGACCATCGACATCGCCCTCGACACCGGTCCGCGTCCCCGGTTCCTCCTCGACGGTCGAGCGCGGGACCTGCGGACGACGTCGACCGGCCATGAGCTGCTCGGCCAGGCGACGATGTCGGCTGCCGTCGATCTGGACAGTGGCATCCTCGACCGGCTCGCCGTGGCCCCGCCCACCTGGCAGGGTCCGCTGCAGGTACTCGTCGGACAGTCGTCCCGGACCCGGTTCCGGCGATCCCTGGCCACGGCTGCTCCGGAGCTCGTCGAGTCGGGCGGCCCGCTCGCACTCCTCCTGGACGACGTGCCGGTCTGCGTCCTCATCGCGGGCAACCTGCGGTACCGGGACGCGGACACCGCCGTCGGCGGCGGCCATCCGCCTGCGGACGTGTGTGCTGGGTGGCAGCGGGGAGGGCGCCTCATGGCGGCGGCCGAACGGTCCGGCGGATCACCGCTGGTGGAGGGACCGCCCAGCGGCGAGCTGGCCGACCCGGACGACCCGCTCGGATGGCACGACCTGCCGCCGCTCGGTGCATGGTCGATGCGGCGCGCCCGCCGACTCGATCTCGTCCCGGAGGGGGACGGGACCGTCCGCCTGGTCGCCTATCTGCGCGACGTCCGCCGGCTCGCGGAGCCCGCACCGCGGGTGGTCCACGAGTACAGCGTCGTCGCGACGATCGAGGGGGACGGCACCCTACGGTCGGTCGAGGCGACCCCGCACGTTCTTCCCGCGCCGGAGTGCCCTCAGGCAGCGGCCAGTGCCCGCCGGTTCCGCGGCCGGAACGTCGCGGAGCTGCGAGACCACGTGACGAAGGAGCTGGTCGGGGTGAGCACCTGCACGCACCTGAACGACACCCTGCGGGCCATGGGCGGAACTCGGGAACTCCTCGGCGTCGTGAATCGGGTCGCGCACGGCCGGGCGCTACGCTAGGCAGCATTCGGAGGAGGTAGAGCCGGTGGCGCAACCGAAAGTCGCGGCGGAGATCGCCCGGCGCCTGATGCGGGAGGCGGCGGAGCGCGGGCTCGAGCCGGGCGACCACATGGGCGCGGAGTCCGCACTGATCGAGCGTTACGGGGTCGCCAGAGGGTCCCTCCGCGAAGCGTTCCGGCTTCTGGAGGCGCAGGGGGCAGTCGAGCTCCGCCGCGGCGCGGGCGGTGGCGCCGTGTTGGCGCGGCCACGTCCGACACAGCTCGCCTCGTTCCTGGCCATGACGCTGCAGACGGGCGGCGGCACCCTGCGCACCGTGTTGGAGACGCGCAGCACGATCGAGCCGGCCATGGCAGCCCTCGCGGCTCGCCGTCGGACCCCCGAGCAGGCGCAGGCGTTGATCGAGTGCGCGGAGGGCCTGTTCGATGCACGGCACGACTCCGCCACGTTCCACGCCCTGAACCGCCGCTTCCACGATCTGGTCGCGGAGGCCTCGGGGAACCTCCTGATCGCGGCCATGCTCCCGGCCCTGTCGTGGATGTCGGAGGCCATCGGCTGGGAGCTGCCTCCGCGCGTCCGCAAGCGCATCGCCACGGAGAAGCGCGGCATCGCCGGGGCGATCGACGACGGCGACTCGTGGGGAGCGTCCCAGCGGATGTCACGCATGATCATGGGGTACGAGGACCTCACCAGCGTGGACTCGGGGCTGCTCGAGCGGCCGGTCGCGTGGGCAGACGTCGACGAGCTGCTCGAGAAGCACCTCCAGGAGGAGTCGGGAAGCGTCTGAGCCTCCCGTGCGCGGCCCCACCCGTCGGCATCCCGTTCTCGGGGATCGGCGTGGGTCCTGTGGCGAGCGGGGGGCGACCGGCCACGCCGGTCGCCCCCCGCGGCCTCAACCGATCGCGATGGGGTTGACCGGGCTACCCGTCGCACCGGGGACGGGCAGCGCCCCGAGAACGAACAGGAACTCGTGACAGCGGTCCTCGGCGAGCTCCCGCAGCATCATGTTCTCGATCAGCGGTGTGCCCCTGCGGATGAGCATCTCGATGTGCACCGTCAGCGCCTGCCCGGCCGGGAACGGGATGGGCTCGATGCCGCTGTTGTCGGCGCCCAGCGCCGCGATGTCCCGCTCGGCCAGGTAACGGGCGGCCTCGAGTCCGACGCCCGGTTGCGGGTGCCCCGGGGTCTCCCCGCGGGCCACCTCCTCCAGGAACTTGTCCTGCCACCCGGTGCGCAGGAGCACGATGTCCCCGGGTCGGATCTCGACGCCCTGGGCCTGCGCGCAGTCGGCGAGCTCGGGGGCGCCGATGACATGGTCGCTCTCCAGCCACCGCACACCGTGGAACCCGGCGAGGTCGAGCAGCACCCCCCGCCCGGCGAACCCCGACAGCTTCTCGATGCCGAGCCGCTTCGCGCCCGCGTAGGGCTCGAACCCCGACGCCGGGAAACCGTTGTAGAAGCTCCCCTCGTGGTAGGCGTGACACAGCGCGTCGATGTGGGTGACGGAGTGCGACGGCAGGATCAGCACGTCCTCGCACGCGCCGTCCTCGTCGGGTACCCCGGCGAAACCGAGCAGGTTGTCGCGCTCGGTCAGCAGGCTCAGCCGCTGCGGGCTGCCCCGGTAGGCGGCCAGCGGCACACCCGTCCGAGCCAGCGGCAGCGACAGCCGGTAGACCTTCCCGCTCCGACAGGAGCGGGCCGCCTCCAGGACGACGTCGTCGGTGAGCAGGTTCAGCGTGCCGCGCTCGTCGTCGTCACCCCAGCGGCCCCAGTTGTTCTCCGTCATGGTGCCCTCCCCGACCGCGGTCACGACGATCCCTCCAGTGGACGAACGCGGCGCGCCGTGACGGGCGTGCTGAAACACTCCCCGACCCCCGACAGCAGCGGTAGCACGTGCTCCCAGTGCCGTTCGAGCGCGTCCTTGTCGGCGTAGAGCTCGTACACCCAGAGCACCGACGGATCCTCGAGGTCGCAGTACCACTGCCAGGCGAGGGTGCCGGGCTCGTCGGCGGTCATCCGGCGCAGCACCTCCAGCCGTTCCATCAGGTCGGCGCGGCGGCTCTCGTCGATGACGCCGTGACCGAACACCGCGATCTCGTCACCGGTCAGGGGCGGGTGGCCGAGGATCACGATCCCCCCGTGATCTCGGCGTCGCCCGGCAGCGGGACGTACGACGGCGGCGTCTCGTTCTTGCGCGCGTCGGCCTCCTGCATCTCGCCGTTCTCGTCCTCGTAGAGCAGCCGGAACATGCCCTCCAGCGCGCTGAAGACCTCGATCGTCGTGCAACCCTCCGGCCCCGCGGTGTGCGGGCCGTAGAGCGTGTAGGGCTCGGCCGTGAACGTGTCGCCCGCCTTGGCGATCCGCCCGTCCCCGAGGTCCAGCGATCCCTTGATCACGATCTCGAAACGCTGGCAGGGGTGGCCGTGCTTGAAGAGCGTGTAGCCCGGGGGCATCTCGAGGAAGAACGCCGCGGGGACCGAGAAGTCCTCGACGGAGCTGTCCAGATGCCAGAGCGGGATCTTGGCGCCGTCCATCATCGTGCTCGAGAGAGCCTTGACGAACCACTCCGGGGCCTCGGGGGTGCTGCCGTACGGGTAGTACTTCATGAGCTGTCGCCTTCCATGGTGGGTGAGAACCGCGCTCAGTCGTCGTCCATCGAGATCCACACGTTCTTGGTCTGCATGAAGGCCATCAGGCCTTCCCGTCCGCCGAGCCGGCCGTACCCGCTCTCCTTGAACCCCCCGAAGGGCATCCCGGGCCCGATCCCGCCACGGCCGTTCACGTAGACCGAACCGCAGGCGAGCTGGGCGGCGAGTCGGTGCACGCGGCCGACGTCCCTGGTCTGGACGTAGGCGCTCAGCCCGAAGGGCGTCCCGTTCGCCAGGGCGACCGCCTCGGCCTCGGTCCGGAAGGTGGACACGCTCAGCACCGGACCGTAGACCTCGGTCTGAGCCAGCTCGCTGTCCGGACGCACACCGGCGAGCAGCGTGGGCTCCACGAAGTATCCGCCCGCGAGGGCGCCGTCGGCCCCCGGGACCGCGGCCGCCGCCCCGCCTGCGCACAGCTCGGCTCCCTCCCGGGTGGCCCGGTCGACCATGGCGAGGATGCGGGTCCGGGCGGCCTCGGTGATGACCGGCCCCATCGTCGTCCCGGCGTCGAACGGGTCACCGAGGACGTGCTCGGCGATCTGCTTGCGCGCGGTCTCCACGGCGTCGTCGACGATGGACTCGTGGACCAGCATCCGTCCTGCGGTGATGCAGGTCTGCCCGCTGCCCCCGTGGATACCGCCGACGGAGACCGCCACGGCCCGCTCGAGGTCGGCGTCGGGGAAGATCAGGTTCGCGGACTTGCCGCCGAGCTCGAGGTCGACGGGCTTGAGGTGCTCGGCCGCGAGGGCCGCGACCCGGCGCCCGACGGTGCCCCCTCCGGTGAAGTGCACCTTGCCGACACCCGGGTGCTCCACCAGCGCCGTCCCGGCCTCCGCGCCCCCGGGCAGCACGTTCACGAGCCCGGCGGGAAGTCCGGCTTCCAGGCACAGCTCACCGAACCGCAGATAGGCGTACGGAGCCAGCTCGGACGGCTTCAGGATGATCGCGTTGCCCGCGGCGAGCGCAGGCGCCACGGTGAGCCCGATGTTGTAGACCGGCGTGTTCCACGTGGCGAAGATGCCGACGACGCCGATCGGCTCCGACACCGCGTAGTCGAAGGCCGACCCGAACCAGGTCGGCACGACGTCGCCGACGATCTTGTCGGCCCAGCCCGCGTAGTACCGCAGCCCCCCCGAACCCCGGGACGGACCGAGTGCGGCCACGCGCAGCGGGAACCCGCTGTCCCGGATGGAGAGCGCGACGAGCTCGTCACCGTGGGCGTCGACGACGTCCGCCAGTCGAAGGAGCGCGTCCCGGCGCCGGTCCGGCGTCAACGCGCGCCACTCGGCCGCGGCGGCGGTCCCGGCCGCCACGGCGAGGTCGATCTCCCTCGCACCGGCCATCGGGACCGGCTGGTCGGCCACGCCGGTGGCCGGGAACCGGTGCACGGCCGACCCACCCGACGACTCGGACAGCCGGTCGGCACCGATCAACGGCCCGGGTGCCGGCAGCGGCACCTCGGCCAGGGTCGTCTGGGGCATGCGCTGCCTTCCTGCTGCAGTGGTTCGATGGTCAGGCCGTCGCCGTCGCCGTCGACTCGGCTGCGGCCCGTCCGGCGGTCGACCACTCGTCGGCGGTCTCCGTCACCGCCCGGCCCACGGCGGCGAAGGGATGGTCGTCCGAGGTCGGGTCGAAGGCCTCGAACACCCGGCTGTGGACGCCGGCGCGCTCACCGACCACCGTTCGCCACCGTGGCCCCAGCCGCGCGGGGGGACGTCCCGAGGTACGGCGCGCTCTGCAGAGCGCGCTCCCCGCAGGTCGTCGGGGCCTCGGCGAGGGCGTCGGCGATCCGGGAATCCTGCACCACGCGCACTCCTCGATCCACGGCCCGACGGTGGACTGCTCCTCGACCCGCTATTCTTATCAGCTTGCCTCGACGGGTGGAAGATCTCCCGGGGGTGGGGGCGGGGCCCGATCGGCCCAGCCCCCCACCCGCGGCCGGTCAGTACTTCCGGAAGGCGTGGCAGAACGGGGGGACCTCGGCCAGCTCCTGCTCCGTCGGCGGCACGTTGATCTCGGCCACCGTCGGGCCGATGCGGTCGGCGATCGGCCGCAGGGCGTCGACGTCGAAGCTGAAGCAGCGAGCGGCGTTGCCCCCCACGATCATCGCGACCTCCTCGGACGGCAGCCCGTGGAAGGCCTGGCGCATCGCGAGCCGGGTCAGCGGGAAGACGCTCTCCGCGTGCGGGTAGTCCGTGCCGTACATGATGTTCGACAGGCCGATCTCGTTGCGCAGGAGCGCCTCGGGACGGGACATGAAGCTGTTGCCCACGAAGACGTTCCGCGCCCAGTACTCGCTCGGCCGCAGCGGCAGATCGTCGCCGAACCCCTGGAACGACCTCAGGTTGTCGTCGTAGATCCCGTCGAGCTGACGCATGGTGTGCGGGACCCAGCTCGCCATCTGCTCGGTCAGGACCAGCTTCAGCCCCGGGTGGCGTTCGAACACGCCTCCGAAGATGAGTCCCCACAGCGCCCGGCGGCCCATGAACTGGCCCTCCGCCCGCGCGCACCACCGGGCGCCCTTCCCACTCCAGTAGCCGCGGTCTCCGCCGCCGCCGTGGGTGTTCAGCGGCATGTCGAGCTCGGCGCACACCCGCCAGAACGGCTCGTAGGCCGCCTCGGTGTAGGGCAGCAGGTCCCGCCGCGGGGACGGGAAGTTGATGCTGCAGAAGCCCTCGTCCTTGGCCTTGCGCACCGCCTCGACCGCGGCGTCGATGTCGTGCATCGAGATCTGGGCGACGCCCTTGAGCCGCAGCGGGTCCGCCGAGCAGAAGGCGGTCATCCAGCGGTTGAAGATCTCCGCCCCGACGGCCCGCAGCTCCGGGTCCGGGCTCGTGTCGAAGGGCAGCATCTCGTCGTTCTGCCCACCGGCGAAGATGATGTCGACCGTGACGCCCTCGGCGTCCATGTCCCGCAGCCGCGCATGCGGGTCCTGCAGCCCCTTCACCGCGGCGGCGTCGGTCCAGCGCTGCTTCATCGCCGTCGTGTTGTTGGACGCGGCCAGCTTGACGGCGGCGACCGTGGTGCCGCCCTGGATCGCACCCCCGAGCGGGTCGTTGGAGTCGAGCTCGGCGGCGTGCGCAGTCGAGTAGTGCGCCTGCATGGCCCGGACGTCCTCGTCGAACGCCTCCAGGTGCCGCTGGTCGCAGAACTCGCGCAGCTGCCGGGCGACGGACGGTCCGACATGCGAGTCGGTCGAGATCAGAAGATAGCGCTCTTCCACAGTGCCTCCACTCCAGGATCGATTGGTTGGTACGGGCGTCGGCCGGGTCCAGCGCAGACCCCGGCCGAGCCGCGGGGTCACGCCGACATGCCGCCGCCGACGCTGACCGAGGTGCCGTGGACGTGCTCACCGGCAGGCGAGACGAGAAAGACCACCATGTTCGCGACCTCCTCGGGCAGGCACGCACGCCCGACCGTGATCCGGTCGATCGTGTCGCTCATGGAGGCGAGCCGGTCGGCGAAGTTCTCCGGGTCGCTGAGGGAGGCCACGAGCGGCTCTCCCAGCATCATCCCCGGCCGGACACCGACGACCCGGACCCCGCGCGGACCGACCTCGGACGCGAGGTTGCGGGTGAACCCGTCGACACCGGCCTTGCAGGAGTTGTAGAGCGCGATGTGCGGGCTCGCCATGATGCTGCCCTCGGAGGAGATGTTGACGATCGTGCCGCGCCCCCGCTCGAGCATGCCCGGCAGCACCGCGTGCGTGCCGTAGAGCGTGCACAGGAACGTCGTCCCGACGATGCGGTCGATGTCCTCCACCGTCATCGCGGCGAAGCCGCCCGCGCCGCCGCCGACGTTGTTCACCCAGACGTCGATGTCGCCGAGCTCGCCCTGCACCTCGTCGACGACCCGCAGGCACTCCGCCGCCCGGGACAGGTCCGCGGTGAACGGGCGGACCCGGGTGCCCCAACGCTTCGCCGCCGCCTCGGCCACGCTCGCGGCGAGGGACTCGTCCCGGTCGATCACCGCCACGTCCGCACCTGCTCCGGCCATGCGGTGCACGATCGCCTGCCCGAGGTTCGCGCCGCCGCCGCCGGTCACCGCGACCCGGGTGCCCGTCAGATCGAGGAGATCCTGGACGCGTCGGTCCCGCTGCCAGTACGGCAGCTTCTCGAGCCCGAAACGGGCCAGGCGGGCTGCGGGATCGGAACGGGTCATCGATAAACCTCCGGCGTCAGCACTGACTGGTTGTACCTTATCATATTACCGGCCCTCCACGGCCCCCTTCCCCGAGACCGGGCGATGGGTCCGGCGGGCCTCGCGCCGCGAGCCGGGCGGCCCCACTCCCCCGTGGCGGCCGCGTCGGCGTCGCCGGATCCCCCTGCGGACCGTTGCCGCCGACCACTCGAACCTGATAATATTCAGTGTGCGATGCGGCACGTCGAGACCTCGGCGAGTACCGGCCGCAGCCCGTACCGAGCGGAGGTCGATCGCCCGTGCCCGCCATGACCAGTGCACCGCCCGACACCCAGTACGCACCTCTGGACGGTCCCGGGACCGGGCGTGACCTCTCCCCCGCGCAGGAGTTCGCGCTCTTCGCTCGCATGTTGAGCCACCTCGGCTACGACGACGGGCTCGCCGGTCACATCACCTACCAGCAGCCGGACGGCACGTTCCTGGTCAACCCGTTCCTCATCCCGTGGGACCAGCTGCGGGCGTCGGACGTCTGCGTGTGCGACGCGACGGGGACCCAGACCGCAGGCCGGTACCGCATCAACTCGGCCACGGAGCTGCACTTCGCGTTCCACCGGGTCCGGACGGCGCGGGTCATCGTGCACAACCACCCGAAGTGGTCGACGGCCTGGTCGGCCATGCGACGGCTCCCCCCGGTGTACGACCAGTCGAGCGCGCTCGCCTCGGGCAGGCTCGTCCTGGTCGACGAGTACACCGGGACCGTCGAACAGCAGGAAGCCGCCGAGCAGGTGATCGCGGCCATGGGCGACGCGGAGATGGCGATCCTGGCCAACCACGGCGTGCTGATCATCGGTGACAGCCTGCCCGAGCTGCTCACCCGGGCCAGAGTCCTGGAGGTCCGGTCGCACAACGCCTGGCACGTCGAGGCGATGGGGCCCGGCGGACGGGCACTGCCGGACGACATGGTGACCCGCTTGGGCCGGGGCATCGAGAAGGCCGGTGGTGCCTTCCCCGGCTACTTCGAGGCCATGGCGCGCCGCGAGATCGCCGCCGACCCGGCCGTGCTCGACTAGGGGTGTCCGGTGGATCCACGCCGAGGCCTGGGACTTTGCGGGCCGGCTGGAGATCCGCCGGACACCCCCGCACACCAGCTCGCCCCCAGCAGAGGAAGGACCGCGTTGTCCCACGACTCCGATCGACCGTTCCTGCATCCCGAGGTGCAGACCATGCCCCAGGAGCAGCTGCGGGCCCTGCAGAGCGAACGACTCCGCGAGGCGGTCGAGCGCGCCTACAAGGCCGGTGGCTTCTTCTACCGGCGCATGCGGGACCACGGCGTGTCCCCCTCCGACGTCGCCTCGGTCGACGACCTGCGGGCGCTCCCGACCTTCCGCAAGGAGGACCTGCGCGCGAACGAGGCCGAGCACCCGCCCATCGGGGACTACCGCGTCGTCGGGCTCGCGGGCTCGGTCCGCATGGCCACCTCCTCCGGCACCACCGGCCGCCCGACGGTCACGATCTGGACCGAACACGACCTCACCATCGACTACGACATCGCGGCGCGCCGCTACTGGCGCGAGGGGGTACGTCCGGGCCACGTGATCGCCAACGCCCACCCGGGCTACCTCAACGGCGGCCAGGCGCAGCTCGCGGGCGCCGCGGAGCGGATGGGGTGTCTACCCGTCTCCATCGGGCCGCCGGAGGACGACGCCCTCGTCGAGCGGGCCCTGCGGACCATCGAGAACATCCCCATCGACCACTGGCACACCATGCCCGCCGGTGCGGCGCGGATCCGCGAGGTGGCCGAGCGGATCGGCTGGCCGGGCCGGCTGCCCGAGGTCGAGGCGGTCACCCCGATGCGCCAGTACTCGGCGATCAGCGCCGGGCTCGAGTGCATGGGCACCTTGGGCGGCAGCTGCAGCCCGCAGGACTACCGGGGTGCCCACGTGGCCGAGGACTACGCCGTCGTGGAGGCGGTCGACGACGTCACGGGCGAGCCGGTCCCGGACGGTGAGCGCGGCAAGTTCCTCTGCACCTCGCTCGGGCGGGACAACCCCATGCTGCGGTTCGACCTCAACGAGGTGGTCCGCCTCGACCGGTCGCCGTGCCCCTGTGGAGAGACCCACGTCCGCGCCTTCTGGGAGGGCCGGATGCAGGACGTCGTCACCGTGCAGGGCAAGTGGATCATGCCGATCGACGTGTGGTTCGAGATGGGCGAGGCACAGGAGTTCGTCGTGGTCCGCACCGCGGACGCGCAGGACGCCCTGGAGGTCCGGGTCGAGGACCCCGCGGACGGGCTCGTGGAGCGTCTGCGGGCGCGGACCGGGGTGCCGGTCGAGGTCACCCCCGTGCCGGTCGGCTCCCTGCCCCGGGCGGCCTACAAGGCCAATCGCGTGGTCGACGAGCGCACCTGATCCCGAAGGCCCCCACCGCCCGAGCCGACGCCCCCTGCAGCCGCGACGCAGCGCAGGGGTCGTCCGGGTGCGCGCGGAGCGCTATACGGTAATATGAGCAGATTATCGGGGGGAGGGTGCCGTGGGGCAGACCAAGGTCGCTTCGGAGATCGCCAGGCGGTTGATGCGGGAGGCCGCCGAGCAAGGGCTGGCTCCCGGTGACCATCTCGGCGCCGAATCGTGGCTCCTCGAGCGATACGGCGTGGCGCGCGGGTCCCTGCGCGAGGCCATGCGACTGCTCGAGTCACAGGGCGCGGTGGAGATGCGCCGCGGGGCCGGCGGCGGCGCCATCATGGCCCTGCCCCAGCCCGCGCAGCTGGCAGGCGTCCTCGCCATGACTCTCCAGTCGGGTCACGGCACGTTGCGCACGATCCTGGAGACCCGCGCGTCGATCGAGCCGACGATGGCAGCGCTCGCCGCCCAGCGCCGCACGCCGGAAGAGGCCGAGGCCATCCTCAGGTGCACCGACGACCTGCTGGGCTCCCGGCACGACTCGACCCTCTTCCACGTGAACAACCGGCGATTCCACGACCTGGTCGCCGCGGCGTCGGGCAGCCTTCTGCTGGCGGCCATCGTCCCCGCGCTCTCCTGGATGTCCCAGGCGATCGGGTGGGAGCACGATCCTCGCGTCCGCAAACGTGTCGCGGTCGAGAAGCAGCACATCGCGGAGGCGATCGAACAAGGTGACTCCTGGTCGGCGAGCCAGCGCATGAGCCGCATGATCACCGCCTACGAGGAGATCGAGACCGTCCACCCGAACCGGCTCGACGCTCCGGTGGTGTGGGCCGACGTCGACGAGCTGCTCGAGAAACACCTCAACTCCCGGATCGACGATCCGGTGTCCTGAAGCCGTCAAGCCCGTGAACTGAGGAGCGGTATGGGTGCACACGAGCACAAAGTCGCAGTGATCAGCGGAGCCGCTCGCGGTCAGGGTAGGTCACACGCGGTCCGGCTGGCCGAGGAGGGCGCGGACATCATCGCGCTGGACATCTGTCGGGACATCGACTCGATGGAGTACCCGAACGCCACACCGGCCGATCTCGCCGAGACGGTCGCGTTGATCGAGAAGCTGGACCGACGCGTCGTGGCCCGCGAGGTCGACGTCCGCGACGCGATCGCGGTGAGGACCGCCGTGGACGAGGGGGTGGCCGAGCTCGGTCGGCTCGACATCGTCCTGCCCCAGGCCGGCATCGCGCGCTTCAACGACGCGGGCTCCTACGAGGCGGAGGCCCAGGCCTGGGACGACATCCTGGGCGTCAACCTCTCCGGCTACTACCACCTGATCGAGTCGTCCATCCCGCACCTCGTCGCGGGCGGGCGCGGCGGTTCCATCGTGATGACCGGCTCCACGTCGGCCACCCGCCCGGTCGGCTCCCGCGGGGGCCGCCTGGCCTACATGGCGGGCAAGCACGGTGCGGTCGGCCTGATGAAGGTCTACGCCCTCGCACTGGCCGAGCACTGGATCCGGGTCAACATGGTCCACCCCACGGGTGTGCGGTCCGGCATGACCATGAACTCCGCCATGGAGAAGATGGCGGCCGACGCCGCGGCGGGCACGAGCGGCGAGGAGAGCTGGATCGCCAAGTCCCGCAACCTCCTCGATGTGCAGATCCTCGAACCGAGCGACATCACCGAGGCCGTCATGTTCCTGGTGTCGGACAAGGCCCGCTACATCACCGGCGAGGAGATCAAGGTCGACGCCGGATTCTCCCTGCTCTGAGCGGCAGGCGGCGGGGACGGCGGTGCGCGCTGCCGTCCCCGCCGCGCGTCACCGAGCCAGCCACAACTCGCGCGGCACCCGCAGGGTCGCCGACGGGTTGTAGGCCACCTGGTCGGTCTCGAGCTCGTACCCCTCCAGCGCCTCGAGGACCTTGGGGAACGCCAGGTGGGCCTCCAGCCGGGCGAGCGGCGCGCCGATGCAGAAATGCGGTCCCTTCCCGAAGGACAACGGTTGGGGCGAGCGCCTGCGGATGTCGAAGGACGTGACGTCCTCCCACCGGTCCTCGTCGCGGTTCGCTGAGCCGAGCAACAGCCACACCAGCTCGCCGCGCTCGATGCGCTGTCCGCGGATCTCGACGGGCTCGTGGACGACCCGGGCCGTCCGTTGGGTGGGCGCGTCGTAACGCAGCATCTCCTCGACGGCGTTGGGGACGAGCTCCGGCTCCCGGAGCAGCGCGGCACGCTGCTCGGGATGGCGCAGGAGCGCCAGCAGGCCGTTGGACAGCAGCCCCACCGTCGTCTCGTACCCGGCGAACAGCAGCACCCCGAGGTTGGAGAGCACGTCGCGCTCCTCGACGAAGGCCTCCTCGCCGTGGACCATCAGGCTCACCATGTCGTCGCCGGGGCGCTCACGACGGACTGCGATCAGCTCCCGCATCGCGTCCTCGAAGTCCGCGACGGCCGCGTCCACATCGGCGATCGAGTCGTCCGTCATCGGCACCCCGAGCATCGTGCGCGTGAGCGGATTGAGCAGGTTGCGCAGCGACGGGCGCAGCTCCGCGGGCACGTCGAAGAGCTCACAGATCACCGTGATCGGAATGCTCACGGCGATGCTCTCGACGAACTCGACGCGGGGCTCGTCGCGGATTCGGTCGACCAGGTCGTCGACCACCGCCGCGACGCGGTGGCGGGCCTGCGCCATCGACTTCGGCCCGAAGCCCGTGCTCAGCGCCCGCCGCATCCTCGTGTGGTGCTGCCCGGACTGGAACAGGAGCCACGGGCGCTGGTGGGTCCGGGTCCGCTCGCCGATCGGGGGCGTCAGGTCCTCCATCAGCGTCTCGAGCAGGTTCTCCCCCTGCAACCCGTGGGTGAGGAGTCGGCGGTCGCGCAGGGCGGGCTCGACGTCGGCGTAGCGGCTGAGCACCCACGCGGACGGGTGTCGCCACAGCGGCGCCTCGCTCCGCAGGCGGACGTAGGCGGGGTACGGATCGGCGATCTGTCCGGGATCCGCCGGGTCCCACATGAGCTGCTCATCCAGTACGTCGCTCACAAAAGCTCCCTTTCGGTTCCGCTCACTTGATGAAGAGCGGGTTGATCGGTGACCCCACCGCGCCGACCACCGGCAGCACCGAGACGGCGCACTGGCCCTCCCACACCGCGTCCTCGGCACAGTCCGCGGCGAGTGCGTCGAGATCGAGCACCTCGGCCAGCGGCAGGCCGAGATCCCGCAGCGCCGCCACGTGGAAGTCGATCCAGGTGTGGCCCGGCTGCGCCGGGCGACACTCGACCGCGAGGTTGTCGACCCCGAGGACCGCGACGTCGTGGTCGCGGAGCCACTGCACGGTGTCCCAGGCGAGGCCGGCCTCCGGCCCGTCGAGCAGGTCGCGGCGCGCCGTCTCGTCCCCGAGCCGCTGGAACGGCGCCGTCGGGCCCCCGAAGCGCTCATACCAGTGTGTGACGGTGCCGGTACGGACGAAGAGGATGTCCCCCGGCCGGACCTCGACCCCCTGCGCCTCCGCGGTGCTGTCGAGCAGGGCGGCGGTGATCGGGAAACCCGGTTCGAGCCAGGGGACGCCCTGAGCCCTGGCCACGTCCAGCACGACGCCGCGTCCGACCAGACCGGTCGCGAGATGGTGGACCCCGAGGCGGCGGGCGCCCGTGCCCGCGGTGACCAGCCCCGACCAGAAACCGTTGTACATCAGGTTGCCCCGGCCGACGTGGCCCAGCCCGTCCAGCTGAGTCGTCCCCTGCAACGCCATGACGAGGTAGTCGTCCGCGCCGTCGGTTCCCGCTCCGGTCAGGATCGCGTCCCCCGTGGCGATCTGGAAGAGGTGCAGGGGTTCGCCGCGGTGGCTCGGCGCGGCGAGCCCGCCGATCGGCAGACCGAGCGCGAAGGTCTTTCCCGTACGCACCAGGGCCGCGGCGTCGACGACCCGCTCCGCGGTCAACAGGTTCGCCGTCCCGCGCTGGTCAGAGTCGCCCCAGCGGCCCCAGTTGTGGATCGGACCCGGCGTGCCGCCGACCACCTTGCCGTCCGCGTCGACGGTGTAGGTCGGCGGCTCCCAGCGGGTGAGCCCGGGTTCGGGTACCTCACGCATGTCCGTGTCTCAAGGGCGAAGCGCGCCGGGGCCGGATAGTCCGCGGCGATGACCGGATGAGGGCACCGTCTCAGCCGGCGCTCGTCAGCTCGCGGTCGTCCGGGCGAGGGCCCTCGGGAGTGTGCGACCACGGGACCACCGGCTCCTCGGAGCTCAGCATGTCCAGCGTGTGCAGCCACCGTCCCGGTCCCATCATCGCCGTGATGGTGTCGCCCAGCTCGACGATCTCCGCCGTCGTGAAGACGGTGGCGAGCTCACGGTAGGTCTCGCCGTCGATCGACCAGTGGTCCAGGTGCAGCTTGCGCTGGAACGCGAGGGCGAGCCGCTCCCGCTCGCTGAGCTCCTCCCCCGCGCCGACCACGGCGCACGCGATGGCGTCCTCCGCCACCTCGGTGTCGTAGCGGGCCTGGGAACACGCGTCGCAGCCGACGAGCTGGGCGTTCGCCAAGCGCAGCAGCTCGCGGAGCCGGGATCCGAGGGTCCCTCCCCCATCGGTCCCGTTCTTCGCGATGATGTTCAGCCTGCCCCGCACGACGTCGGGATCAGGGTGGTGAGCGATGATGCGAGGCCATGTGGTGTTGCCCGAGCCGAGCTGTCCGCTCTCGACGAGGCGGGTCATCTCCGCCATGAGTTCGGGGTCGACCTTGTCCTCGGGCAGGGGTTCGATCCGGGGCATGTTTCCTCGCTTCTCCGGGAGGTGTAGCTCACATCGACGCCCCTGATTCTTATCATCTTCAGGCTGGCCGGACAAGGCGCACGGCGTCACGAGGACGGCCGCGACGAGCCTCGTAGCCTGGCCAGACGGCGACGACACATGTCTTGTTGCCGCTCCGCGTCGGGCGTACCGTGCAGAAATCTGATCAGGAAGAGTCGCCCAGCCTCACCGAGCACCGAGGCGAACGAACAGACCGAGGCGAACGAACAGGACGGGACGATGACGAAGAACCAGGACCTCGACGGAGCGGTCACCGATCTGGGAGCCGAGATCGAGCACACTCTGGAGGTCGCCCGCGACCGCGGGGAGCTGGGCGTGCAGGTGACGGCCTACCTGCACGGCGAGCTGGTGGTCGATGCCTGGACCGGAACCGCCGACAAGGCCGGGCAGGTCCCCGTCGACGGTTCGACGCTGTTCCCGGCGTTCTCCGTGACGAAGGGGATCACCGCGACCGCCCTGCACCTGCAGGCCGAACGCGGGCTGGTGGACTACGCGGCCCCGGTCGTCGAGTACTGGCCCGAGTACGGCCGGAACGGCAAGGACCGGACCACCGTCCGCGACGTTCTCTCGCACCGTTCCGGGGCTCCCCAGATGCCGGCCGACGTCACCACCGAACGCATGGCGGACTGGGACTGGATGGTCACCGCGCTCGCCGCCGAGACCCCGCTGTTCCCGCCCGGCGAGGTGAACTGCTACCACTCCATCAACTGGGGCTGGCTGGTCGGGGAGATCGTCCGCCGCACCGACTCGGCGGACCGCTCCTTCGGGCAGTTCGTGCAGGACGAGCTGTGCGCCCCGCTCGGGATCGAGGACCTCTTCATCGGCCTGCCGGAGAAGGAGGACGGACGGGTCGCCGAGCTCGTCGACGACACGGCGTTCGGCAGGACGTCCGGGGAGGGACGGACCGCCATCCAGCAGCGGACCATGCCGCCTGCCGCGGCACCGACCGCCCAGATCTTCAGCAAGCCCGAAGTCTGGCGGGCCCAGATCCCCGGAGCCGGCGGCATCATGAACGCCCGCTCGGTCGCCCGCCTCTACGCCATGATCGCCTGCGGCGGCAGGCTCGGTGACGTCCGGATGCTCTCGGAGGACCGGCTCCGCTCGCTGCTGGAGCCGCGGCCGGACGCGGACAAGCCCGACCTCGTCAGCGGCGTGCCCCGGATGCTCGGGCTCGGCGGCTACTACGTCGGTGGCCAGTCGCCGCCCGCCAACGCCCTGTACGCCGGCTCGACCACGATCCTCGGACATCCGGGGGCGGGCAGCAGCAACGCCTGGGCCGACCTGGACAGCGGTCTGGCGATCGCCATCACCCACAACCGGATGTTCGACGAGCCACCCAGCCGGGACGACCACCCCTTCATCCCGATCGTCGAGGTGCTCCAGCGCTTCGCCCGCAAGCACGGCTGACCGGATCACACGTCGACCGAGGAGTGAGGAACCGGTGACCACCGAGCAGAAGATCCACGACCTGATC
>Ga0070665_100001752_pt1 | contig 24827 bp, 20 predicted proteins | sample KBSS13metaG_FD_65862 | JGI IMG/M metagenome (GOLD analysis project Ga0070665, IMG submission 65862) | Switchgrass rhizosphere microbial communities from Kellogg Biological Station, Michigan, USA - KBS S1-3 metaG | ecosystem: Host-associated > Plants > Roots > Rhizosphere > Soil ... | reverse complement strand
CATCTGACGGGTCAGCGTCGTACGGCGTGACCCTTCTGACGGGTCAGCGTGCTGTTGGGTGACCCTTCTGACGGGTCAGCGCAGACCCGTCTGCGCCACCAGCCGCCCGGCGAAGCTGTCGGCGGGGATGCCGTGGGTGACCAGGCCCAGGCCGGTGTGGAAGGCCAGCACCACCAGGGTGATCGCGACGACGCCGACGAGCAGCCGCTGGAACGGCAGCGGGTCGCGGTCGCGGGTCGCGCCGTGCAGCCGGGCGATCCAGCCACCAAGCGCGTTCGTCACGATCGCGCTGACGATGCTGGCGATCGCCGCGCCGAGGATCGTGCCCAGCAGCCCGAGCTGGCCGGAGAGAGCGGTCGCGGTCGCCGCAGCCACCGCGCCGGCGATCACGGTCGGGTAGGACAGGGTGTGGGAGTTCTCGTGGGACATCGAGAGGTGTGACGAGGAAGAGCTCCGGGATGTTCCGCATTCGGCCCGAGAGTGAGCGGGTTCACGCCGAGTCGTCACGTGACGACTCGGCGGTCAGCGCAGGGAGTACGTCGCCAGCGAGATGCCGACGTAGTGGCTCAGGAAGGCCAGCACCGTCAGCGAGTGGAACACCTCGTGGAAGCCGAACCAGCGCGGCCAGGGGTCGGGCCGCCGGAAGCCGTAGACGACGCCGCCCAGGACGTAGAGGGCGCCGCCGGTGGCGATCAGGACGAGCACCGCGACACCGAGGCCGACGCCGAGCCGTTCGGACCCCTTCGCGAACTCCGGGAGGGCGAACGCCGCGGCCGAGCCCAGGGCGATGTAGATCGGCACGCACAGCCAGCGCGGCGCGTCGATCCAGAGGACCCGGAACCCCACTCCCAGCAGGGCTCCGGTCCAGATCACCGTCAGCATCACCACCCGGTCGGTGCCCTGCAGCAGCATCACCGAGAACGGCGTGTAGGTGCCCGCGATGAGCAGGAAGATGTTGGCGTGGTCGAGGCGACGCAGCACGCCGTTCACCCGCGGCGACCACCGGCCGCGGTGGTAGACGGCGGACACGCTGAACAGCAGCACCGACGAGGCGACGTAGACCACCGAGCCGAGCCGGGTCGCGGCCGTCGGGGACAGCGCGATCAGCACGATCCCGGCCGCCAGGGTCAGCGGTGCGGAGGCAAGGTGGAGCCAGCCGCGCAGACGCGGCTTGATCTCCGCAACCCCCTCGGAGACCTGCACCGCGAAGGAGTCGAGACCGGCTCGGATCGAGTCGTTCATAGGGCTGACGATACTCACCGCGCGGTTGGCCGGGTGTGGGAACGCCGGAGGCCGACCGCGGTTACCATCGAGGAATGGCGGCGATCCCGGAGCTGAAGGAACGCGTACGCCGACTCCTCTACCCGGCGTACGAGGCGCGGATGGTCAAGGCGCTGCCGAAGGACCGGATCCCGCAGCACATCGGCGTCATGCTCGACGGCAACCGCCGGTGGGCGAAGGGAGTCGGTGGCGACAGCACCCACGGCTACCGCGCGGGCGCGGCCAACATCGAGCCGCTGCTGGAGTGGAGCGAGGACGTCGGCGTCCAGGTCGTCACCCTGTGGCTGCTCTCCACCGACAACCTCAGCGACCGGCCGCCCGAGCAGCTCGAGGGCCTGCTCAACGTCATCGGCGAGGCCGTCCAGGCACTGGCCGACCAGCGACGCTGGCGGATCCACCCGGTCGGCGCGCTCGACCTGCTTCCCGCGGCCATGGCCACCCGCTTGAAGGAGGCCGAGGAGTCGACCCGTGACGTCGACGGCCTCCTGGTCAACGTCGCCGTGCCGTACGGCGGTCGGCGCGAGATCGCGGACGCGGTGCGCTCGCTGCTGCAGTCGCACGCCGAGCGTGGCACCAGCCTCGAGGAGCTGGCCGAGGTGATCGACGTCGACCACATCGCCGAGCACCTCTACACCAAGGGGCAGCCCGACCCCGACCTCGTGATCCGTACCTCCGGCGAGCAGCGCCTCGGCGGCTTCCTGCTGTGGCAGAGCGCGCAGAGCGAGTTCTACTTCTGCGAGGCGTACTGGCCCGAGTTCCGCAAGGTCGACTTCCTGCGCGCCATCCGCGCGTACGCGCAGCGGGAGCGCCGGTTCGGTTCCTGAGCGAGCCACCTCGACCCGGCCGAGTGTTCACCCCGCGTTCGCGCGTGTCCTCACCGAATCGTGGCGGGGGTGCGCGTACGTTCGCAGGCATCGGCGGGTTGGGGAAACCCGCCGAATCGGGAGGCCCGTTCGTGAGACATCACGACCAGAGAGGTGCGGCGACGTCGGCCGCACGGCTCGGCCACCAGGCCGCGCCCAGGGGGCCGGCACTCCGGCCTTCGGGAATCTTCCCGGTCCGCCACGCAAGAGGGAGAACAGGACCGGGCGAGGTGTGCCCGCGCGGTCTGGTGAGGGGTGTCTGGTGCCGCAGCCACAGCAGAAGGCCCGACGGACCACCGCGCGCGCGTCGTCCCCACGACCGACCGGTCGCACGTTCGTCCTCGACACCAGCGTGCTGCTGGCCGACCCCGGCGCCATGCGCCGGTTCGCCGAGCACGAGGTGGTCCTGCCGGTCGTCGTGATCACCGAGCTGGAGGCCAAACGCCACCATCCCGAGCTCGGCTTCTTCGCCCGCAGCGCCCTGCGCGCGCTCGACGAGCTGCGGGTGACCCACGGCCGGCTCGACGAGGCGGTCTCGATCGGCGACGAGGGCGGCACCATCCGGGTCGAGCTCAACCACACCGACGCCGACTCGCTGCCGTCCGGCTTCCGCCTCGGCGACAACGACACCCGGATCCTGGCGGTCGCCCGCAACCTCGCCAACGAGCAGCACGACGTCACGCTGGTCTCCAAGGACCTGCCGATGCGGATCAAGGCGTCGGCGGTCGGGCTGCGTGCCGAGGAGTACCACGGTGAGCGTGTCAGCGAGTCCGACCCGGGCTACAGCGGCATGGCCGAGCTCGAGGTGCCGGCGTCGGTCCTCGACGAGCTGTACGACGACGGCTGGGCCGACGTCGAGGCCGCGCGCGAGCTGCCCTGCCACACCGGGCTCGTGCTGCTGTCCGAGCGTGGGACGGCGTTGGGTCGCGTCGGACCCGACAAGCACGTCCATCTCGTGCGGGGGGACCGCGAGGCCTTCGGCATCCACGGCCGCTCGGCCGAGCAGCGGATCGCGCTGGAGATGCTGCTCGACCCCGAGGTCGGGATCGTCTCGCTGGGCGGCCGGGCCGGTACCGGCAAGTCGGCGATGGCCCTGTGCGCCGGCCTCGAGGCCGCGCTCGAGCGCCGCCAGCACCAGAAGGTCGTGGTCTTCCGTCCCCTGTTCGCGGTCGGCGGCCAGGAGCTCGGTTACCTGCCCGGCTCGGAGTCGGAGAAGATGTCCCCCTGGGCGCAGGCCGTGTTCGACACCCTGGGTTCGATGACCTCCCGCGACGTGATCGAGGAGATCCTCGACCGGGGCATGCTCGAGGTGCTCCCGCTGACCCACATCCGCGGCCGCTCGCTGCACGACGCGTTCGTCATCGTCGACGAGGCCCAGTCGTTGGAGCGCAACGTCCTGCTCACCGTCCTCTCGCGCATCGGGTCGGGCTCCAAGGTCGTGCTCACCCACGACGTCGCCCAGCGCGACAACCTCCGCGTCGGGCGGCACGACGGGATCGTGGCGGTGGTCGAGAAGCTGAAGGGCCACCCGCTGTTCGCCCACGTGACCCTGACCAGGTCCGAGCGCTCCCCGATCGCCGCCCTGGTCACCGAGATGCTGGAGGACGTCAACCTCTGACCGCCCCGATCACCCGTGGCCCGACCGGCCCATGCAGCGGTGATGGTCGTGACCATTCCGTGATCAAGGGCGTCTCAAGGATGTGGCGGTCGGGACAGTTGTGACACGCGTGACATCTGAGGCGACAACTGATCCAGATTTCCACCAGTTTCTGCCCTGTTCGGTTTGCACGCCCCTCCGAAGTCATGCAGGGTGGCAGGCAGTCCTCCAGCACGCGGGTGAGTCTCGGTCCTCCCCGTCGTTGGCCGGGCTCACCCGAGTCGTCTACCCCCGAGTGTCTCTGTGCCTTCTGATCAGCCGTACGTGCCCAAGCACCGGGCTGCGCCTGTCCCGACGCACCCCGTCGCGCTTTCCGGACCCCGCCACGTCGGCGACAAACGTCATCCGGCCCGCAAGGCGCTGCGCACCACCGTGACCCTGACCGGCCTGGCTGCGGCCGCCACGGGCGTGGCCGTCGCGACCGGAGTGATCCAGTCGCCGAGCAGCGCGGTGAACCTCGCCGACTCGTTGTCCCCGGTGGCCGCCGACAACGGCGGCGACGGCGCCAGCGCCGACGTGCAGAACCGCACCGCCGTCGTGTCCCGCTCGGCCGACCGGGCAGCGGTCTCGCGCACCGACCGACGTACCGCCACCGACCCCGCCAAGGCCGCCGCGCTCGGCCTCTCGACCGGCCCCGCGGTCGGCGGCGAGGAGAACCTGTCCGCCCAGGACCCGCAGACGGTGGCCGAGGCGCTGTTGTCCAAGTTCGGCTTCGACAGCTCGCAGATGTCGTGCCTCGTGCCGCTGTGGATGGGCGAGAGCGGCTGGCGGGTCACCGCCGAGAACTCCTCGTCCGGCGCCTACGGCATCCCGCAGGCACTGCCGGGCTCCAAGATGGCCACGGCCGGCGCCGACTGGCGCACCAGCGCCGCCACCCAGATCGAGTGGGGCCTGGGCTACATCCACGACCGCTACGGAACGCCGTGCGGGGCGTGGGGCTTCAAGCAGAGTCACGGCTGGTACTGAGCGCCGACTAGTCACTCGAGGGCGTCCCACCTGTCCGATCGGTCGGATTCTGCTCCTCGAGGCCCGGTCCGGGTAAAGAAACCGGCGGTTCTCCCACGATCACGTGGGTAACTCCAGTTCAATCTCTGCTATCCGGCTCGGGGGAGCTCGGTTCCGTCCGACCGGTCAGTCGGGTCTTCGCTCGGGGGAGCAGAGATGTCGATCCAGGGGGATCATCCATGCACGTCTTGCGCACCGTCCGCTTCTCCGCAGCAGTCCTCGCCGCGACCTTGACCGTCGGCACATGGGGGACCGGCGCGGCCTTCGCCGGCAAACCGGCGCCTGCGCCCACGGGCCTCGCCGCCACGGTCACCGCCCATGCCAACGGCACCTACGACGTCGCGGCGTCGTGGAACGCCTCGCCCAACGCGACGTCGTACCGGGTCGCGCTCACCCTGAGCGGTACGACGCTCTCGTCGGCCACGGTGACCACGACCACCTGGACCCCGACGGTGACCGCCGCTCCCGGCAACGCGTCGCTGAGCGTCCGCGCGGTGGTCGGTCGCAGGCCGGGCAAGACCGCGACGATCTCCGTTCCGCTGCCGGACGTCACCGCCCCCCAGGGCAGCTACTCGTCGACCTGGGACAACGGCACCGGCCTGGCGACGATCACCCAGGACTCCCTGACCGACAACAGCCCGGTCTCCGGCGTGACGCGCACCGTGAACTGGGGTGAGGGCAGCCCCGTGGTCTGGCCGGCCGGGACGACCACGATCACCCACACCTACCCGGTGGCTGCGAAGCGGTTCACCCCGACGGTCACCCTCGAGGACGCCGCCCACAACGTCGACGTCGTCGACGTCCCCGCCATCGTCCTCCTGGACAGCCAGGCGCCGACCGGCGCGTTCGCCGTGTCACCGGCCTCGGCGTGGGCCGCCTTCACGACCGTGACCGTCACCCAGCAGGGTGCCCTGGCCGACAACTGGTCGCCCCCGAACCACATCACCCGGTCGGTCGACTGGGGCGACGGGACGACGACCGACTGGACCTCCGCGGCCCCGGCCACCCATCTCTACGCGACGTCGGGCAGCTACACGCCGGTCGTCACGATCACCGACGAGGCGCACAACGCCAACCCTGTCTCCACCTCGGCCGTCGAGGTCACCGCCGACACGGTCGGCCCCCAGGTGCGGATCGCCGCCGGGAAGCCCCGACACTCGGTCGCGGCGTGGCGGACCCTGCACGGTTCGGCGACGGACACCGCCGGCACCGGCGTCAAGACGGTCTCGCTGAAGATCGTCGAGAAGCGCGGCACGACCTGGTACGGGTACAACGCCGTCAAGCACACGTGGGTCAAGGCGGCCACGAAGGCCAAGGCGTTCAAGCGCAGCACGACGGTCACCCGGACCACGAACGCGACGCACCACTGGTCGCTGCGGCTCCGGCACCTCACCCGCGGCACCCTGGTCGCCAAGGCGTGGGCGGTCGACGAGGTCGCGAACCGGTCGGTGACGGTGAGCCGGACGGCGAATCTGACCCGTCGCTGAGCTCAGAGCCTCCCCCGGCCGAACATCCCCCCGAACGATGCCGCCTGGCCGGCGTCGCGAACCCTACGTCGCGGCGCCGGTCAGGCCCACCAGTCGAGCGCTCACGTCGTACAGCCGCTGCCCGAGGGCGTCGTCCTGCGCGAGCCGGGACGGCTCGCGCAGCCGGTTGTGGTCGTAGTAGCCGCCGGTGCGTCCCTCGACCTCGGGGCTCGTCGCCAGGTAGGCCAGCCGGGAACCGCCGACGGCGGGACTCTCCATCCGCCGCTTCAACAACGCCAGCACCGGCCGGGCGAACCACGGCGCCCCTCCCCAGATGTTCGTCGCGATGGCTCCCGGGTGCAGCGAGGTGACCGTGATACCCGTGCCGTCGAGCCGTCGGGCGAGCTGGCGGGCGGTCAGGACGTTCGCCAGCTTCGAGCGGCCGTAGGCACGCATGATCGAGTACCCGTGCTCGAAGCCGAGGTCGTCGAGGTCGAGCGTGCCGCGGTAGTGGCCCGCGGAGGACGTGAACACGATCCGTGCGGGCGCGCTCTCGCGGATCCGGTCGAGCAGCAGCTCGGTGAGCAGGAAGCCGGCCAGGTGGTTGACCGCGAGCGTCGCCTCGACGCCGTCGTCGGTCAGGGTCCGTCGCGAGAACACGGTGCCGGCGTTGTTGACCAGGACGTCGATCCGGTCGCAGGTCGCGAGCAGGTCGTCGGCCAGTCGGCGGACGGCCGCCTGGTCGGCGAAGTCGCACAGCAGCGAGTCGACGGAGACCTGTGGCGACTCGGACCGGATCCGCCCGACCGCTGCGGCGGTACGACGCGGGTTGCGGCCGACGATCACGACCCGGCAGTCGGGCTCGGCCCGCGCGATCTGGCTGACGCACTCGAGACCGATGCCGTCGGAGGCGCCGGTGACGACGTACGTCCGGGGGCTGGTCACGGGCGGGTCATCCGGTCGACGTCGAGCGCCTCGTCGAGCTGCTGCTCGGTGAGCTCTCCGCGTTCGACGTATCCCAGGTCGAGCACGGTCTGCCGGATCGTGGCGCCGTTGGCCATCGCCTGCTTGGCGATCTTCGCGGCGGCCTCGTAGCCGACGTACTTGTTCAGGGGCGTCACGATGCTCGGCGAGGACTCGGCGTACGCACGCATCCGGTCGGTGTCGGCGGTGATGCCCAGCACGCAGTCCGCCAGCAGCCGGGAGGCGTTGGTCAGCAGCTGGATCGACTCGAGGACGTTGCGAGCGATCACCGGCAGCATCACGTTCAGCTCGAAGGTGCCCGAGGCGCCCGCGAAGGTGATCGCCGCGTCGTTCCCGATCACCTGGGCGCATACCTGGAGGGTTGCCTCGGGGACCACCGGGTTGACCTTGCCCGGCATGATGCTCGACCCCGGCTGGAGGTCCTGCAGGTGGATCTCCGCCAGCCCGGCCGTCGGCCCGCTGCCCATCCAGCGCAGGTCGTTGCAGATCTTCACCAGCCCCACGGCGTAGGTCCGGAGCGCACCGCTGAGCGCCACCACGGAGTCCTGGGTGCCCTGGGCCTCGAAGTGGTTGGCCGCCTCGACGAACTCCTCCTCGGTATCGGCGTTGAGATAACCGATCGCGGTCGCGGCGAAGTCGGCCGGGGTGTTGATCCCGGTGCCGACGGCCGTGCCGCCGAGGGCGAGCTCGCGCACGGAGGGCATCGCCCGGGCGATCCGGTTGCGCGCCTGCGAGACGGTCGCGGCGTACCCGCCGAGCTCCTGGCCGAGCGTCACCGGCGTCGCGTCCATCAGGTGGGTGCGTCCCGACTTCACCGCGTCGCGGTACTCCTCCGCCTTGCGGGCCAAGGCGTCGTGCAGCACGGCCGTCGCGTGGTGGAGGTCGAGCGCCTGCAGGACGGCTGCCACGTGGAGGGCGCTGGGGAACGTGTCGTTGGACGACTGGCTGGCGTTGACGACGTCGTTCGGGTGGCACTCGACGCCGGCGCGAGCGGTGAGGGAGGAGATCACCTCGTTCACGTTCATGTTGGTGCTGGTGCCGGACCCGGTCTGGAAGACGTCGATCGGGAACTGGTCGTCGTGCTCCCCGTCGACGACCTCGGCGACCGCCGCGACGATCGCGTCGCGCTGCTCGGCACTGATCACGCCGAGGTCGGCGTTGGCGCGCGCCGCCGCCCCCTTGATCCGGGCCAGCCCGTGGATCAGATGCGGAGGAAGGGGCCGGCCGCTGATCGGGAAGTTGTCGACCGCGCGCTGGGTCTGCGCCTTCCACAGCGCTGCGGCCGGGACCTGGACCTCGCCCATGGAGTCGTGCTCGATCCGGGTGTCTCCGCTCATGCTCCCGAGGCTACGCGGCGTGCGGAGTAGAGCCAGTAGTGCTCGTCGCGGTCCTGGAGGCGAACGGCGTGGTCGTGCTCCTCGACCTCGTCGAAGACCGTGCGCAGGGTGTCCACGAGCCGTGGCGCGCGTGAGGCCGACCAGACGACCAGAGCGCCGTCGGGCGCCAGCCGGTCGTGGACCGCCCGGAGGAACGGCTCGTCGTAGAGAGCGGCGTTGGTCGTGTGCACGAGCTGGTCCGGGCCGTTGTCGACGTCGAGCAGCACGACGTCGTACGTCGACGGGCCGGCCTCGGCGATCGCGCGGACGACGTCGCCGACGACCACCCGGGCCCGTTGATCGGCCAGGAGCCGGCGGCCGTGCGGGATGGTGCCGTCGCGCATCCACTCCACCAGCGCCGGCTCGATCTCGACCACGTCGACCTGCTCCACCCGTCGGTCACCGAGCACCCGGTCGAGGGTGAACCCGAGGCCGAGCCCGCCGACCATGACCCGACGCGGGTGCGTCACCGCGTCGAGCGCGGCGTCGGCGAGAGCCTGCTCGGAGACGTGCTCGGCGGAGTCCATCACGAAGATGCCATTGACCCGGAGCTCCAGTACCGTCGGGCCGCCCGAGTCCTCCGGATCGGGGCGTCGTTCGCGGAGCACGAGCTCGCCGCGCTCGGAGTCGCTGCGTGCTACCTCGACGTACGCCACGGCTCTACCGTAGGGACCTGACGACCCGCTCGGCGCGGGGACTTGGTGCCATGACCTAAAGTGAAGTAATACAGTCGACAATGGCGCCGGGACCCGGTGCCTCGACGGTGGGGGAGGCCCGCATGCAGGACGATCGACCGACACCCCGCGTGGTCGTGATCGGCGCCGGGGCGTCCGGCAGCCTCACCGCGCTCCACCTGGCCCGGGCCGCCCGCCGGCGCGACACCCACCTCGAGGTGGTCCTCGTCGACCCGGCGCTGCACCGGGCCCGGGGGACGGCGTTCGGCACGAGCGATCCGCAGCACCTGCTCAACGTCGCCGCCGGCGGCATGAGTGCCCTGCCCGAGGACCCCGGCCACTTCGTCGCCTGGCGAGCCCGGCAGCACCCCGAGCTGATGACCGAGCCGGGCGTCTTCGCTCCGCGCGTGGACTGGGGGCGCTACCTCGACGAGACCGTGAGCCGCGCGTTCGCCCACGACGAGCACGTGTCGGTGCGCCACCTGCGGGTGCGCGCCACGGGCATCCGGCGCGACGACTCCCGGGTCGTCGTCGGCACCGACGACGGCCAGGTCGTGGTCGGCGACGCGGTGGTGCTGGCGACGGGCGAGCGTCCGCCCGGGTTCGCCTGGGCCCCCGAGGCGCTGCAGCGCTCGGCGTTCTTCGTGCCCGACCCCTGGGCGCCCGGCGCGGTCGACGTCGTACGCCGCGACCTGGCCGGGCCGGCCGAGGTCCTGCTCGTCGGCACCGGCCTGACGATGGTCGATGTCGTCCTGTCCCTGACCGGCCTCTCGCAGCGTTCCGACCGACGCATCCACGCCGTGTCACGTCACGGCGAGCTGCCCGAGCGGCACGCCGACGAGCTCCAGCTGGCGGCGATCCCGGAGATCGACGACTGGGGTGACAGCCTCGAGGGCTACCGCACCCGCGCCGCCGCGCACATCGCCCGGGTCCAGGGCTCGACCGGTGACTGGCGACCTGCCGTCGACGGGCTGCGGACCGTCGTCCAGGCACTCTGGCAACGGCTCGGTGACGACGACCGCACCGAGTTCCTCCGGGAGGACGCCAGCGCGTGGGGCCGGGTCCGCCACCGGATGCCTCCCGGCTCGGCCGACGTGGTCGCCGCGCTCGAGGAGTCCGGGACACTGACCCGCACCGCCGCCGAGGTGGCCGACGCCGAGCCGCTGACCGGGGGAGGTCTGCGAGTCACCCTCTCCGACGGCACTGTCCACGACGTCGGGTGGGTGGTGAACTGCACCGGCACCAGCACCGTCGTCCGGCCGGGCGTCGATCCCCTGGTCGACGACCTGCTGTCGCCGCGCGCAGGGGTGGCGCTGGGCCGCCTCAGCACGGCCGGGCTCGGTCTCCAGACGGAGTCCGGGCGCCTGGTCGACTCGGTGGGCTCCACCGGTGCGCCGATCTGGACCCTCGGCTCGGTACGCCGCGGCGAGCTCTACGAGTCGACCGCGATCCCCGAGATCCGCACCCAGGCCGCGCACGTGGCCGCGTCCGTCCTGGACGAGATCGCGCCCGAGCCGCGTCGGCTGGCCGACGGCCGCGTCGTCGGGGGTCACCACCCGCTCGCCCGCCCGCGCGACCCGCTGGGGCTCCCGCTGTCGACCACGGCCGAGGCCGCCGCGGCGTACAACGCGGGCCTGGAGCGGTTGATGCGGCTGCAGTCCGGCGCCGACGAGAAGCTGCTCGAGGCGATCGGCATCGACCCCGAGTTCGCCGTCGCCCATGCCGCGCTGGCGATGCTGGGCCACGAGGGCGGCGCGTCGGTCGACGTCGCCGCGTCGCTCGAGTCCGCACGCTCGGCCGCGCGCTCGCGGGCCGACGATCGTGAGCGCAGTCTGGTCGATGTCGTCGGACGTCGGGTCGAGGACGTCCGCAACTCCGGCGCCACGGCGCTGATGAACCACATCGCCCAGCACCCGCGCGACGTCCTCGCGGTCTCGGCCGCGGTGCCGACGATCGCGTTCTCCGGGGTCACCGACATCCAGCAGGAGGCCTGGGAGCTGGTCGAGGGGCTGGCTCCGGCGTACGGCGACCACTGGTGGTACATCTCCCTGCTCGCCTTCACCCGCCAGGACCAGTCGCGCTTCGACGACGCGGGCCTGCTGGCCGAGAGCGCGCTGGAGTGCGAGCCGACCTCGGGACACGCCGTCCACGCGCAGACGCACGTCATGTACGAGACCGGACGCCACGAGGCCGGTCGTGCCTGGCTCGACCACTGGGTCGCCGAGAGCGGCCGTGCCGCCAGCCACCGCGCGCACTTCTCGTGGCACGCGGCGCTCCACGAGCTGGCCATCGGCGACACCGAGGCTGTCCGCCAGCGCTACTACTCGCAGCTCGCCCCGCCGACGGTCTCCGGCGTCCGGGCCCTGATCGACTCCGCGTCGCTGCTGTGGCGGTGGGTCGTGACGACCTCCGGCTGGGACGACGCCGCCGGGACCTCGGCGTTCACCGGTGAGACCGCGCCCCCGCCGGTCGAGTGCGTGCTCGACGCGGTCGGACCGGACCTCGTGGACCGGCCCGAGACGCCGTTCGTGGCGCTGCACGCAGCGCTGGCGCTGGCCGCTGCCGGCGACCTGCCGCGGCTGGCCGCCCTGCGCGCCCACTGCCAGGCGAGCTCCGAGCTCGCGATCCGGACGACGGTCGCCGCGGTGTGCGAAGCCCTCCTCGCCGCCGGCGAGCAGCGGTGGGGCGAGGCCGCCCGGGTGCTGGCCGACGTGCTGCCCGGTCTGCCCCGCGTGGGTGGCTCGGCCGCGCAGCGGGAGATCGTCGAGGAGACGTTGCTGTACTGCCTGGTCAGCGCCGGCCAGGCCGACCGCGCGCTCGCCCTGCTCGACGGCCGCCTCGACCGGCGTACCTCCCCGCTCGACCGGCGCCGCCGTGACTCGCTGGCGACGCCCCTCAAGGTCTGACGCCTGCAACGTCATACGAACGGGTCGCTAGAGCGACCACCTCGTATGACGTCGTGGCAACGGTTGTCCACAGCGCACGGGGACGCAGTGGCAGCCGCACACTCAGATCCTGACACTCGACCTGTGCCTGTGATCAGACCATCGACCGGGTTGCCCGCGATCGACCAGCTCGCCGCCCGCCAGGGCGGGGTCGTCTCGCGGATCCAGGCGTATGCCGTCGGTCTCACGCGGGCCCAGGTCCGGGCACACGTCAGGGCCCGCCGTTGGCGCAGGGTGGGCAGCCAGTCGCTTCAGCTGACAACCGGTCCCCTGACGCGGACAGGCCGGCTCTGGGCGGCCGTCTTCGAGGCGGGACCTCGGGCTCAGCTGGATGGTGTCTCAGCCCTCTCGGCGTCGGGACTCACCGGCTTTCGCGCGGACCACATCAGGGTGTCCGTGCCTCGGGGGGCGCGCGTACGGAGAGCGCGGGGCCTCGACATCCGGCAGACCAGACGGTGGGATGCCGGTGACGTCGTGCCCTCGGGCATCCCGAGGACGCCCCCACCTGTGGCAGCCGTCCGTGCCGCCCTCTGGGCCACGAGTGACCGACAGGCGGCGCTGGTCCTCACGATGAGCGTCCAGCAGGGACTCGCGTCGGCGGAGCAGCTGGGGCTCGCCGCCTTGCGGGTGAAGCGGGACCGCCGTCGGCGTCTCGTGCACGAGGTGATCCTCGACCTTGCCGGAGGCGTCCGCTCCCTCGGCGAGCTGGACTTCGCCCGTGAGTGCCGTCGTCGCGGACTCCCTGAGCCCTCACGACAGGTGGTCCGGCGCGGTCGGGACGGCCGTTACTACCTCGATATTGCATGGGAGCAATGGGGCGTAGCCGTGGAGATTGACGGCATTCACCATGCGTGGGCCGTGCACGTCGTGGGTGATGCACTCCGTCAGAACGATGTCTCTCTCCAGGACGTGCTGGTGCTGCGGTTGCCCCTGCTGGGCTTCCGGGTGGCTCGTGAGTCGTTCTTCGCACAGATCGAGGAGGCGCTCGCATCCCGTGGATGCCGCGTTCGGGTGCGCTCGGCCTGACCCACGACAACGTCATACGAATCGGTTGTTAGAACCGCCCACTCGTATGACGTTGCCGGGTGGTGTCTGACCTCAGAAGCCGCCCTGCACCGCACACCGGGTGAGGCTGCACGAGGTGGCACCGGCATGGATGACCACCTTGTCGAAGTCGTACGCCGGGCCGTGGTCGTCGGAACCGTAGAGCCAGAACACCGTCCACCCCGGCACCATGGTGGTGCTGAAGCCGGTGACGGGGTGTGTCTGGCCGACCGAATCCGTCCAGGTGATGGAGCTCGCCGACCCGGCCTTCACGACGCCGGCGATCGCGTAGCGGCCGGCCTGCGTGCCACCCGACATCGGGATGGGCAGGTCAGGGCTGGATCCCGGCTGCAGGGAGATCGCGTCACCGTGGAGACCGTCCTCGCGCTGCAGGCCCGCGTGCACCGAGATCACCGGGCCGCGCGTGCCCGTCCGAAAGTCGGTCCCCGGTTCCTGCACGGCGTACAGCACCTCGGGGACGCCCGCGGTCTGGTGCCCGATCGGGACCACGTCACCCAACGGGGTGCGGCTCTCGCGAGGCGGCTGCTCGCACACGAAGACCCCACCCGTCACCGGGCAGAGATCCGTGGGCGGGGACACCGCGCGCGTGTGCCGCGTGTGGTGCGGCGTCGGCGTCGCGTGGTGGGGCGTGTCGGAGAGTCCGGGGTCCGAGGCACCGCCCGGGCCGTGTCCGACGCCCACGACTCCGGCGGCCGTCGCGACGGCGGCCACGCCGACGGCGCCGTACGCCGCGCGTCGCCGGTGCTGGAGTCGCCGGCCGTGCCGGATCAGCGACGCGACGTCGGGGCGGGTGTGCGGGAGCGGATCCTTCGCGACGAGGTCGGGCAGGTCCTGGAGGTCGGTCATGGCGTCGAGCCTTTCTGGTCGGTCGGGTGCTGGCTGGCACGGAGGCGGGCGAAGGCCCGCGACGCCGTGCTCTTCACGGTGCCGGGGGTGACCCCGAGCGCCGCCGCGACCTCACGCTCCGGGGTGGCGAGGTAGTGACGGAGGACGACGACCGCACGCTCCCGAGGTGTGAGCGGCCCGAGCAGGTCGAGGAGCTCGCTGCGGTCGTCGATGACGGACTCCCCGGACGGGACCGGGCGGTCGGCCACCTCCGTCGGCGTCGGACGCCGGCGACGGGTCGAGTCGATGTAGGCGTTGACGAGCGAGCGGTGGACGTAGGCGTAGGCCTCGTCGCGGCGTACCCGTGGCCACGCGGCGTACGCGCGGATCAGGACGTGCTGCAGCAGGTCCTCGGCGTCCTGGGTGTGGTGGGTCAGCAGGAAGCTGGCCCGGCGTAGTCGTGGCCACGCCGCCGTCACGAACTCCTCGAACTCGCGGTCCCGCTGCTCGCGCCGCATCCGGCTCCTCCGTCCCCGAGGTGTCCCCTCATCCCATCCCTACGCACCCAGGAAGGGAAAGGTTGCGACCTACTCGGCGCTGCGGACCCGGATGCCGGTCAGCGGGACGGTGACCGCCCCGGAGGGATCGGTGAAGAAGTCGTTGCCCTTGTCGTCGACGACGATGAACGCCGGGAAGTCCTCGACCTCGATCTTCCAGACCGCCTCCATGCCGAGCTCGGGGTACTCCAGGACGTCGACCGACTTGATGCAGTCCTGGGCCAGCCGTGCCGCGGGGCCGCCGATCGAGCCGAGGTAGAAGCCGCCGTGCTCGGCGCACGCCTCGGTGACGACCTTGGACCGGTTGCCCTTGGCCAGCATCACCAGCGACCCGCCCGCCGCCTGGAACTGTGCGACGTAGGAGTCCATCCGGCCGGCCGTCGTCGGCCCGAACGAGCCGGACGCGTAGCCCGCGGGGGTCTTCGCCGGGCCGGCGTAGTAGACGGCGTGGTCGCGGAGGTACGCCGGCATCTCCTCACCGGCGTCCAGCCGCTCCTGGATCTTGGCGTGCGCGATGTCGCGGGCGACCACCAGCGGACCCGTCAACGAGAGCCGGGTCTTCACCGGATGCTTCGACAGCTCGGCGAGGATCTCGGGCATCGGCCGGTTCAGGTCGATCCGGACCACGTCGGTCTCGTCGGCCGGCTGCGTGGCCGACGTCGCCGGCAGGTAGGACGCCGGGTCGGTCTCGAGCTGCTCGAGGAAGACACCCTCGGCGGTGATCTTGCCCAGGGCCTGGCGGTCGGCCGAGCAGGACACGGCGATCGCGACCGGGCACGACGCACCGTGCCGCGGCAGCCGGACCACGCGCACGTCGTGGCAGAAGTACTTGCCACCGAACTGGGCGCCGATCCCGAAACCTTGAGTCAGCTTGAAGACCTCCTCCTCGAGCTCGAGGTCGCGGAACCCGTGTGCAGACAGGGATCCCGAGGTCGGCAGCTGGTCGAGGTAGTGGGCGCTGGCGTACTTCGCCGTCTTCAGCGCGAACTCCGCGCTGGTGCCGCCGATCACGACCGCGAGGTGGTACGGCGGGCAGGCGGCCGTGCCGAGCGAGCGGATCTTCTCGTCGAGGAAGGTCAGCATCCGCTTCGGGTTCAGCACCGCCTTCGTCTCCTGGTAGAGGAAGGACTTGTTGGCTGAGCCGCCGCCCTTGGCCATGAACAGGAACTTGTACTCCGGCTTGTCTCCCGGCACCGAGTAGATCTCGATCTGCGCCGGCAGGTTGGTGCCGGTGTTCTTCTCGTCCCACATCGTCAGGGGAGCGAGCTGGGAGTAACGCAGGTTGAGCTTCGTGTAGGCGTCGTACACGCCCCGGCTGATCGCCTCCCCGTCGTCGGCGCCGGTGAGCACGCCCTCGGACTTCTTGCCCATCACGATCGCGGTGCCGGTGTCCTGGCACATCGGGAGCACCCCGCCGGCGGAGATGTTGACGTTCTTGAGCAGGTCGAGCGCGACGAACCGGTCGTTCCCGCTGGACTCCGGATCGTCGATGATCCGTCGGAGCTGGGCCAGGTGGGCGGGCCGGAGGTAGTGCGCGATGTCGTGCATGGCCTCGGCGGTCAGCTGCCGGATCGCGTCGGGGGAGACCTGGAGGAACGTCCGGCCACGGGCCTCGAACGTCGACACCCCGTCGGTCGTCACCAGCCGGTACGGCGTGTCGTCCGGTCCGAGCGGGAGGAGGTCGGAGTAACGGAACTCGGGGTCGACGGAGGAAGGGGAGGCAGCGTCGCTCACGGCTGAAGCGTAGTTGGCAGCGCCGGCGGCTCCGAGGCGACCGGCCCCGGTCATGCCACACTGCCCCGGTGACGACGGCCCAGCGCAAGGGGACCCGCGCACGCCCCGCCCCGACCTTGGAAGAGGTGGCGGCCCGCGCCGGTGTCTCGCGCGCCACCGCGAGCCGCGTCCTGCGCGGCGACGCGAAGGTGAGCGAGCGCGCCCGTGAGGTGGTGCTCGCGGCGGCGCAGGCGATCTCCTACGTCCCCAACCTCGCGGCCCGCACCCTGGTGACCGGGCGCAGCGACTCGGTGGCCTTCCTCGTCGAGGAGTCCGAGGAGCGGATGTTCGCGGACCCCTTCTTCCTGGGCATGTTGCGCAGCGCCCAAGAGGCGGTCGCGGTCGCGGGTCTCCAGCTCGTCTTCACGGTGATGACCCGCCCCGAGGACCAGGAGCGGTTCCTCGCCTACGCCTCCGGTGGCCACGTCGACGGCGTCCTCCTGCTCTCGCTCCACGGCCAGGTCCACCTGCCCCAGCGACTCGAGGCACTCGGCGTGCCGACGGTCCTCAGCGGCCGGCCGCTGAATGGTCGCCGCCGGCTCTGGTACGTCGACTCCGACAACGTCGGTGGTGGTGAGCTCGCCACGGCTCACCTCCTGAAGTCGGGCCGGACGCACGTCGCCACGGTCGCCGGACCCCAGGACATGTGTGCCGGACAGGATCGTCTGGCCGGCTACCGCGCGGCCATCGAGGCGTCCGGTCGTGACTATGACGAGAGTCTGGTCTCGGTCGGTGACTTCACCGCTGCCGGTGGGCACGCGGCGACGTTGCGGCTCCTGGAGCAGCACCCGGAGGTGGACGCCGTCTTCGCGGCCTCGGACCTCGCGGCGTTCGGCGTGGTGCGGGCGCTGCGCGAGCGCGGCCGGCGGGTGCCCGACGACGTCGCGGTGATCGGGTTCGACGACATCCCGGCCGCGGCCGACCAGGAGCCGCCGTTGTCGACCGTGCGGCAGCCGATCGCCGCCCTCGGCACGACGATGACGACGCTCCTGCTGGACCGGATCGACGGCACCGAGGACCTGCCGCGTCGCACCGTGCTTCCCGTCCAGCTCGTCCTGCGTCATTCGGCCTGAACGCAACCGGTTGCGTCAGCGCTTGCCGAAACTGAACCTTGACAGGGTGACAGCGCCGGCCGCATCCTGTGCGCGAGTGCTGTGAGAGCGCTCTCACGGATTCGGGTCAAGGACCGGATCCCGACCGTCACCAGGAGGACTCATGCCCCGAAGCTCCACGCACCGCCGCGGTGCGGCACTGCTGGCGGTCGCCGCGCTCGGCGCGTTCGTCCTCGCCGGCTGTGGAAGCAAGAGCTCATCCGACTCGGGCACCGGTTCGGCCGACGCCGGCCCCTGCGGGACCACGGCCGACACCACGCTGACGGTCGGTCTGTTCGGCACCTTCGGCTTCAAGGAGGCGGGTCTGTGGGACGCCTACCACCAGGTCTGCCCCAACATCACGATCAAGGAGGACGTCGTCGAGCAGTCCGCGGACTACTGGACCCGATTGAAGACGCGTCTCGCCTCGGGTAGCGGACTCGACGACGTCCAGGCCATCGAGATCGGTTTCGTCGCCGACGTCGTGCAGAACCACGCCGACCAGTTCGTGAACTGGAACACCGTCCCGAACGCGACGGCGGACAAGGCGGAGTTCTACCCGTGGAAGTGGCAGCTCGCCTCGACGTCCGACGGGGCGACCACGGTCGGACTCGGCACCGACATCGGCCCGGAGGCGATCTGCTACCGCAGCGACCTGCTCAAGCAGGCCGGACTTCCGTCGGACCCCGCGACCCTGGCCTCGAAGTGGAGCACCTGGGACGACTTCATCGCGTTCGGCAAGCAGTACGACGCCTCCTCGACGAAGCCGTCCGGGTCCCACTTCGTCGACAGCGCGGCGAGCATCTTCTCGACCGCCGTCTACCAGGGTGACGAGGCCTACGACAACGCGGACGGGCAGCCAGACGTCGAGAACAGCGACGGCGTGAAGAACGCGTGGACCTACGCGAGCCAGGCTGCGCAGGACGGCATCACGGCCGGTCTGGCGCAGTTCACGCCCGCCTGGAACAAGGCGTTCTCCAGCGGCGCCTTCGCGGCACTCGCCTGCCCCACCTGGATGATGGGCTACATCCAGGGCCAGGCCGGCGACAACTACGCCGGCAAGTGGGACATCGCGCCGGTTCTTCCCGGCGGCGCCACCAACTGGGGTGGTTCCTGGCTCGGGGTCCCGGACAAGGCGGCGCACAAGGCTGCGGCCATCGCCCTGGTGGAGTGGCTGTCGGCCAAGGACCAGCAGGTGACGATGTGGAAGGACGGCGGCCACTTCCCGTCGAACTCGGACGCCGCGGCCGCCCCCGCGGTCGCCACGGCCAAGAGCGACTACTTCAGCAACGCACCGGTCGGCCAGATCTTCGGCGACATCTCCAGCCAGATGAAGATCCCGCCGATCGGCCTCTACGACACCCAGATCCAGCAGGCGCTGACCACGCAGCTGACCAACGTCGAGACCAAGGGCACCTCGCCGGACGACGCGTTCAGCGCCGCGCTCGACGCGATCAAGCAGGTCACCGGCTGAGTCGTACCCGGTCGCCGGTCCAGAACCTTGGGCCGGCGACCGGGTCACGTCCCACCCCTGACGACCGTTCTGCCGTAGGAAAGGTGCCATGACCGCGGTGCAGCAGTCCGACGTCATCGTGCGACCCAGACCTGCGCGACGGACGCGCACCCACCTCCCCGGCCGTCGGGCGGCGTACGGCTACATCCTGCCGTTCTTCCTCGTGTTCGCGGCGTTCAGCGTCTACCCATGGCTGGACACCGCCTGGGTCTCGCTGCACGACACGCGGCTGTCGACCTACGACCAGTCGAGCTGGATCGGCCTGGAGAACTACCGGAACCTGCTCACCAACCACTTCTTCTGGAACGCCTTCCGCAACACGATCACGATCGGGATCATCTCGACCGTCCCGCAGCTGTGCATGGCGCTGGGCATCGCCCACCTCCTCAACTACCGGCTGCGGGGCCGGACCTTCTTCAGGGTCGCGATCCTGATGCCCTATGCCACCAGCCTGGCAGCGGCCACGGTGATCTTCGCCGAGCTGTTCGACCCCAACCTGGGGCTCGTCAACTGGGCTCTGCACACCGTGCACCTGCCGACGGTCGACTGGCAGGGGTCGAAGTGGCCGTCCCAGATCGCGGTCTCCACGATCGTCACCTGGCGCTGGACCGGCTACAACGCGCTCATCTACCTGGCCGGCATGCAGACGATCAGCACGGACCTGTACGAGGCCGCGGCCATGGACGGTGCCGGACGGTGGGCACAGTTCCGGCACGTCACCCTGCCGGGACTGCGGCCCACGATCCTGTTCACGATCGTGGTCTCGACGATCGGCGCCGCCCAGCTGTTCGGCGAGCCCCTGCTCTACCACAACGGTCTGCCCGACGGCGGCACGCAGGGGCAGTACCAGACGCTGGGGCTGCTGATGTACCAGCAGGGCTGGACCAACGACCGCCTCGGCCTGGCGTCCGCGACCGCGTGGACGATGTTCCTGATCATCGTGGCCGCGGTGGGGGTCAACCTGTGGTTGTCGCGGCGCCGTGAGCGCCACGAACGCCGTCCAGGCGGCCGGCGCCGCCACGGCGTGGTCACCGCCGGAGTGCCGGAGGTGACGGCCCGATGAACGGTGGCGTCCTCAAGGGCAGCCGGACGACGTACGCCCTGGTCTGCCTGATCACCCTGGTGTCGGTCTTCCCGCTCTACTACACGATCGTCATGGCGTCGCACACGAACGCCGAGATGGCGGCCTCGACCCCGCCGATCCTGCCGAGCCTCTCGTTCTTCGACAACATGAAGAAGGCGCTCGAGCTGGCGCCGCTCAACCAGGGCCTCGTCAACTCGCTGATCGTGTCCGGGACGATCACCTTCGGCACCGTGGCTCTGTGCACGCTGGCCGGCTTCGCCTTCGCCAAGCTCCGGTTCCGGGGCGCGAACATCCTGCTGGCGATCTGCATCGCGACGATGATGGTCCCGCTGCAGATGGGAGTCATCCCGCTGTACATGCTGATGGCCCGGCTCGGACTGGCCGGTCACCTCACGGCCGTGGTCCTGCCCAGCCTGTGCACGGCGTTCGGGGTCTTCTTCATGCGCCAGTACATCTCCAGCGCGGTCCCGGACGAGCTGATCGAAGCGGCCTTCATGGACGGCGCCAGCTCCCTCCGCGTCTTCTGGTCCGTCGTGGTGCCCGCGGCGAGGCCGGCGATGGCGGTCCTGGCGATGCTCACCTTCCTGACGGCGTGGAACGACTTCTTCTGGCCGATCATCGTGCTCAGCACCCAGAACCCCACGGTGCAGGTGTCGTTCCAGAGCCTGGCCACCGGTTACGCGCCGCAGCAGTCGATCATCATGGCCGGCACGCTCTACGGCACCGTGCCGGTCCTCCTCGTCTTCGCCCTGCTGGGCAGGCAGATCGTCGGCGGCATCATGCAAGGAGCGGTCAAGGGATGACAGATCAGACATTTCCCCCTGGGTTCGTGTGGGGGGTGGCGGCGTCGTCGTACCAGATCGAGGGGGCGGTCGACGAGGGCGGTCGCGGCCCCAGCATCTGGGACACGTTCAGCCACACACCGGGCGCCGTGGCCAACGGCGACACCGGGGATGTGGCCTGCGACCACTACCACCGGTGGGCCGAGGACCTCGACCTGATGGTCGACCTGGGGATCGCGTCCTACCGGTTCTCGGTGGCCTGGCCCCGGGTGATGCCCGACGGCCGCACGGTCAACCAGGCCGGCATGGACTTCTACCGCCGGCTGGTGGACGGGCTGCTCGACCGCGGCATCCGCCCCCTCATGACGCTCTACCACTGGGATCTCCCGCAGAGCCTGGACGTCGGTGACGCGGGAGGGTGGCTGTCCCGCGAGGTGCCGGAGCGGTTCGTCGACTACGCGCTGGCGCTCGGCAAGGAGCTCGGTGACCGGGTCCCGGCCGTCACCACCCTCAACGAGCCGTGGTGCTCGGCGTTCCTCGGCTACGCCAGCGGGGAGCACGCCCCGGGTCGCACGGAGAACGCCATGGCCTTCCGGGCCGCGCACCACCTCAACCTGGCGCACGGCCGAGCCGTGACCGCGTTGCGCAGCGTCCTGGCCCCGAACGTCGACCTCTCGGTCGCGCTCAACCTGCACCAGGTTCAGGCAGGCTCGGACCGTCCCGAGGACCTGGCGGCGGCCGAGCACGTCGACCTGATCGCGAACCGGATCTTCCTGGATCCGATGTTCGGCGGCGGCTACTCCGAGGAGCTGCGTGCCACGACCGAGGGGCTCACCGACTGGTCGTTCGTGCGACCGGGCGACGAGGCGGAGATCGGGGTGCCCCTCGACTCCGTGGGCGTCAACTTCTACAACCCGAGCCGGGTCACCGGCGTGGCCGGGAGCCTGCCCTTCCCGGGGACCGACCGGGCGTTCGGGGCCGTGACGCCGGGCCCGCGCACCGTCATGGGCTGGCCGATCGTCCCCTCGAGCTTCACCGACCTCCTGCTGCGGGTCCAACGCGACGTCGGGCTGCCGATCCAGGTGATGGAGAACGGGCTCGGCAACCGCGACGTCGTCGAGGGCGGGGAGGTCCACGACCAGGACCGCATCGACTACCTGCGCGCCCACCTCGAGGCGGTCCTGGAGGCCCGGGGACGGGGTGCCGACGTCCGCGGGTACTACGTCTGGACCCTCCTCGACAACTTCGAGTGGGCCTGGGGCTACGACAAGCGCTTCGGCCTGATCCACGTGGACTTCGCGGACCAGCGCAGGACCCTCAAGGACTCCGCACGGTGGTACGCCGAGGTGATCGAGCGCAACGGGCTGTGAGTGGGTTCGGTCGAGGCTTCCTGCCGCCGACCGTTCACCGCCCGAGCTGAGGGTCGCTGGTGCTGGCGCGTCCGGTCTCGAACCGACCGGCCAGCCCGCGCCGGAAGCTCGGCTGTTCGCGCACCGTCACCATCACGTCGTACCAGCGGGAGGCGGTCAGGGCGAGCCGCACCTTCTTCCGCGTGTGCTTGCGCACCCGGACCGTCCGGTCACGTCCGTAGGCGTCCGCGAGGTGCACGTGGACACGGTGGTCCGATCGGTTGTGGAGGGTCAGCACCAGCTCGCTGCCGTCCCGCCGGCCCTTGGCCTCGAGCAACGGCTCGTGGGTGTTCCCGGCGAAGCGCCGGAAGAACCCGTTCGGGCCGTGGAAGCTGACGTCGTACCGCCCGCGGGCCGCCAGCTGCGGGCGCAGGGTCTTCCCGGACGCGATCGTGTAGCTGAACGGCGCGCCGGCCACGTTGTTCGACCGGGCCTGCAGGTGCGCGCCGAGCGCACCGGCGTTGGCGAGGGAGAAGGCGAGCTGGTTCCCCGAGACCTTCGCGTCGACCTTGAGGTTGTACCCCAGGGCGCGCGACGGACGGGTGCCCGGCTCCTGCTTCGGCACGCGCTGCTGGGCCGGTGGGTGCACCCCGGGCGCGTCGGGGTGCCGTTGGCCGTCCGGCGGCAGGTACGTGTCGGTCGGCGGCAGCGACGGCAGCGACCCCGCCGTCGAGGAGAAGTCGAAGGCCGAGGTGAGGTCGCCGCAGACCGTCCGTCGCCACCGGGTGAGGTGTGGCTCGCGGACGCCGAAGCGCTCCTCCATGAACCGGATGATCGAGGTGTGGTCGAAGGTCTCCGAGCAGACCCAGCCGCCGGTGCTCCACGGCGAGATCACCGTCATCGGGACCCGGATGCCGAGGCCGTACGGACCCGCGACTCCGTTGGGTCCGTGGTACAGCTCGTTGGTCAGGGGGACCGTCGAGTCGCCGTGCAACCCCCCGACGTTGGGGTACGGCGGCACCACGTGGTCGAAGAAGCCGTCGTTCTCGTCGTAGGTCAAGAAGAGCACGGTCTTCGCCCAGACATCGGGGTCGGCGGTCAGCGCGTCCAGCACCTTCGAGACGTACCAGGCACCGAAGTTCGAGGGCCAGTTCGGGTGCTCGGTGAAGGCCTCGGGCGCGACGATGTAGGACACCTGGGGGAGATGGCCGCCCGTGACGTCGTTCCTGAGCTGTTCGAACAACGTCCCCGAGGTCTTCACCTCGGTGCCGGTCCGGGCCCGCTGGTAGAGCGGCTGGCCCGACTGGGCGTCCTGGTAGGGGTTGAAGTAGAGCAGGGCGTTGTCGCCGTAGTTGCCGATGTAGGCGTCCGCGGTGAAGCCCCAGCCCTGGGCGGCGTCCAGCCCGTTGCCGACGTCCTGGTAGACCTTCCAGTCCACCCCTGCCTGCTGCAGCCGCTCCGGATAGGTCGTCCAGCCGTAGCCCCGCAGGGCGTTGTTGATCGACGGTCCCTTGCCCAAGCCGTCGTTGCCGGCCCAGCCCGACCACAGGTAGTAGCGGTTGGGGTTGGTCGGACCGAGCATGCTGCAGTGGTAGCTGTCGCAGACCGTGAACGCGTCGGCCAGGGCATAGTGGAACGGGATGTCGCGGCGCCGCAGGTGGGCCATCGTCACGGCGGTCTGCTTCGCCGGGACCCACCGGTCGTGGTTGCCTCCTGCGAACGCACCGTGCTGGCTGTTCCAGCCGTGGTCGAGGTCCTGCAGGAAGGCCAGCCCGAGGTTGGCCAGGTCGGGGCGGAAGGGCAGCACCTCCTTCTTCCCGTCCGGCTGCCGCCACACCGGCTTGCCGTTGCGGAGCGTGACCGGGTGCGGGTCGCCGTAGCCCCGGACGCCGCGCATCGTGCCGAAGTAGTGGTCGAAGGACCGGTTCTCCTGCATCAGGACGACGACGTGCTCCACGTCGTCGAGGGAGCCGGTTCGCCGGTACGCCGGGATCGACGCGGCCCGCGCGATCGAGGGCGTGAGCACGGACAGCGCGGCGCTCCCGCCGGCCAGCTGCATGAACCGTCGACGATCGACCTCGGGCATCTCGGCTCCTTCGACAGCACGCGACCGGGTGCGGAGGCACGATCATCACCCACGAGCCCTACTCTCGACCACCATGAGCTCGTACGCGCTGCTCGTGTCGCCCTCGGCCAACCGCGTCTACGCGCAGTCGGCCGCGATCCTGACCATCGCCGAGCTGGGCGTGCTGTCCGAGACGGTCCTCCCCGGGCGCCTGGTCGACGTTCGGAACGAGACGATCGCCGGAGTCGAGTACGTAGCCTTCGAGGGCGACCTCGACGACGACGGCCTCGCCCACATCGCCAACGTCTCGACGGCGTTCGCGCTGTTCGAGCGGACGGCCGACGACTCGTTCCGTCCCGTCCACCTGCGGCGCCTGGACTGCTTCGACGACGACCTGCTGACGATCCTGAAGTACCAGGGCAAGACCAACGAGCTGTTCACGCAGCTGCTCCTCAACGTGACCGTGCTGGCC
>Ga0070665_100001751_pt1 | contig 24831 bp, 17 predicted proteins | sample KBSS13metaG_FD_65862 | JGI IMG/M metagenome (GOLD analysis project Ga0070665, IMG submission 65862) | Switchgrass rhizosphere microbial communities from Kellogg Biological Station, Michigan, USA - KBS S1-3 metaG | ecosystem: Host-associated > Plants > Roots > Rhizosphere > Soil ... | reverse complement strand
GGCATCCAGATGGACACCGCCACCCACCGCGTCACCCGCGACGAGCGCGCCATCCATCTCGGCCCCACCGAATACCGCCTGCTGCGCTTCCTGCTCGAACGCCCGAAGCGGGTGTTCTCGCGCGAGCAGCTGCTCGACGCTGTCTGGGGCTACAACATCTATGTCGAGACCCGCACCGTCGACGTCCATATCCGCCGCTTGCGCACCGCCATCAATGCAAACGGCGAGCCAGACCTCATCCGGACCGTCAGGTCCGCAGGATATGCGCTGGAAGAGCCGCAGCACGCGAAAGCGCCGCGGCAGAAAAAGCCGCATGCAGGCGGCGACCAGGCTGTCGCCTGATCGCGGTGGCGGCTATTTCGGCCATTTGATCGCCAGATTATAGGCGTTCACGCTGCCGAGCCCGGTCGCGAGATCGTAGCCGACAGTCGCCCGATAGGCCGGCTGGTAAGCCGAACTCACGGCAGACAGCACCCCGTAAGCGCCCGACGGCCGGTAGCAGTCAACCGTGCCTCTGCAATCCTGAATGATGTCGCCCGTCACGACATCGTGAAAGATGCAGCTGGCACCAATGGCTCGCCCCTTGTTCGCCGAACAGGTCGTGCTCCCCGAAGTACCGTACTCGGCCTTGGCCAGCGCGTAGTAGGTCGGCAGCGGATTGCCCTGGACACTCCCAGTGCGCTGATCGACCAGGGCTTGGATCCCCGCCATGATCGGCGCCGCATAAGAGGTGCCGCCGGCATTGGCAACCCACGTGACCGGGTTCCCGCTGCACGAGCCACCGCCGTGGGAACGATCGGTGAAGCAGGTGACGTAGTTGTGACTCCAGGCGCTGCCGTCGGATGCGAAGAGTGAGACGTCCGGTATGTCGCGCACGCCGTCGGCCGGCACCCCCAGGAAGCTTTTTTGGAACGAGGGTTTGGGATAACCCCGGCAGGTCCCGCTGACGACATGGGGGGTAGAGGTTGAGGCCGCTCCGGAATAGCAGCCGCTCGGCCCTCCTTCCCCGCCGCCCAGTTCCAGGAAGCTGGAGCCGGACGAGGTATTGCAGAAGCCGGTCGTTCCGTAGCTGATCGCCGTGCCGCCGTAATACTTGGCGACAAACAGGTTGGCACAGGTATCGTTCCACGGCATCTCCGGCACGTAGGATTTCGCGGTCGCCCAGGGAGTTCCGGTATTGGCCTTCCAATAGGTCGTGTTGGTTCCATCATACGTGTCGCGGAAATCGGTTCCGCCAACCGCAACATTGTACTGCGTCGCACCCCAGCCGGTGATACCGATGCCGACCGTTGTGCCCTTGGCGGTCGAGGAAGAGCAGTCGGTGGGGCCGCCGTCGCCGGTGGCGACAAAAACCGATATCCCTTCCGTTACGGCCTGCTGGTACAGCTTGTTGAAGCTGGCGTTCGCGGCCGCCCCGTTATCGACCTCGCACAGCCCATAGCTGATGCTGATGATCGGCGGCGGCGAGACGCTGTTGACCAGATTCTGGGTCGCCAGATGAACGCCGTCGATCGCGTTCGTATTGGCGCAGGAAGCGAGCTCGACCACCGCCGACGGCGCCGCCGCGCTCGCCCATTCGACGTCGAGCGTCGCCTCGCCGTCGTCGGGGGTGACACCGGGATTGCCGCAGGCACGGCCGCCATCCGGCGCCGGATGAACGACAGTCAGCTTGCCGGAGGTGTATTGCGTGAGCGCGAAGACCTTGCGGAACGTGGTCCAATCGGAATTGGCATAGAGATTCGTGTCTTCGACCGCCGCGATCACCACGCCCTGGCCGGAATAGCCGGCGGCAAATAGGGGCTTTAGATTATAGATCGTCGCCAGGTCGCCAGGCGCCACATCATAGCACGCCTGGCCGAAGCATGTGCCGGTCGCATCCGGATGCTTGCCGGCGGGCAGCGCCGTGCGTGGCCGCATCAGCCTGCTGCGCGGCCGGAAGTCGTGCAGCGAGACGATGCCCTCGACAGCGGGCGCCAACACCGCCGGAATTTGCGGATCGCGCACATTGGCAATGTGGCTGGCGCCAGCGACGTCCAACCGGTGAATCTCGGTATTGAAGACGCGCGAGACCTGGCCCGCAGTGCCGGAGAAATCGACCACCATTCGGCTGGGATAGACGAAATTGACCGTGAGGCCCTTGGCTTTAAGCCAGCCGGTGATACGCGCGACATCAGCCTGGGCGACCCCGAAGCGGCGACCGAACTCAACCGCCGTCAGCCAGCGGTGATAGTTGGGCGAGGCGCGGTCGGTCAGCGAATCAACGAATGCCTCGACCGCGCGCTCCTGCGCCGGGGAACGCTTGAGCTGGAGCTGAATATGTTCGAGCCGCATATCGTCGGAAACGGCCTGGCGGTCGTTGGCGGCGACCCGCGCCTCTGGCCTGGTGTTGCCTGCGAGCGTCACCGTCTGGCGCTCGTCCAGCGCCGCTGCCGACAATAGCGGCCGGCCGGGAACGGCCTCCTCGGCGAGCGCGGAGACGCCGTTCAGCACCAATGCGCCGGCCACGAGCGCGAGCCAGCGGAATCTGCCGGTCATTTTGCCATCCCAGAATTTCGAACGCCGCGGCGACGGTCCCGTTCCGCGGCGATTTAGACACGAGCCAACGGCCAGACACGAGCCATCGGGCAGTATCCTGCCCGATTTCCGCATCGCCCGCCTCAAAAGAATTAGGGCCGTGGGCAGGAAATTCAGGTCGACGCCTTAATTCGTCGTCACCACCCTGATATCGCCTCTGCGCGCCAGCGTCTCCACCACGACGCCGGAACCGCTGCGGGTCAAGGTGACATCGACCGCATTATCGCCGATCCGCAGGCTCCTGAGCGTGATCTCGTTCAGGAAATCGGGCAGCAGCGGCCGGTCGAAGGATACTTCGGAGCGTGCCGGATCGAAGCCCAGCCCCAGGCAGGACTGGATCAGCGACAGCGGCGCGACGGCGGCCCAGGCCTGGGGCGAGCAGGCGACCGGGTAGAAGGTCGGACCGCTTCCCGGATGGCGCGCGAAGCCGCAAAACAGCTCGGGCTGGCGGCGCAGGTCGATATAGATCGAGGCGGCGAACAGCCCCTCGGAAATCCGCGCCGCCTCGTGCCGGAAGCCGTAACGCGCGAGGCCGGCCCCGATCAGCGCATTGTCGTGCGGCCAGACCGAGCCGTTGTGATAGCTCATCGGATTATAGCGCGCCTCGCTCGCCGCGATGGTACGTACGCCCCAGCCGCAGAAGGACGAACCCGCCATCAAGGTCCTCGCCACCGACGCCGCCCGTTCCGGCAGCGCGATGCCGGTCATGAGCGCATGGCCCGCGTTTGAGGCGCGCACCCGGCACGGCCTCTTGTCGCCATCCAGAGCCAGCACATAGGTGCCGATCTCCTCATCGAAGAAATGCTCGTCGAAGGCCTTACGCAGAATGTCAGCCTTGGCGTGGAGCTCGAACTCGCGGCGGGCATGGCCCAGGCGCTGGGCCATCTCGGCCGCCGCGCGCCAGGCGCCGTAGACATAGGCCTGGACCTCGGCAACAGCGATCGGACCCTTGGCCAGGGTGCCGTCGGCATGGAAGATCGAATCGTGGCTGTCCTTCCAGGCCTGGTTGATCAGCCCCTCCGAAGTGCGCCGGCCGTATTCGACGAAGCCGTCGCCATCGCGGTCGCCCTCATTGTCGATCCAATGAAGCGCCGCCTCGATATTGGACCACAGCTTTTTGATCGTTGCGAGGTCACCGGTGCGCTCGAGATAGGCGCCGGCCAGCATGATGAAGAGCGGGGTGGAGTCGATGCTGCCGTAATAGCGGCGGAACGGCACCTCCCCCAGCTCAGCCATCTCGCCATAGCGGACCTCGTGCAGGATCTTGCCCGGCTCTGCATCGGCGGCCGCATCGAATTCGGTCGCCTGGTTGACGGCCAGATGGTTCAGCACGCCGCAGGCGATGGAGGGGTCGAGCCACAGCGTCTCCAGCGCGGTGATCAGCGCGTCGCGGCCGAAGACGGTGCTGAACCAGGGAATGCCGGCATAGGGGTACGGACCCTCAGGCTTTTCGGTCATCAGCATATAGAGGTCGGAAACGCTGCGCCGGATGCCCTCGTTAAAAAGCTCGTTCGAGCTGGCGATCGCCGTGGCGCGCGAGGCCAATTTGCGCAGTGCCCGGCGGGAATCGAGAAAGGCATCGAAAAAACCCATCGTCGCCGGCAGCTTCGACCGTTCCGGATCGCAGCGCAGCTCTAGGAATATCCGCTCCATCTTGTGGGGCTCGAGCTCCAGCTCGAAACAGGCCTGGCCGCCGGTGAGCCGCACCGGAACGGGGTCGAAGCGCAACCGCAGCTTGCGCTCGCGCTTGTCGAGGCCGAGATAGGCGAGCGTCACCGTATCGCCTGTGACCGCCGGTTTCTTGTGCTCGCCCCGCCGCTCACGCACCGCACCGCGGACCTCGAACAGGTCGGCGAAATCGGCGGCGAAGGCGAGCTCGATGCGGACGCGGCGGGTGGTATCGCAGAAATTGCGGATCGCCATCCGCTCATAGCAGCCGCCGTTCCACAGGAAACGGGAGCGGCGGATATGGATCAGATCGTGCGCCATGGTGACCTTGCCCTCCCCGTCCTTGAGATCGGGATTGGTCAGGTCGCAGGTCAGCATCGCATTGTTGTCACGCACGGTGGAGCTGAGCAGGATCGGCCGCTGGCCGTCGATGGTCAGGAACAGGTGCGAGAGATAGCGCGTGTCGCGGTGATAGATGCCGTCGGTGCTGCCGGGCGCGCCGATGGCATCGCCGTTATGATCGAACACCCCGAACGTGTCGCCGTGCTTCAGTGTCCGGGGGCGCAGCTCGTGGAGCGAGCCGGTGGCTGGAATGACGAACTGGCCTTCGGCCGGGATGGCCTGATCCGGAAGCGTCGTGTCCATCTTCACTCCTTTAGTCTTGCCCTCTTTTTACGCTTGTGCGCGGTGCCGTGTTCCGCGACTTCGGGGTTGGTCTCAGGAAGGGCGAACCAGACCAACAGCGTCGCGACCAGCCCGACCGCCGCCAGGAACACGAAGGTCGCGGCCTCGCTGTAATGATCGGCGACCCAGCCGGCGAGCGTCGTGCTCGACATGCCGCCGATGCCGATGGTGAAGCCAACGAAGCCGAGGGCAAGGTTGAAATGACCGGAGCGGCCGGCGATGTCCGCGGTCACCAGCGGCACCATGATCAGGAAGGCCGCGCTGGCGACACCGTTCAGGATTTGCACCGCGACCACAAGTGTCGGATCTGTGACAACCGCGAACAGCAGGGCGCGGATCGGTAAGGTGGCGAAACCCAGCGCCAGGACGATGCGGCGACCGTGCGTCTCGGCCAGCGATCCCATCCAGGGCGAGACCGCCGCGACCACGATCTGCGGCAGCACGATGCAGGCAGCAATCAGCAGGCTGGCCTCCGCCCCCGCGCGCTTGGTCAGCGCCCCGCCGACGATCGGCAGCACCGCCGCGTCCGACAGGGTGAACAGGGCGGCGCAGCTGGCAAAGACCAGCAGGCGGCGGTCGGCGAGAATTTGGCCGACCTCCCGCAGCTTGTGCTTCAGCTTCAGGTCTTTCTGCGTGCGCATCGGCAGTTCGACACGACCGAGCTGCCTCAGCGCGAAGATCGCCGGCAAGGTCAACGCCGCTGTCAGGAAGAAGACCGACCGCTCCGAGATGTAATAGCCAGCCGCCCCCATCAGCGCCGCGCCGATGCCATTGCCGATCGAGGCGAAGCGCGCATTGCGGCCCAGCCGCCGGCCGAGCCCGGCATGCCCGGCGATGGCAAGGCTGAGCGCGGCGATCGCCGGGCCCAGGGTGCAGCTGGAAAAGCCGTGCAATATCTCTGCCGAATACACCGACAGCGGCACCGGATAGACGGCGAACAGCAAGGCGCTCAAGGCGAAGGCGGCGATGCTGAGCGCAGCGACGCGGCCTTTGCTGCGGATTGCATCGACCAGCGCGCCGGCGGGAAGCTGACTGGCCATCGCCGTCAGCGTGCCGAGGCTGAGCGCCAGGCCGATCGCGGTCTGGGTCCAGCCGCGGCTGGTCAGATAGACCGCGACGAAGGGGCCGAAGCCGGTCTGGATATTGGCGACCCACAGGTTGAGCAGGTCCAGCCCGAAGCCGGCGCGGCGTTCCCGCGGGCCATCGTTGGAACCTGAGGGCTTGGCGTCCGAAGGCTGGGCATCCGAGGGCTGGGCGCCGGAATGGCCCGTCTTTGCATCGTGCCCGTTCGCGTCATACCTGCCCGCCGCCTCGCCCGGCACGGGGTCAATTCGCGTGCTTATCAGCATCTGACTGCGGCGCGGCGTCAGGCGGTGAGGCCGGCGCCGCGACGTCGCCGCGCGGCATCATCGGCGGGGGCGTAACCGGCGGGGGCGCCACTGACGGAGACGCTGCCGGAGCGGCCGGCGGCGGGGACTCGGGCGGCGCAGCCGTCTCCACTGATGGCGACGGGATCGCAACCACGCCGGGCACCGGTGGCGTTGCCGAAACGCCGACGAGGTCCGGCATAACCACCTCAGCGGGCCGGGTCGGGTCTTTGTATTCGGGCGCGGCCTGGATCTGCCTGCGGTCGAGATCGAGCACGATCGGCACCGCCGCATCGCCCGGGTGGAATTTCATCAGCTGCCAATCGACCGCGATCTTGCGGCTGCCGACGCCGAGGAAACCGCCGAAATCGACGACTGCCGCGCGCGGGTGTCCTTGATCGTCGACCAATATGTCGATGATCGACCCCAATATGTCCTTGCCGTCGGGCCCATAAACCTTCTTGCCCAGAACAGCGAAAGCTTCGGTCGGCGCGACCGGCTCGACATTTTCTGGCGCCTCATCCTTAGGCGCCTCACCCTTGGGCGCCTCGTCGGCCTTAGGGGCCGCGCTGGCGTCCGTGGCCGGCTTTTCCGCCTCGGGCTGCGCCGGCTCCGCCTTGGGGGCGACCGGCGGCACGTCCTGCTGCTCCATCACCGGCGGCGGCTGGGCCGTGTCGGGCGCGGTCTGGGCATCGGGGGCGTTGGGGGCAGCCGTCCCTTCGGGCAGCGGATCGGCCGAGGCCGCCCCCAATGAGGCGCTGGCGCAGCCCAGCAACAGGGCAAGGGCGGGAAGGACGCGCTCGGGCCGACGCCGGGTCGTGGACATGATGGGCGTCATGGACAGGACGGGCCTCATGACCGTCCGGAATTCATCTGGCGGGAATACATGCCGCTATACACACCTTTGCGGCGCAGCAGTTCCGCCGGCGCACCGTCCTCGATGATCCGACCATGCTCCAGCACGACGATACGGTCGAAGGAATTGAGGGTCGACAGGCGGTGCGCGATGGCGATCACCGTGCGGCCCTCGACCAGCCGGGCCAGCGCGGCCTGGATCGACCGTTCGGCGTCAGTGTCCAGCGCCGAGGTCGCCTCATCCAGCAGGATAATCGGCGCCTGGCGCAGAAAGGCGCGGGCTATGGCAAGCCGCTGGCGCTGGCCGCCAGACAGCTTGGCCCCGCGCTCGCCGACCACCGTGTCGAATCCGTCCGGCAGAGCGTCGATGAACTCCATGCAGTTGGCGATCTTTGCCGCGTGGCAGACCTGCTCGTCAGTCGCATCGGGCCGGCCGTAACGCAGGTTCTCGCGGACCGACCGATGCAGCAGGGCGATGTCCTGCTGGACTACGGCGATCGACTGGCGGAGCGATTCCTGGGTCACGGCCCTGACGTCCTGCTGGTCGATCAGCACATGGCCGCTTTCGGGATCGTAGAAACGCTGCAGCAGGGAAAAGATCGTCGATTTCCCGGCACCCGACTTGCCGACGATGCCGATCTTCTGGCCCGCCGGGATATGGAGCGTGAAGTCCTGCAGCACGCGGGGGCTGCGCGGATAGCTGAAGCAGACGCCGACCAGCGAGGCCGAGCCGCCCAGATTGAGCAGCGGCCTGGCGTCGGGGGCGTCCTGCATCTCATGCGGCAGGCCGAGCTCCTGCACCGCCTCGCCCAGCTTGGCGAATTGCTGGACGACATCGACCAGCGCCATCGCCAGGTCGCGCGAGGCATGGAGCACGGTGAAGCCCAGGGTCGTGGTTAGCACCACATCGCCGGTCGTCACCCTGCCCTCGCGCCACAGCGAGATCGACCAGATCAGGATGCCGGCCGTCACCGTCAGCACCGAGATCGCGTGGAAGAGCCTGAGACGCTCCAGCGAGCGCAGCGATTTGCGCTGGGCCGACATCTCATGCGCGATCTCGCGCGACAGCTTTGCATGCTCGCGCCGGGCGGTGCCGAAGGTGCGGACCAGGCCGATATTACCGACGACATCGGCCAGGTAGCCGTTCACCGCCGCGGCACGGCCGGCGAAGTCTTCGTGCAGCGGCGTTCCGAGCGAGGCCAGCTGCTGGATCAGCCGCGCCAGGATGATCACAATCACGGTCAGCACCGCCGTGATCTGCCAGTTGACCGTGGCCAGCAGCAGGATCGAGCTCAGCACCGCCGCCATCGGTGGGATCGTCGTCCAGGTCAGCGAGCTTTCGATCGTCCAGGTGGCGTTGGCAGCGGTGGTGATGCGGCCGGCCAGCGCGCCGGGAAAGCGGTCGGTGAAATAGCGCGTGCCGTGGCCCGACAGGTGGTGGAACAAGTCCAGCCGCACATCGCCGCCGACCGCGACGAAGACGCCGGTCGAGACCCAGCCGGCGACCCGCCACAGCAGATTGTCGCCGACCACCAACCCGAACAGGATGCCGACGCCGACCCAGATATGAGGGTCGCGCGCCTCCAGCATGTCGACGAGGTGCTTGACCGCGTATTGCGAGCCGACGGCGCAGCCGACCGCCGCCAGCACCGCGGCGATGACGATCAGATGGCCGGGCAGGCGGCGCCCGACATAATGAAGCAGGAAAGGGACCGGCCCCCTCGACGCATAAACTGGCAGTGACATGAGCCGTGGCTCCGATCGAACTCGTGCTGGCGAAGGTACTTGCGTGCAGACTCGATGACCTGAACGGCCTTATTCCGAAGTGAAGTCCCTGGGCGCCCGGAAGCGGCGCCGGATGAGGCCGGTCAGACGGCGACCAGTTTCAGCCGCCGGCCGGCGATCAGCTCCTGATAGATAGCGACATAATCCTCGGCCATCCGCCGGGCGCAGAAGCGCCGCTCGAAGGTCCGGCGCACTGTGGCGCGTTCGAGCTCAGGCAATCTGCGCACGGCGGCCACGGCCTCTTCCTCGCTCTCGACGATGAAACCGGTGACGCCTTCGTCAATCACCTCGGGCACCGATCCGTTCCGCATCGCGATCACCGGCGTGCCGCAGGCCATCGCCTCGATCATCGCCAGGCCGAAGGGTTCGCACCAGGCGATCGGGAACAGCAGGCCGGCGGCGTTGCCGAGGAATTCGCTTTTCCGGTCGTCGCTGATCTCGCCGATATATTCGACATGCGGCAGGTCGAAGAGATGTTTGATCTTCTCCTCGAAATAGAGCCTGTCGGCATTGTCGATCTTGGCGGCGATCTTGATCTTCCAGCCCGCGGCGGCGGCAATGCGGATCGCCGCGTCGGGCGCTTTTTCCGGCGAGATCCGGCCGATGAAAGCGAGATAGCCGCCGTCGCCGGGGCCCTGGGCCAGAAGGTCTTCAGGCAGGCCGTGATGGATCGTGTCGGCATAGTTGGCGCCGGGCAGCGGCCCGCGCTGGGAATCGGAGATCGACACCACCGGCACGTGCGAGAACAGCTCATAGAGCGGCGGCAGCACCGGCAGGTCGAGCCGGCCGTGGAGCGTGGTGACGAACGGAATGCCGCTCCGGTCCATGATCGGATAGCCGAGATAATCGATATGCAGATGGACGATGTCGAACTCATGCACGCGGCGCGCGATCTTTTCGACCATCATCACATGGGGCGCCAGGTAATCGCGGGCCGTTTCGTCCAGGCGCATCGCCTGGGGCCAGCAAGCTTCCAACTTGGCGTTGGTCACACTGTCGCCGCTGGCGAAGAGGGTGACATCGTGGCCCATCCGGACCAGCTCCTCGGTCAGGAAGGAGACAATGCGCTCGGTGCCGCCATATAGCTTGGGCGGGACGGCTTCCATGAGCGAGGACACCTGGGCGATTCTCATGCGGCTCCGTGGGTCTGGCGGGTGACAGGCGCTTAGTTGACAACCCGCCGGCCCCAGGAGTTCCAAACTACAGTTAAAAATTCTGTTTTACGGTGCGAATCGCGTCGAATTGAAGCAGGGAAAGCGGTTATTCACTGCTCCGAGGAGTAAATCGGGCAATTAGATCATAGCTTTCGCCCGGGAAGATTTGCCGCACATGGGTGACGTGGCGGTCGCCGCGCCAGGTCCGCCGTTCCAGCGCCAGGCAGGCTGTGCCGTCCTTGACGGCCAGCAGGCGGGCGGTTTCGGCGTCGGCATTGACCGCGGCGATACGGTGCTCGGCCTCGGTCCAGGGCACGTGGTCGAGCAGCCAGGTGCCGGGCGGGGTGACTGCGAAATCCGCGCCGTCGGCCTCCGGCACGACGGCGAGGCTGATCTGGCGATCCTCCAGAGCGAAGGGCCGGCCGTCGGCCAGATGCAGGCAGCGCACCGCCAGCAGGTCGCCCTCTCCCGCCAGCTTCAGCTCCTCCGGCCGGCTGCGCGCCGGCTTGCGGCGACGGCGCGACAGCAGCGTGAGGCCATAGACCGCGCCGCGCGATGCGATCTCGCCCTGGATGTCGGGGATGTCGAGAACGGCCGAATGGATGCGCGGCTCGGCGACGAAGGACCCGACCCGACGCCGCCGTACGACCAGCCCCGCATCGACCAGGCTGGCAATCGCCTTGCTGACCGTCATGCGGGCGCAGCCGAACTGCGCGGTCAGCTCATGCTCGAACGGAATGCGATGACCGGGCTTCCAGGCGCCGGTCAGGATCTGCTCCTCGATCGCGGCACGGATACGCTCATGCAGGGTCATGCAGCGAGCAGCCGTTCGAGCGTCCGGCGGTAACGCGCCGCAACCTCGGGTCGCCGGTGATGGACGCCGTCGGTGACCAGTCGCGCCCCGCCGCGCCAGACGCCCGAGATCAGGCCATGGCCGCCGGCAAAGATGAAACTGTCCAAGATATCGTCCTCGCTGCGCGCGATCAGCGCCGGGTGATCCGGATCGAGGGATACGATATCGGCGGGCGCGCCGACCTTAAGGCCGCCTTCGACGTCCAGCGCCTGCGCGCCGCCGGCGACGGCGGCGTCGAACAGCCTGCGGCCGGTCGATGCGTTGGCGCTTCCGGCCATGACGTTGCGGCTCCGCCGCTTCAGCCGCTGGCCGTATTCGAGCAGCCGCAATTCCTCGGCCAGGCTGATCAGCACGTTGGAATCCGACCCGACGCCGAACGCGCCCTTGAACGCTATCGCCGGGAACAGCCCGTCGCCGAGATTGGCCTCAGTGACGGGGCAGAGGCCGGCGACAGCGCCGCTGCGCGCCATCCTTGTCATCTCGTCACGGGTCACATGGGTGGCATGAACCAGACACCAGCGGCGGTCCACCGGTGCATTGGCGAGCAACCATTCGACCGGGCGGGCGCCCGACCAGGCCTGGCAGTCCGCGACCTCGCGGACCTGCTCGGCGATGTGGATATGGATCGGTGCGGCATCTGCCAGCGGAAGGATCGCAGTCAGCTCGTCCGGCGTCACGGCGCGGAGGCTGTGCGGGGCGATTCCGACCACAGCCCCGTCCAGACCGGCGAGCGCGCGGCGGCTTGCAGCGATCAGTTCGCCGTAACCGTCCGGGTCATTGAGGAAGCGTGCCTGCGCCACACCGGTGGGGGCGCCGCCGAAACCGCCATGCGCATAGAAGACCGGCAGCAGAGTGAGACCGATGCCGGATTGCCCAGCCGCCGACGCGATCCGTGTCGCCATTTCACCGAGGTCGTCGTACGACCGGCCGGCCTGGTCGTGATGCAGGTAGTGGAATTCGCCGACGCGGGTGAATCCGGCCTCGAGCATCTCCACATAGGCCTGAGCGGCGATGGCTTCGAGGTCGTCCGGGGTCAAATGCTCGACGAAACGGTACATCAGGGTGCGCCAGCTCCAGAAGGAGTCCCGGCCCTGGCCGCGCCGTTCGGTGAGCCCGGCCATGCCGCGCTGGAAGGCGTGGCTGTGCAGGTTGGCAACGCCGGGCAGGCCGACGCCGGCGCGCTCGTCATAGGGCAAGGGCGGGACATCGCGCTTGATGCCGGCGATGCGGCCATTCTCCAGCGTCAGCTGGACGTCCTTCGCCCAGCCGTCCTGCAACAAAGCGGTGGTAAAATGCAGCCCCAAGCAAGCCCCCCTCGGCAGACGATTATGTCTAGACTTTATGCCACTATATGTCTAGACATATATCCTGGATCGACTCGAGGAGAGGGTGATGCAGTGCGACCGCATCTGGCATAACGCCAGGCTCGCCACCCTGTCGCCGGGCCTGCCCGGCCTGGGGATCGTGAAGGACGGGCTGATCGCCTGCCAGGACGGCGTCATCGCCTTTGCCGGCAGTGCCAAGGACGCACCAGATATAGATGCAAGTCAGGCCACTGACTGTGAAGGCCGCTGGATCACGCCCGGGCTGATCGATTGCCATACCCATCTGATCTATGGCGGCGACCGCGCCCATGAGTTCGAGATCCGCCTGGCCGGCGCGACCTATGAAGAGGTCGCACGTGCCGGCGGCGGTATCGTCTCCACCATGTCGGCAACCCGTATCGCCAGCGAGGCGGAGCTGGTCGCCTCCGCCCTGCCCCGGCTCGACGCGCTGATCGCCGAGGGCGTGACCACGGTCGAGATCAAGTCCGGCTATGGCCTGAAGCTGGAGCATGAGGCCAAGCAGCTCCGTGCCGCTCGGGCGCTGGGGGCGCAGCGCGAAGTCACCGTCGTAACCACCTTCCTGGGCGCCCATGCCGTGCCGCCGGAATTCGCCGGCAACCCGGACTTCTATATCGAGAACGTCACAGAGGTGATGATCCCAGCCATCGCCCGGGACGGCCTGGCCGATGCGGTTGACGCCTTCTGCGAGGGCATCGGTTTCACCAACGCGCAGACCCGGCGCGTGTTCGAGGCTGCCAGGGCCAACGGCCTGCCGGTCAAGCTGCATGCCGAGCAGCTGTCCAACCTGCACGGCGCGGCGCTGGCCGCCGAGTTCGGCGCGCTGTCGGCCGACCATCTGGAATATCTCGATGCCGGCGGCGTGGCAGCGATGGCGAAGGCGGGCACGGTCGCGGTGTTGCTGCCGGGCGCCTTCTATTTCACCCGCGAGACCAGGCTGCCGCCGCTCGACGCGCTACGCGCGGCCAAGGTGCCGATCGCGCTGGCGACCGACTGCAACCCGGGTAGCGCGCCGCTGACCTCGCCGCTGCTGGCGATGAACATGGCGGCGACCCTGTTCCGCATGACGGTCGATGAATGCATCGCCGGCTTCACCCGCGTGGCCGCGCAGGCGCTGGGCCGAGCGGACATCGGGACGCTGGAGGCCGGCAAATCCTGCGACCTGGCGATCTGGGACATCGAGCGGCCGGCCGAGCTGGTCTATCGCATGGGGCTCAACCCGCTCCATGCGCGCATCTGGAGGGGTCAATGACGACCGTCATGCTGAAGCCGGGCGCCAACACGCTGGCCGACTGGCGCGCCATCTATCGCGGCAGCGCCGTCACCTTGGATCGGGCGAGCGCGCCCAGGATCGCCAAGAGCGCGGCGGCGGTGGAGCGCATCCTGGCCAAGGGGACGCCGATCTATGGCGTCAATACCGGCTTCGGCAAGTTGGCCAGCGTGCGCATCGACGATGCAGACCTCGCCACCCTGCAGCGGAACATCGTCCTGTCCCATGCCGCCGGTGTCGGCGAGCCGATCGCGCAGCCGATCGCCCGGCTGATGATGGCGCTGAAGCTCGCCAGCCTGGCGCAGGGCGCCTCGGGCGTGAAGCCGGAGACGATCGCACTGCTGGGCGCGATGCTCGATCGCGGCCTGACGCCGATCATCCCGAGCCAGGGCTCGGTCGGCGCCTCCGGTGACCTGGCGCCGCTGTCCCATCTGGCGGCGACCCTGATCGGGGTGGGTGAGATCATCGTCGACGGCGCGCGCAAGCCGGCCTGGGAGGCGCTGGCCCATACCGGGCTGAAGCCGCTGTCACTGGGCCCAAAGGAAGGGCTGGCCCTGCTCAACGGCACCCAGTTCTCCACCGCCTGCGCACTGGCCGGGCTGTTCGAGGCGGAGACGGCGTTCCAGACCGCCTTGGTCACCGGCGCGCTGTCGACCGACGCGGCCAAGGGCTCCGACGCGCCGTTCGATCCGCGCATCCATGCGCTGCGCCCCCATCGCGGCCAGCGCGAGACGGCGGATGCGCTGCGCGCCCTGCTGGCCGGATCGGCGATCCGCGCCTCGCACCTGATCGACGACAAGCGCATCCAGGACCCCTACTGCCTGCGCTGCCAGCCGCAGGTGATGGGCGCGGTGCTGGACGTGCTGCGCCAGGCGGCCTGCACCCTGGAGATCGAAGCCAACAGCGTTTCCGACAATCCGCTGATCTTCGCCGACACGGACGAGGCGCTGTCGGGCGGCAACTTCCACGCCGAGCCGGTCGCCTTCGCCGCCGACATGATCGCCATGGCGCTGTGCGAGATCGGCTCTCTGGCGGAGCGGCGGATCGCCATGCTGGTCGATGCCTCGCTGTCCAACCTGCCGGCCTTCCTGACCGAACGGTCCGGCCTCAATTCCGGCTTCATGATCCCGCAGGTCACGGCCGCGGCCCTGGTGTCGGAGAACAAGCAGCGCGCCTATCCCGCCTCGGTCGATTCGATTCCGACCTCGGCCAACCAGGAAGACCACGTCTCGATGGCTGCGCACGGCGCCCGCCGCCTGCTGCCGATGGCGGAGAATGTGACCTCGGTGATCGGGATCGAGCTGCTGGCCGCCGCCCAGGGCTGCGACTTTCATGGCGAGCTGCGTTCCAGCAAAGCGCTGGAGGCGGTCCGGGCGGTTGTGCGCAGCCATGTGCCGACGCTCACGGACGACCGGTTCTTCCATCCCGACCTGGAGGCCGCCGCTGCCCTGGTCCGCAGCGGGGCGGTTGCCGAGGCGGCCGGGGCGATCCATCTGCCAGGAATAGCGGAGTAGGCATGCTGGACTGGCTGGACATCGATCGCGGCGACGGCCCCCTGATCGTCAGCTTTCCTCACACGGGGACGGACATTCCCGCCCGTATCCATGAGCGGCTGAACTCGGCCTGGCTGGGCCGCAAGGATGCCGACTGGTGGATCCACGTATTGTACGGCTTCGCACACGACCTGGGCGCGACGACCGTGCGCACATCGATCTCGCGCACCGTGATCGACGTGAACCGCGATCCCTCAGGAGCGTCACTCTATCCCGGCCAGACCACGACCGAACTGTGCCCGACCACGACCTTCGACGGTGAAGCCCTGTACAAGCCGGGGCAGAAACCCGACGAGGCCGAGATCGCCCAACGCCGCGCGACGTTCTTCGATCCCTACCATCGGGCGCTGGCCGGCGAGATCGAGCGGCTTCGGGACATGCATCGCAATGTCGTGCTCTATGACGCCCATTCGATCCGCTCGGTGGTGCCCCGTCTGTTCGATGGCGAACTGCCGAACTTCAATATCGGCACCAATGACGGCGTGACCTGCGCCCCTGCCCTCGCGCAGGCGGTCGAGGCCGCCTGCGACAGCACTGGCTTCAGCCGGATCACCAACGGCCGCTTCAAGGGGGGCTGGACCACGCGCCATTACGGCCGGCCGGCCGACGGCGTCCATGCCATCCAGATGGAGCTGGCCTGTCGCGGCTATATCGACGAACCGGCAGAGCCCAGCCAAGTCAACTGGCCGCCGCACTACGACCCCAAGCGGGCCGCTACGATGCGCACGGCGCTGACCGGCGTGCTGAAGGCCTGTGTCGATTTCGCCATGGAGATTCCGCGATGACCCGCACCGACAACAGCCGCGTCATCCATGCGCCGCACGGGACCGCGCTGTCAGCCAAGAGCTGGCTGACCGAGGCGCCCCTGCGCATGCTGATGAACAACCTGGACCCCGGCATCGCCGAGCGGCCGGAGGAGCTGGTGGTCTATGGCGGCATCGGCCGAGCTGCGCGCAACTGGGAATGCTATGACCAGATCGTCGCCGCGCTGAGACGGCTGGAGGACGACCAGACCTTGCTGGTGCAGTCGGGCAAGCCGGTCGGCATTTTCCGCACCCACGCCGACGCGCCCCGGGTGCTGATCGCCAATTCCAACCTGGTGCCGCGCTGGGCCAACTGGGACCATTTCAACGAGCTGGATAAGAAGGGCCTGGCCATGTACGGCCAGATGACGGCCGGCTCCTGGATCTATATCGGCTCCCAGGGAATCGTCCAGGGCACCTACGAGACCTTCGTCGAGATGGGCCGCCAGCACTATGACGGCAGCTTGGCCGGGCGCTGGCTGCTGACCGCCGGCCTCGGCGGCATGGGCGGGGCGCAGCCTCTCGCCGCGGTGATGGCCGGCGCCTCGTGCCTGGCAGTCGAATGCCAGCCATCGCGGATCGAGATGCGGCTCAAGACCGGCTATCTCGACAAGGCCAGCGAAAACATCGACGAGGCGTTGGCGATCATCGAGCAAGCTCGCGCCGATAAGAAACCCGTCTCGGTCGGGCTGCTCGGCAATGTCGCCGACGTGCTGCCGGAGCTTTACCGGCGCGGCGTCCGCCCCGACCTGCTGACCGACCAGACCTCGGCGCACGACCCGGTCAACGGCTACCTGCCCCAGGGCTGGACTCTGGAGCAGTGGGCGGAGGGGCGGGAACGCGATCCGAAGGGCGTCGAGGCGGCGGCCCGCAAGTCGATGGCCGTCCACGTCCGCGCCATGCTCGATTTCCAGAAGGCCGGCGTGCCGACGGTCGATTACGGCAACAACATCCGCCAGATGGCGTTGGAGGAAGGGGTCGCGAACGCCTTCGACTTCCCCGGTTTCGTCCCGGCCTATATCCGGCCGCTGTTCTGCCGTGGCATCGGCCCGTTCCGCTGGGCGGCTCTCTCGGGCGATCCGGAGGATATCTACAAGACCGATGCCAAGGTGAAGGAACTGATGCCGGGCAATGCCCGTCTGCATAACTGGCTCGACATGGCCCGCCGGAAGATCAAGTTCCAGGGCCTGCCGGCCCGCATATGCTGGGTCGGGCTGGGCGACCGCCATCGCCTGGGCCTCGCCTTCAACGAGATGGTGGCGAAGGGCGAGCTCAAGGCCCCGGTCGTGATCGGCCGCGACCATCTGGATTCCGGCTCGGTTGCCAGCCCCAACCGAGAGACCGAGGCGATGCGCGACGGCTCGGACGCGGTGTCCGACTGGCCGCTGCTCAATGCCCTGCTCAACACCGCCTCGGGCGCGACCTGGGTATCGCTGCATCATGGCGGCGGCGTCGGCATGGGCTTCTCCCAGCATGCCGGCATGGTGATCGTCGCCGACGGGACGCCGGAAGCAGCAAGGCGGCTGGAGCGGGTGCTGTGGAACGACCCCGCCAGCGGCGTCATGCGCCACGCCGACGCCGGCTACGACATCGCCATCGAAGCGGCGCGCACCCACCAGCTCGACCTGCCGGGTATCCTCGGCTGATGCGGCTGCTCCGCGCCGCTGACCGCGCGGCGATCCCCTGGAAGAACGGCGGCGGGGTGACGCGCGACGTCATCGTCTCCCCGGCCGGCGCGACGATCGACGATTTCGACTGGCGGATCAGCATCGCCGATATCGCCGGCAGTGGTCCGTTTTCCAGCTTCCCCGGCATCGACCGGAAGTTCGCGGTACTGGAGGGCAAGGTCGCCCTGACGATCGATGGCGGCGTCCCCGTCACGCTCGATCCGCACACCGCCGCGTTGGATTTCCATGGCGAATCCGCCGTCCAGGCCGATCTCGTGGGCGGGCGGTCGCGGGACCTCAATATCATGACCCGGCGCGGCCGGTTTGCGGCCAGAATGACCCGGCGATCCGCCTGCGTGTTGACCCTGTCCGCGGGCACCACGGTCGTCGTCGCACTCGACAAGCTGACTGCCGCCGGCCAGGTCATGGAAGCGCTCGATGCGTTGCTGTTCGACGCCACAGAGCAATCCACCCTGACGATCGGGCCAGCCGATTTCTACGTGATCGAGATCACCGGCCCCCGGCCCTGACCGCGAGGCTACATCGCCCGTTTTATTCGCGCCGTCGAGCGGTTAGGCTCTTCTCTTGGATCGTCATTCCCGCGAAGGCGGGAATCCAGACCAGAGCCGCGTCCGCGGCGACATGACTCTTTTCGATGCCAACGAATGCATTCCTGGATTCCCGCCTTCGCGGGAATGACGGTTGTGTAAAAGGGCGATACGGAACGCGATGCATCAGAAGTCTTCGGGCTGGGAATTCTGGATCGACCGGGGCGGCACCTTTACCGACATCGTCGCCCGCCGCCCGGACGGGTCCTTGATCGCCCATAAGCTGCTGTCCGAGCATCCTGAGCGCTACCCGGACGCCGCCGTCGCCGGCATCCGCCATCTGCTGGGCCTCCCGCCCGGTGCGCCGATCCCCGCCGGGACGATCCGGGCGGTAAAGATGGGCACCACCGTCGCCACCAATGCCCTGCTGGAACGCAAGGGCGAGCCGACGCTGCTCGCCATCACGCGCGGCTTCGCCGACGCTCTGCGCATCGGCTATCAGAACCGGCCGCGCCTGTTCGACCTGGACATCAACCTGCCCGAGCCGCTGAACGCCGAGGTGGTCGAGATCGCGGAGCGGCTGACGGCGGAGGGCGAGGTCGTCATTGCGCTGGATGCCGAGGCGGCGCGGCGGGACCTGCAATCGGCCTACCAGCGCGGCCTGCGCTCAATCGCCATCGTGCTGATGCACGGCTATCGCTTCCCGGATCACGAACGGCAGGTAGCGCGGATCGCCAGGGAGATCGGCTTTACCCAGATCTCGGTCAGCCATGATGTCAGCCCGCTGATGAAGCTGGTGGCGCGCGGCGATACGACGGTGGTCGACGCCTATCTGTCGCCGATCCTGCGCCGTTATGTCGACCAGGTGCGGGGCGAGCTTGGCGAGGACACGCGGCTGCTGTTCATGCAGTCGAACGGCGGGCTGGTCGATGCCGGGCGGTTCCGCGGCAAGGACGCGATCCTGTCAGGGCCGGCGGGCGGCATCGTCGGCATGGCGCGGACCAGCGCCGAGGCGGGCTTCGCCAAGGTGATCGGCTTCGACATGGGCGGCACCTCGACCGACGTGTCGCATTTCGCCGGCGATTATGAGCGCGCCTATGAGACCACGGTCGCTGGGGTCAGGCTGCGCGCGCCGATGATGAATATCCACACGGTCGCGGCCGGCGGCGGATCGATCTGCCGGTTCGACGGGACGAAGCTGCGCGTCGGCCCCGAATCCGCCGGCGCCGATCCGGGCCCCGCCTGCTATCGCCGCGGCGGGCCGCTGACCGTCACCGACTGCAATGTCATGCTGGGCAAGCTGAGGCCCGACATCTTCCCGCATATCTTCGGTCCTGAGGGTGACCAGCCGCTGGATACGGATATCGTCGCCGAGAAATTCGCCACCCTGTCGGCCGAGCTGAAGGCCGCGACCGGCGCGGCCATGAGCCCGGCTGAGATTGCCGAGGGTTTCCTCAAGATCGCGGTCGAGAACATGGCCAACGCGATCAAGAAGATTTCGGTCCAGCGCGGCTATGACGTCACCGGCTATGCCCTCGCCTGCTTCGGCGGCGCCGGTGGCCAGCATGCCTGCGCGGTCGCCGATGCGCTGGGCATGACCAAGGTCGTGATCCATCCCCTCGCGGGCGTACTCTCGGCCTATGGCATGGGCCTGGCGGAGTTGCGGGTGCTGCGCGAGCTGGCGGTGGATGCACCGCTGGAGGATATCTGCGATCTGGGGGAGAGGCTGGCGGCGCTGGAGCGCGAGGCTCGCGACGCGCTGCTGGCCCAGGGCGTGACCGGCGAGCAGATCGCGGTCGGGCGCAGCGCATTTCTGAAATACGAGGGGACGGACAGCACTCTATCTGTCCCCTTCGGGACGGCCGACGAAATGCGTGCCGACTTCGACGTCGCGCATCAATCGCGGTTTGGGTTCGTCGCTGCGGGCAAACGGCTGATGCTGGAGAGTGTGGCGGTGGAGGCTGTGGGAAGGCCCGACGGTGGCGCCGCAGCAACATTCACCCCCACCTCGCCTCCCCCATCCAGGGGGAGGGACATGAATAAGAACCTCGCCCAAAAAGTCCTCCCCCTCGATGGGGGAGGGTTGGGTGGGGGTGAAAGCCGACGCCCGCTCTACTACCGCCAGAACCTCACAAACAAAGACAAAATCCCCGGCCCAGCCATCATCGCCGAGCCCAATGGCACCACCATCGTCGAACCCGGCTGGGAAGCGACCCTCGACGACCGGCAGAACCTTCTCCTCACCCGCACCGTCCCGCTGCCCAAGACTGCGGCCATCGGCACAGATGCCGATCCGGTGATGCTGGAGGTGTTCAACAACCTGTTCATGACCATCGCCGAGCAGATGGGTACGGCGCTGCAGAACACCGCCTATTCGGTGAACATCAAGGAGCGGCTGGATTTCTCCTGCGCCCTGTTCGACCCAACCGGGGCGCTGATCGCCAATGCGCCGCATATGCCCGTCCATCTAGGATCGATGGGCGTAAGCGTGCGCGCCATCCTGGACAGCCGCGCGGGACAGTTGAAACCGGGCCAGGCCTACATGCTGAACGACCCGTTCCACGGCGGCACGCACCTGCCCGACGTGACCGTCGTCATGCCGGTCTTCGCCGAGGACGATCCGGGCGTGCTGCTGTTCTTTGTCGGAGCGCGCGGCCACCAGGCCGATATCGGCGGCATCACGCCGGGATCGATGCCGCCGCAGAGCCGGACCTTGGATGAGGAAGGCATATTGATCAGCGATTTCCCGCTGGTCGAAAACGGCGAATTCCGCGAGGCGGCGGCGCGCGCACTGCTGCTGTTCGGCCCCCACCCTGCCCGCAACCCGGACCAGAATATCGGCGACCTGAAGGCCCAGGTCGCCGCCTGCGTGAAGGGTGCGGCTGAGCTGCACGCCATGGTCCGGCAGTTCGGTCGCGATGTCGTGCTGGCCTATATGGGCCATGTCCAGGACAATGCCGAGGAGGCGGTGCGACGCTCCATCGCCAGGCTGAAGAGCGGCCGGTTCTCCTGCCGGATGGATGACGGCACCGCTGTTTCCGTCCGCATTGATATCGACACAGACGCCCGCACTGCCACTGTCGATTTCACTGGCACCAGCGCGCAGGTGCCGACCAATTTCAACGCCCCGGTCGCGGTGTGCCGGGCGGCGGTGCTCTATGTTTTCCGTACTCTGGTGGACGACGACATCCCGATGAACGAGGGGTGCCTGCGCCCCATCACCCTTATTATCCCCGAAGGCTGCATGCTGAATCCCAAGCCGCCGGCGGCGGTCGTGGCCGGCAATGTCGAGACCAGCCAGCTGGTCACCGACGCGCTCTATGGCGCGTTGGGCGTGGTCGCGGCGGCGCAAGGGACGATGAACAATTTCACCTTCGGCGACGACCGGCGGCAATATTACGAGACTGTCTGCGGCGGCGCGGGCGCGGGTCCCAGCTTCGACGGAGCAAGCGCGGTGCAGACCCACATGACCAACAGCCGCCTGACCGACCCGGAAGTGCTGGAGTGGCGCTTTCCGGTAATGGTCGAGAGCTTTTCCGTTCGGCAAGGCTCAGGCGGGGCCGGCAAGCATCGCGGCGGCGATGGGGTGGTGCGGCGGATCACGTTCCGGGAGCCGATGTCGGCGGCGATCCTCTCCGGCCGCCGTACTGTTCCGCCTTTCGGCGCCGATGGCGGCCAGCCGGGGGCGCTGGGCCGGAACACGGTGATACGCGCCGATGGTTCGGCAGAAACCCTGCCCGGTACCGCCGTTACCGAGATGCGGGCGGGCGATATCTTCGTCATCGAGACTCCGGGTGGCGGCGGGTTCGGCACGTGCTGATCCTGTCCGGCATCGCTATCGTCGTACTGGGCTTCGCGTTGCGGCTCAATCCGCTGCCGGTGGTGGTGCTGGCGGCGGTGGCGACAGGGTTGGCGGCAGGGCACGACCTCGCCCAGGTGATCTCGGCCTTCGGTAAGGCGTTCAACGACAACCGCTTCGTCACCATCCCCTGGCTGGTCCTGCCGGTGATCGGGCTGTTGGAGCGCTATGGGTTGCAGGAGCGCGCCCGGGCGCTGATCGGCAACGTTCGCGCGGCGACTCCCGGACGGCTGCTGCTGGTCTATATGATCCTGCGCCAGGGCACGGCAGCGCTAGGCCTGACCGCGCTGGGCGGCCATCCCCAGATGGTGCGGCCGCTGATCGCGCCGATGGCGGAGGGCGCGGCGGAGGAACCCTCCGACGACGACAGGCAGACGATCCGCGCCTATGCCGCCAGCGCCGACAATGTCGGCCTGTTCTTCGGCGAGGACATCTTCATCGCCATCGGCTCGATCCTGCTGATCAAGGGCTTTCTGGAGCAGAACGGCATTACGGTGGCGCCGCTCGACCTGTCGGTCTGGGCGATCCCGACCGCCTTCGTCGCGCTGGCGGTCCATGGCATCCGCCTGCTGCTGCTCGACCGTAGATTGCGCCGCCGCCGATGATCACGCTGGGTGCGGTCTATGTCCTGGCCGGGCTGATCTTCGCCGCTGTCGCGGTGCTGAGTGCGGTCGACCGGACCAATCCCAGGCGCATCCGCAATGCTGCCTTCTGGGGCCTGCTGGCGCTGAGCTTCCTGTTCGGCGACCGGCTGGGCGATTTCGGTAACGGGCTGCTGGTCCTGGCGCTGGTCGGCTTCGGCGGCGTCTGGGGGCTGGGAATCGGCAAGCCCGCGACCACCACACCGGAGCAGCGCCGGGAAAGCTCCGCCAGGCGCGGCAACGCCCTGTTCCTGCCCGCCCTCGTCATACCGGCAATCGCGCTGGCCGGCTCGTTCCTGCTGAAGCCCTTCGTTCAGGCCAATCAGGCGACAGTAGTTTCTCTGGCGCTGGGCATCGTCGTCGCCCTCGCCATTGCCATGCTGTGGCTGCGCCCGCCGCCCGCGGCGCCGTTGCAGGAGGCGCGTCGGCTGTTCGATTCGGTGGGCTGGGCGACGGTGCTGCCGCAGATGCTGGCGGCGCTGGGCGCGATCTTCGCCATATCCGGTGTCGGCGACGCGGTCGGGCGGCTGATGACCTCTTACATTCCGCTCGACAGCCGTATTGCGGCGGTCGCCGCCTATACGATTGGCATGGCGCTGTTCACCATGGTGATGGGCAACGCCTTCGCCGCCTTCCCGGTGATGACCGCGGCCATCGGCCTGCCGCTGATCGTCCATAAATTCGGTGGCGACCCGGCGATCATGGGGGCGATCGGCATGCTGTCGGGCTTCTGCGGCACGCTGATGACGCCGATGGCGGCCAATTTCAACATCGTGCCAGCGGCCCTGCTGGAGCTGCGCGACCGCAACGGGGTCATCAAGGTCCAAATCCCCACGGCGCTCTGGCTTTTGGCGGCCAATACGGCGTTAATGTATACGCTGGTGTTTCGCCAATGACGCAGAGCCATATCACGCCCGAACTGGCATCGCGCTTCGCCGCGATCGCGATGGGGCATGTCACGCGCGAATATCCCAACAAGCTGGACCATGTGATGGCCGGGCCCGCGGACGTCGCGTCGCCGCGCGCGCTGCATCCGATCTTCTTCGGCAGCTTCGACTGGCATTCCTGCGTGCACGGCCACTGGCTGCTGGCGAGCCTGTACCGGCGCTTCCCGCATGTCGAGGCACAGGGCATCCGTGACCTGCTGGACGACCAGTTCACAGCGGAAAAGGTGGCGGGCGAGCTCGCCTATCTGGGGCGGCCGGAGAGCCGGGGGTTCGAACGGCCCTATGGCTGGGCATGGCTCTTGATGCTGGCGGCGGAACTGGCGCGCCATACGTCGGAGGAAGGCCGTGCCTGGTCGGCGGCGCTGAAGCCGCTGGCGGAGGCCTTCGCCGAGCGTTTCGTCAACTACCTGCCGCTCGCCTCCTACCCGATCCGCGCCGGAACCCACGCCAACAGCGCCTTTGCCCTGGCGCTGGCCTGGGACTATTCGACCATCGCCGACGACTGGCCGCTGGCCCAGGCGATCGCTGAGCGCGCTTATCGCTGGTATGGGCAGGACGTGAACTGCCAGGCCTGGGAGCCGGATGGCGATGCCTTCCTATCGCCTGCGCTGATCGAGGCGGAATGCATGCGGCGCATCCTGTCGCCGCCCGAGTTCCAGATCTGGTTCGCCCGCTTCCTGCCCGATATCGGGCTGGAGAAGCCGGCGACCCTGTTCGCCCCGGCCTATGTCAGCGACCCCAGCGACGGCAAGATCGCCCATCTGGACGGGCTCAATCTCAGCCGCGCCTGGTGCTGGCGCGGCATCGCCACCGCGCTCGCCGAGCCGGAAAAATCAGTTGCGCTGGCCGCGGCCGAGCGCCATCTGGAGGTGAGCCTGCGCGAGATCGCCGGGGACTATGCCGGCGAGCATTGGCTCGCCAGCTTCGCCCTTTTGGCCCTGTCTTAGAACTGCACCGTGATATCCGCGCCGAAGGTCAGCGGCGGGATGTACTGGCCCGGGATATAGAGGCCGAACGGGGCGACGTAGTTGAGCTGGTGCTCGTCGGTCAGGTTCTTGCCCCACATCGACACCTTGCCGGTCAGCCCGTTGCTGAGCGGAATGTCCAACAACGAGGCCCGCAGGTTCAGGAGCCAATAGGCTGGCGTATAGAGGTTGGCATCCAGCACCGGGTCCACCGCCTGGGCAGCATATTGCGTATATTTCGATTGGTAATTGGCATCGATCCGGAAGGATGCCGACATCCCGTTCGAGAACGGCT
>Ga0070665_100001750_pt1 | contig 24850 bp, 18 predicted proteins | sample KBSS13metaG_FD_65862 | JGI IMG/M metagenome (GOLD analysis project Ga0070665, IMG submission 65862) | Switchgrass rhizosphere microbial communities from Kellogg Biological Station, Michigan, USA - KBS S1-3 metaG | ecosystem: Host-associated > Plants > Roots > Rhizosphere > Soil ... | reverse complement strand
ACCAGAGTTGTAGACCATGATGATTGTACGGTCGTTTGCCGACAAGAAGGCCTGGTTGGTGGCAGCCGTGAAAGCCATGATGCCAGAGGCGTTTGCAACACCTGTCAGCTTCTTGCGCACGATGACGTCGAGAGATCCGTTTGCCTGGTTGTCCATGTCGCGGAGCGACTTGACATTCGACTGGCTCATGTCGTACAGGAGCGCCTGCTGATTCGGATTAAACAGCTGGAACGGATTGGTGACTGGGTCAGCAGCATTGATACCGTCTGCACCAATCGCCGTTGCAGTGTAACCAGATCCAGTCGTGGACGCCGTGGACTTGACCTCAGACAGGGAGTGGCCTGCCTGCATCGTCACATTGTAGACGTAGTAACGGTACTGGTGGTGGAAGGTCGGAGAGGTACCAACGGTGCCGTGGTACTTCATGTCGTTGATCAAGCAGTAGCCGATCACGGTATTCGATGCATCTCTGAACAGCATGCGGAATGTTCCGACCATGCCTGGATCGACTTGCGAGTTCGGATACGCTGGCGCAGGAGCACCAGAAGTATCAGCAGGCTGCAGAACGATGTAGGTTCGCTCTGGGAAATTCAGAATGCCCGAAGCAATTTTCTTCGTGGAACGCGCCTTCGGAACCTGAACCGGCGTGTTGGTCTTGATCTCAACTCTGTATCCGTTGACATAAGCGACAGAAGGTGAGACCATGCACACAACCTTATCTGTCGAACCGTCAAAGGCAAAGCCTTGTGCATCGGTTTCGGAGTTCTTGGCGGACTCGAAGAACTTGATCTTGAAAGGAGCCAGCGTGTAGTTGCCGTTCGTTTCATAGTCGCGCTGAGCGATCTCATCCATGATGGATGCGTACTGCGATTCAGATGCTTGATACTCGATCCCTCCCAGAGAATTGACACGGGCGAGAACGATGAAATCATCACCATCGTCGTCATTGTAGCCGCGCTTGTTGAGAACCAGAGAAGCCTTGTAACGATCAGCACCTGGAGCCGTGGAGTTTGGGTATCCGAGAGACGGGTCGAGCAACGACTGGTCTTCTTCGAATGTAATCACTTCCTGCTGGAAATCGAGACCGATCTTGCAGGCCGGAATTGGAATCGTGCCGTCAGGCAAGGTCGTGTTGTCGATCACAACAGAGGAATCGTCTACAACCTGACGAGAGGTTGTGTTCGTTCCAACCGTTGTTGTGACAGTCGACAGCGATGCTCGCGGAGAGATCTTCTTGAGCGAATACTTCTGGACGATCAGCTTCTGGCGTGGGCAGGAGACGAAGTAGCCGTCATAGTAGAAGACGCCCTCGTCAACCGTGAAGATCTGGCCGATGCCTGTTGGTGGCGGCTCGGCAACAGCTTCAGAGCCGGACTGCGAGCAACCTGGGCAACGAACCGTGACAGTGTAAACCGTCTGGTTGTTCGAGTCGATGACCTGAACGTTTTCGCCAGGAAGGAAGACCTTCTGCTTGCCATCGATACCGACGCCCGTATAGACCACGAACATAGTCGGAGGATCGTCAACTGTTGCATTGACACCCATGACATAGACGGCGGTGACGCCAGAGACAGAGCCCAGCAGCTGTGTGCCTTCAGCAAACTGCTCAACATTCGCCAGCGGACCAGTCGCTGGAGGCGGGCCGATGTAAGCATTTGGCTTCAGGCGAACATACGCCGTTCCCGTCATGACCGACTGGCCACCGGAAACGATCGAGCCGTTCTTGAAAATGTTGTTCGCAAACTGCTCCAGCTGATTCTGCCAGATGCTCTGCATCGTGTTCAGCTCTCGAGCCTGAACAGGCAGTCCAGCCTGGAAGAGTACCTTCAGGTAGTTCTTCGCTGGATCGAAATCATCGAAGTATGGCGCACGGTTGAAATTGAGCTGTGGCATTCTATTCTCAGAAGGTGATTGCGATCTTCAGACGCTCTTCGGCATCTGTAGTGTGATGAATTTCAGTGATGTTGTCGAGGTAAAGCACGTGGCCCGACGTTGGTTCGTATTTATCCAGGCCTGCGGTGCCGTAATTGGAAGAAGCGGGACCCACGAACGCAATCGCATTGTCGGTTGATCCCGTCTTTGCACCAACATCAGAAATCAGAGCGACCTGATGGTAGCGGAAGTCTGGGAGGATGTATCCTGTCAGCGTATTCGATACGTCATACGAAAGCAGGATAGCATTGGCACCCAATTCCAGCGCCATGTTTGCGCCGTGGCCCTGAACAGGAGCCATGATGGCCTTGGCTGTCCAAACGACCTTGACACCAGAGTAGCCAACTGGATACGGAACCACAACAACGACCGCCCAAGTGTAGTTAGAACCGCCATTCGCGATAGACAGAGTCAGGTGGTTGGAACCGTCAAGTGCTCCAGTGATAGAAGCGCCTGTGCCGTCACCGAGCACGAAGATTTCAACGCCATTGGCGAAGACCTTTGTTGGATCGACTGTCGCGACAGCAGTGATTGCTCCACCCGCGATTGTTGCCGCCTGGTACAGGATCGTGGCTCCTGAAGTAGCTGGCGAAGCGATCAGGTAGGTGTTTGTGCCGTAACCGGCACCGGCTGCAGATGCATACGCGCGCGTGAGATTGTTACCAGTCCAAGATACAGCTGCTGCAGAAGACAGGACTGGCGATACAACCGCTCCGGTCTTATCGAAGGATGCAATCGTCAGGTCCGGAGACGTCAGTGGAGCTGTGATTGTGTTTGGAGACGTAACGTGAGAAGCAATTGTTGATGTCGCATACGTCGAGATGGAACCTGTTGCAGCGTGCTGCTGGACGTTCCACTGGTCAGGATTTGCGCCCTGAGTTGGTGAAGTCGTGACAGGAACGTATCCTGGGAGCGTGCCAGGCGAGATACCGAACGTTGTGTTGTCTGGACCAACAGAGCCCATGAACTTCCAGACGTATCCGTCACCAGTTACAGTGTAATCGTTCGTCTTTCCTGATGGCTGCACTGTCGAAGCTGCGCCATTCTTGTTGTCGATGACCTTGTAGATGTCGCCGCTAGCGGTCGTGATGTAGTAGCCGGTTCCAGACTGCGGAACCTCGCCCAATCCATCATACTGCAAGTAGACTGTGCCGGTCGTCCAGTCATTACGCTGGAGACCCAGACGTGCATTCGACGAAGACATACGTAGCAAGGTGAACGCTTCGTTCTTGACTTGCTGGATCGTGGATTCGATGTCAGGCGTCTCGGTTGGCGGAGTCGTTGGATTCGGCCAATTGGCGACACCAGAGAGCGCAACATACAGGTTGTAATTGACTCCGGTGCCTGGCTTGGCAGGGCCGACGTAGATCCAGGTAACCGTGTTGTCGATATTGGAGCCAGTAGACGTCGGGCCAAGAGAACCTGACTGACCCGTCCTAGAGTTCACATAGACATTGCCAAAGTTCGTGACTTGGTCACCAACGAAGTAGTTCGTATTCGCCTGCCAGGCCTGTGGGTTCTGAGTCTGCAGATCCGAGATCATCGACTGAACCACATACGACTTGAGTTTTACGCTGATTGCCGCCATCTGTTAGTCCTGGAATGTGATAGAGTCGCCCGACTGCGTCACGATTGTGAATAGGTGATGAGTGAAAGACTGACCCAAGATGTTTCCTGCTTCAGAGATAGACTCGATGACAACGTCACGAGCAGTTTCTGTAAGGCCTGCTTGTCCAGAAATGATTGGCTGTGTAGCCACGGAAGCTGGACCTGCTGCAAGATGAAGATCGGCAACACCTTCTCGGCTAGAAACGGTGAATCTCAGATAGCCAACTGGGTGGAGCAAATCATCAACAGCATCCAGATACAGATCAGGATCTTCTTGTGTTTCAATCTCGTAGGAGAACTGTTGGTATTTATTGGAGTCGATGAGGGTGGCATTGATTCCCAAGAATCCCGCTTGGTTGGTCCACGCCTTGGTGCTGAAACGCGTCTGGGTCCCGAAGGAGAAGGTAGCTCCAGATCCGAACTCAGATTCAACAGTTACGTTGATTGTTGGGATGTTGGTTCCCAGGATCAGGTAAGGCTGATCCGCCGAGACCTTCTTCAGTCGACCGATCGTATTTGTGAAGCCTAGAATGAATGCTCTTGAGTGATCCGTCTTCAGATACGCAATCGCCCGTTCACCATTCTGTGCTGTCAGGTTGGTCAGTAGGTTGTAGGAAAGAATCAGCTGAGTAACCTTCGCACGCTGGCCATCCCACCACCATTGAGGTCCGAACGTTCCGCCCGGATTGGCTGGAGGCAGCTTCGTGAGGGTGACCTTGCCCATGGTCTGGCCCCACTTGAATGGCTTGACGCTTGTTCCAGCTGTTCCGAAGCCAAGGACTGCTGATGGCCGTGGCTTCGGTGGCGCCGGCGGATCGACGATGTAGATCGTCGGCATCACATCATAGCCATACCCTGGGTCGAATACTTCTACATCAGCGATACCACCATCTGGGGTGATCGCCGTGACATAAGCAGAAAAGCCTCTGCCATGGATGTTGTTTGCAGGACGCGCCCTGATGATGTTTCCAACTGAGTATCCGACGCCGCCGTTTACGATCTGGATATCTTCAACCGAACCAGTGGCAACACTTTCAATCTGCATCGATCCTTCATACACGCCTACACCAGACATGCGGAAGAATTCGCCTGGCTGATACAGCTTACCTGGCGTGTCGATATTCGGGACCACGACATTCAAGATGAACTTGGTGAATGAATGATCGCCAACTGTGACAGTGATCTGGTCGTTGCCAACGAACTCGCCAACCGGCTTGGCGATCTGCAAACGCAGGACTTCACCTTCTGTGTAATGTTGGATCTTGGCGTCTTCCACGAATGCTGTCATCTTGGAGACAGAACCGTGAGCCGTGCCACCGTCAGTTGCAGCATTCTGTAGGATGTAGAGGAGATCGACATCCGTTAGATCTACGTCGTCCAAGGTCAAATAGATGTAGTTGACTTCACCGTAATTGGCGTTGGACAGCACCAGCATCTTGTCACGCGGATACGTGATAGTGATTGACTGGTCGCCAAACATCAACTTGAAGAGATACTGGAACGACTGAACCGAGCCACGAGACAGGTAGAAGTCCCGCAGGCTGTTCAAGAGCATCGACTTCGGAATTGCGAGCTGACGCTTCAGGATGAAGCCAGCATCACGCAAGATAGCATTCAAGTATGCATCGTTGTCGTTCTCTGGCTTGACGTTGTAGTCGTCAGCATCCAGGTTCCTGCCCCACTCTGTCAGGATTGACAAGAAGTTCGGAGACGCGCCAGGAAGGGCCTCTGGATCATGCGCCGGATTGTACTCCAACCAGTTGAAGTAGTCTTCCACAAACTGAGCGAACACAGGGTACTGTTCCCGAATATAGTTCGGGAGTCTCGCTGTGATTACTGGTACGACTGACTCTCGTGTCATTGTGCGGTCAAGGTGCAGGTTGTGCTTGCGATTCGGACGATGTTGTTGAGCGAAGTCTTGATGTCAGGATTCAGCGGCTTCGCATAGATTGTGATGACACCCGAGTTTCCGTTGTAGTTTTGGATCGTGGAGAACAGCGGGAGCACAAATCGGATGATGCCCTGATCATAATCCACTGAGCCAATCGCCTGCAAGGTTGGCGATGCCCCATTGGCATCCCTCAGCCAGAGCGCTCCCAATCCGTCGTCTTTCATCTGATACGGGCCATTGAGACCATACAGGATCGGAGACGTCGTGTAGATCGTTCCTGGAACCAACGGATTCGAGAAGGTGATGACATTCGTGCCAGTAGACTGATACAAGACAGTGAAGTTCTTGTGCATGTTCTTGACAGAGAACAGCGTGACAATCGATGGCTCATCATCCATCAGGTAGTTGAGCATGTTGACGTCGGACAGGATAGTTCCGAAGTGGTTCATGACATCAGTGTTGTATGTATCCAGATCCGCCAAGAGGCGTCCCTGGATGATCGAGAGTGTGTCGTTGGTCAAAAGCGTATTCACCTCACCAACCAAGCTGACGTCGACATCGATGAACTCTGGATCCATGAAGAGCAGATCCGTTCCGACGACGCCGAACTTGCCCGAGATCGCATCAGAGATCTGCTGCTTCGCGGTTGCCGTCAGGGCGTCAGAGAACTTTGGCTTGATGGAGAGGAAGACTTTTCCATACTGACGAACAGAATTCTTCTCGCCGCCCCAAACGCTCAAGCTATCGATGTTCCTGAACTTCTCGAGAATGATCGACTGGTAGTCTGATTCTGTCACGATTCGGTTCTGACGCTTCCAAGCGTGTGGAATCGTGAACCTCAGCGACTCGGTGTCCTCGACGTCCATGCCGCCGTATGACGCGGTCGGGACAGCGGGATTGTAGGTGTTGTCCGGAAGGGCGACAGCCGTGACGATCGCGCCAAGCGGCAGAGTGGTTCCCTGAGGGAGCTGGTTGAACTTGAAGTTCTGCGCACCGTTGCCAGACGCTCCGTTGGTGCTGACGTACTTGCAGGTGATGACAGACGTGTTCTGAGGCTGGACGCCGAAGATGTTCTGTCCGAAGAAGATTTGGTAGTTCTGGTCATAGTTGGTCGTCAGGTAGTAAACGAACGAATCCTTGTCTACTTCGAAGATGTCAGCCACAGTCTTGTAGACGTCAGTCAATCCACCGAGTGTCACCGAAACCTTGAGCGTGTCGGTGTCAATGTTCAGGTCTGGGATGATGAATTTCTGATTATCGGTGCTGTTGTTGACCTGGAACTTGTAGGTTGTGTACGCACCTTCGTATACAGTGATTGGCGCGCCTGTGTAGATGTAGACTGGATTGTTCTGGGCATCAAATCCAGATGACTTCTGGTCCAGAGTAGCGTCTTCAATCAGGTTGAATACGCGCTGGTCAGCCTTTGAGTTCGTGGACTTGAGAGAAGATCCAGCAGGGACTACAATGTTCTGGGAGGTTGGATCGTTGGCAACTGGAACAGATACAGATAGTGTGATCTGATTCTGTGAACACTTCTTCGATCCTGGCGTGTATCCTGTGCGCTTTGCGTGCGAGAGCAATGCTGGGCGCGTGTGCGCGGAGTCGGTGAATGACTCATCCATCAGCATCTTGGTGTAGAATCCCTGCATGTGCGTGTTGTACGCCAACAGGTTGACCAGCTGCGAGATACCTGCACCATTGAAGTTGAAATCCTTGTAAGCAGGATTCCCCTTCATGTACTTGATGAAGTTAGCTCGGATCTCGTCGAAGTTCAGGCCCGCGACTGGGAAGTTGTTTACTGATGACATCAGCGTACTCTCGATACGTAGAATGTGAATGTCTCAATCTGAGCCGTGGCCCTAACCAGGATTCGGACTGTGACATTGAAACCGATGCCGCCTGTGCCTACTGTTGTGTCGACACTTTGCAAGACAGTTCTTGGTTCGTATTTGGCGATGAGGAATTCGATTCGCGTATTAAGTGCGGCAGCAGTGAGCTCTGTAGCAGGCTCAAACAACATCTTCTTGATGCTGGAGCCCGCTCCGAAGTCGAATGGGATATCAAATGCATCCATGTTCACGAGATTGACAACAGAGCGCCGGACCGCCGCCACGTTGGTCAGCGGAGTCAGATCTCCAGTCAACGGATTCGGGGTGAACGACAAGTCCAGATCCGAATACGCGACAATCTCAGTTGATAGAAGCTTGACCGACATTACCCACCTGCTGAAACGTTTGTTGATCCCGTCATGACAACTGAACCACATTCACCTGGAACACCTACCAGGTCCCCGATCCTGCCGCATGGGAGGCCATTCACGAATACTGTAGTCGAGCCTTTCGCGAGGACTGCTCCATGACACGATGGCCCGCAGCAATGGATCGCCCAAGCATCAGTCAATCGGTGCACCGGCCTTCCATTCACGAATACAGTAGGCGATCCCTGGATGTTTGGGCGCGGCGGATAACAACCATGCCCGGTACAGAGATCGGCTAGACGTGCTACGGATGGCATACAGTTCTCCTGGTCCTGTATTTAACCGACGTTACAAGCAGGAGGCCATGCTGCACAAGCCTTTGCTGCTGTCATGTTTTTGATCATCGACGGAAAACAATCCGTCTTCACCACCTTAACCTGCTTCGTTGGAGTCAGATACGTCTTGTCAGGCTCGGGAACAGGACATGGATCACAAAGTGATTCAGGAAGTGTTGGAAGCTCAATCATGGCGCGAGAACTCTAGTTCGAATGGCGGAATGGTTTCACCTGAGTAGACATCACTGAACAGCGGATTGGCTTGGTTCTCCTGGAACTGCCACTGGAACAACTGTGTGTCGATGTCTGTCGGATTCCTGCCGTTGGTGAGACGAGTAGAAGCAATCTGCAGGAAGTTCTTGTACGTGGTGGCAATGAACAACTCTTGCTCGGTTAGCTCTGTGGATGGTGCCAACGAATTCTGTTCCAGCAATTTGTTGAAGATCGTGGAGCCTTTCAGGTCGTTGATGAACTTCTGGATCTCCGGGCAGCTCTTGCTGAAATCTGTCTCGTTATTCACGGCGTACCATTGCGTGAATTGAGATGGCGGCAATGCACGCAACGGCTCAGGGATCTCAATCAGAGTCACCATTGACGTCTCTGGAGGAGAGTCACAAGGTACACAGATTTGCTGTAGCGCCACCGGATCCTTCTTGGCTTCAGGCTCGGGGCAGTCCTCGCAAAGTGGCTCCAAGACTGGCGGCGGAATCTCTTCAGCTACTTCGGTCTCATGGTCGAAAGGCGCCTGGGCAATGAAGTTGTCTCGGTCAAAGTCCCAGTTGTTGTAGACCCTGATGCAGAACCAATCTTCGATGAACACCTCAGGATTCGCAGCCAGAGACAACTTGACCTTGAATCTCCACTGACGGCCCAACGGATACGAGATACCTGATCGCTCATAGAACCAGTTGAACGAAGGCGAGTAGGTGTACCCAAATTGATCTGGTGGCATACAGTCAAGGTTCGGGAGCTGTCCTCGCAGAGTTCCCAATTCATCCAAATAGACGCCAGGCGGAACTTCTCCAGCTGTGACTTCGTAGAACATCACCTGGCTGCAGACTCTTGGGGGCGAAGGAATCGTGAGATCTGCTTTCACCTTCTCGCCAACCTTGAACACCGGGAACAGAATAGCGGAAGACGGGACACTGATGAACGATCCGATGATGTTACCTGTGTACGACGCTGTGTTATTTCCGTGGAAGCAGAAGATGTACGTGCCTGATTGGAAGTCCTTCTGGAACGTGGTGCTTGCCGTTGTCAGGTTGATTGACGCGTATGAACTGACAGTGCTTCCAACGACCTGATAGATCGTGAGAGAAACGTTGAATGAACCAGGGATAGATGACGACAAGGTCACCGTGAATGTAACTGTCTGTTGAACCTGCATACGCGCCAACAGCAGCTGATTCGCCGAAGGTGTGACCACGATTGGCGTGTTGGTGTTTGGATTGATGACGGTCAGCGAATCGATGCCGGGACCTGCCATCACATCTGCAATGGTTTGAAGACATGTTGCCATGAATTACTCGCAGTGGCTCAAGATGAAGTGTTGGAACGGATCAAGCTCTCTTGGTGTAGCTGGAGGCGCGTTAGCGTAATCTGGATCACCGTCTGGAGTCTGTGGAACGTATCGGTTCTCCAAGCAGCCATGCTCGTCGAAGAAGACGTCGTAATTCGTGTGCATTGCCGTGACGATTGCCCTTGCGCCGTCCTGGGCATTCGCAGCCAGATCCTGCATTCTGGCAGTGGCTCTTTCACCCGTACGGAAGATCGGCTGCATGGATGGGTCGTTCCACAACTCACACTTGACACGTTCGCCAGTCCACATGCGCACGATCCAAGGCGGATCAGGTGTCAGTTCAGCCTTCGCCACTTCGCCTGTTGGGCAAACTGGATGACCCAGAGATGGAACGACCAAGAATCCGTTCCTTGCCACGAACGCACTCTCGCCCGTCTTCATCCACCACGATTCGCATGGATCGCCATACGGGGATGACAATTCAATGAACACGAAGTCTGGGTCTGGGATGATGTTACCGAAGCACAGCGGAACCTTGATGTCGGCTTCCAACTGGCATTGCATCGCCTGACCCATCAGGGCCTTGATTGGTGTGAACGCTGGATTGCCAGCTGCCCAATTCAAGATCCAGGCAGACTGCTCGTGGTGCATGCGCTCGCCAGATCGGAACTCGATATCGTAGAATCGAGCGCGCGTGCTCAGCTGTGCCGTGGCGTACTGATTGCATCCGACGTTGTGATAGATGCCTGGGTAGTCATTCTCGTATGTGTCGATGATGACCCAGTTGCCCTGCTGGTTGTAGACATCATCCCACCAGGTGTAGAATGCGTCTGGTCCGTTGCGATCGTATCCGAGATCGATCCAACGGGTCTGACCCTTCATGGCTGCCCAGAATTCTTCGCCTGATTTCGCAATGGCGGTCATGTGCGCCGTTGGATGCACAGTCAGATCGCCAATCGCCTTCTCGCCAGTCACGAAAGTAACAACCGGGTTGGCCGCCGGCCTCGTGTTCAGGGTCGTGCTGATGATGCATTCGCCGGTGCGCATACCCAGCGGATGAATGATCGTGAATCCCTGATTCAGTTCAACCAGCGCTACTTCGCCAGTCTTCATCCTGACGGTGGTTGGTCCGGTGACTGTCAGATCACATGCAGTCTTTTCGCCCGTGCGTCCTGACGGAACTGGCTGGACAAACGAGGCAAGCGCATTGATGATCTTTTCGCCCGTAGGCATCACATTGGTGACGAACAGGATCAGCGGATGGATTTCAATCTCGCCTGATGCCTTCTCACCTGTGGTTCCAGCCGACGGCAGGTTGAATGCTGCGTTGATTGTTCCGACTGCGCCACGCTCACCTGTCGGAACAGGAATGATGCCTAGGTTAGCAGCTTGTCCTGGAGTCAGGGTACATGCAGTCTTCTGACCATCACGAGCAGAAGGAACAACAGCGTATGCAGCGGAGATTGTGGCGTGGCCCAACTCTCCGTGCCACATGGTGATGTTGCCCAGCAACTGGGCGATGGAGATCGTTGTGACTTGCGCCAATTCGCCAGCATGGAAGATGACCTTCCAGTCGAGCAACAGATCAAAACTTCCTACCTCGCCTGTCCGACAGACCAGCGTTCCAAGAGACGACGCAGTTGTCGTCAGATCAGTTACAACTAACTCACCAGTGACAGATCGTGCAGTGGTGAACGTCGGGTGCGCAGAGAAGTCGAAGACGACGTCGTAGCCCGGCTGTGGGTATCCTGCCGTCGGAATCGAAAAATCGAATACGACGTCATACCCAGGCGGGAGCCCTTCGTAGTTTGGATCGACTTGAGTCATGGTCAAAGAGGTAGGAGATACCTCGTATTAATGGACCTGACTCGAGGTGAGATTAGACCCAGTAGGAGAAGCCAGACGGAATTGTGTATGCCGCTGATTGGAGAACACGCATGGTGTAAGATGGCGACGTCTCGTTTGCATATTGGATGTGGCCCGCCACTTGGAACACTCCCGAAGCCAAGAACGATCCGTTGATAATGGCGGAAGGCGTTGTATTGGCGGCTGGATCACCGCCACCACCCCAGGCCCCTCCATTACGACGGAGCCAGACCCTCAGCTGGCTGTTCACAGAATCCCACTTCATCGCCACACCGAGATTGTCGCCAGTTGTACCCCAGCTGGCTGGATAAGTTCCTGAGATTACGCTGCTATTGGCGTAAAATTGAGGGGTTGGGTAGTAGAATGCCAATCCATGTGTATCTTGACCCAACCAGCTGGTGAATGCTGCATTTGAAGGATCCACGATTCCAATAGCGACACCGCTGCCTGTGGCCGTGCCAGTGACCACGATTTCGAAGTAGTGCATGATGTTTTCAAGCTGAACACCGCTTCCAGCATAGACCGTTGCCATGTTATTGATACTGGTTGTCCAGATAGCATACGACCCAATGCTGTTTGTTAGGAGATTCCAGTTACTTGCAGCAGGCCCTTGTGCTACAGTCCAAATCAAACCTGATACCGGAGCCTGAGTTGCCAGTGATCCGATAGGTGTGACGTTTCCACCGAATGGAGTACTGATCAGCGGATACGGCACTGCAGGAGTGAATCCTGCCACTGGGAACCTGGCAAATCCCTGGGTAATCAAGACCTGGTCGATCCAGCCTGTTGTTCTCGTCGTGGAAACGTCACCAATAGACGTCATGATGCTGACCAACGGATTGGATGTCCCGTCTGCTAGAGCGATGGCTGCTGGGAGTACAACACTGCTGGAAGCTACGCCATTCACGAATGTGTAGATCGTGTCATCCTTCCTCTCGATAGCAAAGTGGTTCCACTGATTCAAGGGAACTGTAGAACCGCTGGCTGTGTAGAGTACCAGATCAGAGCCATGGCAGCTGAAAACAAAGGCGCCAGTCGAGGTGATGTAGCAGCGCCAACCTGGTGTTCCGGTTTCAAGAGATTGGGCCACCAGGTAGTATGTGTTGCCAGACGTAGGATACGCTGTGATGTATGCCCAGAATTCCATTGAGAACGGTCGGTTGGCGAAGTTTGTGCCGTAGGACATCACCTGCCAACTCTGAGTAGTTCCAGGATACTGGATCGAATTATTTCGAATAGTGGAGCCATTCACGAAGCAACCATTCTGGTTGGTTCCGGCTGTGGCCGTATTCATGCCCGAGTACTTCTTGCCCGGAAGCGCTTGCACATTGGAGATCGTGAAGCCGTTATTCACGCCCCATGAGTACAAACATGAACGATCAAATACCCAACCTGGTGTCTGGGTGACTCCCGGGAATGCAGGATTGTTCCCGATCAGATCAAAATCCAGCCACAGCGAAACTCCGCCTGACGGCCAGGTGACGTTGAAGCCATCCTTCATTGGTACTGGTTCAAGTGTAGCTGTAGGCATATCAGTAGATCAATGGGTTAAAGACGGTTGAGTCGGGAGTGAAGTTAGCAGTGTAGCGAGCCCATCCACCAAAGAAAAGTACCTGGTCCATGTATCCCTGGAAGCGCGTCTGAGATGTATCAGCCTGTGAAGCGCCCAAGGTGATTTGCGTATTGGCGTCTGAGTTGTAGACATTTCCGATGTTGGCTGTCGTCATCGTTCCGTCGATGGCAACCATGAGGTTGTTTCCGTTGCGTGCTCCGTACAGATGAACCCACTGGTTCAATGTAACTGTACCCGAGCTGGTGACAGTAACGTTCGTGGTGTTATTCAGCCACAGGTTGTGGGACAGGTTGCCAGTTGAATTGATTGCCGCGGCCCAGTCTCTCGTTCCTGTATTGATGTCCTTGTTGAGCAAGAAGTAGAAGTTTCCTGACGTCGGATAGGCTGTCAGGAAGACCCACATCTCAAACGAGAATGGCTGGTTGGCCAACGTGACCAACTGCTGGTTGAGGGGAGTCATTTCATACGTCTTGGAGAACCAAGAACCAGCAGAAGCATCAGACCAGTATCCACACTGGGATCCAAACTTGGATTTCGTGTTCGTGATGATCTTCGTGGTACTAGAGTTCTTCCAGCCCATCTTGAATGCCTTGTCCACCACGTAGGTTGAACCAGAGGTGGAAAGGCCTGCCGCTCCTGTATTCTCGAAGTCAAGGAAGATGGCCAGGTTCTTCCACCAGTTCAATACTTCGCCTGATTGTGCTCGGGCTACTCCAAGAGTCTTTCCTGGGATAGTTGGGTTCTTGATCTCAAAATCAACCAAGGCAGGTGTGGTATACGCGGAAACACCTGACACCTTGAGCGTGAACTTGTAGTCCAACACGTTCACTACTGGGAGATCCGCTGTTGGCGGAGTAAACGTTCCTGTGTATCGGACAGCCTTGGTTAGACGCACACCCTTTGCATACCCGTAGAATGGAACACCAATCGCAGAATTTCCGAACAAACGGAAGTCTGTTCCAGACAATGAAACCGCTGAAGCACCAGTTATCGTATTGACACCATTGATATACAGAATCCAGTTGTTCGTTTGTGTGTGGTCACGCACGAGGGCAATGTGGTAATCGGTGTCTTCAGTGATAGTAGTACCTGTCGCCAAAACGTTACCAGACGCCCACAGGAGGATCTGATTGGAGTTGTAGTACAGGCCCACGCCTGTTGCACCGAAGATAAATCGGGCACCCGTTCCGCCTGATTTGAAATTGAAGTGCCCCTCAAATGTGAAATCCGAAGTTCCCAATGTCCAGTCAGAACTAGAAGCCATCTCCAAGTACGAGCTACCATCCAGGTACAACGAAGTCGTGCCATATGCTGGCGCTACATTCGAAAGTACAGGCGACCCCGTCTTGGTGTAAGAATGACCTTTGACTTCAACAGGAGATGATGTTCCGTTCGATTCGTTGAATTGGAACAACATTTTGACATTGCTGAAGAAGGGGTCGGCGGAGGGGATCGTGCCAAGAAGCTGCAATTGGCGTCCGGATTGTGCCAGAGTAGTTCCTGATGGGATAGATCCAGAAACCACAGATACTGTGAATGGAGTTGTAGGTGTGTTGCCTGCAAAGCCACCAGAGAAGATAACAGTCGAATCAATTGTTCCCGTGGACAGGTTCTGCGTGAACTCACCTGTGACCCCGATGGCGTACGGAATCGTTTTGATCTGAGACCAGATCAGTGCGTCGGCATCAATTGAACCTGGTGGGAAGCAACGAGCACTGTAACGGACAAGCGGATTCAGTCCATGGAACACAAACGAACCGTCTGCCTTCGTGATGACAGGTGGCGTTCTGACCTGGACCGTATCTGGCGCTTCCAGGAAGACCCTGGCTCCCACAACAGGCGATCCATCCTTGAGCACGACGCCTTGCACGAATGCGTTGTATGAAGCGTCAGGTGTCTGTGTGGTGGAGAATCCGAGTCGCGACTTGTCGAATGGGATACTGTTGTTCACCAAGATGTCTTCGGCGAAGTTCATGGTCAGAAGACTCTGAACGGGAACAGCAACCGGAAGCACTTTTCTCGAAAGCATGTCTGCTTTGATGGTGACAGTGCCTGTCCACGGATACGGCAATCCAGCCGGAGCGGCGTACGCTGGAAGAGACTTGGCCACGTAGATCGGATGACGAGACAATCCAGTAGCGGACTCAGTCAACAATGAAGGATTGGTGATTATTGTGCCAGTTGGAAGACCTGCAGAGTTTGTTTTCTGCCTCGTTTCGGTAGAGACTGTTCCAGTAGCTCCAGGTTCGGTCCATGTCGGGGAATCGTCGCCGTATGAAGTCGTGCCGTTTGGCGCCTCCATGTTGGCAAGGATCACAACATTCGATGCGTACGGATCGCCGACCAAGGTAAAAGCAGCAGCCGGCGGGGTGAATCCATTCGCCGTATCTGTGTATCGAGCGATGTTCTTGGTGATCCTGAGGCTATCGACGTAATTGGTTGTGCCTGTAGTACTACCTGCCAAGTAAATTGCTGTTGGAACGATCATGCCAGTGGTGTATGCCGTGGCGATGGTTCCTCCCCACACTCCTCCAACCCAAATGGACAATGCACCATCGTTCGCCACGATAGCGATATGATTCCATGTTCCAGCTGTTGGAACCACAGTACTATCAACCTGGGCGGAACCGGAAGTAAGATTCTGCCTCAAGGTGAATACAGCAGTTGTACGGGCGCCGAGGGCGATTGAGTTATTCAGCGTGCCGCCGTTGAAGTTGGTTTCAGGCCCACCAAAGGTCATGAGCAGGTTGTTAGACACCGGAAAGGTCGTCATGTACAACCAGAACTCGATGGTGAACCTGTCACACATCATGTCATATCCCGTGTTGGGATTGACAGCGAGAGCTGAAACGTTAACGTTGGCTAGCTGCAGAGAAGAGTTTCCAAACATCTTCTGCGCAGTCGAGATTTGGCAGCCTGTAGGGAGTGCCCAGGTGTAGGACATTATCTACCCCAGGAGTCGAGTCGAATGAATACTCTCAGATCATCACCACGTCCGCCTGTTCCGAAGGTACTCAGGGAATTGACCTCTGTGTTAGGAACAGTAGCAGAGAGACCTGCGGTGGTGTAGTGCCAGAACTGCATCGGGATATTGTTGACACTGATGATGATATCGGCTGCCACAGCTGGGTAATTGAACAGGTTGGTGGATGGGACATAGAGGCCCGGGAAGGTGCCACGGATAGCGCCATTTTGTTCGTACAAGAACAGATTCGAAAGGGTCACCGTCTTGTTGAATGCGTCAACACCCAGTGTATTGATCGTTGCTGTCTGTAGGAACAATCCGTCAGTCGATTCTGTACCCAGGTTGATTGGGTTGAAGTTCTGAGAAATCTGCCTGGATGCCCAGAGTCCAGCATTGACACCGCCGAAATTGTTCATGGAGATGAACGGATCGGCGTAAAATCCTGTGGTGTTAGAGACACCAGCAAGCTGTGTCGTGTCGTTGAAGGCAAACTTTCCGTATGTTGCTGTTGCCGAAGTTGCAGTAACATCCCAATTCGAATAGATGATGCAGGACGAATCATTCTGAATCTGGTTAGCCAGATCCCCAAAGAAGTAGATTGCCTTGCCACCCAAGTAGGCGCCACCTGGCATCAACAGGAGAGGTTCAAACTTGACGTAGAGTCCACGGTCGTCTGCTACCAGGCCCCATTTGATATTCGAATTGTAATTCAAGACAACGCTTGGATCGACACCGACTGAAGAAGTGCGCCCGCCCATGAAGCACCAATACGAATTGTTATTCGTGGACGGGAATACATTGACTGGTGTGGAGCCACTCATGTTCTCGGCGCCCCGCACATCGAATGCGAAGACGCCTGTCGTCCAAGCCGCTGTGGATGTAACCACCTTCGGCTGACTGATGATCAGGTACTTCTGGGAAGTAGAAGTTGTGCCGCCTGGCCCCTGTTGCAAGACCAGGGTGCAGTTGACAGGGTCGAACGAATAGATAGACCAGCCAGCACCAGGCTTCCCGATGTATCCGGTCACCAAACAGCAGATCAACATGTTGAGAACGCTGAGTGGATTGTTTCCGATTACTTGCGGGGCGCCTGGGTCAAGAGAAGAGTAGGCGATAGGTGTTGACATTACGGTCCTGCGGCCCAATCACCAAGTTGGACGATGACGTTATACGAGTTCAGATCCGTCGCATAACGCGCGTTTCTGAGTGAAATCAGGTTCTGTCCGCTGAACGCTCCTGTTCCAGCGAAGGTCACCATGTCAGACAATGGCCGCGTGTGATTTGGGATCCATAGACCAGGGAGAGTTCCACGGACCAAGTAACCCGACGTCGGTTCATGAATGTAGCATTTCGAGACAAAGAGTGAGCCTGTTGCCTTCTCCGGGTAATCCAAATTGCCGTTCCCGAATTCGTCAGAACACTTGTAGTAATCTGAGTGCAATCCAACGTTGACAGGAGAACCAACACCGATGTACGGACGCGCAATCCACAGATTGTTGTAGGAACCCAACATGTTTCCAGGGTTGGTGCCTGGTGTGGCAGCAGCGCCAGCTCCATTGAATGGGTGATAATGAGCAAGCGTCGTAGCGTTCACCGTATTGGCATTCGGGAGCGTAGCCGTACCAGCGGTCGCTGTTGTTGTAGATACGTCAGAGTTAGCGTAAATGATGCACTTGTACGGATCAGACGACAGTCCGGTGATGAAGTCTCCGAAGAAGTATGTTGTGATAGATGTGTCCGTGGCGCCGCATCCGAAATTCGAGAAGAAACGGATGTAGAAGAAGCTGTCTGTCGCGATGATCGTCCACGGAATCGTGATGCTTGAAGCTGGAGAAGCAATCGAGTTAGCTCCACATGCCCACGCCCAATAAAATGAAACGGAAGATGACTCCGGGGCCTGACCCAAGGTTGGGAAAAGGTTGGTACCGGTGTCGACGTTTGACATCGTTTCATAACCACGCACGCGCAAGAAGCGTCGTCCGATAGAAATCGTACCAGCTGACACGACGTTCAGCTGAGCTGTGCCGTATGGCTGTCCAAGAGCACCAGACAGGCCGCCGGCATCAATTCGAATGTAGAACTGAGAACCTGATCCCTGACGCAGCGCCATTCGTGGGTTGGTGCCGCTGGTTGAAGAGTCATACGCCATGGTCCAACCGGCAGCCGTTTTCGAGCCGTATGCTGTACCTGTGCCAACAAGACAGGTCTTGATGACATTGAGCACCTGCTGGTAGGTGGCGATGACCTGGGAGCCTGTTGGAATCGTGAGCTGTGGGGCGCCAGAGTCGCCAGAATCGTATACGATAGGTGTGGCCATGATTTCTTCTCAGTTAGATCAGGTTGTATTTAGAGTCAGTTGAGGGCCGTGTCAGGGTAGGCGCCTGGAACCATCGGACCGTATGCCCTGTATCTCACAGTTGGATCCGAGCCAGAAAGGAACATCAGATCGTATTTGTCGTAATTCGGGACATCGATTTCGAACTTGCCCGTAACTGGATCGGAAACTCCGGTAGTCACCAAGGATCCATCGAAGTGACGATAGACTCTGATGTTCGCAGCAACAGGATTTGTCTGCAGGGTCACACCACCAAAGAGACGGTACGCCATCGAATAAGTGTAGCGCATCTGGATCTCGTATGGCTGGAGGGCCGAATACTGAACAGCCACTTTGGAGATAGATCCCGTCAGGTGCAACTTCTCTGGGAGCATACCCATGATGTACATGGAGCGAGCAAATCCGGTGTTGGCCGTCTGTGTCACAGCAACTGTTCCAGACTGTGCCTGCATCAAACCATCGACCCAGAGTTCCAAAAACGTTCCGCGCCTGATGCATGCGACATGATGCCAGAGGCCATCATTCCATGTGTATCCCGGCGGTGTACTGATGCCCAGGTCCTGCCTGATATTGAATTGGAATGCGCCTGGAGTCGCTTGGTCATTGGCCCAGTTCATCTGGAGGACTGGTCCGTCGAACGGGTAGTTGTCATTCTGCGGGAGCGCGAATACGACGCCTCTGTCGCCTGTACCGCAATTGATCCAACAGTCAACCGTGAAGTCCGCCGTGAAGATTGGGAACTGCGCCGCCGCTGGATTGGCGCAGAGTTCACCCATGCCGCCGTTAGTGAAGAAGGTGGCAAAGGCAGCAGGAATCTTCGGACCCGTGACTCGTCGATGGACCAGAGACGAACCACCGTAGAGTGTTCCGTTTCCGGTGTTGCCAAGGCCTTGATTGATGACTGTATAGTTGCCCGCGATTTCTGCGTCTTCCATCGGGAAGTATGCTTGCGGAACACGAGCCGCCACCACGCGATCATACGGTCGCGTCTTCTTGAACAACGACGCGACCTGCAATTCTGTCAGACCGTAATCAAAGATCGCGATCTGGTCAAACAGAGTTGGCGCGGTGCATCGATCCGAGAAGTTGTAGAGCGGGTCACCAGAGATTGGAGTCGTCGGAGCGCCGGCAATGAACCAAGAAGCAGGTGTTGCAGTGTTTGGGTATGTGAAGGTGTAGTTGTAAGTGTTCTGGAACGCGCGAACGCTGTTGATGTACAGAGTCGACGTTGCCTTGTAGATGTTCGGGGCCGTCTGGATGACGTTCCAGACATAGACCAGGTGCTTCTGATCGTTCAAGAACGGAGCATAAGTCACAGGCATCGTGACATCAGTCTGCGTGCCATTCGGATCAATGACCCTGATGCGCTGGTCGTTCGATCCATTGACGGGGATGTTGTCAATGAACCCCATGATCAGAGCAGGGCCCTTTGAAATGATTGGGCGGAACAGAGCTGTGTTGTTATTTCCAGATAGCGGCCATCCTAGTTCAGGGTGTGCACGGAAGACAGCTTCAGTCGCAGTCTTCTCCACGAACATCGAAACCGTGAACGAACCGAAGTTGTTGAAATTGAAATCTGAACTGTTTGGAATTTCAACGTAGGCCTTCGGGAACGGGTCACCAAGATTGAAGAATCCTGCTTGCCCGAAAATGCATGAATAGACGCCACCCAATTCAATCTCAACCAGAGAGGTCTGGCCCATCGAGTAGCCAAGCACATCTCCCTGCATGACTCCGACGTTGGCGTGGCCTGATTCATCAATCAGCACCGGAGGTGAACCAGTCAAGACTCCGGAGAATGGATCGAATGCATCTCCGTCGAAGGTGATGAAACACTTCGGCTTGAGATTCATGATCGCGTTCTTGTATGCACTCATCAGTTGTTACCTTGGCCGTCGGAGCCTGGATTGAAGTATCCGCTGTCCAGGAACCGTCTGTATGGAAGCGTGTCTGGATACGTGGTTGGAATCAGAGGCCCGAATGCTCTTGCATGAGGTGTCGGGAAATCTGGATCGATAGCAAAGACATCATACTGTGTAGAAACGGTTGGATTGAACTCGAAATCAGCCACCAGTGGATCTGTGATGATTCTGTCTACCAACTCTCCGTCTGTGTGATTCAGGAGCCTGACATCTGAAGGTTCCGCAGAACCCGATTCCACGGTGTTGCCTCTGATCCTATACTTCACGTTGTAGTAGTAGTGATATTTAACCTGGGCTCCCGACAGTGCATACGCATAGAGTGCGAAGTTGGAGAGGTATCCCTGGAACGGAATCAATCCATCAGCTTGGTTGCCCAAATGCATCTGGGAGTAGGTCTTGGCCGTGGAGTTGTTGATCGTGATGTTGTAGAGGGCTCCCTGCTTCTGTCCATCCACCCACATCTCCAGCGAATTCTTCTTCCTAATCAAGACGACATGATGCCAGTTGCCATCCGTGACTGAAGTTCCGATCCTGGTGCAAATGTAGGTCGTGGCATCGATGTTGAATTGCAGTGCCCCAACCAGCGGGACATCCTGACGCCAGTTCACCTGCAGTGTCGCGCCTCCGTAGTACGGATAGTCGACAGCAGACCATGCGAACACAACACCTCTATCAGTCGTGGTTGAATCGAGTTTGATCCAGGTCTCGATCGTGAAGTCACGAGTCGAAAGAGCAGACGAAGAAGGTGCAATCAATGCACCGCCGAAGAACTTGACGGCTCCTGCGTGTTGGATGTTGGCTGGTCCCTCGAATCCAGCTTGGGCTGAACCCGACAGGTCCCAGTTCCAAAATGCAACATCAGGATCTGTTGTATTCGGATCCGTGTAGCGCTTGATGTCAACCGCGCTAGAAGGTTCGTCCATCGGGAGATAGACGATTGGTTCGAGGCGAAGTACAGAATCTCTGTAGGTACGAGTCTTCATCCACAGGTAGTAGATCTGTGGCTTGTTCAATGCGTAATCAAAGATCGCCAACTGATCGATGTATTGAGGGGTGGTTGCTCTGTCTGGGAATTCAAGCGGAGCATTCAAGGTTCCGTACGTGCTGACACGCGACGTCGGCGTCTCCAGGTTGGCGACGTATGGAATGTCGTTCTGTGTGTACGTGTAAGGGAATCCGCCGATGTAGAATTTGGCGTTCTTGATGTTGTGCAAGATCTGGGAGGATAGAGCATTCTCCACTTTGTGAGAAAACATCATCTCACCATCGACAAACACGGAGAACTGTCCCTTCTTACCGGTATTGTCTGCCTTCCAAGTGATGGCTATCATCTTGGCATCTTTGGTATAGTTGATAGGCCCGTTCCACTCGTAGTCGCCTTGCGTATTAGGCATGTTGGCGTCGATTGCAGCAGAGTCGCCTCCTGGATTCTTGTTTGAACCACCCAGACTGACCCACTTGTCGAAGATGCCCGTGCCAGGTGCGAATGTTACACAGAGGTGGCGGAAGGTGTTGGCGAACTCAGCCTCGATGTAATGCAGGTACAGAATGCCCTCCCACGCGAAAATCGGTCGGAAGATCGTATCTGCTCCAGGTGGGAAGTAGGTCCGCAGGCCACCAGCTTCAGATTCACGCTTGTCTTTTTGCAGGTGGAACAGCAAGGTGAACGACCCTGGTTGCTTGGAGCCGTCATTCTTCTCGAACTTCGCAATCGTAGATGGGAGAGTGATGAACGCTTTCGGATACGCGGCGTATGGGAAGTGAACCTGATCCAGGTTGCCCCACGGATTGAATCCACGCCAGCCGAAGCAGAATGAAGTTTGAGGATACTGCTCACGCTGGATCAGTGAAATCATTCCAGCAGCGTAACCGAAGGACTGTCCGCCTCCTTGATCGTCAACCAAGTGGATTTCGCCCGTGTTTCCGTTGCCAGAATCATCGGTCACGAAAGGAGAGATCAGTTCTCTGGACACCGGATCAAACGCGGTGTCGTTATCGAACGTGTAGAATGCCCGGGGACCGAGGGCAAGGACGGAGTCCCTGTAACCTGCCGTCATCAAATACTCAAGCCATTGCGACTTGAGTATTTACCGGCTCAGATCGTGCTAGCGATTAAGAGTAGAAGGTCCGCTTGCACTTGTCACAGTGATACTCATGCAAGCAGTCCCTGTAGATCCAGGTGACGCGGTGGAAGGAGTCGTGGGCGATCCTACACCAGATGTTCTTGAGCAGAGTCATGACGGGAAGTAGTACTTCATGAGAGCGTCCTTGTCAATTCCGCGGACGCTGTTCCAGGTTGAGAACCACGGCATGCGCTTGTCAAATTGGATCAGCGGTTCGCCGCCAACAAGGTCCAGGGCAATGAATCGAGCCGGCTTCCACTCGCCGCTTTCATCCTTCGCCTCGCATGGCGTGCCGCGCCACGGATCTCTGGCGCTCGTGGGGATCGGTTGCTTCCCCTGCTCGAGATGCATTTGGCGAATGTAGCACTCGTTCTGCATCCCGTAGGATACCCGGATGCCATCAACAGGCGTGTTGCTGATGACGATCACGGGATACTCTGACGCAACACCCGATTTGTTCAGGTGTTGCGTGATTGCGTCGCTGTCGACGATCATGGAGGCCTCAGTTGGAGCAGTAGAGATCCAGCCAGCTCTCGTTGTTCGGTGCGAAATGGAACATCGAGTCGCAGTTGTACTGGAAGTAGTGGTTGCTGTCGTCGGCATTGAGCGAAACTGCCCAGATGCCTTCCGTCAGGTCGCCACCCTTGGCAGCCCTGCCGATGAACGACGGCGCGAAGGAGGCTTCGGTTCCGTAGGACGTGACGTCCATTTCGACACCGCCGCCGTTCTTGTTCCCGTAGTGGGAACCGTTGATGTTCAGCTGCTGGAACGTGCCACCGATGGTTTCGGTGAGGCCCGGATGGTAGATCGTGAGCGTGTCGGCGTGGGCCATGGAAGCCAGGCTGAGTGCCGCGATGAGTGCAAAGCGTTTCATGAACGAACTCCTCGTTTGATGGGTTGGTCTTGCACCACCATTATATTGGAAACACTTTCAAAAGTCAAGCATTTATTGCTTGGAAACGCAATCCGCCACGATCTTTTCCCAGGCGGTCCAGTCCTCGGGACTGAACACGTTGTCGGCGAACAACGCCTGGAACGAATCGTCTGAGACCTTCTCGCATTTCTGGGCCGCGGTGGCAGCCTGAGCCTGTGATAACTGGTTGCCATGCGAATCATGGAACATCAGGTAGCCGAGGCCACCGCCGACCAAGAACGGCGTCCAGAAACTCGAACGGTGTTGGCCGTAGTAGTCCCAACCGTAATACGGCATCGGCTGATAGTAGGGACGATAGTAGCCATGGTCCCAATACGAAGGCGCCGGCCGCGTGGCATAGACCGTCTTGTAGACGACCCTCGGTTGTGACGTCGTGGTACTGCGACTGAACCAGCTTCTCGATGTCGAAGGCGCAGGTGTGCTGTTCGGCATGCTACGAGACGGAGCAGGACTCGAGTTCTGTCTCGAAGTCGTATACGACGGCGTCGATCGAGAGGGACTCGAATACGAAGGCGTTGATCTCGACGGCGAACTGTAGGAACGAGATGACGAGTACGAACTCGATCTCGATGTGGAGTATCCGCTGCCACCCTTGGCCTCAGCCAATGTGACGGCAAACGCGAGAAGGAATGGGAGGATGAAGCGCTTCATGACAACTCCAGTTAAAGGGTTTCGTGATAAGGCCAAGGACGGAGAATGTTGAGCAACTCGAGGGCCTTGACCTGATCCTCAGTTGGCTTGCCGTGTTTGTTTTCTTCGAACCAGGAATGCGAGCCACCGCCGACTTCATAAGAGGTCGTGATCACACCCTTCTTGAGGAATGAGCCTCTTGGGAGTTTGAAGCGCTCCCGAATGTACTTGAAGACGATCTCGAGCTGTTCCTGTTCGGAAATCTCGACTTCGACGACCTTCTTTTCGAGTGCCTTGATCCTCATTTGCCCTCCATGTGGTCGAGCAGATGATCCAGGTAGGCAGTACCAGTTCCGAAGGCAGGCCCGATAAGACGGTTGATGACCTCCGCCTCGTCGTCGCTGATCTCGGTGAATTTGAACGACGCGAAGTTGCCGAGGAAATCAGATTCAGACACCGTGAGGAACTCATTCGTCCCGAAGTAGACTTCCTCGTCTTCACACTCATGCGCCGCTCGAGCGAAGTCAGCCTGGCAGGTGGCTGCGTCAACACCGTCGACGATGTAGAAGAACTTGCAGTCGAATTCGTCAGCGTAATCGACAGACGCAGTGATCAGGATCTTCACGCAGCCTCCTGCGCGTCTTCTTCGTCATCGCCGAGTTCGCAGTTCTCGAGAACATCCTTCCACTCCTCAGGGAACGAGCAGTTGTGCGCTTCGTAGAACAAGGGCGCCATCTGTTCGATCTTGAGGCCCGCGAGACCGCAGCCTACCTGCGTGACCCAGAACTTCATGTTCGGGTTGTCATGGGTGAATTTCACGAATTCGCACACCGACTTGATGATCTCTTCCATGTGGCGAGTTTCGATGAACTCGTTCTTGGTCGGGATCGCGTACGAGCGGCCGTAAAGACCAACGCCGTGCTTGATCTTGGCGCCGTAGTAATCAAGTGCAGCCTTGGCGGCACCAGCGCCGTGATAGCCAGCGAGATTGGAACCGAAGACGAAGATGTAGCCTTCCGG
>Ga0070665_100001749_pt1 | contig 24852 bp, 17 predicted proteins | sample KBSS13metaG_FD_65862 | JGI IMG/M metagenome (GOLD analysis project Ga0070665, IMG submission 65862) | Switchgrass rhizosphere microbial communities from Kellogg Biological Station, Michigan, USA - KBS S1-3 metaG | ecosystem: Host-associated > Plants > Roots > Rhizosphere > Soil ... | reverse complement strand
TCCGGACGATGCGATCCTGCAGCCCCATCGCGGTCAGCACACGATCCTTGTTGGTGTTCGGGAAGTCACGCGAGAGACGGTTGGCCACCACCGCCATTGCCGCCTTCGCCTGCTCGAGGTCGACGCCAGGCTTGAGCCGCGCGATCCCGCCGATCCATTGCGCGCCGCGCGCGTTGTTGGTGAGCTCGCGCGGTTTGAAGACGAGCGGCCGCCAGTAGTCGGCGCCACCGGGCACTCTCAGATCCGCCGGCGCGACCCCCACGATCGTGAACGGCTTACCGTCCATCAACATCGTCGATCCGACGATGTCGGGGCGGGCGCCGAACCGGCGCCGCCACAAGCCATCGCTGAGGACCACGACAGTGGCGCCGCCACCTTCACCATCGGCCTCCACCAGCCCGCGTCCGAGCCGCGGTGTGACGCCGAGCACGTTGAAAAACGACGCGGTGACGTTGGCGCCGTCGATCAGCTCCGGCTCGCCCGTGCCGGTGAGGTTCACGGACGAGGACGTCATCGCCGTCGCGCCGGCAAAGACGCCGCTCTGGGCGGTCACGTCGAGGTAGTTCGGCGGCGACAGCGTCATCGACAACCGTCCGTTGCGGCCGTTGAAAAGCTGCACGAGACGTCCGGGCTCGCGATACGGCAGCGGCCGCAGCAGCACGCCGTTGACGACGGTGAAGACGGCGGTGTTGGCGCCGATGCCGAGTGCGAGCGTCAACACCGCGACCACCGAGAACCCCGGCTGACGAAGGAGCATGCGCACGGCGTAGCGGAGATCTTGAAGCAGGGCACTCACGACATCGCTCCTTCGCTGCGAACCAGGGGGCTGGGGACTGGGGGCTGGGGGCCGCGGCAAGAAGAAACCGGCCCCTTCTGGGTCGTGGCGCCGCGCGGCGATTGAGGCGGCGGCGAGATCGGCGAGCTCGCGCGCGAGGAGCATCGCGATCGCAAGGGCCCCGTGCCTCGCGGCGTCGCGGCACCGCGCGGCGAACGTCGCGCGCATCTCGTCACCGTACCGCTCCCGCAACCGGATCGGATAACAGAGCAGCGCAGCCGCATAGACTCGCGCCGCGCGGCTCACCCATGGCGAATCGCGGCTCATTTGGCGCGCGACCACTCCGGCCGGTTCGTCGCTTTCACACCCTTGCGGCGTGCGTGCCTCACGAGCGTCTCCAGCCGTTCGGTCTCGGCGCTGAGCACCGCCTTGCCGTTCGGAGTCAGCCGGTAGTACCGCCGTCGCTCGTCGTCTTCCGACGGGGCGGCGCGGCGGTCGGACTCCTCGACGAGCGCGAGCGCTTCCAGCCGCGCGAGCGCCGTGTACAAGGTGCCGGTGCCCAGTCGGACGGTCCCACCGGTGCGATCCGCGACCTCGCGAATGATGGCGTAGCCGTGCAGGTGGCCGTCGGTCAGCGCCAGCAGGATGTGGAACTGCTGGGGCGTCAGCGGCAGGAACCGGCGGGGGTCGTCCATAAATGCATCGTATCAGGATGCATCGAGCTTAGACGCAGTCACCGATCCGATGGTTGGTCAGCGGGCGAGCAGGCCCGGCAAAAACAGATGAGCTTGGGCCGAAACGTGGCGCGGCGCCGGCCACAAAATGACTCGATGCGCACTAGTGTCTCGCGCTTGACACAGTGTGGTGCCCTCCCGATAATCGGCCCACCGCACCATGCCTTACACAGCGATCTTTTCGCCGCTCAAGCTCCGCTCGCTCACGATCAAGAACCGCATCCTGCGCTCGAACATCGCGGGCCGGTTCGATCAGTACGACGGCACCGGCGCGCAGCCGCGGATCAACTGGGAGGTGAAATTCGCGCGCGGCGGGGTCGGCGCGATCATCTCGTCGTTCGTGCCGGTTCATCCGCGCGGACGCATCCTCCCCAACTACGCCACGATCGTCAGCGACGACCGCATCCCGTTCTGGCGCGAGCTCGGCAAGCAGGTGCACGCGCACGACTGCAAGTACATCCTGCAGCTCAGTCACGGCGGCCGCCAGCGCGACATTCCGACGATCGACTATCCGCTGGGCCTCAGCTCCACCGCCAAGGAAGATCCGCTCCACGGCTTCGAGTGCGAACGGATGACGCTGGCGCAAATCAAAGAGACGATCCAGGCGTTCGCCGAGGGCGCGCGGCGCGCCCGCGAGGCCGGCCTCGACGGCGTCGAGCTCCACGGGGCGAACGGCTACCTGATCACCCAGTTCCTGAGCTCGGCGATCAACGATCGAGACGACGACTATGGCGGCGTGCTGGCCAACCGCGCCCGCTTCGTCCGTGAGATCGTCCAGGCGATCCGGGCACGGGTCGGGCGGGACTTCCATCTCCAGATGAAGATCAGCGCGACGGAGTACAACAACGCGCTGCTGAAACAGGAACCGCCCGGCAACACGGTCGACGATTCGATCCAGGTGTGCCAATGGCTCAAGGAGGATGGCGTCGACGCGATCCATGTCTCCTCCGGCAGCTCCTTCCCCCATCCGAAGAACCCGGCCGGCGACCTGCCGGTCGACGAGCTGCAGAAGACCTACGAGGTCCTGATCGCCAGCGGCACGATGGGGCTCCGCAACTACCTGTTGTTTCGCGGCAAGCTGACCGGCGATCTGTTCAAGAAGAACTGGGAAGACGCACGCGGACCGAAGGATCAGATCGAAGGCCTCAACCTGCCGGATGCGCGCGCCATCAAGAAGGCGGTCGGCGACCTGCCGGTGTTCTGCACCGGCGGCTTCCAGACCGGCCAGATTATCGAGGAAGCGATCACCCGCGGCGACTGCGATGCGGTGACGATTGCCCGCCCGCTGATCGCGAACAACGACCTGGTGCAGCAGTTCGCCAACGGTGTCGGCCGGCCGCCGAACCCGTGCACCTACTGCAACAAGTGCCTCGTCAATGCGCCGGCGAACCCGCTGGGCTGCTACGACGAAACCCGGTTCCCCTCGCGCGAAGCGATGGTGCAGGAGATCCTCTCCGTGTACGATCCGGCGCCATTTCGTTGAGGCGGGGGTCATGAATCGTCGCGTTCGCTGGTCTTCGTTCGCCGCCGCAATGCTGTTGCTCCTGGCGGGTGCGGCCACCTTGCGCCCGCTCGGCGCGCAAGCGCCTCCCGCCGACGACATCCTGGAGCATTTCAAGTACGGCTCGATTGGCACGGAGGTGACCGTCGGCGTGCCGTTCCCGCTGTGGCGCGTGCTGCCGATCGTGTTCGCCGACAAGCTGCCGGCCCGGCCGGGCACCGGCTGGGAGCGGCTCGGCTTCATCAACGAGGGCGTCGGCGGCGATCGGTTCATCGGCACCACCAACAAGAAGGGGCGCGTCGGGCTCAACTGCGCGACCTGCCACGCCGGCACGATTCGAGACGATCCGTCGAGCAAGCCGAGAGTCGTGCTCGGGATGCCGGCGCATCAGATGGATCTCCAGGGCTACGCGCGCTTCCTGAGCGCGGTGGTCGAGGATCCGCGCTTCACCGCGTCGACCTTGATCGACGCGATGATCAAGGCCGACCCGGCTTTTTCGTGGTGGGACCGGCTGAACTATCGCCTGTTCGTGATTCCGCTCACGCGCACGGAAGTGCAGAAGCTCACGAAACAGAACGCCTGGTTCGACAAGCGGCCGCCGCAGGGCCCCGGCCGCGTCGACACCTTCAACCCCTACAAGCGGCTGCTCGGCTTCGACATGAACGCCGACGACACCGTGGGCACCGCCGACCTGCCGTCGCTGTGGAATCAGCGGGTGCGCGAGGGGCTGTGGCTGCACTGGGACGGGAACAACGATCGCGTCGAGGAACGGAACAAGAGCGCCGCGATCGGCGCCGGCGCCACGCCCGACTCGCTCGACCTCGCCTCGCTCAAGCGCATCGAGGACTGGATTCTCGACCTGAAGCCGCCGCGCTATCCAAGCCAGCGGCTGCGCCCGGCGGTGGCCGAGCGTGGCCAGCAGGCCTACAAGACCGCCTGCGGGTCCTGTCACGATCTGGGGACCGCGAAGGTCGGGCAGGTCGTCGACATCAGCGAGATCAAGACCGATCCGGAGCGCCTGCGATCGTTCACGCCGGAGCTGGCGGTCCAGATGAACACGATCGGCGAGAAATACCCGTGGCAGTTCAAGCATTTCCGCAAGACCAACGGCTACGCCAGCATGCCGCTCGACGGCGTGTGGCTGCGCGCGCCGTACCTGCACAACGGATCGGTGCCAACGCTGCGCGCGTTGATGTTCCCCGAGGAGCGTCCCGCGGTGTTCTTCCGCGGCTACAACGTCTACGACTGGGACAAGGGCGGATTCGTCGCCGCCGGCGCCGATGCGGAGAAGAACGGCGTCCGCTACGACACGACCCTGAGGGGCAACGGCAATGGCGGCCATCTGTATGGCACGAATCTACCGGCCGCCGACCGAGAGGCCATCATCGAGTACCTGAAGACGCTTTGACGCGCTGTTCATTTCCTGGCGCGTCCTCGATCAACGCGTCCGCGCTTGGTCGTGACCCAGGCACGCGGCGGGAGAGGGCGGCATGAAGCACACGTTCGACGCCATCGTCATCGGCAGCGGGTTTGGCGGCGCGATCACCGCCTGCCGCCTCGCCGAGAAGGGCATGAAGGTGCTGATTCTCGAGCGCGGCAGGCGCTGGGAAGTGAAGGACTACCCGCGCCAGCCGGCCGATGCGTGGCTGTTCGACCATCGCGCGCCGCAGCGGCTCAACGGCTGGCTGGACATGCGGTTCTTCAAGAACGTCACGGTCACGCAGGCCGCGGGGGTTGGCGGCGGCTCGCTCACCTACAGCAGCGTCGCCCTGGAAGCGAATCCGGCGCTCTTCAAGAACGGATGGCCCGCCGAAATCACCTATGACGAGCTGAAGCCGTACTACGACTCGGTCGCGAAGGTGATGAACCTGCAGACCCTGCCGGACAACCAGTTGACGCAGCGGCTGAAACTGAATCGCGAGGCGGCGCAGAAGCTGGGCTACGCCGATCGATTCTCGAAGGTTCCGCTGGCGGTGTCGTTTTCGCCGGACTGGAGCTACCAGCTGACCGATCCGTTTTCGGCGCAACACTCCAAGACGTTCACCAACGCCCACGGACAACAACAAGGCACCTGCGTCCACCTCGGGAACTGCGACATCGGCTGCGACGTCCGCGCGAAAAACACGCTCGACGTGAACTACGTGCCGATGGCGGAGAAACGCGGCGCCGAAGTCCGGCCGCTGCACCTCGTGAATGCGATCGAGCCGCTGGACGGCGGCTACAAGGTGGTGTTCGACCGGATCAGCGACGGCCACCTGATTCGCGGCAGCGAGACGGCCACCCGGGTGTTTCTGGCGGCGGGCAGCCTGGGCTCCACCGAGCTGCTGCTGCGGTGCCGTGACGATCGCAAGACGCTGCCGGGCATCAGCCGGGTGCTCGGCCAGGGCTGGAGCGCCAACGCGAACCTGCTCTCGACCGCCTTGTACACCGGGACCGATCGGGTCCAGCAGTCGGTCGGCCCGAGCATCGCGAGCGCCATCGATTTCACCGACGGCAGCCAGAACGGCGAGCGGTTCGTCATCGAAGACGATGGCTTCCCGAACCTGATCTTGAGCTCGTTGCGCGCGTTTCTTGCCGCGCCCAACGGCGGCGGTCTCGGCCGGCCGCTGCTCGAACAGATCGAGAAGCACGTGAGCGCCGGTCAGGATCGGCGAAACGTGATGGTGTGGCTGGGCGCCGGGATGGACGTCGGCGATGGTCAGCTGTCGCTCAAGCGCCGGCTGTTCCTGCCGTGGGTGAAAGACCTCGAGCTGCAGTGGGAGCCGGAGCACTCGAGGGGCGTGTTCGAGGCGATTCACGAGCTGCACCGGAAACTCACCGTGGCCACAGGCGGCAACCTCCAGGAAGGGTTGCCCGGCAGCCTCCTCCGGAATATGGTGACGCTGCACCCGCTCGGCGGCTGCAGGATCGGCTCGACGCCGCAAACGGGGGTCGTCAACCATCTGGGCCAGGTGTTCGGATATCAGAACTTGTACGTGGTCGATGGCTCGATTGCGCCAACCGCCACCGGCCGCAACCCCTCGCATACGATCGCCGCGATGGCCGAGCGCATCGCGGCTCACGTGAATTGATTGACAGACACCTCGACCCCACACCCATGAGGAGCATCGTGCGGACGACCCACCTGTTGAGCGCCGGCGGCGCCATTCTGTACGCGGAACATCAGCCGATCGGCGGCGTGAATCGCATTCGGAAAGCGGTCTACGAACGGGCGTCGACGCTTCGACACACGGCGAGCGCCATGCCCCGCCGTGAACCGAATAGTTTTGCGGACTTCACGGACGCCGCGCCCGCCAGGCCGCGGAATTGAAGGCCGCTGCCACGCTCATGATCACAAGGAGCGTCCCCATGCTTCGAACAGTCGTCTCGTCGTGCGCGGCGGCCCTCGTCGCGGCAGCCGTCGTCGGCGCCAGTGCCGGCTGCGGATTGCCGCAGCCCAAGCCCGGAACGGTGAAGGACGAGGCCATGCGTGCGGGCGTCACGCCGCAACAACTGGTGCGGCCGACCGAGGATTACTTCCACGACATGGACTACAACCCGGCCCTCAAGAACCGGCCGGCGTTCACGCAGGCGGAAATCGAAGGCCGCAACATGTGGCTGGTCTGGACCGGCGGCGACGATCGCCTGTGGGACCGGCTGACGATCGACAGCCTCGGGACCTTCGACCTGCTCAAGACCATCTCGTCGCATCGCAGCATGAACGACTCCACCTACGGCGTGCCGTACGGACGGCATAACCGCTGGACGTATCTCGGACTGGTCAACGAACCGTGCTTTTCCGAGCCGACCGGGCCGGATCCGAACCGCTTCGGGTTGTGGCTCGACGTCCGCGACACGAATTGTCCGCCCGATCCGTTTGCCGACGCGACCAAGTATCCGGGCGTGAAGATCGGCGCCCGCGGCAAGACCGTGCCCGTCGGCTCCTACTACGGCGAGCCGACCGGCATCGTCGGCCTCCGGTTGTTTCCGAACCCGGACTTCGACGAGAAGGCGCGCCGAAACTGGAACTCGGAGCGGTTCTACAACGATCCCTCGTATTATTTCGACCGGAAGCTGGTGCGGCCGTACCGGGTCGGGATGTCGTGCGCGTTTTGTCACGTCGGGCCGAACCCGATCAAACCGCCCGACGATCCCGAACGGCCGAAGTGGGAGAACCTCAGCTCGAACGTCGGCGCCCAGTACTTCTGGTGGGACCGGGTGTTCAACTGGCGCGGCGACGGCAACGCCGCCAGCGTCTTCTATCAGGCGCTGCACGTGTCGCGGCCGGGCACGCTCGATACCTCGCTGGTCTCGACCGACAACATCGACAATCCGCGGACGATGAACGCGATCTACCAGCTGCTGCCGCGGATGATCGAGGCCCAGAAATGGGGCATGGAGACGCTGGCCGGCGGCGAGCTGCACAACAAGCAGTTCAACGACTACGTGCCGCCCGAAGATCCGCTGTCGCAGTTCTTCTTCAAGCCGAACACCACCTGGACGCCGCGGGTGCTGAAGGATGGCTCGGACTCGGTCGGTGCTCTGGGTGCGCTGAATCGCGTCTACCTCAACATCGGGCTGTTCAGCGAAGAGTGGCTGCTGCACTTCCGCGCCGTGCTCGGCGGGAGCCCGATCTCGCCGATTCCGATCGAAACCGCCGTGAAGAACTCGGTCTACTGGCGGGCGACGGAGATGCAGACGCCGAACATGGCGCGGTTCTTCCTCGCCAGCACGGATCCCCACTACTTGAAGGACGCGCCCGGCGGGCAGGCCTACCTCGATCGGGACGCCGCGCTGGTGCCGCGCGGCAAGCTCGTCTTCGCCGAGCGCTGCGCCCGATGCCACTCGAGCAAGCTGCCGAACCTGCCGGCCGGCGTGTATCTGGACCGGGCGAACGGACCCAACTATCTGACCGCGTGGAACGCGTACTGGGCCTGGACCAAGACCGAGGCGTTCAAGGCGGAGATGCGCAAGCTCGTGGTCGACGAGCATTTTCTCGAGGGCAACTTCCTGTCGACCGAGCTGCGCGTGCCGGTCACCCTGCTCGGCATCAACGCCTGCAGCCCGCTGGCGACCAACGCGATTCGCGACAACATCTGGGACAACTTCTCGTCGGAGTCCTACAAGACGCTGCCGTCGGTCGGCTCGATCAAGATTCGTCATCCGGTCACCGGCAAGGAATCGGACTACCCGCTGCCGGCAGGCGGCCGCGGCTACATCCGTCCAGCATCGCTCGTCAGCCTCTGGTCGACGTCGCCGTTCCTCCAGAACAACACCGTGGGGCCGTTCTACACGGACCCATCGGTGGCGACGCGGATGAAGGGGTTCGACCTCTCGATCAGGCAGATGCTGTGGCCCGACGAGCGCGAGAAGGACCCGATCTTCAAGGACGAGAAGGGGCCCGGCGTCGGCGTAATCGATCGGATGACGGTGGACAGCTACCTTGAAGTGCCCGAGGGCTACATCCCCGAGATCTACGGCGGCCTCATCAGCCTCTCGCGGCTGCTGGTGCCGACCCTCGGCGGCACCGGCCGATCCGTGAAGATCGGACCCTTTCCGAAAGGCTTTCCGATCGGCTTGATGGCGAACATGGATCTGCTCGGCTCGGATCTGACGCCGGCCGAACGTGACGTTCACCGAAAGAAGCTGCTCACGTTGTTGAACCACGCCAAGGATGTGATGAAGACCGAGAAGGACTTCGGCGTGGTGCTGGGACGCCTGGTCGACGACATGCTCGAGGTGAGCAAGTGCAAGGACTTCGTCGTCAACAAGGGACACTACTTCGGCACTGAGTATTTTTCTGAAGAGCCGGGCCTGAGCAACGAGGACAAGTCTGCGCTCATCGCCTTCCTGAAGACGTTCTGAAACAGAGGGGCCGCTGACGTGAATGATTTCCAACCCGACTACGTCGTAGTCGGGTCCGGCGCCGGCGGCGGGACCGTGGCAGCGCGGCTGGCGGAGTCCGGCTACACGGTCCTGGTGCTCGAAGCGGGCGGCGACCCGCGATCGCCGGAGACCGCGACCTACGACGTCCCGGCCTTCCATCCGTTCGCGACGGAAGACGCCGCGATGCGCTGGGACTTCTTCGTGCGCCACTACGCCGATCTCAATCGGCAGGCGCTCGATCCGAAATTTCTCCCCGAGCGGGACGGCGTCTGGTATCCGCGGGCGGGCACTCTCGGCGGCTGCACCGCGCACAACGCGATGATTCTCGTGTGTCCCAGCAACTCCGACTGGGATCAGATTGCCGACCTCACCGGCGATCCGTCGTGGCGTGCCGGAGAGATGTGGAAGTACTTCCAGCGGATCGAGAACTGCCGTCATCGCCCGTCCGAACGGCTGTTGCACGCCGTGGGAGCGGATCCGAGCCGCCATGGCTGGTCCGGCTGGCTGCCGACCGAACGTGAATCGGCCAACGACGTGATTGGCGACGCCCAGATCCGGCAGGTCATCGCCAGGTCGATCAGCAACACCTTGAAGGAGTTCGGTGCGCCGTCGCTGGATCGGCTCGAGGCGTTGCTCGATCCCAACGACTGGCGGTCGGTCGAGCACGACGAGATCGGCGCGCGCTACACGCCGCTGACCACGGACAACCACGTCCGCGTGGGATCGCGCGAACGTCTGCTCTCGGTGGCGAAGCAGTACCCCGATCGGCTGCGGATCGAGCTGAACGCGCTCGCCACTCGTGTCCTGTTCGACGATCAGAACCGCGCGACCGGCGTCGAGTATCAGAAAGGCGAGCGGTTATATGCCGCGCATCCGGGGGCGAGCACGGCCGCCGGAGAAACGCGCGTGGCCTCGGCCAGGCGGGAGGTCATCCTGGCCGGCGGCGCGTTCAACACGCCGCAGCTGCTGATGCTGTCGGGAATCGGCAACCCGGAGCTGCTCGGCAAGCACGGGATCCGCACACGCGTGCCGCTGCCAGGGGTCGGGTCCAACCTCCAGGATCGCTACGAAGTCGCCGTCGTGAGCAAGATGAACAAGCCGTGGGACACGCTCAACGGCGCCACGTTTTCGACCGGCGACGAGCAGTACCGGCAATGGGAGAGCCAGCGCAAGGGGGTGTACTCCAGCAACGGCACCCTGCTTTGCGTCATCCAGCGATCGGCGGTCGGCAAGCCGGTGCCCGATCTCTTCTGCTACGCGCTACTGGCCGATTTTCGCGGCTACAAGCCCGGGTATTCGGAAGCGGTGCGCCAGCATCACGACTACCTCACCTGGGTCGTCCTCAAGGGTCGCACCAACAACCGAGGCGGGTCGGTGACGATCACCTCTCCCGATCCGCGGGTGCGGCCGGCGATCAACTTTCGCTACTTCGAGGAAGGCACCGATGCCGGCGGCGACGATCTGCAGGCCGTCGTCGACGGTATCGGGCTGGTTCGGCGCATGACCGCCGGCATGAAGCCGGCTCTCGTTTCTCACGAGGAAGTTCCCGGCGACGATGTGCAGGGCGACAAGGCGCTGAAGGAGTTCGTCCGGAACCACGCCTGGGGCCACCACGCGTCGTGCACCTGCCAGATTGGACCCGAGGCCAACGGCGGCGTGCTGGGAAGCAACTTCACGGTGCACCACACCGAGAGGCTGCGCGTGGTGGACGCCTCGGTGTTCCCGCGGGTTCCGGGCCTGTTCATCGTCAGCGCGATCTACATGATCGGCGAGAAGGCGGCGGACGTGATCATCGCGGACGCCAAAGCCGGACACTAGAGTTTCATCCGCGGATTACGCGGATTCACGGATTGAACACGCTGCCCGCTCGCTGAACGGGCGAGCCATCGTGAGGGGACAACGTCCGGCGCCGGCCGCGAAGCGGCCGGGTCCGCGAGAGAAAGCGAACGGCGCGAATACGAGCCCGAAGGTGCTGGTGGCTCGCATTCACGCCGTTCGCTTTCTCTCGCCGCGCGGCTGCGCCGCGCCGCCGGACGTTCTTATCCGTGTAATCCGCGAAATCCTGGAATCCGCGGATGATCACGATGGTTCGCCGGAGGATCTTTTGAGGAGCGCAATGAAGAAAATGTCACGGCGCGAGCTTGGACAGCTGGCTGCGGGCCTGACGGCGGCGCGCGCGTTGCCGGTCTCCGCTCAGCCGCCGGCCTCAGCCGAGTACATCGGTCCGCTGACCGGGATTACCACCGGCCTCGAGACTCGCGGATTCGATCCCGTCGCATACGCGCGGGATCGGTACAGCGCGGCGCCGCGGCGCCTGCGGTTCCAGGCCCGCTCACAGCGGGAGGCCGAGGACTGGCAGCAGGCGCTGCGAGCCAAGCTGACCGAGCTCGTCGGCGGCTTCCCGGCAACGCGAGAGCCGCTTCGACCGGCCACACTCGAGACGCGCGCGTTCCCGGGTTACCGGCGCGAAAAGATCGTGTTCGACAGCCGCACGGGCGTCAGCGTGCTGGCCTATCTCCTGCTCCCGACGCGAGCACAGGCGCCCGCGGCGACCGTGATCTGCATTCCGGGCCACGGCCGTGGCGTGGACGACATCGTGGGGATCGACGAACAGGGACGCGATCGGACCGACAAGCCAGGCTATGAGCACGACTTCGCCATCCAGGTGGCGGAGGCCGGCATCGCGGCGGTGGCGATCGAACCCATGGGTTTCGGCTGCCGCCGCGATCTCCCCAACGCCCGCCAGGGTCTGGCGCACAAAGCATGCGAGCCGACCGCAGGCGGCGCGTTGCTGCTCGGCGAGACGATCATCGGATGGCGGGTCTGGGACGTGATGCGCACGATCGATTACATCGCGACCCGCCCGGAACTGGATGCGCGCCGTGTCGGCTGCATGGGCATTTCGGGCGGCGGCACCGCGACGCTGTTTTCGGCGGCGCTCGAACCGCGCATCCGGGCCGCGATGGTCAGCGGCTACTTGAACACGTTCCGCGACAGCGTCGGCAGCCTGGCGCACTGCGTCGACAACTACGTGCCAGGGATTCTGAATTGGGCCGAGATGCACGACATCGCGGGATTGATTGCGCCGCGCCCGCTGTTCGTCGAATCAGGCGAGCGGGACAACATCTTCCCGATCGCCGCCAGCCGCGAAAGCTTCAGGCAGGTGCGCGAGGTATACGGCGTCTTTCAGGCGGCGGATCGGGTCGAGCAGGAGGTCTTTCCCGGGGAGCATTCCTTCTGGGGAAAGCGCGGCATCCCGTTCATGGCGCGGCAGCTCTAGAGATTTCAGATTTCAGAGTTCAGATTTAAGATTGGATTTCAGATTGGATTTCAGATTGGAGCCAGGTCGAGCCCGTGCCTCCAATCTGAAATCTGAACTCTTAAATCTGAACTCTCGTTATCCCCTGTAGAATCACGCGTCGCCCATGGACACCACCATCGACCTTGCCGTGGTCCCGGTCGCCGGCCTCGGCACCCGGCTGCTGCCGGCCACCAAGTCGCAGCCGAAGGAAATGCTGCCGGTCGGCCGCAAACCCGTCGTGGAGTACGTCGTCGAAGAGCTGACGCGCGTCGGCATCACGCGGGTGCTGTTCGTCACCGGACCCGGTAAGGCGTCGATCGAGAACCATTTCGATCGGAACGCCGAGCTGGTGCAGACGCTGCGCGAGACCGGCAAGGAAGAACTGCTCGCGGCGCTCGAGTTCGAGCGTTCGACGGTGCAGTACTTCTACACGCGCCAGCGGGAGCTGCTCGGCCTCGGCCACGCGGTCTTGTGCGCGCGGCCGCTGGTCGGCAACCAGCCGTTCGTGGTCGCGCTCGGCGATTCGATCATCGGCATGCATGCCGAGAGCGACGTGGTGCGGCGAATGACGCGATGCTTTCACGAGCGGGACGCGGCCGCCGTGATCGCGTTCGAAGAGGTGCCGCACGACGAGGTCAGCCGCTACGGCATCGCCAAGCCGAAGACCGACGACGAGCTGTTCGAGATCGAGGATCTCGTCGAGAAGCCGTCGACGCGCGAAGCACCCAGCAACCTGGCGATCGCCGCGCGCTACGTGCTCTCGCCGGCCATTTTCGGCGCCTTGGCGCAGACCCGGCGGGGCAACGGCGGCGAGATCCAGCTGACCGATGCCATTCGCGCGGTGATCCGGAACGGTGGCAGGGCCTACGGCGTCCGCCTGCGGCCCGATGAGCGGCGCTACGACATCGGCAACTTCGAGTCCTACTTCGAGGCGTTCGTGGCGTTCGCCCTCGCCGATCGGCAGTACGGGCCCGCGCTCAGGCGCCATCTGCTGGAAGTCCTGGATGTTCCTCACTCGTAAGCGCGCGTTCGCGCGCGCCGGCCTGCTCGGCAACCCGTCCGACGGCTACCACGGCAAAACCGTGTCGTTCAGTGTCCGCAACTACTGGGCGGAAGTGGTGCTTTACGAATGGGATTCGGTCGAGATCGTCCTCGCCGCCGACGATCGCGCGAAATTCGATTCGGTCCACGAGCTCGCCCGCGACGTGCGGCTCCACGGGTACTACGGCGGCATCCGGCTGATCAAGGCGACGATCAAGCGGTTCGTGGAGCACTGCCAGGCGCGCGGCGTGGCGCTGCACGACCGCAAGTTCTCAGTGCGGTACCAGACGACGATTCCGCGGCAGGTCGGCCTCGCCGGCTCGAGCGCGATTATCGTCGCCACTTTACGCTGCCTGATGGAGTTCTACGACGTGCAGCTGCCGCTCGAAACGCAGCCGATGTTCGTGCTGCTCGTCGAACAGGAGGAGCTGGGCATCACCGTCGGTCTGCAGGATCGGGTGATTCAGGTCTACGAGGGGCTCGTCTACATGGACTTCGATCCAGGCTGCGAACACCTCGTCGACGGCCTCAAATGCTATCGGTACGAGCCGATGGACCCGGCGCTGCTGCCGCCGCTTTACGTCGCGCACCACGAGACGCTCGGCGAGCCGACCGAGGTGTTTCACAACAATATCCGCGAGCGCTTCAATCGCGGCGATCAGGCCGTGGTGGGCGCGATGACCCGTTTTGCCGAGTTGGCGGCCGACGGTCGAGAGGCCCTGCTCGCCCACGACACCGAGCGACTGGCCAGCCTCATCGATGCGAACTTCGACACGCGGCGGGGCATCTATCAGCTGCCGCAGTGGCAAATCGACATGGTGGAAACGGCGCGGCGATCCGGCGCCAGCGCGAAGTTCGCCGGTTCGGGCGGGGCGATTCTGGGGACCTACAGCGGAGAAGCCATGTTCGCGAGCGTGCGCGACAGCCTGGCCGCGCTGGGATCCCGGACGGTCAAACCGCAGATCTGCGACTGAGATTTAAGACTTCAGAATTCAGATTGAAGATTGGATTTCAGATTGGAATCTGGACGACTCCGGGCCTCCACTCCGTGCCTCCAACCTTAAATCTGAACTCTTAAATCTTAAATCTCCCTATTTCCCCGCGAGTGCCTTCTGAATTGCCGCTTCAGCGAGCGGCGCCATGATCGCGTAGCCGGCTGCGTTCGGGTGCAGGTCGTCGGCGCTCAGGTCCGTTCTGAGCAGCCCCTTGTCGTCGGTCATCGCGGAAAAGTAGTCCAGGTACACGTGTCCGTGGGCGGATGCGTATTGGCGCATCCAGTCGTTCACGGCGCGCACGCGTGCGAGCGGACGCAGCGTCGTCTGCGGCGCCGCATTGGGGCTGGCGACGTGGTACTCGCTCACCGGCGTGATGCTCGACAACACCACCTTGATCCCGTTCGCCGTGGCGAGCTCTGCCATCGAGGCCAGGTTGCCTTCGATCTGTTCATCGGTCATCGGCCCGGTGTTGCTCGCGATGTCGTTGGTGCCGGCGAGAATCACCACCGCCTTCGGGTGGAGCGCGATCACGTCCGGCCGCATCCGGATCAGCATCTGCGGCGTGGTCTGCGCGCTGATGCCGCGCCCGACATATCGCTTGCCGGGAAAAAATGCGCCGAAGCGCGGCTGCGGCCAGTAGTCGGTGATCGAGTCGCCCATGAACACCACGTCGGCAGCCGTCACCGTACGATTGGCGTCGCGATATCGCGCGACCTGCGGCCAGTCTCGCAGGCGCGCATCATTGTTGGCGACGGTGCGAAGCGCCGTGGCGAGATCGGGGCACTCGAGAAGGGCAGGCGGCAGCGGCGCCTGTGCCGGCGCGGCAGGTGCCTGAGCCGTGGACAAGGCGAGACCTGAGTACCCGACGAACGCGATCAGCGCAAGACAGCCGGCCATCGGACGCATACTTCACCTCTTCTCTGAAGGGAGAGCCCAGGCGTAAAGCGCGCTCCCCCCGCCCATAAGCACGTACTGACGGCCATCGAGCTCGTAGGTCATCGGCGAGTTGCCCACCTTCCCGATGCCGGCGTGCCACAGCGTCGTCCCATCGCTGGTGCGGAGGCCGAGCGCGTTCCCGGCCGTGTCCCCCGTGAACGTGAGGCCGGACGCAGTCGTCAGCACGCCCGCGCCCGATGCGCCGTCGCCGAGGTCGTGGTTCCAGCGGATCTTTCCGGTCTGATAGTCGATCGCGCGCAGCACCGATCTGCCCCACTGGTTGTAGTCCGCGCCCGCCCAGCCGTACGCGCCGTGCTCCGGCTTGAAGAAATAGATGCCGTAGGAGTCCTGGGCGCTGACGATCAACGAGCCGGTCCGGGGATCGAAGCTGGGCGAGCGATAGTTGGTCGCGCCGCTTTCGTTGGGCGCGATCAGCACACCGTCCCGGGACGGCTCCTTCGCCGGGTTCGGAATCGGACGGCCTTCTTCGTCGATCCCCTTCGCCCAGTTCACGGCGGCGAACGGCGCGGTCAGCAGGTTCTTGCCGGTGGTCCGATCCAGGACGAAGAAGTATCCGTTGCGGGACGCCTGCATCAGCAGCTTGCGCGGTGCTCCGTTGAACGTCCCGTCGACGAGGACGGGAACCTCGGCGGCGTCCCAGTCGTGCGTGTCGTGCGGCGACGCCTGAAATCCCCACGCCAGCTTGCCGGTATCCGGATCGAGGGCGACGATGCTGCAGGTCCAGGGGTTGTTGCCGGGACGCGCGGCCCCATTCAGCACCGGGGTCGGGTTGCCGGTGCCGACGTAGACGAGATTGAGATCCGGATCGTAGGTGCCGGTCATCCACATCTGGCCGCCGGTCGCGCCGCCGCTGGGCGAGTTGGGCGTGGAAGCCGGCGGCGTGCTGTAGAACGTCCACTGGTGCGAGCCGAGCTCGGGGTCGAACGACTGCAGCATGCCGGGAAGATTGTCGAAGTCGCCGGACACGCCGACCAGCACGTGGTTGCGCACCACCAGCGGTGCGTTGGTGGACCAGAAGCCGCGCTTCGCATCCGCGATCTCGACGTTCCACTTCACCGCGCCGGTGTGCGCGTCGAGCGCCACGAGATGCGCGTCCGGCGTCGTCAGGAACACGGAGTTCTTGTAGACCGCCGCGCCGCGATGCCCGATGTGAAAGCCCTGGTTCGCCGGATAGGTGTAGCGCCACAGCTGCCGCGCCGAGCGCGCGTCGATCGCCCAGATATTGTCTGGCGTGGTGATGTAAATCACCCCGTCGACGAGGATGGGCGAAGCCTTGATCTGCTGGGTCTGGCTGGTCTGGAACGACCAGGCCAGCGTCATCTGACCCACGTTCTCCGGAGTGATCTGGGCGAGACGGCTATGGCGCTGACCGGTGAAGTCGCCGTGATAGGTCGGCCAGCTGTCCTGCGCCGCCACGACCGCGCCGAGCGCCAGAGCGGCGACGACCGACCGCGCCACCGCCTCAACGAAGCGTGTGCAGGTACGCCAGGACATTGTGCATGTCGTCATCGGTGTACTTTCCCAGCTGCTCGACGTGGGCCTCGAGCGGATTGTCGACGGTGAACTTCACCCGATCCGCCGGGAATGCGCGGTAGGCGCCGGTCGAATCGGTCAGCGCGATCGTGAACTCGTCGCGGTACGCCAGCGATCCCGTGATCGCTGCGCCGGATGGCGGGTTGACGGTGACCTTGGCGCGCGCCGCCGCGGTGGCGCCGGTGGGGTAGAGCATCCGCTGGAGCAGCGCGAGCCCCTCCAGGCGTTTCGCAAGGCCGGCGAAGTCACCGGTCGGCGAATGACACTTCGAGCACGCGCCGGCGAAATACTTCTTCCCGGCCTCTGCGTTCCCGGTCTGGAGATCCGCGAGCTCCACGCCGCGGCGCCCGCCGGTCAGCGACGCCGCCTTCGACTTCTGGTCGTGAATGAAGGCGACGACCGCCGCGAGGTCGGCCTCGCCGAGACTGAAGGCGGGCATGCCTTTGTCGACGCGGCCGTTGCGCACGAGCGGGCCGATCGTATCGCCGCGCACGTCGGCCGCGACGCTCGCGGCGCGGGTGAGGTCGGGTCCGGTTTCGCCGCCCATCGCATCGCGTCCGTGGCAGAAGCCGCACTGCGCGGAAAAGACCGGTTGTCCGGCGCGTACCTGCTCCGGTGGAAACGACTGCGGCGTGGCTGTCGCCGGCGGCGGCACGGCCGCGGGGCTTGCCTGCGCGCCACGGCCGCCGGCCGGTGCCGGCGCTTGATCCATCGCCGCGAGATCGGCCCTGAAGCTCACCTTGTCCGGGGTCGGAAAGTCCGACGGGACCTTCTGGGAGACGCTGCCGATCGCCGCCCATTCGGTGCCGCGCTGAAACGTGACGACGAAGTCGACCGAGCTCAACGCGCTGGCGTCGTGTCCCATGGTGGTGTGAAACACGCGTCCCTTGCCGTAGCTCAGCACCATGAGCTGCGGCTCGTCGCGGCCGCTCCCGTTGTTCCCCGGATCGGAATAGGCGGTGGCCAGCACGGTCATGTGCTGGCCCGGGCCGCGGAGCTTCGCATACAGCTCGTCGCCCTGATGCATCCACACCGGGGGCAGCCCCCTGGTGATCGGATGATTCGGATCGCGCACCGCGACTTTGAACGGCAGCCGCTGTCCATGACTGCCGGCGCGGCCCGCCGTGGCGTCTGACGTCAGCTTGCCGTCCTTGAAGAACCAGAGCGGCCCGGCTTTTTCGGTCCGATCGCGCCAGCCGCCGACGCCGATCATCTCGTTGAACGCGGTCCACCCGGGGAACGCGTTGTCCGAGGCATGGACGACGACGAGCCCCCCGCCATCGGCGACGTACCGCTCGAATGCCGTCTTCAGATCGGCCGGCCACCGGTCGTCCGGCGCATCGTAGTTGAGGACAACGGCCTGGTAGTTGGTGAAGGCCGGTTTGAACGCGCTGAAGCTGCTGCCGGCCGGAGGCGCGGTCACGACGTCGACCTCGAACAGGCCGGTCTCGTCCAGCTGCTTTTTCAGGACGCGCGTGACAAGCTGCCACTGATGGTACGGTCCGCCGCTCTCGCCGTCGAGGAGCATGACGCGGATCGGCGCCGCAGCGCGGGACGAAGCAGATGCCACGGCGAGCGCAGCGACTGCTGCCAGAACGAACGTGACGGTGGCGCGGAACATTCTCATGCGTCACCTCTCACTCCGAGCAGCAGTTCGATCGTCAGCTGATCCAGGCGCTCGTAACCAAGCCCACGCCGTCCCCTGGTCCCGAGCTCGGCGACCAGTGCCTGAATCTCGGCGTCCGCGTTCCACTGCCGGGCGCGTTCCTTCAGAATCAGGTACGTCCGCATGCATCCACGCGCGAAGTCGCGGACGCCGTCGTAGTCCTCGGTCCGGTACGCGTGTGCATCGAAATGTCGAGGCCCGCCGTAGCCGACGTCCTCGAGAAACTTCACGAGCCAGAACGCCGACTTCACGTTGGCCGATCCGAAACGGAAGTCCTGGTCGTAGCGTCCCGGGACCTGATCGTTCAGGTCGATGTGAAACAGCTTGCCCGCCTCCCAGGCCTGCGCCACCGCGTGCAGGAAGTTCAGGCCTGCCATCTGTTCGTGCGCCACCTCCGGGTTCACCCCGACCATCTCGGGATGATCGAGCGTGGGGATGAAGCCCAGATACGCGCCGGTGGTCGCCATGTAGATGTCGCCGCGCGGCTCGTTCGGCTTGGCCTCGAGCGCCAGCTTGAATCCGTACTTGCGATCGATCGAGTGCTGGCAGAGCGCGTTGACCGCCTCGCGAAGCCGCTTGATTGCCTCGTCCGGCCGCCGGCAGGCATCGGTCTCGGTGCCTTCCCGTCCCCCCCAAAGGACGAAGATGCTGGCCCCCAGCTCGGCCCCCAGGTCCATCGCCTGCTTCGTTTTCTCCAGCGCGTAGGCGCGCACGCTCGCGTCGTTGGCGGTGAAGGCACCGTCTCGAAAGACCGCGTCGTAGAACAGGTTGACGGTGGCCATCGGCACGACGATGCGGTGGCGGCTGCACGCCGCCTTGAACTCCTTGACGATGCGATCGCGATCGGAAGGGGAGGCGTCGATCGGGACGAGATCGTTGTCGTGCAGGTTGACGCCCCACGCGCCGACCTCGGCCAGCAGCGCGACCGCCTCGACCGGCGGCAGGGCGTCGCGGACGACGTCGCCGAACGGATCGCGGCCGCGGTTGCCGACGGTCCAGAGGCCGAAGGAGAACTTGTGTTCCGGACGCGGCGCGAATCGATCAGACATGGTCATCAGGCCTGCAGAAGGCGCAGCGCAGGGTAGATCTGCGAGTAGGTATGGTACCGGTTCCTCATCGCGGCCACCACCTCCCGCTGAGGCGTTGTCACCGTGACGCTGCGGACCAGAGCATCGCACGCCGCATCCACCGTTGGCCAGAGGCCAATGCCGACGCCGGCCAGAATCGCCGCCCCGTATGCCGCTCCCTCGTCCGCGGCGGTATCGACCGGCTGGCCGTAGACGTCGGCCTGAATCTGACGCCAGAGCGCCGAGCGCGATCCGCCGCCGCCGAGCCGGACGCTGCTGACTGGTATATCCAATTCGGCAAAAATGGAGAGCGTATCGCGCAGGCTGAACGCCACGCCTTCCAGGATCGCGCGGACGATGTGGCCGCGGCCGTGGCTTGCCGCGAGGCCGACGAGCGCGGCGCGGGCGTTGGGGTCGCAATGCGGGGTGCGTTCGCCCATCAGGTACGGCGCCCAGAGCACGCCGTCAGCGCCCGGCGGCACAGCCGCAGCCTCGGCCGTCAGCTGTTCGTACGAGGCGCCGGCGGCCAGCTGATCGCGGAACCATCGCAGCGAGAGGCCGGCCGCCTGCGTCACCCCCATCACGTGCCAGCGGCCGGGAATCGCGTGGCAGAACGTGTGAATCCGTCCCTTGGGATCGGTGGCCGGCCGATCGGTCGCCGCAAACACCACGCCGGAAGTCCCGATCGTCGCGCTGACGGCGCCCGGCCGGGTGATGCCCATCCCGATCGCGCCCGCCGCCTGATCGCCGGCTCCCGCGACGATCGGCGTACCCGCGGAGAGGCCGGTGAGGCCGGCGGCGTGCGTCGAGACCCGCGCGCAGATCGCCGGCGACTCGAAGACGGCGGGCAGCAGCCGCGAATCGATCTCCGCCGCGTCGAGCATCGGCTGCGACCAGCAGCGCCCGGCGACGTCGAGCATCAACGTGCCCGACGCATCGGCGACGTCGATCGCGTGCTCGCCGCTCAGGCGAAAACGGATGTAGTCCTTCGGCAGCAGCACGTGGCGCACCTGGCGCCAGAGGTCGGGCTCGTGCCGGCGGACCCAGAGGAGCTTGGTAAGGGTGAAGTTGGTGAGCGCCGGATTCGCGGTGAGGTCGAGCAGCCGCTGCGGGCCAATGGTGTCGTTCAGCCAGCGGCACTCGGCTTCGGAGCGTTGATCGCACCAGATGATCGAGGGCCTCAGCACGGCTTCGTCCGCGCCGAGCAGCACGGCCCCGTGCATCTGGCCAGACAGGCCGATGCCGGAGATGGCCTCGGCGGCGACGCCGCTCGTGGCGATCACCGCACGGACCGCTTCCTGGCACGCGCGCCACCAGTCTTCCGGGTCCTGCTCCGCCCACGTCGTCTGCGGCGACGCGAACGGCGCATGGTCCGCGGACGCGGAGGCGAGGAGCGAGCCGTCCTCGCCCAGGAGCAGCGCGCGGGTACCGCCAGTGCCGACGTCGATGCCTAGGACAGGAATGGTGTGCCTCCTCTACGACGTCCTGAAGAAACCGCAGAGATAACGATCTTTTTTCTTTGCGCGCTCAGCGACCTCTGCGGTTCCATCTGATCGTTACTTCGCCAATGTATCGCGGAGCGCCTCGAAGAAGATCTGCGCGCCCTCGCGGACGCTCGCCAGGCTGATGTGCTCGCCGTCGCCGTGCATCGAGGCAACGACATCCGCCGGGAGCAAGGCGGGGAAGATGCCGAAGGCCTTCACGCCGCGAGGGCGGAACGCGTTCGAGTCGGTGCCGTACGGGATGAGGATCGGCGTGACCACCGCCTCGGGATGACGCCGCTTGATGGCCGCTTCGAGATTGCGGTAGAGCGGCGCGTCCTGCGAGGTGACGACCGGGTCGTCCGACTCGTTGATCAGCTCGATCTTGATGCGCGGGTCACCCAGCCGTCGCGCCACTTCGGCGATCCACTGGTCCTTGGTGATGCCCGGCAACACCCGGCAATCGAGGCCGGCTTCGGCCACCGACGGGATCACGTTGATCTTCGCCGGTTCGCCGACGCCGGAGCGAAACCAGGTCAACGAGATCGTCGACTGCTGGATCGCGTTGGTGAACTTGTTCTTCGCGAACGTGCCGACCTTCGCCTGCATCATGTCGAGGACCGACGGTTGGAGCGCGAGGCTTTTAGCCGAGCGATCGTCGCTCGCCTGAAAGGCTCGCGCTCCTTCCGGCGCAAGCAATCGCGCGAGCGCTCGCACGAGGTGATCGTTCGGGTTGGTGTCGGTCGGCTGGCTGCCATGGCCGGCAACGCCTTCCGCTCGCAGCTTCAGCCAGACGATCTTCTTCTCGGCCACCGAAATGCCGTACACCATCTTGCTCGGCGCAAACAGGTCCGTGCTGCCGAAGCCGCCCTCGTCGATCACGTACTCGGGATCGAGCTCGGCGTAGTGGTTGGCGATCATCCAGCGCGCGCCGAGCGCGCCGCCGACCTCCTCGTCGGGCTCGGCCAGCAGGATGACATCACGCGCCCGCGGCACGTTTTGCCGCTTCAACATCAGGAACGCCATCAGTTGCGCGACGCCCTGGCCTTTCATGTCCATCGACCCGCGGCCCCACAGATCGCCGCCCTGGATCGTCGGCGTGAACGGATCGGTCTTCCACTGGGTGCGGTCGGCCGGCACCACGTCCATGTGGTGGAGCATGAGGATCGCCTTGCCGGCCGTCGGCGAGACGGTGGCCTTGAGCCGCGCGTAGATGATCGCCTTGCCCGGCGCCGACTCGTAGCGCGTGACGGGGATGCCTTCACCAACGAGAATCGCGCTGAGCCAGTCCGCGGCCTTGCGCGTGTCACCCGGTGGGTTGGAGGTGTCGATGGCGACGTATTCGGAGAGGAGCCGCGTGACCTCGTCCAATTCCTGTGCACCGGCCGGCCGACGCATCAACACAAAGGACACTAAGGAGACAGAGAAGAAGAGGTACCAATACTTCCTTTGTGTCCTCGGCGTTTTCGGTGTTGATTCAACGGTCATAGATCCTCGAATGTGCCGGTGTTGCGGTTCTTACGCACGCGGTCCCAGTTGAAGCACCGGCCGTTCATCGCGATGTAGACGCCCGCGGCCAGCGCCTGGACGAACGAGAGCGCGCTGCCGAGATTGAACAAGCCGTCCGAGCTGCCGAACGCGTACGGGATCATCGCCCCCGTCAGGACGATGGTCTTCCCGGCTGGCAGCGTCGCCGCGAGCGCCGCGGCGGTTTCCACCATCGTGTCGGTGCCGTGCGTGATCAGGATCCGCATCTCGGCCGCCCGCCCGCACTCGTCGACGATGCGGGCACGGTCGGCGACGGTCATCTCGAGGCTGTCGATCATCATCAGCGTGGAGATCGACACATCGATGCGCGATCGCCCGAGCCGCAGCATCTCGGGCAGATGGGTGTCCTTGAAGAACAGCGAGCCGTTCAGCTCGTTGTACTCCTTATCGAACGTGCCGCCGGTCACGAACACGCGAATCGCAGCGGTCTCGGGGTTCATGGTTCCTGGTTCAGGGTTCAGGGTTCGTTCCGGGTTCCGGGTTCTTGGTTCAGGGGGTTCAGGAGTTCAAGGTTCATGGTTCAGCGTCCTGGGTTCGCGAACCCAGAACCTACCCAGAACCCCGAACCCCGAACCCAGAACGAACCCTGAACCCGGCACCATGAACCCCGAACCCGATCTCGATCTCGATCTCGATCCCGTCTCAATTCGATGTTTTTGTTCCCGTTTCCCCGGGTGCTGACAAATAGAGCGCATTGAAAAGCAGCGGGAACGTGGCGTGGGTCTGCGCGCGATGCTGCGGGCGCAGGCCGAACAGCACGACCTTGCCGGGGTTCATGTCGATCGAGACGACCGCGGCGCGGCCGGCCATCAGCTCTTCGCCCTTCAACCAGCCCGAGGCGATGACGCTGGTGTTCGGGTAGCGCGCCACCACGCTCGAGCGCTGCGAGTTGAAGCCTTCGGTCAGCTGGAAGAACGGGCTGTTGATGTAAAAGCCGTAGGTATCGGCGGCCACGCCGTAGCCAATCGGATGCTGCGTGTCGACTTCGAGGTTGAGGATGGCGCCCGGCGCGAAGTGCTGATCGCGGGTCAGCCCCTTCTTCAGGTTGCGCACGGGAATCGGCAGCTTCTCGATCGCAAGGTCGCAGGCGTTGCCCATCGTCACCAGCGTGCCGCCGTCGGCGACGAACCGCTTGAGGTTCTCGACGCCAACCTCGCCGATGCCGCCGCGATACTCGGGACGGATCTGGCTGGCGTCGTAGCCTTCGATGATCCCGCGCGGATCCTGGTCGGCGATGATGATCGTGTCGAACTTCTGCCGCAGGTTGCCGGTGCGGATGTCGCTGTTGTGGATCGACGTCAGGTTGAACTCGTACTGCTCGAGCACCCAGCGCGTCCAGCCCTCGTCCATGTTGCCGCCGGTGAACGGCTGGTACATCGCCACGCGGGGGGCGTGAAACGCGACGTCCGATCGTACTTCAGCCTTCGTACTTCGTACTTCCGAAGCCTTGACGTTCAGGCCGAAGTCCTTCGCGATCGCTTCCATCTTGGTGCGCGCGATGCCGGAGACCGCGACGTGCGACGGGCCGTCGAAGCTGACACGAGCGCCGTCCTTCAGCAGACGGTTGATCGCGATCGCGGAATCGGCGCCTTTGTAGTCGAAGGCGAAGCGGGTGCCGCTGCCGGTCACTTCGCCGGCGATCTTCGGCACCCCCTCGACCTTCGTCATCTTCAGCGCCGGCAGCGCGCTCTTCACGAAGACGGTGTCGACGCCGAGCAGCATCCCGAGCGACCAGGCGGTGACGTCGTAGGGCGGCTCCGGCGCGGACGTGGGCGAGCGCCGGACTTCGGGATAGGTCTGCTTCTCCAGCATGTCCTTCGCGTAGCGCGCGAAGACCTGGGTCATCGGGATCACGAACGTGCCCGCGCCGTAGTGCTTGCCGTCCGCCTCGAACGCCGCGTCGGCGCGGTAGGTGTCGACGCCGCCCAGGTTCAGCTTCTCGACCAGGTGCGCCGCTTCACGCGCGTCCTGCTGGTGCTCGATCGGCACCAGGATCGCCGACGGGTTGCTCTTCTTGCCGTCCTCGATCGTCTGGCGGTTGACCTCGTAGATCTGGCGCATGATCGTCTCGCGCCGATCCGCCGCGGTCTCCAGCAGCGCCATCGTCGCGATCATCTCGTAGTCGACGATGTCGCGAAGGGTCCAGTGGCCGCCCATCCAGGGACGGGGGTATTCGGTGCGAGGGTTGATGTCGGTCGGCGCCGGGATCGGTCCGCTGTCGAAGCGCATCTCGCCGCGGCCGCCGCCGGCAGCCGCCGGAGCGGGCCGGCCCGCCACGGCGCGGGTCTGATCCATCGGTGCGGCCACGCGCGCGCTCGCCACCTCGGTCAGCAATCCGATCTGGTTGTGCCACCAGCCGCTCCACGCCATCGCGCCTTCCCAGAAATT
>Ga0070665_100001746_pt1 | contig 24877 bp, 23 predicted proteins | sample KBSS13metaG_FD_65862 | JGI IMG/M metagenome (GOLD analysis project Ga0070665, IMG submission 65862) | Switchgrass rhizosphere microbial communities from Kellogg Biological Station, Michigan, USA - KBS S1-3 metaG | ecosystem: Host-associated > Plants > Roots > Rhizosphere > Soil ... | reverse complement strand
AATTGCGCGGTTGCCTTCGCGCAGCAGGCACAAGCACCGGAGTCGCCGGTCGCGCAGGCTACGCGGCCTTTCGCTGCACCCAGCGTGACGTCCAGTGCGGCGCCGTCTGGTGTGGCCGGCCTTGGGCAGGTGACGCTGGCGCTGGGATTGGTGCTGGCGCTGATTTTCGTTGCGGCGTGGCTGATGCGTCGGCTGCGTGGATTTGGCAAGACGGGCACGGGCACGCTCGACATCATTGCGGATCTGCCGGTTGGGCAGAAGGAACGCGCTGTTCTCATTCGCGTGGGCACTCAGCAGGTGCTCATCGGCGTGGCGCCGGGTCGCGTCACGACGCTCCATGTGCTCGATGAGCCGGTGGCCGTAGCGCCGCCGACTAGCGGCCCCACCCGTTCTGCTGGCCCCAGCGGCCCGACCTCGATGGAACGCCCGACGTTCAAGTCGCTGCTGATGAAGAGCCTCGGCAAGTGATGCGCGCGCTTATGAACTCCAGCACTCCGAGCGTCGCCCAGACCGCCGTCACCACGAGCCGCGGCGCTGTCGTCGCGAGTCGCGGCGCAAGCCGCGGCACTCTCATCAAAGCGCTGCTGTGCGCGGCGCTCGCATTCGTGGCCCTCGCCTTCGGCCCCGAAGCGTTTGCGCAAGCCGCCCCCGCGGCCACCGGTACAAGTGCCATCGGCGCGATCCCCGCACTCACCGTTCAGGGTGGCGCGGCGAACGGCCAGACCTATTCTCTGACCCTGCAGGTCCTGTTGCTGATGACAGCGCTCACGCTGTTGCCAGCCATCCTGCTGATGATGACCTCGTTCACGCGCATCGTGATCGTGCTGGGCATCCTGCGCCAGGCGCTCGGCGCCGGCCAGACGCCGCCGAACCAGGTGCTCGTCGGGCTTTCGCTGTTCCTGTCGCTGTTCATCATGTCCCCCGTCATCGACAAGGTGAACACCGACGCGGTGAAGCCTTACATGGCCGGCCAGATCGACGCGACCGTCGCGCTCGACCGCGCGACCGTGCCGCTCAAGAAATTCATGCTGGACCAGACGCGCGAGTCGGACATCGCGACCTTCGTGCGCATTTCCGGCGGCAAGGGTTTCGCGAAGCCTGACGACGTGCCGCTGTCGATCCTGGTGCCGGCGTTCGTGACGAGCGAGCTGAAAACCGCGTTCCTCATCGGCTTCCTGATCTTCATTCCGTTCGTGATCATCGATCTCGTCGTGGCGAGCGTGCTCATGTCGATGGGCATGATGATGCTGTCGCCGGTACTCATATCCCTCCCCTTCAAACTCATGTTGTTCGTGCTGGTCGACGGCTGGTCGCTGGTCATGGGCACATTGGCTGCGAGCTTCTACAGATGAGCCCCGAAACCGTAATGACCGTTGGGCAGCGCGCCCTCGAAATGACCCTGCTGCTGGCCGCGCCGCTGCTGCTGGTCGCGCTCGTCACCGGCCTCATCGTCGGTGCCTTCCAGGCCGCCACGCAGATCAACGAAATGACCCTGTCGTTCATCCCGAAGCTGATGGCGACCGCCGCCACGCTCGTGATCGCCGGCCCCTGGATGCTGAAGCTGATCGTCGGCTACACCCGCGAGCTGTTCGAAAGCATCCCCTCGCTAATCAACTGACGACGTCACCCAGTCGACGATGATCACCATCACGCAAGCGCAGATCGAAGGATGGCTGAGCCAGTTGTTCTGGCCGTTCATCCGCATTGGCGCCTGCTTCATGGTGGCGCCGGCCTTCGGCGCGCTGTTCATTCCGGCGCGGCTGCGACTCGTGCTCGCGGGCGCCGTCGCGTATCTCGTGGCGCCGCTGATCCCGCATCCCGCCGGCATCGAAGTGTTCTCGATCTCCGGCTTCGTCGTGACGATCCAGCAGGTCATCATCGGCGTGGCACTCGGCTTCGCGCTGCAGATCCTGTTCGACGCCGTCGCGATGGGGGGCCAGTTGCTCGCCAACAGCATGGGCCTGTCGTTCGCCTTCAACGTCGACCCGATGCGCGGCACCGGCACGCCGGCGCTCGGCCAGCTCTACGCCCTGCTCGTCATGCTCACCTTCCTCGCCCTCGACGGCCATCTCGCGATGATCGAGATGCTGGTCGACGGCTTCCGCACCCTGCCCATCGGCACCACCGGCCTCTCGAACGAGGCACTGTGGACGGTCGTCGCCTGGGGCACGCAGATTTTTTCCGGCGCGCTCGCCGTAGCGCTGCCGGGCATCACGGCGCTGCTCATCGTCAATCTCGCCTTCGGCGTGATGAGCCGCGCAGCGCCGTCGCTCAACCTGTTTGCGGTCGGATTCCCGATCACGCTCGTGTTCGGCCTCGTCATCATCATGGTCGGTCTGCCGGCCCTGCAGTCTGCGTTCGTGGACCTGCTGGGCAAGGCATTCATGCTCCTGCGCACTGTGCAGGGAGGCTGACGCCATGGCTGAGAACGACGCCGAACGCACCGAACAACCTACTCAAAAGCGCCTCGACGAGGCGCGTAAAAATGGCCAGATCCCGCGCTCCACGGACCTGAACGCCGCCGCCGTGGTGCTGTTCGCCGGCGGCGCGCTGCATTTCCTGGGTCGCGGCCTCGGCAGCGATCTGTTCGACCTGATGCGTGAGGGACTCACGATCTCGCGTGAGCAGGCGCTCGACCAGTCCAGCGCCATCTCGATGTTCGCCTCCTCCGTGCAGCACGCGCTGCTCGCGATCGCACCGATCCTCGGCCTCACGCTCGTCGCCGCGCTGCTCGCGCCGCTCTCGATCGGCGGCTGGAATCTCGCGTTCGGCACGCTCGCGCCGGACTTCTCCCGGCTGTCGCCGATGAAGGGCTTCGGCCGCATCTTCTCGATGCGCGGGCTCGTCGAGCTCGTCAAGGCGTTCGCCAAATTCGCCATCGTCGCCGTCATCGCGGTGATGTTCCTGTGGATGAAGACCGGCGAGATGATGGGGCTCGGCGCCGAGCCGACCGCTGCGGCCATCGGGCATGCCATCACGCTGAGCGGCCATGCGCTGCTGTTCGTGTCGGCCGGACTTGCGCTGATCGCGGCCATCGACGTGCCGTTCCAGCTGTTCCAGCACCTCAAGTCCCTGCGCATGACGCGCGAGGAAATCCGCGAGGAGATGAAGGAGTCCGAGGGCAACCCGGAGGTCAAGAGCAAGATCCGTCATCTGCAGCAGGAGCGCTCACGGCGCCGAATGATGCAGGAAGTGCCGAAGGCCGACGTGATCGTGACCAACCCGACTCACTTCGCCGTCGCCCTGCGCTACGACGACAAGCGTATGCGTGCCCCGATCGTGGTCGCCAAGGGCGCCGACGAAGTGGCGGCGAAGATCCGCGAAGTCGGCGGCGAGCACAACGTGCCGATCTTCGAAGCGCCGCCGCTCGCGCGCGCCCTGTTCCGCGCCGTCGATCTCAATGAGGAAGTGCCTGCCCGGCTGTATGTCGCCGTGGCGCAGGTGCTCACGTACGTCTACCAGCTCAAGGCCGCGAAGCGCACGGGCGCCGAGCCGCCGACCCCGCCGAGCATCGATCCGGCGGTTGAAACCGAGACCAAGCATTAATCCATGGCTGAAGCCTCTACATCACGCGGAATCGACTTTCGCACGTTGCTGAAGACGGGCCTCGGCGTGCCGCTGGGCGTGCTCGGCGTGCTGGCGATGGTGGTGCTGCCGCTGCCGCCGATCGCGCTCGACGCGCTCTTCACGTTCAACATCGCACTGTCGATCGTGATCGTCATGTCGGTGTTCTACGTGGCGCGCCCGGTCGAGTTCGGCGTGTTCCCGACAATTCTGCTGATCGCCACGTTGTTGCGCCTCGCGCTGAACGTCGCGTCCACGCGCGTCGTGCTGCTGAACGGCCACTCCGGCTCGCATGCGGCCGGTCACGTGATCGAATCGTTCGGCCAGTTCGTGATCGGCGGCAACTTCGCCGTCGGTGTCGTGGTGTTCATCATCCTCACGATCATCAACTTCGTGGTGGTGACCAAGGGCTCGGGCCGCATCTCGGAAGTGAGCGCCCGCTTCACCCTGGACGCCATGCCCGGCAAGCAGATGGCGATCGACGCCGACCTGAACGCCGGCCTCATCACGCAAGAACAGGCCAAAGAGCGCCGCCTGGAAGTGCGGCAGGAAGCGGACTTCTACGGCTCCATGGACGGTGCCAGCAAGTTCGTGCGCGGCGACGCCGTGGCCGGCATCCTGATCCTGTTCATCAACATGATCGGCGGTCTCGCCATCGGCATGATCGGCCACGGGCTGCCGTTCGCAACCGCGGGCCGCACCTACACGCTGCTGACGATCGGTGACGGCCTCGTCACGCAGATCCCGGCGCTGCTGCTCTCGACCGCGGTCGCGATCATCGTCACCCGCATGTCCGGCTCGCAGGACATGGGTGGCGAAATGAAGCGACAGCTGTTCCGCTCTCCGAAGGCGCTGGGCGTCGCGGCGGGCCTGCTGGGCGTGATGGGTCTCATCCCCGGCATGCCGAATTTCGCGTTCCTCACGATGGCAGCGCTCGCCGGATACGGCGCGTATGCCATCAAGAAGAAACAGGACGCCGCCGCCAGCAAGCCCGACGAAAAGGCTGCGGCCGAAGCGGCCGCCGCGGCAGCGGCTGGCCCGCCGCCCGAACAGCGCGAGCTCTCCTGGGACGACGTGCAGCCGGTGGATCTACTCGGCCTCGAGGTGGGCTATCGCCTCGTGCCGCTGGTGAACAAGAACCAGAACGGCGACCTGCTCGCCCGCATTCGCGGCGTACGCCGCAAGCTGTCACAGGATCTCGGCTTCCTGGTGCCGGCGGTCCATATTCGGGACAACCTCGATCTCAGCCCGAATGGCTATCGCATCAACCTCGGCGGCGTGCCCGTCGGCGAAGGTCAGGTCTATCCCGACCGCGAGATGGCCATCAACCCGGGGCGCGTGTTCGGCCAGTTGAAGGGCATCCCGACCAAGGATCCGGCCTTCGGCATGGAAGCGGTGTGGATCGAGCCTTCCACTCGCGAGCATGCGCAGACGCTCGGCTACACCGTAGTCGATGCGAGCACGGTGGTCGCGACCCATCTCAGCCATATCGTGCAGATGCACGCCCACGAGCTGCTCGGCCACGAGGAAGTGCAGCACCTCCTCAACAGCCTGCAGAAGAGCGCGCCGAAGCTGGTTGAAGACCTCGTGCCGCGTGTGATGCCGCTCTCATCCGTCGTGCGGGTGCTGCAGGGGCTGCTCGCCGAGCGCGTGCCGATCAAGAACATCCGCGCGATCGTCGAAACTTTGGCGGAACACGCCCCGCGCACGCCGGATCCGGTCGCCCTGCAGAACCAGGTGCGCATCGCTCTGGGCCGCCAGATCGTCCAGGACATCGCCGGAATCGGCGGCGAGTTACCCGTAATCACGTTGGAGCCCGACCTCGAACGGTTGCTCACGAACTCAATTGGAGGCACGTCACAAAACGGTGCAGCGAGCCCCGGCCTCGAACCCGGGTTGGCAGAACGCTTGCAACTACGGTTGGCAGAGTCAGCGCAACGTCAGGAGCTGTCGGGGGAACCCGCGGTCCTCCTGGTGGCGCCGCAGATCCGCTCCACCTTGGCCCGCTTCATGCGCGCCGCGGTACCGGGGATGCACGTGCTGGCCTGGAACGAGATTCCCGACAACCGGAAGGTCCGGTTGGTGACGGCGGTGGGACGCTAAAGGCTTCCTGGATAAGAAATGAAGATTACGAGACATACGGCGAAGGACATGCGGCAGGCACTGCGGCTCGTGCGCGAGCAGCTCGGTGCGGATGCCGTTATTTTGACTTCGAAGCGCACACCGTTTGGTGTTGAGGTGACTGCGGCGGTTGATTTCGATGCGGCTCGGGTGGAGGCGCAGGCGCCTTTGGCTGAGCCGCGGACGTTCCGGCCTGAAGAGTTCGAGGCCCCTGCTCCGGCGCAGCCGGCGCCGGCTTCTCCGCGGCGCGAGGATCCTTACACGATTGCGGATCACTATTCGCAGGCTGAAGACGATGTTCAGCAGAGTGTTTATGCGCGCATTCAGGCGGAGTTGCAGGAGCCAAAGAAGGGTTCTGCCACGACTGGGCGTGGTCGTAACAGCGAGCTGAAGGCTGCGCCATCACCGGCGCCAGCGCGCGCTGTTCAGGAGCGACGCTCTGCTGTTGTTTCTTCAGCTTCTTCAGCTTCTTCAGCTTCTTCAGCTTCTTCAGCTGTTTCTCCAGCTGTCGCTTCTTCTGGTGTTTCTGCCGTTGCTGAAGAACCGCGCTTCGTGTCGCGCGGCGCGGCGCCTCTGAGCCGTACGGCGATTGAGGGCGTAGCGCCGAAGAAGGCCGCGGCCGTTCAGCACACGCCGATCAATGACGACACTCACTCCGCTCTCGAATCCGCAATCGACTCCTATCTGGGCAGCAGCAACGTCGAAGACGACGAAGCCCTGATCTCCGCCGCCGTCGCCAGCGCAAACCGCCCCACTCCGAGTGCCAGCGGCAAAATCGACGACACCGACAGCAGCGCCATGAGCGTCGAGCTCAAAGCCATGCGCCGCATCCTCGAAACCCAACTCGCGCAACTCGCGTGGAACGACCTCACCCGTCGCGCCCCCGTCCACACCGAAATCCTCACCGACCTCACCGAAGTCGGTCTCTCCCAGGCCGTCGCGGGCTCCATCGTCGCGCAGCTCCCGAGCAATGCCGACATCACGAAAGCCCGTCGCCTCTCGATCGCGCTGTTCAGCCAGCGCCTCAGCGTCACCGGCGATCGCTGGCTCGACAAGGGCGGCCGCGTCGCCCTCATCGGCCCGACCGGCGTCGGCAAGACCACAGCCCTCGCGAAGCTCGCGGTGCGCTGGGTCCTGCGCCATGGCGCGCGCAGCCTCGCGCTCATTTCCGCAGATGGCATCCGCATCGGCGCGCACGACCAGATGCAGGCCCTCGGCCAGATGCTCGACGTGCCCGTCTACATCGCCGACAGCTTCGCCGACATCCCGAACGTTCTCGAAGAGCTCAGCCAGCAGCGCCTCGTGCTGATCGACACGCCGGGCATGAGCCAGCGGGACGCGCAGCTCTCCGCCCGACTGGACCAGCTCGCGACAGCGGGCAATGGCCTCGAAACCGCGCTCGTGCTGAGCGCCAGCACGCAGGCCGGCGCCATCGAAGAAACCGTGAAGCGTTACGCGAAGGCCAAACCGGCCAGCGCGCTGCTGACGAAGGTCGACGAGGCCGCGAGCCTCGGCGGCATCCTGTCCGTGCTCGCCGAAACGGCGATGCCCGTGTCCTACGTGAGCGAAGGCCAGCGGGTGCCCGAAGACCTGCGCCCCGCTCGCGCACTCGAGCTGGTCTCCCGCGCGGTGCAACTTGCCAAGGCAACCGGCGCCGCGGCGGACGAAGACTTATTGAGACGACGATATGGAGACGTGGCTCATGCCCTCGCCTGATATGCACGTGATAAACAACACCAAGATGTCAGGACTGTCGAATCCCGTGCGCGTGATCGCTGTGACCGGTGGCAAAGGCGGCGTCGGAAAAACCAGTGTTTCGGTCAACCTCGCGACCGGGCTTGCGAATGCGGGCCGCCGCGTCGTGCTGCTCGATGGCGACCTCGGGCTCGCGAATGTGGATGTGCTCCTCGGCCTGTCGCCGCGTTACACGCTGGCGCACGTGCTGAACGGCGAGCGGACGCTCGACGAGATCATGGTCACGTCGAAGCAGGGTTTCAAAATTGTGCCGGCCGCGTCGGGTGCCGCGAACCTCGCCGGTATGGGCGGCGAAGCTCACCTGGGTCTGGTGCAGGCCTTCAGCAGCATCGCCACCCGCCTGGACGTGCTCATTATCGACACAGCCGCGGGCATCGCCCCCGGTGTGCTCCAGTTCTCACAAGCTGCCCAGCACGTGCTCGTGGTGGTCACCGACGAGCCGGCCTCGATCACCGATGCATACGCATTGATCAAGGTGCTGAGCCGCGACCACGGTGTGCACCGCTTCCGTGTGGTGGCGAACATGTCCACCGCCCCGGGCGAAGGTGAGACGCTGTTCAACAAACTGGAGCGCGTGACTTCGCGATTCCTTGACGTGCTTCTCGAGTACGCTGGGGAAATCCCGGATGACGAGTACATGCGCCGCGCCATTAAGCTGCAGCGCCCCGTGCTGGACGCGCATCCCGCGAGTCCCTCGGGTCGTGCATTCAAGAAATTAGCCGCCGTCGCCGATACATGGCCTGTGCCAGCCGGTCCGCGCGGGAATCTGGAGTTTTTTGTGGAAAGGCTGGTGCGCCGACCTGCGGCGCAACTCGAGGTCGTGCAGTGAACGCAGCCGGCGCCTATAGCGCCGTACGCGGTGGCCCGTCGGCGAGCGATGCGCTCGTGACGCGCCACGCGGAGTTGGTGAAGCGTATCGCCTACCATCTGGCCGGTCGTCTGCCGCCTTCGGTAGACGTAGCGGACCTGATACAGGCGGGAATGCTTGGCCTTCTGGAGGCGGCTTCGAACTATGCGGCGAATCGCGGGGCGAGTTTCGAAACGTATGCGGGTATCCGCATCCGGGGCGCCATGATCGACGCGTTACGCAAGCTCGACTGGGCGCCGCGCTCGGTCCATCGCAAGGCGCGCGCGGTCGCGGCCGCGATGCGCGAGATCGAGAAAGAGACCGGGCGGGACGCGAAGGACAGCGAGATCGCTTCGAAGATGGGTGTGGGGCTCGAGGAGTACCACTCCATCGTGCAGGACGCGGCGACCTGTCGCCTCGCGAGCCTGGATGACGCCACGGCAACCGCCACGGCACCGGATGACAACGCGGATCCGTTCCGCGAGGTCGCCGACGAGGGATTCCGCGCATCGCTCGCGCAGGCGATCGATGCGCTGCCGGAGCGCGAGAAGCTGGTGATGTCGCTGTACTACACCGAGGGCCTGAATCTGAAAGAGATCGGCGCGGTGCTGAAGGTTACGGAGTCGAGGGTCTGCCAGTTGCATGGGCAGGCGCTCGTGAGGTTGAAAGCACGGCTCGTCGAATGGCGCGAGCAAGTGGCCGAGGAGTGATGACGTGAGCAAAGACATGAAGTTTCTGGTGGTCGACGACTACTCGACCATGCGCCGTATCGTGAAGAACCTGCTGCACGACCTGGGCTATGCCAACGTGACAGAGGCCGACGACGGCAAGACTGCCCTGCCGCTCCTGCAGAACGGCAGCTTCGACTTTCTCATCACGGACTGGAACATGCCCGGCATGCCGGGTCTCGACCTCCTGAAGGCCGTGCGCTCGAACGACAAGCTGAAGAAGCTGCCGGTGCTGATGCTCACCGCCGAAGCCAAGCGCGAGCAGATCGTGGAAGCCGCGCAGGCAGGCGTCAGCGGCTATGTGATCAAGCCGTTCACGGCGGTCACGCTGAAGGAAAAGATCGACAAGATCCTCGGCGCCCAGGCGGCCTGAGCCTCACGCGCGCGACGGCCTGAAAGAACAACGGACAATGAGCCAACCCGCCGCCCTCCGCGAACCCGCCCCGCGCACCGATGTGCCGGCGCCGGATTTGCTCGCCCAGTTGCAGGACCTCACCTGCAACCTGCAGAACGCGCTCGACCGCTTCCGCCTCGACTCGCGCCTCACGCGCCTGGCCGAGAAAGAAGTGCCGGATGCACGCGAACGCCTGCAGCACGTACTGAAGCTCACCGACCAGGCCGCGCATCGCACGCTCGACCTGGTGGAGCAGTCCTGCCCGCCGGCGGATCGCACGGCGAAGGAAGCGGCAGCGCTTGCTGAACCCTGGTCCCGATTTCGGGCTGGCACGATCACGGTTGCCGATTACTGCGACCTCATCACTCGCGTCGACAAGTTTTTGCTCGCCTCGCGCACCGACTCCGAGAAGGTGCGGGCGAACCTGAATGAAGTGCTGCTCGCGCAGGACTATCAGGACCTCACTGGCCAGATCATCCGCGGCGTCATGACGCTGGTGTCGGAGGTCGAGGTGGTCCTCGTGGATCTCGCACGTCTCGCCGGCGCAAACGGCGGGAATCATGGCCCAACGGCAGAGGAACTTGCCCGAGGCACCGGCCCGGTTGTCCCGGGTGTGGAACAGGGAGCGGCCGTCGTCAACGGGCAGGTGGACATCGACGCCCTGCTCTCCGATCTCGGCATATAGGCCGGGGCCGGTCACCCGCATAGCGCTCGAGGACGAGCTTGGACATTTTAAGCATCACCGGCCTCGCACTGGGCGTGCTCGCCGTGATGGTCGGGGCCGTGCTGAAAGGCGCCGGCCTGAACGCGCTGGTGTCATCGGCGGCGTTCACCATCGTCATCGTCGGCACCATCGCCGCCATCTGCGTGCAGACGCCGCTCGGCGTCATGCGTCACGCGCTGCGTATTTTCCCGTGGGTCATGAAGCCGCCGCCGCTCAACGGCGAAGTGCTCATCATGAAGATGGTCGAGTGGAGCAACATCGCGCGCAAGCAGGGGTTGCTCGGGCTCGAGCCCATTCTGAATCGCGAATCCGATCCGTTCGTGCGCAAGGCGCTGCAGCTCGTCGTCGACGGCAGTGAGCCGGAGAGCATCCGCTCCATCATGGAAGTGGAGCTGCAGACACGTGAAGACGCGGATACGCGTGCTGCCAAGGTGTTCGAAGGCATGGGCATCTACTGCCCGACGCTCGGCATCATCGGCGCGGTGCTCGGCCTCATGGCCGTGATGCAGAACCTCGCCGATCCGAGCAAGCTCGGGCACGGCATCGCTGCGGCGTTCACCGCGACGGTGTACGGCATCGGCCTCGCCAACCTCTTCTTCCTGCCGGTCGCTTCCAAGCTCAAAGGGGCCATTCACTCGCAGACGCAGGTTCGCGAGATGGTGATCGAAGGCATGCTCTCGATCGCCCAGGGCGAGAACCCGCGCAGCATCGAATCGAAGCTGCAGGGCTACTTGCACTAGCTTCGTGGCTGTTCATTACATGCCACGCAAGAAGCGCCATGAAGATCACCTGAACCACGAAGCGTGGGCCATCCCGTATGGCGACCTCGTAACGCTGCTGCTCGCGTTTTTCGTGGTGATGTATGCGATTTCTTCGGTCAACGAAGGCAAGTATCGCGTTCTCTCGGATTCCCTGTTTGCCGCGTTTCGCGGCGCGCCGCGCACGTTGCAGCCCGTTCAGGTGGGCGAGAAGCAGGTGGGCTCGGGCGCCGACGTGAAGACCACGCTCGTCGAGCAGGCCATGCTCGAAGGGCAGCCGCGCTCGATGCTCGCACCGGTGCCGGTGAAGACCGGCATGCCGGATCCGAAGCAGGCGGAAGCGGCCTTGATCAATGCGCGCCAGAGTGCGCGGGCCAAGGCGCTTCAGCAGGTGGCGGACCAGGTCGCCAAGGCGATGGACGATCTGGTGAAGGCGAATCTCGTGATGGTTCGTCGCACCGATTTCTGGATCGAAGTCGAGATCAAGACGGACATCCTGTTCCCCAGTGCGAGCGCGCAGCTCGAGCCGAACGCGGTGGGCGTGATCGAGAAGCTGGGCGAGGCGCTGGCGCCGTTTCCGAATCCGATTCGCGTCGAGGGGCATACGGATAACCGGCCCATCAAAACGGTGGCGTTCATTTCGAACTGGGAACTCTCGGCGGCTCGTGCGGGGAGCGTGGTACGCGTGCTGGCGAGCAAGGGCGTCGAGCCCGGCCGGCTGGCGGTGATTGGGTACGGCGAGAATCGGCCCACGCATCCGAATGACACCGTGGACGGCCGCAACAGCAATCGGCGTGTCGTGGTCGTGATTCTCTCGACGGATACGTCGTCGTCACCGACGACGCCGGGTCAGAACCCTGAGACGCCGAATCCGGAAGGCGCGCCGGCGGTGCCGTCGTCGGCCGAAGGCGCGAGCGCACCGGCCGTGGCTGCGCCGGGCGACCCCGCGACGGCGGCGCCCAGTGTTACGCCCCCCTCGCCGCAGATGACAACGACCGCCGCTTCTGCGCCGGCTGCGACACCCACTCGCACAGCTCCTGTGGGGGCTCTCGCAACGCCTGTCACTGGAACTGCTGGCAACGTCACAGCAGCGTCCGCGAACGCGCAGTAGCGCGCCACTCGACTCCGGCTCGCGCGCTTTTTCTGGCGCCCTGTCCTCAACCAGCATCAACTTCAGGACATGCCTGCCGCTACGTACAGCTGGGTGGCAAATGGTTGCGCCCGCACGGTTTTCAGTACATGCGTCGCAACAGTCTTACGCCTTCTAGAGATTCATCACATGCGTCTGCGGCTTTCCGAAGTTCAATGGTCATCACTTAATTCCGATAGTTGATTCCATCAGGCGAATAGAAAGCGGACGCCCGTTTACCCCATGAAGCATCGCAAGGCAGCCCGGAAAAAGACCGGGAGCACCCGACGCACGGCCAAAGCCGTTGCACCGAAGCGGAAGGCCGCCGCGAAACCGCGTGCCGGTCGCCGCATCGTCGCGAAGAGCCGTCCGGTCGCTCTGCCGGCGGAGTGCGTCATCGCGTCTGCCGCCGACCTGCGCACCACCCTGCTGAAGTGCCTGAGCGAGTCCGGCAACGTGCAGATCGACGCGAGCGCGGTTCAGCGAATCGACACGGCGAGCCTGCAGGTGCTGGCCGCCTTCGCGCGTGACCGCCGGGCCGGCGGCCTCGCGGTGGAATGGGTCGGCGTCCCTGGGTGCCTGACCGAAGCGGCTACGGTCCTGGATCTCACGACTGTCCTGGGTTTCGCGACCCCCGACTCCGGCGCATCGGTACAGGCATGACACTCGATCTCACCCAGTTTCACGGCGTCTTCTTCGAAGAGAGCTTCGAGGCGCTCGACTCGATGGAGTCGGCGCTCCTCAAGCTCGACATCGGCGCGCCCGATCCGGAACGCATCAACACGATCTTCCGGGTGGCGCATTCGATCAAGGGCGGCAGCGCGACGTTCGGCTTCAAGGACATTGCGTCCTTCACGCACAGCCTCGAGACGATGCTCGACGAGATGCGCTCGGGCCGCATGCAGGTGACGCAGGCGATCAGCAACATCCTGCTGAAGTCGGTCGACGTGATGCGCGCGATGCTGCGCGCCGTTCAGAACAACCAGCCGATCGACGCGCAAGCCGTGGCCGATCTGCAATTCGATCTCGAGCTTGCCATCGCGCAGAAGGATGCCGCGCCCGCTCCTGCGCCGGCCGCGGCGCCGACCAGCGCGCCCGCTCCTGCCGCGGTGGCCGATGCTCAACCCTCGGCGGCACCGGTCGCAGTCGCGCCGGACGCAGCAGATTCCACAACTGCTGCGTCCCCCGCGACTGCGCCGGGGCTGACCACCAGCGGCGGTGAAACGCCGCGGTGGGAGATTTCGTTCCAGCCCCGCAAGGAGCTGCTCTCGCGCGGGAATGATCCGCTGCGCATGCTTCGCGAGTTGGGGTCGCTTGGAACGCTGACGACGCGCGTCGTGCTCGACGGGCTGCCGTCACTCGATGAGCTGGACGCGCAGGCTTGTTATCTGGCCTGGAGCATTGAGCTCACCGGGCCGGAAAGTGAGCAGGCCATTCGCGAAGTGTTCGATTGGGCGGAGGGTGACTGCGACCTTTCGATTGTTCGGTTGAACCCGCCTGCGGAAGTAGTGGTTGAAACGCCGGTGGATGTTGCGCCGACGATCGAGGCGGTGGCTGAATCAGCGCTAATGGCGGCGCAAGAGCCCGCTCCGCCGGCTCCCGTACCCGTACCCGTACCTGTCGCGTCGGCGGCGCCGGTGGCGGCACAGCCGACCATCAAGGAGTCCGCTCCGGCCAAATCCGAAAGCGGTCCCACCGTCGGCGACTCGGGTTCTATCCGAGTCAGCGTCGAGAAGATCGACGAGCTCATGAACACCGTCGGCGAGCTCGTCATCACGCAGGCGATGCTGAGCCAGCTCGGGCAAAAGCTCGAAGGCCCGGATGCCGAGCAGTTTCGTTCGAGCCTCGCGAACCTCGAGCGCAACATGCGCGGCCTGCAGGAAAGCGTCATGCGCGTGCGCATGCTGCCCATCAGTTTCGTGTTCAGCCGCTTCCCGCGCATGGCGCGCGACCTCGCGCAGCGGCTCGGCAAGCAGATCGACCTCAAGCTCACCGGCCAGGAAACCGAGCTCGACAAGACCGTGATGGAAAAGATCGGCGACCCGCTGGTCCATCTGGTCCGCAACAGCATCGACCATGGCGTCGAAATGCCCGACGCGCGCATCGCCAAGGGCAAGCCGGCCGTCGGCACGGTGCACCTCGACGCCTATCACCGCGGCGGCAACATCGCCGTCGAAGTGAGCGACGACGGCGCCGGCCTCGACAAGGACCGCATCCTCGCCAAGGCGAAGTCGCGCAACCTCATCGGCCAGAACGACATCCTCACCGACGAGCAGGTCTACGACCTGATCTTCCTGCCCGGCTTCTCGACGGCGGAAAAGACCACCGACGTGTCCGGCCGCGGCGTCGGCATGGATGTCGTGCGTCGGAACGTGCACGAGCTCGGCGGCAAGATCGAGATCAAGAGCTTCCCGGGCAAGGGCTCGAAGTTTCTCATCACCCTGCCCCTCACGCTCGCGATCGTCGACGGTCAGACCGTCGCGGTGGGCGGCGAAACGTACATCGTGCCGCTCGTCTCCATCGTGGAGTCGATGCAGCTGAAGCCCTCGCAAGTGAGCCGCATCGCCGGCTCACAGAACGAAGTGATCTCGTTCCGCGGCGACTACCTGCCCATCATCCGCCTGCACGAAGTGTTCGGCGTCGAGCCGCGCAGCCGCGCGCTGCATGAAGGGCTCATCGTCGTCGCCGAAGGCGACGGCCGACGCGTCGGTCTCTTCGTCGACGACCTGCTCGGCCAGCAGCAGGTGGTCATCAAATCGCTCGAGACCAATTACGGCCGAATCGACGGAGTCTCCGGCGCCACGATCCTGGGCGACGGCTCCGTGTCGTTGATTCTCGACCTGCCCGGCCTGATCCGCGCCGCGTCGATGAGCTTCGCCGCGTAGGCCACACAGAATTTCGAAAGAGGACTTGCAACCATGACTACCACTCCGGCGAATGGCAACGAGGTCGATGCCGGCTCGCAGCAGGTGCTGACGTTCGTGCTCGGCAACGAGACGTACGGCGTCGACATCCTGCGCGTGCAGGAGATCCGCGGCTTCTCGGCCGTCACCAAGATCCCGCACGCGCCGTCGCATGTGCTCGGCGTGCTGAACCTGCGCGGCTCCATCGTGCCGATCGTCGACCTGCGCATGCGCTTCAGCCTGGAGCGCGCCGAGTACAACGCGGTGACCGTGATCATCGTGCTGTCGGTGCAGTCCGCGACCGGCCGGCGCGACTTCGGCGTGGTGGTGGATGGAGTGTCCGATGTCGTGGACGTGAAGAAGGCCGAAGTGCGGCCGGCGCCGGAGCTCGGCTCCGCGAGCGCCACCGAGTACATCCTCGGCCTCGTCCCCGTTGCCGAGCGCATGGTGGTGCTGCTCGACATCGACTGCCTCATCGGCAACGACCTGCGCGCTCTTTCCCCTTCGAACAGCCAGCTCGATAACGCCGCGGCGTAATCGGCTTTCGTCCACAGGAAAAGATCAGTTTATGAAGTGGTTCAACAATCTTCGTCTGTCCGGCAAGCTCATGGCGTCGTTCGCCGCGGTGCTGGTCATCACGTGCCTGCTCGGCGCGCTCGCGATCGTGCGCCTCGCCGAGGTGGCAGCCCAATCCCAGCAGATCTCCGGCACCTACATGCCGGCGCTCGACCGCCTGGGTGCCATCAACACCGTCTCCTCGGACATCCGCATCGCGCAGATCCGCAACGTCGTTGCCGACTCGGATGACGTGCGCAACAGCACGGCGAGCGACATCAATTCGCGCCTGGCCACGCGCGCCGACCTCGTGAAGGAATACGAAGCCCTCATCGCGAGCGATGAAGAGCGCAAGCTGTGGAACGAAGCGCAGGAGAACTGGAACGACTACGTCAGCCGTTCGCAGCGCGCGATCGAGCTCGCGAAGAACGGCCTCGCCTCCTCTGCCGTGCTCGACCTCAGCACGGGTGAGTCCAAGCAGAAGTTCGATGCGACCGGCGACAAGCTGGACGCGGTGATCGCGCTCGATCGCAAGATCAGTGCCGAGCAGACCGCCGCGGCGCAAGCCAAGTACAAGTCCGGCCGCCTCATCATCATCGGCATGATGGTGATCGCGGTGGTGCTCGGCTTCTTCATCGCCAGCTACGTGGCCCGCGCCATCAGTGGCCCGATGCGCCAGACGATCGACACGTTCAAGCGCATGGCCGCCGGCCACCTCGACAACGTGATCGACACCACGCGTCACGACGAAGTCGGCGAGCTGCTGAACAACCTCTCGCAGATGCAGGATCAGCTGCGCAAGCTGATCGCGGAGAACCAGTCACAGCTCAACGCCATCAACAAGGCGCAGGCGGTGATCGAGTTCCAGATGGATGGCACGATCCTCTCGGCGAACGACAACTTCCTGCGCATCACCGGCTACAGCGTCGATGAGCTGAAGGGTCGCCATCACAGCATGTTCGTCGTCGACGGTGCGCGTAACACGGATGAGTACCGTCGCCTGTGGGACGGCCTGCGCAGCGGCCAGGCGACCAACGGTCGCTTCGAGCGCCTCGCGAAGGGCAACCGTCCGCTGTGGCTCGAAGGCAGCTACAACCCGATCATGGGCGCCGACGGCAAACCCTACAAGGTCATGAAGTACGCGAGCGACGTGACCCAGCAGGTCGTGCTCACGAAGGCGATGGAGAAAGCCGTCGCGGAAACGCAGGACATCGTCAAGGTCGCGGTGGACGGCGACCTCACCGCGCGCATCCCGGCCGGCGACAAGCAGGGCGACCTGCGCAAGATGGCCGAGTCGATCAACAACCTGCTCGCCAGCATGGCGGACGTCGTGGCGAAGGTGAAGGGTGCCGCGATCGAAGTGAACCGCGGCGCCGATGAGATTTCCTCGGGCAACGCGAACCTCTCGCAGCGTACCGAGCAGCAGTCCTCGTCGCTGGAAGAGACCGCCTCGTCGATGGAAGAGATGACCTCCACGGTGAAGCAGAACGCGGACAACGCGGGCCAGGCCAACCAGCTCGCCACGGCCGCGCGCGACCAGGCGGAGAAAGGTGGCGCGATCGTCGGCAAGGCCGTGAAGGCCATGGCCGAGATCAACGACTCCTCGAAGAAGATCGCCGACATCATCGGCGTGATCGACGAGATCGCCTTCCAGACCAACCTGCTCGCGCTGAACGCGGCCGTCGAAGCGGCGCGCGCCGGTGAGCAGGGCCGCGGCTTCGCGGTGGTGGCGAGTGAAGTGCGCAGCCTCGCCGGCCGCTCCGCGACCGCCGCGAAGGAGATCAAGGACCTCATTCAGGACAGCGTGAAGAAGGTCGAGGACGGCTCGGTGCTGGTCACCCAGTCCGGCCAGACGCTCGACCAGATCGTGTCGTCGGTGAAGAAGGTGTCGGACATCGTCGCCGAGATTGCCGCGGCCTCCCGCGAGCAGTCCTCGGGCATCGAGCAGGTCAATCGCGCCGTCATGCAGATGGACGAGATGACCCAGCAGAACGCGGCGCTCGTCGAAGAGGCCACGGCCGCCTCGCAGTCCATGGCGGACCAGGCGCGCGACCTCAACAAGATGATGAGCCGCTATCGCATCGATGAGGCCGCGGCGGCGGGGTGGGTCGCTTCCCCGGCCCAGCGCGCCAACGTCGCCGCTGCGGTGGCGACCGGGAATGCGCCGGCTCCCAAAGTGGAGCGCCGCTCGGCGAGCCGGCCGTGGTCCAAGGCGCCCGCACGGGCTGCGGCAGCCGCGGCTGACGTGAGCGCCGAGGCCGGCGCGCACAAGAAGGTGGTGGGATCCCCCTCGAACGATTCGGAATGGCAGGAATTCTAAAGCATCCAGATGCAGACCCCGCACGTCGGATACGTGCGGGTCTGCGAGGCTCTCTCTTGAAGGTTCTGGCGGATCGCAATTTGTTCTTCAAGCAGGCACTGACCGTCGCCTTGCTGCTCGTACCCCTCGCTTTCATGACGATCTTCTTCGTCAGGGATGAGTATGCGCGTGTCAACGAGACGCGCTCCAAGAGCGCCGGCATGCAGTTTCTGCAGCCGCTCGAAGAAATCACCTCAGGCCTCTCCGAGCACGAGGCCGCGGCGGTCGCGATCGCCTCGGGCAATGCCGCGGCTGCCAGCGACCTCAAGGACGCCGAGCAGCACGTGGACCAATGGTTCACCGATCTGCCGAAGATCATGGCAGAAGTCGGAACGGATTTTGGCGCGCGCCCTGCGCTCGACTCATTGAAGAGTGACTGGGAGGCTCTCAAGCGCGACGGCGCGAAGCTTTCGGTCACCGACTCCATCAAGACGCATGAGCAGCTGCTGGCGCGAGCGGGCGCGATCAACGCGTCCAACGTCGCGGCTTCACATCTGCAGCTCACCGATCGCGCGGAAATCTATCTGCTCACGGATCTCGTGGCCGACGACATCCTGCGCGCCGAGCGCGAGATCGGCGGCGTCGTGGCCGTTCTCACCGAAGCGACCAGCACCAAGCAGCTCTCGCCGGAGCTGCGTTTCAAGCTGACCGATCTTTCCGACCGGATGCAGGGCACGCTGGCCGAAATGTCGCACCAGTTCGACGCCGCGCTCGCCACGCACGAGAACGCGGCGGACCTGCGCGCCAAAGGCGGACCGGCCGTCGCCAAGGCGAAGGACAGCATCGACACGTTTGCACGCAACATTCACGAGCGCGTGCTCGGCGCCCAGGGCGTGCAGGCGACTCTCGCGGAACTGAAGCCGAGCTCGGACGCCGCGCTCGAAGCGATGGACACGCTCCATGACGTGCTCCTCCCCGAGCTGATGGACCATCACGCCAGGCGCGTGAGCCAGATGGTCAGCGGCATCTACATTCGGGTGGGCGTCGTCGTGCTGGTCGCGCTGCTCGCCATCGCCCTCGCCTACACGATCACGCGCCTCACGGCGCGGCCGCTGCGCGAAGCGATTCGCGTGTTCGACAACGTGGCGTCGGGCAAGCTCGACAACGAGATCGACCTGTCCCGCCGCGACGAAATTGGCGAAGTGCTCGCCAAGCTGAGCTCCATGCAGGCGAAGCTGCGTGCCCAGCTGGAAAGCGAGCGGGAAGGCTCATCGGCCAACGCGCGCCTCAAGCAGGCCCTCGACAGCGTGACGGCGAACGTCATGGTGGCCGACGCCAATCACAACATCATGTACACCAACCCCGCCGTCGACGCGATGCTGCGCGCGGCCGAGGGCGACCTGCGCAAGGAGCTGCCGAATTTCTCGGCCGCAGCCGTGCGCGGCTCGAACATCGATATCTTCCACAAGACGCCCAGCCACCAGCGCAACGTGCTCGCGGCCCTGCGCAGCACGCATCGCGCCCAGATCTCCGTGGGCGGGCGCACCTTCGGGCTGGTCGCGAATCCGATCTTCGGCTCCGCCGGGGAGCGGCTCGGCACCGTGGTCGAATGGGCCGATCGCACCCAGGAGCTCGCGATCGAGAAAGAGCTGCAGAACATGCTGGCCGAGGTGAACGGCGGCAACCTGCGCAAGCGCATCGAGATGAGCGGCAAGAGCGGCTTCTTCGAGCTCATGAGCCGTGGCGTCAACCAGCTCGCCGACAACATGGCGGGCCTGGTCTCGCAGGTGAAGGCGGCGGCGGGCGAAGTGTTCCGGGGCGCGGAAGAGATCTCCGCGGGCAACGCGAACCTCTCGCAGCGTACCGAGCAGCAGTCCTCGTCGCTCGAGGAAACGGCGTCGTCCATGGAAGAAATGACGTCAACCGTGAAGCAGAACGCAGACAACGCCGGGCAGGCCAATCAGCTCGCCACGGCGGCCCGCGACCAGGCCGAAAAGGGCGGCACTGTGGTGGGACGAGCCGTCAGGGCCATGACCGATATCAACGACTCCTCGAAGAGGATCGCCGACATCATCGGCGTCATCGACGAGATCGCCTTCCAGACCAACCTGCTGGCGCTGAACGCGGCCGTGGAAGCCGCCCGCGCCGGCGAGCAGGGCCGCGGCTTCGCGGTTGTCGCCAGCGAGGTACGCAGTCTCGCGGGCCGTTCGGCCACGGCTGCGAAAGAGATCAAGGATCTAATTCAGGACAGCGTGAAGAAGGTCGAAGACGGCTCCGTGCTGGTCGCGCAATCTGGCCAGACGCTTGAACAGATTGTGTCCGCCGTGAAGAAAGTCTCTGACATCATCGCCGAAATTGCCGCGGCCTCCCGCGAGCAGTCCTCGGGCATCGAGCAGGTCAACCGCGCCGTCATGTCGATGGACGAGATGACCCAGCAGAATGCCGCCCTCGTCGAAGAGGCCACCGCCTCCTCCAAGGGCATGGCCGACCAGGCCCGCGCGCTGAACGAGATCCTTTCCCGCTACCAGGTGGACGCGCTGCTCACGACGGGGGCCCGTGCCCCGTTGCGGCACACCGCTTCGGCGCCCGACTCGCACGTCGAGGCGGCCTGAAGGCACCGTGCACGCGGTGCTCATCCCTATCACCCGAACTGAACTAGAAGAGAGACAGGAGTAAACATGGCACGCATTCTGGCCGTGGACGACTCGCCCTCGATGCGGCAGATGGTCAGCATCGCACTGACCGGCGCCGGCTATGAGGTCGAGCAGGCCTGCGACGGCGTCGAGGCACTCGAGATCGCGCAGAAGAGCCGTTTCGACCTCGTCATCACCGACGTGAACATGCCGAACATGGATGGCATCACGCTGGTGCGCGAGCTGCGCGGCAAGGCGAACTACAAGTTCGTGCCGTTGCTGGTGCTCACCACCGAGGCCACTCAGGAACGCAAGCAGCAGGGCAAGGCCGCGGGTGCCACCGGCTGGCTCGTCAAACCGTTCAACCCCGAGCGACTGCTCGCGACCATCGCCAAGGTTCTCGCCTGAGGCGATTCGACAAGACCTGGACGCGCGAACAATGAATACCGTCATTCACGAGAGCATGGGCAAGCCGCCGGTGGAGCTGGACGTTTCCGTCCAGGCGGCCGCCGTCCTCCTGACGCTCGCCATGCGCGACACGGAACACCCTGTCACGGACCTGGGACAGGCCCTGTCCCGCATGGTGTCGACGCTGACGATCGTGCGCGAGCACGTGGAGAAAAAGCCGTTCAACGGCGACACCGATGGAACGCGGATGAGGCTCGAAAGCGAGCTGTCGATCTGCATCCAGAGCCTGCAGTTCCACGATCGGCTGATCCAGCAGCTCGCGGCCGTCCGGAATCTCCTGACCGGCCTGTCTTCTCACGGCCCGCTGTGCGTCGCCGGATTCGGCGCACAGCGCTGGGAAGAGCTGCTCAGCATGCTGCGCGACCGCCTGAGCGCGGACCAGCATCACCAGCTCTTCGACCTGCTGATGCGCACCGGCGAGATCGACAGCCAGCTTGGCGCTGACGGCACTCCTGACGAAGGTAGCGTCGAGCTCTTCTGATGACGCCTGCGCAGCCCGACAACAGGAATGCCTCGAAAGCGCGCGAATTCGCGTTCAGCGACGAGGACTTCAATGCGCTGCGGACGCTGGTCAAGGCCCACACCGGGATCAACCTCACCGACCAGAAGCGCGAGCTCGTTTACGGGCGCATCTCCCGCCGCCTGCGGGCGCTGAACCTGCACAGCTTCGGCGATTATCGCGAGCTCCTGAGCGACGAATCCGGCAAGGAGTTCGTCGAGTTCTGTAACGCGATCACGACGAACCTCACCTCGTTTTTTCGCGAATCGCATCATTTCGACTACGTGCGCGATCACCTGCTGGCGCCGCGCATTGCCGATGCGCGCGCCGCGCGCCGCATGCGCATCTGGTGCGCCGGCTGCTCGACGGGCGAAGAGCCCTACTCGCTCGCCATGACGATCCGCGAAACGATTCCGGACGCCAGCCGCTGGGACATCCGCATTCTCGCCACCGATCTCGATTCGGACGTGCTGGCGCGCGGCCAGCGCGGCATTTACGGCGCCGATCGCGTGCGCGACATGAGCCCGACGCGGCTCGGCCGCTTCTTTCGCGAGACCACGCTCAACGGCCAGCCCGCGTACGCCGCAGCGCCCGAGCTGCGCGACCTCATCACGTTCAAGCAGCTAAACCTCATGACCGCCTTTCCGATGAAGGGACCGCTCGATGCGATCTTCTGCCGGAACGTCGTGATCTATTTCGACAAGGACACGCAGCGCGACCTGTTCCACCGCATGTCGCGCCTGCAGGAGCCGGGAGCGATCCTGTTCCTGGGCCATTCCGAAAGCCTGTTCAAGGTGTCCACCGACTACTCGCTCATCGGCAAGACGATTTACGCGCGCGCCGCAGCGGCGGGTGTGAAATGAGAGCCAAAGTGCCCCAGGCCGAGACTCATTCGAGGCCGCACGCGGCGCTGGCGTCGCGTGCGGCCGATGTGCCGAAACCGCAAGCCGTGAATGGATTCGAGAAGATCCAGCGCTACTGGGACCCGGCCCTCACCAGCTGGAACGCCAAGATCCTGCCGGGCGAGTACTACGTGACGCGCAGCGAGGAAGTGATCACGACCGTGCTCGGCTCGTGCATTTCGGCCTGCATCCGCGATCCGTCGGCCCAGGTCGGCGGAATGAATCACTTCATGCTGCCGGAAGACTCGAGCAGCGGCGACGGCAATCGCTGGCTCGACCCGGTCGCCGGCCTTGCCACGCGCTACGGCTCGCACGCGATGGAAAGCCTGATCAACGAGCTCATGAAGCTCGGCGCGAGCCGCTCGCGGTTCGAGATCAAGCTGTTCGGCGCGGGCCGCATCCTGGCGTCGGTCACGGACGTCGGCGCACGCAACATCGCATTCGTACACGAATATCTGAAGACTGAAGGCCTGCGCGCCCTCGCCGAGGATCTCGGCGACATCTACCCACGCCGCGTCGCGTATTTCCCGACGACCGGCAAGGTGAAGGTGCGCAAGCTGCGGCCGCTCGAAGCCACCGCGATCGCGGAAGCCGAGCGCAAATACCTTACCGACATCGGCACCGGCGCGAGCAAGGGCGGCGATGTGGAACTCTTCGACTAAGGCCAATGACAATGGCACAACCCGCTATTCATCCACAGGGCGCTTCGCGCATCCGCGTGCTCATCGTCGACGACTCGGCGCTCGTGAGACAGATCCTCACGGAGATCCTGTCTGCCGATCGCCAGATCGAGGTCGTGGGCGTCGCGAGCGACGCGCACGTGGCGCGCGAGAAGATCAAATCCCTGAATCCGGACGTCATCACGCTCGACGTCGAAATGCCGAAGATGGACGGCGTGACGTTCCTGCGGAACCTCATGCGGCTGCGGCCGATGCCGGTGGTGATGGTGTCTTCGCTGACCGAGCATGGCGCTGACGTCACGCTCGATGCGCTCTCGATGGGCGCGGTCGACTATCTGCCGAAGCCGAAGATCGACCTCGCGGCGACGCTCAAGGACTACGGCGAGCAGCTCACCGAGAAGGTGAAGGCCGCCGCGCGTGCGCGCGTGCGCGCGCTGGATCCGTCTCGTCCGCTGCCGCAACCGAAACCGAGTCATAGCGCGGACGCCGTGATTCCGGCCGGTGCGCCGGCCCGGCACCTGCGAACGACGGATCGCATCATCGCGATCGGCGCGTCCACCGGTGGCACCGAGGCGATCAAGGAAGTGCTGATGGGCTTCCCGCCGGATACCCCCGGTGTCGTGGTGACCCAGCACATCCCGAAGGCGTTCAGCGGGCCGTTCGCGAAACGTATGGATCAGTGCTGTCAGATGACGGTCTATGAAGCGCAGGACGGCCAGCAGATTCTGCCCGGCCACGTGTACATCGCGCCGGGCGACCGGCACCTGCTCGTGATTCGCGACGGCGCGCGCTATGTGTGCCGGCTCGACGATGGCACGCCGGTGAATCGGCACAAGCCTTCGGTTGATGTCCTGTTCCGCTCGGTTGCACAGAACGTGGGTCGCAACGCTATTGGCCTGCTGCTCACGGGCATGGGCAAAGACGGCGCCCGGGGCCTCAAGGAAATGCGCGAAGCCGGTAGCCCGACCATCGCACAGGACGAAGCTACGAGCGTTGTATGGGGCATGCCCGGCGAAGCGGTTGCCATCGGGGCCGCCGAGAAGGTTCTGCCCCTGGGCGACATCGCCGACGCCACCATGCGTCTCAGCGAAGCGATGGACATCACGAAACGGCAAGGCGGCTGATCCTCGCCGCCGCTGTGGCATACAAGCTGCACCCTTAGCGGTAACTCGCCGTAGGCGCCGGAAATTCGGCGCCAGGGCAAATGTGATTCGCTTCACAGGAACCGCTTGCATGCCGTCTTTCACCGCTTTTTCGCCGGACCAGGCGCTGCTCATAGGCCGCGCCGTGTTCCTGGTCTTCTGCTTCCTGTTCGCTGCGTTCGCCTTTACGCGCTGGCGCAAGGCCTCCGAACGAACCACCGAGTTGTTCTTCGAACAGAACAGCACCCTCCTGAAGCGCTTGAGCGCGATGGAAGAGCAGCTCGCGGCCACCCAGTCCCAGCTCGCCGAAGCCCGCACCGAGATCACCGCCATCGCGACGCGCACGGAATCCCTGGCCGAACGTCTCGAAGACAGTGAACAGCGTCGCACTTCGGCCCCCGCTGCCGTCACGGCGCCGAGTTACCAGATCGCCATTCGGCTCGCGAAGAGCGGCGCCCCGCGCGAAGAAATCATGTCGAGCTGCGGATTGAGCCGGCAGGAAGCCGAGCTCGTGCAGCGTTTGCACGGTTCACAACGCAGGCTCGCAGCCGCGAGCTGAACGCGGGAGTCACTACCTACTCGCACTGCGAGACCCCCGTCACCCTTTAACTGGTGCGCTACTTAAGCCGACCTGCGCGCCGCCGATAGCGGTCGCGTACGGTTAGTTGCAGTGCCGAAAGGACCCTGTCGAGAATGAAAGCTCGGCCAAAAAAGCCCAGCGCCCGAAGCAACGCCGCCAAAAAGTCGGCGGTAGCGGGCAAGCGTGCTGCCGTTGC
>Ga0070665_100001745_pt1 | contig 24881 bp, 25 predicted proteins | sample KBSS13metaG_FD_65862 | JGI IMG/M metagenome (GOLD analysis project Ga0070665, IMG submission 65862) | Switchgrass rhizosphere microbial communities from Kellogg Biological Station, Michigan, USA - KBS S1-3 metaG | ecosystem: Host-associated > Plants > Roots > Rhizosphere > Soil ... | reverse complement strand
GACCCCGGCGACGTGCACGGTCCCGCGGGTGATCTCCCCCGGCACGAGGTTCATCGGAGGACTGCCCATGAAGCCGGCGACGAACGTGTTGGCGGGGCGGTTGTAGATGTCGTCGGTGGTGCCGATCTGTTGCACCTCGCCGTCCGACATCACGCAGATGCGGTCACCGAGAGTCATCGCCTCGACCTGGTCGTGGGTGACGTAGATCGACGTCACCGGCAGCTCGCGGTGCAGTCGCTTGAGATCGCCGCGTACCTGGGTGCGCAGCTTGGCATCGAGGTTCGACAGCGGCTCGTCGAGCAGGAACGCCTGGGGCCGGCGTACCAGCGCCCTGCCCATCGCCACCCGCTGCCGCTGACCCCCGGAGAGCTGGCCCGGCTTGCGGTCGAGCAGCTGGTCGATGTCGAGGAGCGCGGCGGTCTCGTGCACGCGTCGGTCGATCTCCGCTCGGGGTGTCCGTCGTTGCCGCAGCCCGTAGGCCAGGTTCTGGAAGACACTCATGTGCGGGTAGAGGGCGTAGTTCTGGAAGACCATCGCGATGTCCCGCTGGCCCGGCCCCAGCCGGGTGACCGACTGTCCGGCGATCAGGATCTCCCCGGACGTCGGCTTGTCCAGGCCGGCCAGCAGCCGGAGCGCGGTGCTCTTGCCGCACCCCGACGGGCCGACCAGGATCAGGAACTCGCCGTCCGCCACGGACAGGTCGAGGCCGTGCAGGGCCACGACGTCGCCGAAGCGTCGCGAGACGCCGCGGAACTCTACCTCCGCCACTCGGGTCCCCTTCCGGTCGTGAGTCGGTCCATCGTCTTCCGGAGCATCAGCCCTTCAACCCCGTCCCCGCCACGGACTGGACGAAGTGCCGTTGGGCGACCACGAAGACGATCAGCATCGGCACCAGGCTCATCACGTTGCCTGCCATCAGCAACGGCCAGTTGGTCTGGTGCGCCCCCTGGAAGTAGCTCAGGCCGAGCGGCACGGTCATCTGGTCCTGGTTGGTGATCACGATCAACGGCCACAGGAAGTCGTTCCACGAGGTCAGGATGGTCAGCGCGGCCAGCGTCGACATGGCCGGCATCGACAGCGGCAGCACGATCTTGAACAGCACACCGAGCCGGGACGTACCGTCCACCCGAGCGGCCTCCTCGAGCTCCACGGGCACCGTCTGGAAGAACTGTCGCAGGAAGAAGATCCCGAAGGCGGTCGCCAGGTTCGGCAGCATCAGAGCGCCGAGGTGGTTGATCCCGAGGTACGGCGAGACGTGGTCACCGAACCACTTCACGATCAGGAAGACCGGGATCATCGTCACCTGGAACGGGACCATCAGGGTCGCCATCAGCACCATGAACAGCGCCTTGCTCCCCAGGAAACGCACCCGGGCGAACGCGTAGCCCGCCAGGCTGCAGACGACCAGGTTGCTGACGACCACGACGAGCGCGACCAGAGCGCTGTTGACGAAGAAGGTGCCGAACGGCGCCGTGTGCCAGGCGTCGACGTAGTTGGCCGGCCGGGGGTGGTGCGGGAGGAGCACGGGCGGGAACCGGTTCGCCTCGCCCTGGGTCTGCAGTGAGGTCACGACCATCCAGATCAGCGGCACGATCAGCACGAACGTGAGCGGAACCAGGACGAAATGCCAGCCGCTGAACGGGAGCCGCAGGCGACGAGGTGTGGATCCGTCCAGCTCCGGTGTCATCTCTGCGGTCGTCATGAGTAGTGCACGTACTTCCGCGCGAGCCGGAACTGGACCGCGGTGAACAGGACGCTGACCACGAAGAGCACGTATGCCATGGCCGCGGCGTACCCGGCGTTGAACTGCACGAACGCCTGGTCCCAGAGGTAGTAGACGATCACGGTCGTCGCGTGGAGGGGGCCTCCGCGCGTGGTCAGGTAGACCTCGTCGAACAGCTGGAGCGCGTTGATCGACAGCCAGACGACGAGGAACAGACTGGCCGGGCTCAGCAGCGGCACCGTGATCGTGCGGAACCGGGTGAAGGGACGTGCGCCGTCGATGGCCGCCGCCTCGTGGAGCTCGGCCGGCACACCCTGGAGGGCCGCGAGATAGACGATGACGGCGAAACCGGTCCACCCCCAGATGGTCATCGCGACGATGACGTAGAGCGCCTGGGAGGTCGAGGCGAGGAACGGCTGGGAGCTGATCCCGACCGTGTTCAGGGTGGCGTTGACGAGGCCGTAGTCCTTGTCGGTCAGCCAGAGGAAGATGATCCCCTCCGAGATCGTGCTCACCGCCATCGTGATGTACGCCGCCGTCCGGTACACGGAGATGAAGCGCACCGAGCGGTTCAACGCCGCGGCCACCAGGAGGCCGACCAGCATCGTCCCCGGGACGAAGAGCGCGGTGTAGACGATCGTGTGCTGGATGGCTTCGGCGAAGCGTGGGTCGTCCGCGAGCTGTCGGTAGTTCTTCGTGCCGACCCACGGGGTGTCGGGGGTCAGCAGGTCGGACTTCTGGAACGACAGCCGGAGCGCCATCAGCACCGGGAGCAGCCCGAAGATCCCGATCAGGATCGCGCCCGGGCTGACCAGCATCCAGCCCGTCGCGCTCTCGGAGCGGCCCAGCCGCCTCCACCTCCCGGCCAAGGACTAACCTCCGCTCAACGCGTCGTTCGTGGTCTGAGCGGCGTCCGCGAGGGCCTGGGCCGGCTGGGCCTTCCCCAGCAGGACGGCGACGATCGCCTGTCCCATCGCCTCCGAGATCGCGGGGTACTGCTCGACGGACGGCCGGGCCTTCTTCACGTTGGACAGGTTCTCCACGAACGTCGAGCTGCCGGAGAGGTTCTGGTCGAGCTGCCGGCGGAACGACGCCTCACTGCCCACCGACTCGCGGATCGGCAGGTCACCGCTCGCGAGCGAGGTGGTCCTCACCTGGTCAGCGGCCGTGAGCCACCGGACGAAGTCGACCGCGGCCTGCTTGCGCGCGGAGCCGTTGTCGAACACGACCCAGTTGTCGGGGCCGGCGATCGTCTGGTGCCCGGCATCGGAGTCCGCGAACGACGGCATCACCTGGACGCCGTAGTCGATGTCCGGGAGCGAGCTGAGGTCCCAAGGTCCGGTCACCAGCATCCCGATCTTGCCGCTGTTCATCAGCTTGGTCCCGTTGGCGTTGGTGGTGTCGAGGTAGAGCGACTTGTCGGTCACGGCCATGTCCTGGAGCATCGTCAGCGCCTCGACCCCGGCGGCGGAGTCGAACGCGGCCTTGGTGTTGTCGGAGTTGAGGATGTCACCACCGGCCTCCCAGAGCATCGCGTCGAAGTGCCACACCGTGTCCTCGGTGCCGTCGGCGGGGATCAGCCAGCCGTACTGCTTCTTCGACGGGTCGGTCAGCTTCTTGGCGGCGGCGCGGAAGTCGTCCCAGGTCCAGTCCGGCGTCGGCGGCGCCACACCGGCCTCCTGGAAGAGCTTTTTGTTGTAGACGATGGCGAGGTTGTCCACGAGCGCGGGGACGCCGACGATCTTGTCGCCCACGGTCGCGGCCTGGCGCTCCCCCTCGTAGAAGTCGTCCCACTTCCAGTCCGGCTGCTTGACGTAGCTGGACATGTCCACGACCTGCGGGATCTTGGCGATGTTGGGCGCCCAGGACCCGAACATGTAGGCCACGTCCGGCGGCGAGCCACCCCGTACGGCGGTCAGGACCTTCTGGAGCACTCGGTCGCTGCTGGACACTAGCTGGGTGACCTCCACGTCGGGGTGCTCCTTGTTGTACTGCGCGATCAACGCGGTGAGGTTCTTGCCCTGGGCGTCCTCGTAGCCGTCCCAGACCACCACCTTCGTCTTCCCGCCGCTGGTGGAGTCGCCACCTCCCCCGCATCCCGCGAGTGCGAGGGCGGCGACGGTCGCCGCGGCGGCCATCCAGGCGGTCTGGCGCTTGATCATCGTGACTCCTTCGGTGGCGAGATCGTGGTCGGGCAGTGCTGCCGGCCGGTCATGGGCGGGCTCGTCCGCGCTCGTCGGCCCCGATGTCGATCCGCCCGTGCTGCACGCGCGGTCGGCCGTCGATGTCGCGGTGCCCGACCCAGCGCGGACTGATGGCCAGGCCGGCATCGATCGCCGGGGATCCGGGACGGAGGTGGAGGTCACCGCGCGCCGGGTGTCGCAACCGCGGGTCGGCGTACCGGCTGTGCGCGTCCTGGCCGGTCGCGCTGCGGTAGGCCTGCCAGCCGGTGTACGTCGTCCCGAGCACGCCGAACGACGCGTTCCCGGGTCCGCCCGCGGAGAAGTAGAGGTTGCCGTCGAGCCGCGGCGCCGTGCTCGAGTCGTCGTTCTGGGCCCGTGGGACGGTCCCGATCAACGGTTGGCCGCGGTCGGCTGCACGGATGACGTTCCCCTGGATCACGGTGCGGGTGACGTGGTACTGGACCAGGAGCTCGGGCGACCCGTCGGCGAACTGGTTGTTCGCGTAGAGGGTGTTGTGCAGGAACCGGTTGGCGAAGGCGCGACCCGTCTCGACCCCACCGCAGTCGTCGGCACCGTCGCAGTAGCCGCCGGTCGCGATCCCGACGTACCCGCTGCGGGTGATGAAGTTGTCGGCCACCACGACGTGGTCGGCGGCACCGCGGGCGTTCTCGGCGGCGACCTCGATCCCGATGTCGTTCCCGACCACGTGGTTGCGCTCGACGCGGATCCCGGTGCCGCCGTCGATGTAGATGCCGTCCGCGCAGTTGCACCAACCGCCGTCCTCGAAGTACGCCGGGTTCCCGCGCGAGATGATGTTGCGGATGACGTTGTCGGCGATGACGCCGTGGCGGGCGCGGTTGGCCCGGGTGAACCGCGCCGGACCACCCAAGGTGGGCTCGAAGCCGATCGCGTCGATCCCGATGTTGTTGTTGTCATGGATCCGGTTGTGGGTGATCCGCCAGTGACTCACGTTGCCGTTGACGACGACGGACTCGCTCGCCCCGAGGGCCAGGTGGTCGACCTCGTTGCGGCTGATGGTCACGTCGGTGATCGGGTGCCGGGCCCGGTCGCCGTACACCGCGATGCCGTGGGCGTTGATGTCGAAACTGCCCAGGGTGCCGTTGTAGTTCCCCATCGAGTGGACGTGGTTGCCCACGAGAGAGATGTGCGACGAGGCGCCGTGCACGTAGATGCCGATCGGCACCGACTTCGTGGAGGTCGTGTCGTAGTCGCGGATGTCGAGGCCGCGCACCCGCACCCGCGTGCTGTTGACCACGGTCACCATCGCGGAGCGGTCCCGCGGGGTCGTCAGCGAGCCGCCGTCCAGGATCACCTGCTCGTGGTGGAACGGGCGCACCGTGATCCGGTGGACGCCGCGCAGCGAGATGCGCTGGGCGTAGGTGCCGCCGCGCAGCAGCACCACCCCGCCGTCGGGCAGCTGCGAGATCGCCTCGTTCACCGACCCCAGCGGGTCCTGGCGCGTCCCCACGGCGCCCGAGTGTCCCGACGGGCTGACGAACAACCGATGCGCGCTCGTCGCCGTCGTCGCGCTCGACTGCGCGGGGACGCTGCCCACGACGCTCGCGGCGAGCACCAGGAGCGCGGCCGCAGCCGGCCACCGACGGCGGGTCATGGTGCGAGGACCACCGATCGCGTGAGGGCTCGCGGATGGTCGGGGTCGAGGCCGCGCGCCTCGGCGGCCGCGACCGCCAGCAGCTGCACCTGGACCAGCTGGGCGAGCGGGTCGAGGGCGTTGGTCTCGACGTGGGCGCCGGTGCTGGCCACCTGCTCGACCAGCCCCGGTGGAGGCGTCCCGAACATCCACACCAGACTGCGCGGACCGGCCACCGCGATCGGGCCGTGCCGGTAGTCCATGGCCGGGTAGGACTCAGCCCACGCCTGCGCGGACTCGCGCATCTTCAGCGCGCCCTCGTGGGCCAGGCCCACGGTCCATCCGGTCCCGAGGAAGACGAAGTGGTCGTACGCCGCGGGGTCGACCGGCAGCGCACTCGCCAAGGCCGCCTCACAGTCCGCGACGGACGCGGCGACGTCGTGGCCGAGACCGCTGCGGAGCCAGGTCATCGAGGTGGTCGGGAAACGGGTCTGCACGATGCTCTGCTCGTCGGCGAAGTCCAGGACGACGGAGTGGTCGACCAGCGACGTCAGCGGTCCCCCGGGAACGGCGGTCACCATCGCCGTGCGCCGGGTCCCGAGTGCCTGCACCGCCTCGACGATCTCGGTGGTCGTGCCCGACCGGGTCAGGGCGAGCACCGTGTCGTAGCGACGGCCGAGCGGCACCTCGGAGCCGTAGGCCCAGTCGGTCTCGCCGAAGCCGGCCCGCTCACGCAGCACGGCGTAGGACATCGCCATGAACGCCGAGGTACCGCAGCCGATGACGAGCATCCTGCGTCCTCGATCGGTCAGGAACTCAGGGACGGGCTCGGCCGACACCCGACGCCACAGCCCGGGCTGCGAGCGGATCTCGTCCGCGGTCAGAGTCATGGACGGCAGTATGCGCGTAACTGCTCACGACGGACAAGGTCGTGCACAAAAACCATCAGATGAACATCTGCTCCCGGAGCGCCTCCGGCAGCAACGGCCCGTGGGCGGCGACCAGGGCGTTGCAGAGCTCCCAGATCTGGTCGACCGTCAGGCTGGCCGACGCGTTCGGGTCGACCATGGCGGCCGCGCGGACCAGCCTCGGGTCGCCGTCGACCGCCGCCCGGACCGCGAGCTCGGCAGGCCCGATGTAGGAACGGTTCACCGCCGCACACTGCGGCGGCAGGTCACCGACCCGCACCGGATGGGCACCGAGGGCGTCCAGGACCGTGGGCACCTCGACCGCGAAGCCGTGGGGCAGGTTCGAGATCAGGCCCTGGTTCGCGACGTTCGCCGAGATCACCCGGGTCGTACCGGTCTCGATCGAGTGGATCACCTGCGGCGCGTACTCCGTGGCCTCGGAACGCACCTCGAGCGGCTGCGAGCCGGCGAGCTGCTCGCGGACGCGGTGGTACTCGGCCAGGTTCTCGGCGCTGATGTCGACGTACTCCCCCACGTTCAGCCGCAACCGCTCGACCTCGCTCGGGTGGTGGAGGTACCACGGGACGTACTCGCTGGAGTGCTCGCTGGTCTCCGTCGGGTAGTAGCCGAGGCGACGGTACATGTCGACACGTACGCGCCGGCGCAGCTCCGGGTCGGCCGCGATCCGCTCGTCCAGCAGGGGGTAGAGGTCCTGCCCGTCGCGCTCCCAGCGCAGCACCCAGCCCTGGTGGTTGACGCCGGCCGACCACCACGACACCTGATCCATGGGGACGTCGACCAGCCCGCACAGGTCGTGCACCGTCCAGTGCACGGAGTGGCACAGCCCGAGCACCTTCAGCCGCGGGGCGACGGCATGGAGGTAGGAGATGTTCATGGCCATCGGATTGGTGTAGTTGAGCAGCCACGCGTCCGGGCACAGCTCCGCCATGTCCTGGGCGATCCCGGCGAGCACGGGGAAGGTGCGCAGCCCGCGGAAGATGCCACCGACACCGATCGTGTCGGCGATCGTCTGGTGGAGCCCGAAGCCCTCGGGGACCTCGAAGTCGCGGACGGTGGCCTCGTGCATACCCACCTGGATCACGTTGATCACGTAGTCGGCGCCGTCGAGAGCGGCCCGCCGCTCGCGGCAGGCCACGATCTCCGGCGCCACTCCGACCGCGCTCGCCGTCGCCGCGGCGATCGCGACCGCGGTCTCCAGCCGCTCCGGATCGATGTCGTGAAGCCGGACCCGGACGTCGGCGAGCTCGGGAAAGGAGAACACGTCGCCCAGCAGGTCGCGGGTGAACACGACACTCCCCGCGCCAATGATCGCAATCGTGGCTGACATGCGGGGAGACTAGGACCGAGTGAGCATGACGCTCAACTTCGTACGACGAATGGTGAGCATTCGCGCAACGCCGGTGTCCACGAGGAGCCCCCATGTCCGCACCCGACGTCCTGGTGATCGGGGACGCCAACCCCGACCTGCTGCTCACGGGCGACGCGGTGCCCGCGTTCGGGCAGGCCGAGACCCTGGTGGACGGCGCCCAGCTCGTGCTGGGCGGCTCGGCAGCGATCGTCGCGTGCGGCCTTGCTCGCCTCGGCGTCGCCACCGCGCTGGCCGCCACCGTGGGCGACGACCTGTTCGGCGGGTTCGTCCGCGACGCCCTGGCCGAGCGGGGGGTGGACGTCCGCTGGCTGCGGACCGACCCGTCCGTGGCGACCGGTCTGAGCGTCGTGCTGTCGGTCGGCGACCGGGCGATCCTCACCCATCCCGGGACGATCGCCTCGACCGGCCCGGAGGTGGTGGCGGACGAGGTGCTGCTCGCGGTGCGGCACGTCCACAGCGCGTCGTTCTTCCTCCAGCCGAGGCTCGCCCCCCATCTCCCGCAACTGCTGGCGCGGGCCCGCGCCGGTGGGGCGACCACGTCGGTGGACACCAACTTCGACCCGGCGCGAGCCTGGCGGGGTGTCGAGCCGCTGCTCGCGCAGACCGACGTCCTGATGCCCAACGCCGCCGAGCTCCTCGCCCTGACGGGGCGGACCGAGCTCGACGAGGCTGCCCGGGCGGCACTCGGACTCGGCTGTCGGGTCGCGCTCAAGAACGGCGCCGACGGCGGCGCCTACTGGGAGGCCCCCGACGTCGTACGCCGGATCGCGGCGCCGGCCGTGACCGCGGTCGACACGACCGGTGCCGGCGACTCCTTCGACGCGGGGTTCATCAGCGGGATGGTCGACGGTCGCCCGGGCGAGGAGTGCCTGGCGCGCGCGGTGCTCTGCGGAAGCCTGTCCACCCGAGCGGTCGGGGGCACGGCCGGGCAACCGACCCGGGACGAGCTGGTCGCCGGATTTCGCGCGCTCCCGACCACCTGAGACACTGGGATCCGCCCCGCTGGGGCACGTCGACCAGGAGGACACCATGGGCAAGACCGGACGCAAGCGTCGCGGCCGCAAGAAGAAGGCCGCCAACCACGGCAAGCGCCCCAACGCGTAAGCACTCGTCGTACCGACAGCACGGAGCCCCGCACCGGAGGACCGGTCGGGGCTCGTTGCTGTCCCGGTCAGCTCTCGGTGTAGGTGACCTGGATCTGCTGGATCTGCACCCGCACCCGCTGCCGCAGGCTCTCGGGCGCGTGCTCCATGCACGAGCGGGCGACCAGCGCCTTCACCTGACGCTGGAGGTCATAGCTCTGCAGGCAGGGCGCGCACTCCTCGAGGTGGGCCTTCACGTCGGCCACCTGGCCGCCGTCCAGCTCGTTGTCGAGCAGGCACACGATGCGCTCGAGGAAGTCGGCGCAGGTCTCGTCGCTGGTCATGACTTCGATCCCCCTCCGGTCCCGTCGTGCCCGACCGGCAGGAGGTCGTGGACGCGGACGTAGTCCGAGAGCATGTCGCGCAGCTGACGTCGCCCGCGGTGGAGCCGAGACATCACGGTGCCGATCGGCGTCCCCATGATCTCAGCGATCTCCTTGTAGGCGAAGCCCTCCACGTCGGCGAGGTAGACCGCGAGCCGGAACTCCTCCGGCAGGCGCTGCAGCGCCTCCTTCACCTCCGAGTCGGGCAGGTGCTCCAGCGCCTCGTTCTCGGCCGACTTCAGGCCCACCGACTGGTGGGACTCGGCCCGAGCGAGCTGCCAGTCCTCGACGTCCTCGGACATCGACTGCTGCGGCTGCCGCTGCTTCTTGCGGTAGTTGTTGATGAAGGTGTTGGTGAGGATCCGGTACAGCCAGGCCTTCAGGTTGGTGCCCGGCCGGAACTGGTGGAACGACGCGTAGGCCTTGGCGAACGTCTCCTGCACCAGGTCCTCGGCGTCCGACGGGTTGCGGGTCATCCGCATGGCCGCGCCGTACAGCTGGTCCAGGAACGGCAGCGCGTCACGCTCGAAGCGAGCGACGCGGTCGGCCTCGGACTCCGTCGCGACATCGACCTCGGGGGCTTCGTCGGCGGCGAGGTCGGAGAGTTCTGGTTGGTCGGTCATCGACTCCCACAGTACCGGGGGTCGGGCACGGTCCATCAAAGCGAGCACGACGACACAACACGGCCGTCGGATCAGGGATTCCCGGTGACCTCACGCACCAGCCACTCCAGGGTCGCCTCCACCACGAGGGCCAGTGCCTCGGGCTGGGACAGAGGCCCCCCGGCGGCAACGCGCAGCCCGTGGTCGGCGGCCGGTACGACGGCGAGGTCGGTGCTCTCGGGGAACTCCTCGGGCCGCCCCATCGGGTCGCGCTCCCCCTGGACGACGAGGGTCGGCACCCCGGCACCGGTCAGCTCGTGGACACGCGTCTTCTCCGGGTGTCCCGGCGGGTGCAGCGGGAACGCGAGCGCCAGGCAACCGACGGCTCCGAGCCCGGTCGCGCAGCGGGCGGCGGAGCGTGCGCCCGCGGATCGACCACCGACGACGAGCGGCGTGCGGGGCCGCAGCGTCGTCACCGCCGACCGGAGGCCCACGTCGAGGGTCGGCGGCGGCGACGCGACCTTCCTCCCGGCCACCCGCCACGGCTGCTCGAAGAGGGCGACGGAGATGCCCTGGCCGGGCAGCGCGGCCGCCAGTGCCACGAGGTCGCGAGCCTCGATGCCGTTACCGGCACCGTGGCTGAGGACCAGGGTCGCGGTCGCGCCGCGCGCGGCGTACACCTCGAGCCGCCCCTTGCCGTAGGGCGTGGGCACCGACCGCGAGCGGGTCACGCCCCACTCACAGCAGGGCGTCCTCGGCCGGGATCGGCTCGACGAGCTCGGGACCGTTGTTGCGCACGTTGTTGACGTCGGTCGAGACCGGGAACGCCTGGAGTCGGCCCGGCGCCGCGGGCACCAGCAGCGACAGCAGGTCGTCGCGGCCGGAGACGGCCGGGGCGAGCCAGTCGGACCAGCGGTCGCGCTCCACCATCAGCGGCATCCGGTCGTGGATGTGCCCGACCGCGTCCTCCGCCTGGGTGGTCAGCACCGTGCAGGTCCATCGGAACCGGTCGGGGTCGTCCTCGGCCTTGTCGGGGTCGCGCCAGATCTCGTAGAGACCGGCCATCGCGAGCACGCCGCCGTCTTCGGGGTGGATGTAGAAGGGCTGCTTGAGCGGCTTGCCCGACTTTCCGGTCAGCTGGGTCGGGTACCACTCGAAGTAGCCGTCGGCGGGCAGCAGACAGCGCCGCGAGGCGAAGGCGCGCTTGTACGCCGGCTTCTCGGCCACGGTCTCCATCCGGGCGTTGATCATCCGGTTGCCGATGGACGGGTCCTTCGCCCAGGAGGGGACCAGACCCCAGGTCAGGATCCTGAGCTGGCGCTGGGGCGGCTCGGGATCGGGGTCGTCACGCGAGGAGGGCGACCGCTCCAACACGGCGTACACCGGCTTGGTCGGGGCGACGTTGTAGTCGGGCGCGAGCGCCTCGTCGACCTTGTTGCCGCCCGACGTGGCGATCTCGAACTCCTCGACGAGGTCCTCGGGCTTCCGGCTCGAGGCGTAGCGACCGCACATGTCAGCAGCCTAGGCGTGATCGAGGAACGAGATCACGCCTAGCGGCTGCCAGGTCGAGCAAGCGCACGAGCGAGCTGGCGAGGTCGTGACCGTGTGTCGAGACCCGGTGACGCTGCCTGGGCCTCGGCCGTGGTCTCGACAGGCTCGACCGACGGCGAGGAGGTTTAAAGCGCCTGGTCGCGGGAGAGCTCGTCGAGCAGGCTGGACGCCTGGTCGGCCACCAGCGGGAGGCTCTCGCTCCAGATGCGGACGCCGCCGACGCCGCGCTCCCCCACCTCGAGCAGGCTGCGCAGAAGCGACGTACGACGGGCCAGGGCCTCGTCACGGGCCGCCAGGACGACGATCCGGCGGGGTCCGATGCGGCAGATGGTCTCTCCGCCGGAGAACACAGAACGAGCGGACTCGCCGATCCGCGACATCCGCAGGTCGACACCGAAGACCTCGTCGGCCAGCCCGGAGAGACGTCGGTGCGCGGCGGCTTCCACCACGACCAGCGCGAAGCGGTCGCGGAGGGGGGCCGGCCCGCGGGTGTCCCCCCGGTACAGCTCCGTGAGCCGACCCCGTAGATGGGCCATGCTGGCCAACCCGGTCAGCGGGTCGGCACACGAGAGCTGGTGTAGGTACGCGAGCGTCGCCTCGCTCCAGCCCAGCGCCACCGCACACGCATCGGTGAACGCGGGCTCGGTACCGAGCACCAGCTCGTACGTCGTGCGCAGATCCGCCAGGGTCTCCTCCAGTGAGACCCCCTGGCTGCCCTGCAACCTGCCCACCACTTCACAGGCATCGGTGGCTGTCCGGCCGGCGACCAAGGCTTCGGCGACCGCCTCGAACCGCTCAGGCACGTCCCCCTGAACCTGCTCGAAGAGCGCAGGATCGGATGCGGAGGGAGGCCCGGGCACAACTTTCTCCCGAAAAGCCCAAAACCCCATGACGCCTCCCTCCGAACTCCGACCAGCGCTCTCCGATGATGAGACGGCGCCAGGTGCCCTGCATGATGCCGGTTTTGCGGGAAAAATCTCTCCGTTCCACCCATACTGACGTCACAGGTCTCGGAGTTCCCCGTTGGAGTAAGTGTGAGCGTCTCGCTGTCGATCGACGGCCCGGGTGATGCCGAGCTGATCTCGGCCGTCCGCGGCGGCGACATCGACGCCTACGGCGACCTCTTCGCCCGCCACGTCGACTCCGCGCGTCGCCTCGCCCGGCAGCTGGCCGGGCCCGCCGACGCGGACGACCTGGTCTCCGACGCCTTCACCAAGGTCCTCACCGTCCTGCAGCGCGGTGGCGGGCCCGACCTGGCCTTCCGCGCCTACCTGCTGACCGCCGTACGCCGGCTCCACGTCGATAAGATCCGGGCCGGCTCGCGGCTGCGGCCGGTGGACGACCTGACGCCGTTCGATCCCGGCCTGCCGTTCCACGACACGGCCGTCGAGGGCTTCGAGAACGCCGCGGCTGCCCGCGCTTTCGCCTCGCTCCCCGAGCGCTGGCAGATGGTCCTGTGGCACACCGAGGTCGAGCAGCAGAAGCCTGCGGACATCGCGCCGCTGCTCGGGATGAGCGCCAACTCCGTCTCCGCGCTCGCCTACCGGGCCCGTGAGGGCCTCCGCCAGGCGTTCCTGAGCCAGCACGCCACCGACCCGGACGACGTCGACTGCGCCTGGGCGCGCGACCACATGGGTGCCTACGTGCGCGGCGGCCTGTCCCGCCGCGACGCCACCAAGGTCGACGACCACCTGGCCGCCTGCCGCGCCTGCGCGGCGGTCTACCTCGAGCTCACCGAGGTCAACTCCGGGCTGGCCGGCCTGCTCGCGCCGCTGCTGCTCGGCTCGGCCGGCGCCGGCTATCTCTCGTCGGGCGGGCTCAGCTCGGGCGGCGCCGTGTCGGGGGGGTTCACCGCCGCCAAGACCTGGGCCGCCTCGCACGCCTCGCTGACCGCAGTCGGCGGGATGCTGGTCACGGCGACCGCCGTGTTCTCGATCTACGGCGTCACCCACTTCAACGGGCACAGCACCGCCGACCTCGGCTCGCCACCCGCGCTGAACCGGCCGCCCGCCGCCTCGACCCTGCCGCCGACCGGCAACGACAGCCGTGGCCCGGGTTCCTCGGACCGCGGCCACAGCCTGGCCCCCGGTCAGACCAGCACCGATCCGTCCGTCCCGGGTCCGTCCACCGCGCCGGCGGCTCCCACGAGCCCGACGAGCGCGCCGGTGACCAACGACTCGACCGCGCCCGTCGTCACCCCGAGCGACCCGACCTCGAGCCCCACGACCGGGCCGACCGACCCCACCACGGGTCCCACCGATCCGGGGGGCAACGACCAGATCACCTTCACCTCGACCCCGCCGACCAACCCGACGTTCGGCAGCACGTACGACGTGGCCGCGTCCAGCGACTCGGGGAAGCACGTCACGTTCTCGGTCGACCCGACCAGCAACAGCCTCGGTGAGGCCTGCACGATCTCCGGCTCGACGGTGACCTTCGAGCACGCGGGGACCTGCGTCGTCGCCGCTGAGACGCCCGCGAACAAGGCGGCGGGACAACGCGTCACTCAGTCCATCGACGTGCTCCAGGCAGCCCAGAAGGTGACCATCACCTCCACCGCACCCACCGCACCCACCTTCGGCCAGCCCTACCCCGTGACCGCCACCAGTGACTCCGGAGCACCCGTCACACTCTCGGTCGAGCCGACCAGCAACAGCCTCGGCAAGGCCTGCAGCCTCTCCGGGTCCACCGTCACCTTCGACCACGCAGGCTCCTGCGCCATCACCGCCCAAGCCGGCAACGACGACTACCTGCCCGCCTCCGACCTCCAGACCGTCGACGTGGCCAGGGCAGCCCAGGACGTTCAGCTCTCCCCGGCGGCGCCGTCGACCGCCACCGCGGGCGGCAGCTACGACTTCACCGCGTCGGGCGGTGCCTCCGGCAACCCGGTCGTGGTCACGACCGGCAACGCCGACGTCTGCGTGGTCGTCGGGTCGACGGTCTCGCTGCTCAACCCCGGCGCGTGCGAGATCCACGCCGACCAGGCCGAGAACCAGGACTACGAGCCCGGCTCGTTCGCCACCACGATCAACGTCGTGGCCCCCGCCGACGCCGACCTGGCCGTCACGGCGCGGCCGTGGTGGGAGATCGGTGGCTTCACCGGGGCGACCGCGACCGTGACCGGGCTGCCGCAGGGTTCGACGGCCACGATGACGGTGGTCCCCGACGGCAACTACGCGCTCAAGCCGGTCAACGACGGCGGCACGTGCTCGAAGAGCGGCCCGGCCAACTACTCCTGCCAGGTCACGCCCACCCGCACCCAGTTCTGGTTCGCCGTGAACGTCAACGGCACCGGCGGTGGCCAGCGGTTCGTGACCTTCGAGGTCCAGCCCGACGCGCCGCTGACCGACACGAACCCGCGCAACAACACCTTCCGGTTGCAGCTCGGCGACTGAACCACCCGGTCAGGGGGTAAGAAGAACCCATGACCGCCATCAGACTGATCGCCCGGCCCATGCTCGCGTCGATGTTCGTCGCGGGCGGGATCGACGCACTGACCCACGCCTCGGCGAAGGTCGCCAAGGCCGAGAAGGTCACCGCGCAGGTGCCAACCCTGGCCGAGAAGATCGCCCCGGGACTGCCCGTCCCGACCGACCCGGCGACGCTGGTGCGGATCAACGCCGGCATCCAGGTCCTCGCGGGTCTCGCCCTCGCGACCGGGCGCGCGCCACGGATCTCATCGTTCACGCTGGCAGCCACGCTCGTCCCGACGACGTACGCCGGCCACCCGTTCTGGGAGGAGAAGGACAAGGCCACCCGGTCGGCCCAGCGGACGCAGTTCTTCAAGAACGTCTCCATGATGGGTGGCCTGCTGCTGGCCGGGGTCGACACCGCGGGCAAGCCCGGGGTCGCCTGGCGGGCACGGCGGGCGGCGCGCGACGTACGCCGCGAGGCACGGCAGCTGGCCCACCAGGCGCACACCGAGGCCCGGGTCGCCAGGGCGCATCTGGGCTGAGGCTCGGCCCTGCGGCCCTCGGTACGCTGCGCCGGTGACCAGCGCCCGCCCGACGACCCAGCACACGACCGGGCCGACGAGCGCGCCCTGGGCGGCACCGCACGCCCCGGGGCCGGTCCGGGCCACGGTCTCGCTTCCCGGCAGCAAGTCGCTGACCAACCGCGCCCTGGTCCTGGCCGCACTCGCCGACGCGCCGTCCGTCGTACGCCGGGCCCTGCGCTCGCGAGACACCCTCCTGATGGCCGGTGCGCTGGCTGCCATGGGCGTCCGGATCGACACGACCACGGACGACTGGACCGTCGATCCGCGACCCCTGGTCGGTGGCGGGGCGGTCGACTGCGGGCTCGCCGGGACCGTGACGCGCTTCGTGCCGCCGGTCGCCGGTCTGGCCGACGGGCCGGTGGCCTTCGACGGCGACCCCCACATGCGCACCCGGCCGGTCGGCGAGGTGCTGACCGCGCTGAGCGCCCTCGGCGTCCGGATCGAGGGTGACCGGCTGCCCTTCGTCGTGCACGGCAGCGGTCACGTGCCGGGCGGCCGTGTCGTGCTCGACGCGTCGGGGTCGAGCCAGTTCGTCTCGGCGCTCCTGCTGGCGGGCGCGCGCTTCGACGCCGGACTGGACCTGCTCCACGACGGCAAGGCGGTCCCGTCGCAGCCGCACATCGAGATGACCGTGGCGATGCTGCGCGCCCACGGCGTCGACGTCGACGACGCGGAACCTGCGCGCTGGCGGGTGGCCCCGGGGCCCGTCCGGGCCGTCGACCACACCATCGAGCCGGACCTCTCCAACGCAGCGCCGTTCCTTGCCCTGGCGGCGACCACGGGCGGCACCGTGACCGTGCGCGCCTGGCCCGCCGAGACCACCCAGGCCGGCGACGCGATCCGCGAGCTGCTCGGGCTGATGGGGTGCACGGTCTCCCGGGACCAGGACGGCCTCACGGTCGGCGGCTCGGGCCGGATCGCGGGCATCGACGTCGATCTGCACGACGTGGGCGAGCTGACGCCTGTGGTCGCCGCCCTCTGCGCGCTGGCCGACGGCCCGTCGTACCTCCGCGGCATCGCCCACATCCGGGGTCACGAGACCGACCGGATCACCGCCCTGGCCACCGAGCTGCGCGGCCTCGGCGCCGAGGTCACGGAGCTGGCCGACGGGCTGGAGCTGCGACCGGCCCCGCTCCACGGCGGGCTGTTCCACACCTATGCCGACCACCGGATGGCGCACGCGGCCGCCGTGATCGGCTCGGCCGTGGCGGGGGTCACCGTGGACGACGTCGCCGCGACCGGCAAGACGTTCCCGGACTTTCCCGGGCTCTGGTCCTCGCTGGTGGAGGCACGATGAGGGTGTCGCCGTGAGCGGCCGGTACGGCGAGCACGACCAGGAGCACTACGAGCGCCCGCGCCGGCACACCCGACCCCGCACGAAGGAGCGGCCGACGTACGACGATGCCGTCGACGGGGTGGTGACCACGGTCGACCGCGGCCGGTTCACGCTCGAGGTGGACGGGGCCAGGGTGTGGGCGGTCAAGGCGCGACCGCTGGGCCGCAAGGGGGTCGTCGTCGGCGACCGGGTGCGTGTCGTCGGTGACGTGTCGGGGGACGACGGGGCGCTGGCCAGGATCGTCGAGGTGCGGGAGCGGGCGACCGTGCTCCGGCGCACCGCGGACGACGACGACCCCGTCGAACGGGTCCTGGTGTCCAACGCCGACCAGCTCGTCGTGGTCACCGCGCTGGCCGACCCCGAGCCGCGGCCGCGACTGATCGACCGGGCGCTGGTGGCGGCGTTCGATGCCGGCATGAAGCCGCTGCTGTGCCTGACCAAGGCCGACCTGGCCGATCCGGAGACGCTCCTGGTGACCTACCGCCCGCTGGGCGTGCCGTGGGTGGTCACCCAGCGTGGGGGCGACCTCACCGAGCTGCGCGAGCGCCTCTTCGAGCACACCAGCGTGCTGATCGGACACAGCGGCGTGGGCAAGTCGACCCTCGTCAACGCGCTGGTGCCGGACGCCCGGCGCGAGATCGGGCACGTGAACGCCGTGACCGGACGCGGCCGGCACACCTCGACGTCGGCGATCATGCTGGCCCTGCCCGGCGACGCCGGGTGGATCATCGACACCCCGGGCATCCGGTCGTTCGGCCTGGCGCATGTCCGTCCCGAGGACCTGATCGCGGCGTTCCCGGACCTCGACGAGATGACCGAGGACTGCCCCCGCGGCTGCACCCACGGTGCCGACGAGCCCGAGTGCGGGTTGGACGAGGCGGTGGCGCGCGGAGATGCCGATCCGGAGCGGGTGGAGTCCTTCCGTCGTCTGCTCGAGGCGCGGTCGGGGTCCGAGTACTGAGGACCCGGCCTACGGGTTCCAGACCGCCCTGGCTCCAGCGTCACCGGTGAGGACCACCAGGACGAGGACGACCAGGGCACCGAGCACGAGGAGGACCAGGGCGGGCACCCGCCAGGCCGTGACGGTCGCGCGAGCTCCCCACCCGGAGACCAGCGCGCTCGGACCGCCGAGTGCCCACGCAGCCAGCGCGGCGACGACGACGTACGCCGCGGCGGCGACGATCAGCAGGTGTGCCCAGTGCCGGTGCGTGTTGATCGCGTCGCGCAACGGTCCCTGGGCCAGGGCGAACCGCTGGTGGTACAGCTGGCGCCCGGTGACGTAGGCCAGCCCGACCGAACCGGCGCCCACGACGGCGGCGACCACCATCGGCCAGCGGAGCCACCACCGCCAGCCGTCACGCGCGGCGTAGGCGAAGCCGCAGAGTGCGGCGAGAGGAATCAGGACCACCGCGACGTGCACCACGAGCGGGTGCAACGGCGTGCCGTTGATGCTCACACGTGCACGGTACCGAGGCTTTCTGGGAATAGCCTGTGCCCCATGCCGCCAGCAGGTCCGTCAGCGACCGACTACACCGACGACCTCCGGCTCGCCCACGTCCTCGCGGACGACGCCGACTCGATCACCACGTCGCGGTTCAAGGCGCTGGACCTCCACGTGATGAGCAAGCCCGACCTGTCGCCGGTCACCGACGCCGACCAGGCGGTCGAGGAGTCGATCCGCCGCACCCTGTCCCGGGTGCGCTCGCGGGACGCGATCACCGGCGAGGAGCAGGGCAGCACCGGCCACAGCCAGCGCCGGTGGGTGGTCGACCCGATCGACGGCACCAAGAACTTCGTCCGCGGCGTCCCGGTCTGGGCGACGCTGATCGCGCTCGTCGTGGACGACCAGGTGGTGCTCTCGGTGGTCTCGGCTCCGCAGATCCAGCGCCGGTGGTGGGCATCGGTCGGGAACGGCGCGTGGACCGGTCGGTCCCTGCTGAAGGCGATCCGCTGCACCGTCTCCGACGTACGCCGGCTCGAGGACGCGTCGCTGGCGTACTCCTCCCTGCACGGCTGGGACGAGCGCGACCGGCTCGAGGACTTCCTGTCCCTGATGCGCCGCTGCTGGCGCACGCGTGCCTACGGCGACTTCTGGTCCTACATGCTCCTGGCCGAGGGCGCCGTCGACATCGCCACCGAGCCCGAGCTCGAGGTCTACGACATGGCCGCCCTCGACGTGATCGTGCGCGAGGCCGGCGGGACGTTCACGGCCCTGGACGGCACCGACGGCCCGTTCGGTGGCAACGCGCTGGCCACCAACGGCCACCTGCACGACGCGGTCCTGTCGTTCCTCGGCTCCCTGCCCGACGGCGACCACGATCCTGACTCACCCCCTCGCGGGCCGGGTTCGGTCCATGATCTGCTCTCGCGGCGCACCCGCGAAGAGGACTAACCTCAGGGGGAACCGAGCCGACCGACCCCCGTCGACAACTAGGAGTGGTCATGCGGATCAGCGACGTTCTCTCGAGCAAGTCCAGCGCACAGGTGGTCACCATCGCTCCGGACGCCACCGTCCGCGACCTGCTCGCCCTGCTTTCCCAGCACAACGTCGGAGCCGTCGTGGTCAGCACCGACGGCGAGACCGTGGACGGGATCGTCAGCGAGCGCGACGTCGTACGCCGCCTCCACGAGGACGAGGAGGTCCTCGACGGCGCCGTCAGCGTGATCATGACCAGCGACGTCCGCACCTGCGAGCCGGACACCTCGGTGGACGAGCTGCGGGCCGTGATGACCGAGCGCCGCATCCGGCACGTGCCCGTCGTCACCGACGGACGCCTCACCGGCATCATCAGCATCGGCGACGTCGTGAAGTCGTCGCTCGACCAGCTGCAGTTCGAACGCGACCAGCTCGACAGCTACGTCCACCAGACCTGAGTCGCGCACGTCAGGCCCAGCGGCTCCACATCTCGTCGCGCGCCGGCGCCTCGAATCCGTCCCGGTCCGGGTCGTCACCGCAGCCGGACGGAGACTGGTCCACCCCCGAGCCCGCCGCCCCGGTCGGGCCGGTTGCCGGCTCCGCCCCGGTCGTCTCGATGGCCGGGAGCGGGGCAACGTCCATCGTGAGCGGCATGGCTCCACGCTAGAGGCGACCACCGACATCCCCGAGGGGCGTGGAGTCTCCGGGCACACGTAGGGTCGAGCCATGGACAAGCCTGAAATCGACTTCCCCGACGGCCCTCCCCCGACCGATCTCGAGATCACCGACCTCGTCGAGGGCGACGGACCCGAGGCGACGGCCGGCTCGACGGTCCAGGTGCACTACGTCGGCGTGGCCCACTCGACCGGCGAGGAGTTCGACGCGTCCTACAGCCGCGGTGCCCCGCTGGAGTTCCGGCTCGGCATCGGCCAGGTCATCTCCGGCTGGGACAACGGAGTCCAGGGCATGAAGGTCGGCGGCCGGCGCAAGCTGGTCATCCCCCCGCACCTCGCCTACGGCGACCGAGGCGCCGGCGCGGCGATCAAGCCCGGCGAGACCCTGATCTTCGTCTGCGACCTGGTCTCGGTCGACTGAGACGGTGGTCTCGGTCGACCGACATCGGTGGTCGAGGTCGACCGACATCGGTGGTCGAGGTCGACCGAAATCGGTGGTCGAGGAGCTCGCTCTGCGACCGTCTCGAATCCACCCCTAGCCGACGACGACCCGCCGCCCGGCCAGCTCCACGACGTCGCCCGCCTCCAGCTGGCGGCCGCGGCGCGTCTCGACGTCACCGTTCACCCGCACCAGACCCTGCGCCAGCAGGCCCTTGGCGTCGGCGCCCGTGTCGACCAGGTCGGCCAGCTTGAGGAACTGGCCGAGCCGGATCGACTCGTCGCGCAGGGGCACCACGACCGGATCGCCACCGAGCCCGCTCATCAGCTCACCACCGCCGTCACTGCATGGATCACGAGTCCCACCAGTCCTCCCACGATCGTGCCGTTGATCCGGATGAACTGTAGGTCGCGCCCGACGTGCAGCTCGATACGTCTCGCCGCCTCGCGCCCGTCCCAGCGCTCGACCGTGTGCGTGATCACGGCGGTGAGCTCGGCGCCGTAGCGCTCGACCGCGAAGACCGACATGTCCGAGATCGCCTGGTCGATGCGCTCGCGCAGGGCGGGGTCGTCCCGCAGCCGAGCGCCGAACGCCGTGAGCTCACGCGCCAGCCGGTCGCGCACCGCCCCCTCCGGGTCACGCAGGGACGTCTGGAGCGCACGCCGCAGCGCGTTCCAGATCGCGATCCCCGACTCGACCACCTGGGGCTGGTCGAGCAGCCGCTCCTTGAGCCGTTCGGTGCGATCCCTGGTGTCCGGGTCGTGCTGGAGATCATCGGCGAGCTGGGCCAGCAGGGAGTCCAGGGCCTGCCGGGCCCGGTGGTCGGGGTCCGCACGGACCTCGGCGAGCCAGGCCACCAGCTCCCCGGTCACCCGCCGGGTCACCGCGTCGTTCAGCCGCGGGGGCGCCCACCACGGCGCCCGCTGCTCGAGCACCTCGGCGACCGTGTCCGGGTGCTCCAGCAGCCAGCCGTAGAGCTCGTCGAGGGCCAGGTCGACGACGCCCTGGTGCACGCCGTCGCGGACCGCCTCGGCCAGCAGCCCGCCGGCCAGCGGTGCGACCGGCTCCTCGCGGAACCGTGGCACGAGCGCCTCGGTGACCAGGTCGCTGACGTGCTCGTCGCGGACCTGGTCGAGCCCGATCGCCGCGACGTCCGCGACCTCGTCGACCACCCGGCGTACGTGCGCCGGATCGGCCAACCACTCGCCCACGCGTTCGGAGATCACCGCGGCGGCCACCCGCTCGCGGATGATGCCCTCCTGCAGGAAGTTCTCGCCCACGAACTCCTCCAGGCCGCGGCCGAGCTCGTCCTTGCGGCGCGGGATGAGGGCGGTGTGCGGGATGGGGAGACCGAGCGGGTGCTTGAACAGCGCGGTGACCGCGAACCAGTCGGCGATCGCGCCCACCATGGAGGCCTCCGCGCCCGCGTTGGCGTAGCCGAGAGCGCCGTCCTCCCCCACCGTCAGCAGGTACACCACCGCCGCCACGACCAGCAGGCACACGGCCAGGGTCCGCATCCGGCGCAGCCCCCGTCGTCGCCGGGCGTCGGCGGCGGGGTCGGCGACGATCATCGCGATCGGCGCGGCCCGCGGAGGCATGGTGGTCGTGGTCACCGCTCGATTGTCCCCGACGCCGAGGTGCCAGAATGCGCCCCATGCCGCGCACCGTGATCACCTTCGGCACGTTCGACGTGTTCCACGTCGGGCATCTCCGCGTGATCGAGCGCGCCGCTGCGCTCGGTGACCGCCTCGTCGTCGGTGTCTCCGCCGACGCCCTCAACCTGAGGAAGAAGGGCCGCGAGCCGGTCTTCACCCAGTCGGAGCGGCTCGAGATCGTCGCAGCCCTGCGGATGGTGGACGAGGTCTTCGTCGAGGAGAGCCTCGAGCTCAAGCGCGAGTACATCGAGCAGTACGCCGCCGACGTGCTGGTGATGGGCGACGACTGGCGGGGCAAGTTCGACGAGTTCGGCGACATCTGCGAGGTGGTCTACCTCCCACGGACGCCGGCCATCTCCACCACCGCCCTGATCGAGAAGATCTCGGCGACCGGCTGACCGGGCCGCCACCGGGCCTCCACCGGGCCTCCGGTGGCCTCAGATCGCCGGTTTAGGGTGGATGCGTCTCGGGGCACTCTCCCGTGGACACGACCAGCCGGCCCCACCGGGCACGTCATCCCAGGGAGTCCCCTCATGCGCCGATCCGTCGCCGCCGCCGTGGCCCTCAGCACGGCCCTGTCCCTCTCGGCCCTGGCCTCCTCGGGTCTGACCGACGACGCCGCGGCGCACGCGGCCACCGCGGGCGCGTCGACCGACGCCCGCGTGCAGGCCCAGCGCGCGCTGCGCACCGCGGACCGCGTGCTCGCCGGCCGCGACACGCGGACCGACCCGTCGATGGCGCTGCTGCGGCTCCGGCTGACGATGAACAGCCTGCCGACGTCCGACCGCAGGCACGCGGCGGCGATCCTGGCTCGACCGACCGACCACCCCGACTTCTACGGGCAGACCTACTCGGTCAAGGCCAAGAAGAAGTGCGCCGGGCACATCTGCATCCACTGGGTTCCCACGACGCGGGACGCCCCGCCGAGCACGAAGTGGGTCAACCAGATGCTGAAGATGATGAACAACGTCTGGACCTACGAGGTGAAGAAGCTCGGCTACCACCGGCCGATCTCCGACGGCACGCGTGGTGGCCGGTCCGGCAAGTTCGACGTCTACCTCAAGGAGCTCTTCCACCAGGGTCTCTACGGCCTGACCGTGGCCGAGCAGCGCACGTCGTACAACAAGCACCTCTACTCGTCGTACCTCCTGATCGACAACGACTTCAAGCGCAGCCAGTTCCACGCCAAGCCGCTCCAGGTGGCGCGGGTGACCGCCGCCCATGAGTTCTTCCACGCCATCCAGTACGGCTACGACGTCTCCGAGGACCCCTGGCTGATGGAGTCGACCGCGACCTGGATGGAGGACCAGTTCGACGACTCGAGCAACGACAACCGCCAGTACCTTCCCTGGAGCCAGCTGCGACGTCCCGGGACGCCGCTGGACACCTTCGACAACGGCAGCTTCGAGCAGTACGGCAACTGGGTGTTCTTCGAGTACCTCAGCGAGCACTACGGCCGGGACGTCGTCCGGTCCGTGTGGAACCACGCCGCCTCGTTCCACGGCGGTGGCCACGAGTACTCCGCCGCCGCGATCCGCTCGGCACTGGGCAAGCACGGCGGGATGACCAGCGTGTTCGGGAAGTACGCCAGCGGCAACACCGTGCCCGGACGCAGCTACTCCGAGGGGCGCGCCTACCCCGCCGCACCGCTCAGCAGCAAGGTCACCCTGACGCAAGCCGCGCCGGCCACGCCCTGGACGACGTACGCCGTCCACCACCTCGCGTCGGTCAACCTCCGCGCCGTCCCGGGTGCCGACCTGGGGAGCAAGAGGTGGCGCCTGCAGGTCAAGGTCGACGGCCCGCGCCGTTCGACGGCACCGGTGGTCGTCGTCCTGGTCAAGCGCCGTCACCACCCGATGACGCGGGTTCTGGTGCACCTGAGGAAGTCCGGGAGCGGGCACGCCCAGGTGCCGTTCAGCCGGGCGACCACCACCAGCGTCACCGTGACGCTCGCCAACGCCTCGACCCGGTTCACCTGTCACACCGGCGGTGGCTTCTCCTGCAACGGGACGTCGAAGGCGCCGCACCCGCCGTTCCAGGTGCGGCTGACCGCGATGAAGGGCTGAGTAATCGACACCCTTTCGTGATCGGTTCGAGATCCCTTTGTGACGTGAGCCGGAGCCTGACCTCTCCGTGACATTCCCGTGACATTTGCGGAGCGATATCCATTTGTTATTCACCCGATATTCGATGGCGATGAACAACTGGTTCTCTTGGCTGCAGGGTCATGCCTGCGCCGATCGCGCGGGCGCGCCCCGGTGCACCGCTCGGCGAGTCATCGCCGGGTCGACCTGTCAGCGAAAGGCGCGTACGTACATGAGATTGAAGACTCCGTTGGTCGCCCTGTCCTCGGTGGGGCTCCTCGCCCTCGCCGCGTGCGGCGGGAGCGGCGGCTCGAGCAACGCGGGCGACACGCCGTCGTCCTTCAACCCCGGCGACACCGGCAACTTCACCGACCCCCACGCCAAGGGGCCCGTCACCATTCCGGGCGCCCAGAAGGGCGGCATCGTCACGGTGCTCACCCTGACCGGCCTGACCACGACCATCGACCCCAGCGAGATCTACTACACCGACACCTCGTCGATCATGAGTGGTCTGGTGACGCGGTCGCTGACGCAGTACCGCTACGACCCCAAGACCAAGCAGATGGTGCTGGTCCCCGACCTGGCCACCGACCTCGGCCAGCACAACGACAACTACACCAAGTGGAAGTTCACGATCCGCTCCGGTGTGAAGTGGGGCGAGAACGGCAAGCCGGTCACCGCCAAGGACGTCGCCTTCGGGATGACGCGGTGCATGGACGCCGCCAGCTTCCCGACCGGTGCCTGCCAGTACTACTCGAACGTCTACTTCAAGGGCGGCTCGACCTACAAGGGCATGTACACCGACCCGGGCTCGACCTTCAAGGGCATCAAGGTCAGCGGCCAGAC
>Ga0070665_100001744_pt1 | contig 24884 bp, 23 predicted proteins | sample KBSS13metaG_FD_65862 | JGI IMG/M metagenome (GOLD analysis project Ga0070665, IMG submission 65862) | Switchgrass rhizosphere microbial communities from Kellogg Biological Station, Michigan, USA - KBS S1-3 metaG | ecosystem: Host-associated > Plants > Roots > Rhizosphere > Soil ... | reverse complement strand
ATCCATGTCCGCTTTGAGGATCATGACGACAGGTTCCTGGCGACTGAGTTGGGGCGATTTCGGACCGGCCGTTTTCAGGCAACCTGCCAGAAAACCGGACATCGGACTCTGCTCGACACCGCATCCAGCAAAGCCATATTCCGCCCTTCCCCGTTCCGATCCTCATCGAACCGAAGCTTTAGGAGACAAGACAGGTTTGCGGCAATCGAAAACCACCAATCCGAGCTGAAACGAGGCGCCAGCGAAGGAAAGTTCTGGACGACTGCCTCCAAATCGATAACTATGCATAAACTGCTTACATATGGATGAAGTAGACATGCGCATCCCGGTGGTCGATATCGCTCCATTCCACGCGGGCGGTGTCCGGGCACGGCTGGAGGTTGCGCGTCAGTGGCGCGATGCGCTGAATGCGGTCGGTTTCGTCAATATTGCCGGGCACGGCATAGCGGGCGACGTCATCGACGATACCTACAGCGCGGCCCGTGCATTCTTTGATCTGCCCTCCCGCGACAAAATGATTGCGCGGCTCTCCGACCTGCGTGGACGTGTCCGCGGCTATATTCCGCCCCTGACCGAGAATGTGGGCAAATCCATGGGCGCGGATGTGCCGGCGGATATCTGCGAATCATTCGTCGTGCCAAACCCAGTCCATGATGACGAATGGCCGATGGCGTGGCCGGACACCCCGCCCGGTTTCCGTGAGACTGCTATCCGTTACGCCGCATCGGCTTACGCGCTGGGCCGCACGCTGATGCGGATCAGCGCGCTGGCGCTGGAGCTGCCGGAGAATTTCTTCGATCCACATTATGCGCGTATGGCGCATACGCTGCGCCTAGTCGAATATCCGGACCAGCGCGATGAACCTTTGCCGGGTCAGCTGCGCAGCGCGCCGCATACCGATTTTGGTGGATTCACGATCTTGCGGCAGGATGATGCCCCCGGCGGGCTCCAGGTTCTGGCACCCGATGGCGCCTGGGTCGACGTACCGCCGCTGCCGGGAACCCTGACGATCAATACCGGCGACCTGATCCAGCGCTGGACTAACGACCGCTGGCGGTCGAACATCCATCGCGTGATCAACCCGCCCCGGGCGCTGACCGGCTGCAGCCGGCGCCTGTCGATCGTGTTCTTCACCTCCCCCGACGATGCATCCGAGATCGCCTGCCTGCCCTCCTGCGCGACCGCGGACAATCCCGCCAAGTACCCGCCGGTCTCAGCCGAGGCTCATATATTGGCCAAGATCGGCCAGACCTACACCGACCACCCGGCTGCCTAGGCTGGTAAAGGCAGCGGCGCGGGGGCACCGCGCATCTTTCCCGGATTCAGCAGACCGAAGGGATCGGCGGCGCCCTTGAAGGCCGCCTGCGCCGCGTCGGTCTCCTTCTTGCCGCCGTCTTCCAGTACATAGGTATGCGGATTGGCGACAAAGACGCCGTGGGCGTCGAAGATTGCGATGATCTCGTTCAGCCGTTCCGGGGTGGTGTAGCGTACCAAGGGCAAACCGCTGCACAGCAGGCGCCCATTCACCCGCACGAATTCAAGATGCATCAACACCTCGCCCGCTAGTTCCCGAGCCAGGGCGTGGACAAGATCCAGCCCCCCATCCGCCGGAAAGCGGGTCTGGAGGTAGGTGATCGTCCGGTCGACCTTCAGCATTTGCAAGGTCGTATGGTTCCAGGTGAACTCGTAGATCGGGGTTACGCGCTTGGCCACCGCTTCCGACGGCGTGGCGAGATATGCCATATCGCCCCCGTGCTGGGCCGTCAGGTCATGGAACGGCTCCATGGAGCCGCCGGCGATCAGCATAAGGCCGAGAGACGCGTTGGGCGCAACGGCGAACGGCAAGGCGCGCATCCGGCCGGGTGTGGGCGCCTGGATCGCCGTAATCAGCCGCTTGACGATGCCGTCGGCTTCCGCGAGCGCCTGGCAGAACCGGGTTAGCCGGGCGAAATCGGGAAAGGTCACGCCGACCTGCACCCAATCCTGCGCCGGCGCCAGGGCCACCTCGAGCTCGGTGATGATGCCGTTGGTGCCGTAGGCATGGTGGACCTGATTGACCGCATCGCCACGCAGCTCGAGCACGCGCGGGGACGACTCAGCGGTGACCACACGCACGGCAGGGATGTTGCCGCGCTGGTTCAGCATGCCGAAATTGATCGAGCCGACGCCGCCGCTTCCGCCGGCGATGAAGCCGCCGATCGTCGCCGTGCGGACGGTCGAGGGGAACATGCGCAGTTCCCATCGTTGCACCCGCACGGAGTCCTCGATGGCGCGCATCTTGGCGCCGGCGCCGACCCGGACCACGCCGTTCGTGATCGGACCGATCATGTCGAGGCTCGACATGTCGAGCACAAGCCCGCCGGATAACGGCACAGCCTGGCCGTAATTGCCGGTCCCGGCGCCGCGCGGCGTCAGCGGGACGCCGTACCGCACGCAGAGTTCGGCGATACGCAGCACGTCCGCCTCGTCGCGCGGGCTGGCGACGGCATCCGCGATGCGACCTTCGAGTTGGCCCGTGAGGATCGGGCTGTACCAGAAGAAGTCGCGCGACTTCTGCTTCAGGATATGAGGCGCGGTCTCGACCGGAATGTCGCCGAGCGCACCGAGAAATTCAGCCAAACGGTCTGGAGGCAACTGCATGGAACCACCCGATCTGTTCCGGGCAAGCTCTGCAAGGCGCGTGCCGACGGAAAGCGCATGGAATGCATGCGTTGGCTCTTCCTTATGCTCAATAAGTAAGCACTTTCTGCATAATATTTTGGCGTCGACACCAGTACGCAGAGGCTGATCGAAGGTGGCAGGCGTGGCACAATGCTTGCAAGCCGAGAAAGCGCGATTGCACGCAGCGAGAGGGTCCTGATGCTTGGAACCGGAAAAGTCTGGCCGCAGAAATTGTGGGTCGAAATGACCACGAAGGACTTCCAGGACCTCGATCCGCGCACCATCGCGGTCCTGCCAGTCGCGGCGGTGGAGCAGCACGGGCCGCACCTGCCGGTATTCGTCGATAGCTGCGTCATGCAGGGCGTGACCGAGGCCGTCCTGACCAGCCTCCCCCCCGATCTGCCGGTTACCTTCCTGCCCCAGCTGCCGATCGGCAAGTCGAACGAGCATATGGCGTTTCCGGGCACGCTGACCCTGACCGCGGAGACCCTGCTGCGGCTGTGGACGGAGGTCGGCGAAGGCGTCGCGCGGGCCGGCATCCGCAAGCTGCTGATCCTGAACAGCCATGGCGGCCAGACCCAGCTGATGGATGTGGTCGCGCGCGACCTGCGGGTGCGGATGAAGATGTTCGTGGTGGCTGCCAGCTACTGGGGCGTCGGCAAGCCGCCGGACCTGTTCCCGGAGCAGGAGAACCGCCACGGCATCCATGGCGGCTCGGGCGAAACCTCGATCATGCTGCATCTGCGGCCCGATCTGGTGCGCGACGCGGAACGGCGGAATTTCGTGCCGGCCTCGATCGCGATGGAGGAGGAATACCGCTATCTGAAGCCGGAAGGCGCCGCCGTGGGCTTCGGCTGGCAGACCCAGGACCTGAACCCGGCCGGCGCCTGCGGCAACGCGCTGGACGCCGATGCCGAGCGCGGCGGGCTGATCGTCAGCCATGCCGCCGCCGGGCTGATCGAACTGCTGCGCGAGATCGACCGGTTTCCCTTGACCGCGCTGGTCGATCGCCCCCCCCTGCCCGCGTGAACCGCCCATGCTGAACACCCCGCGATCCCGCAACGGGATGGTGACCTCGCCGCACCATCTGGCGAGCCAGACCGGCCTACAGGTGCTGCGCGATGGCGGCAACGCGGTGGAGGCAGCGGTCGCCATCGCCGCGACCCTGGCCGTCGTCTACCCGCACATGACCGGGATCGGCGGCGACGGCTTCTGGCTGATTGCCGAGCCGGGCCAGGACCCGGTCGCCATCGATGCCTGCGGCGCGACCGGGGCAGCAGTGAGTGCTGGCCTCTATCGCGGCCTGCCGGCGATACCGCAGCGCGGGCCGCTCGCGGCCAACAGCGTCGCCGGCACGGTTTCCGGCTGGGAGGCCGCCCTGAAGATCAGCGCCCTGTGGCAGGCGCCCTTGCCGCTGTCGCGGCTGCTGCGCGATGCCATCGGCTATGCCGAGGACGGATTCGTGGTCACGGCCAGCCAGCATGAGCTAACGGCAGGCAAGCTGGCGGAACTGGCGCCTGTGCCGGGCTTCGCCGGCACTTTCCTGAAAGACGGCGCCGCGCCGGCCGAGGGCAGCACGATGCGGCTTCCCGCTCTCAGCCGCACGCTGCGCCATCTGGCGGAAGAAGGGCTGGACAGCTTCTATCACGGCAGCCTGGCCCGCGCGATCGCGGGCGACCTTACGCGGGCCGGCTCGCCGCTGACGGCGGACGATCTGGCCGCCCATGCCGCGCAGGTGAAGACGCCACTGACCGTCGGCGTCACAGGAGCCCGCCTGTTCAACATGCCACCGCCGACCCAGGGCCTGTCGTCGTTGATGATCCTGGCGCTGTTCGACCGGCTGGGCGTCACGGAGGCGGAGGGCTTCGCCCATATCCATGGGCTGGTGGAGGCCACCAAGCAGGCCTTCCTCGTGCGCGACCGCGAAGTCTGCGATCCGGCCTGGATGCGGCAGGAGGCGGCGAGCTTCCTCGATGCCAACTTGCTTGATGAACTGGCCGCGCGCATCGACCCAGACAAAGCATTGCCCTGGCCAACGCCACCTTCGGGCGGCGATACGGTCTGGCTCGGCGCGATCGACGATCACGGCCGATCGGTCAGCATGATCCAGAGCATCTTCTTCGAATTCGGCTCAGGCGTCGTGCTGCCCGAGAGCGGCATCACCTGGCAGAATCGCGGCTGTTCCTTCCCGCTGGAAACCAGCGGACCGAACGGGCTGGAGCCGCGCAAGAAGCCGTTCCATACGCTGAACCCCGCCATGGCCGTTTTCGATGACGGGCGGTGGATGGTCTACGGCACGATGGGCGGCGAGGGACAGCCGCAGACCCAGGCTGCCGTCTTCTCCCGCTACGGCCTGTTCGGCGCCGGGCTGCAGGCGGCGGTCACCGCGCCGCGCTGGCTGCTGGGCCGCACCTGGGGGGAGGCCAGCACCACGCTGAAGCTGGAAAACCGCATCGATCCGGCAACGGTCGCGGCGCTGCGCGCGGCCGGGCACGATGTCGAGATCCTGGCCGATTTCACCAGCACCATGGGCCATGCCGGCGCCATCGTCCGCCATGCCGACGGCATGCTGGAGGGCGCCACCGATCCGCGCAGCGACGGCGCCGTGGCGGCCTGGTAAAAAGTAGTCAGAGTCTGCTTACTTAGTGAACGCCGAATGGGCAGGATAATGGGTAGGAGGGACCATTTTTTAGGCATATTCTGCTTACTTACAAGCCCGCAGAACGCTGTCCATCAAGGGAAATCCCGTTTTGTCCGGATGGCACGGCATTTGCTAACCCCTAGTCACGCACCGAAGAAAGTGCCGCACATGTCGATCGGTAACGCATGATGAAAACCACCGGACAACACGCCCTCACCGCCGACCAGGTCGCGGCCTATGCGGATACGGCGAGCAAGGTTCTGGACCTCACGATACCCGAGGCCTATCGCGCCGGCGTGATCGCCAATCTCGAGCGGCTTTTCCAGCTAGGGGATCTGGCGATGAGCTTTCCGTTGCCGGACGATATCGAGGTCGCCCCGGTGTTCCGGCCATGAGCGCGCTCGCCGATCTCAGCGCGGCCGCGATTGCCGAGGGCGTCCGTGCCCGCAGCTTCACCGCGTCCGACGTCACCGCGGCCTGCCTGGAGCGGATCGAGCAGCGCGACCCGGCGCTGAACTGCTTCACGACGGTCACGCGCGACCGCGCCCTGGCGACGGCACGGGCGGTCGACGCTGCGGTGGCCACGGGCGAGGATCCCGGGCCGCTGGCTGGCGTGCCCTATGCGGTCAAGAACCTGTTCGACATCGAGGGACATCCGACGGTCGCCGGCTCCAAGATCCATCGCGATGCGCCGGCCGCCCGCAAGGATGCCGGGCTGGTGCGGCAGATGGACAGCGCCGGCGCGGTCCTGCTCGGCGCACTCAATATGGACGAGTATGCCTACGGCTTCACCACCGAGAACGCCCATTACGGCGCCACCCGCAACCCGCACGATCTGAACCGGGTGGCCGGCGGCTCATCCGGCGGGTCGGCGGCGGCGGTCGCGGCCGGGCTGGTGCCGCTGTCGCTGGGCAGCGACACCAACGGCTCGATCCGGGTGCCGGCGGCCTTCTGCGGCGTGTTCGGGCTGAAGCCGACCTTCGGCCGGCTGTCCCGCGCCGGCACCTTCGCTTTCGTCAACAGCCTGGACCATACCGGCCCGTTCGCCCGCAGCACCGCGGATCTGGCCGCGACCTACGACACGCTGCAGGGTCCCGACCCCGCCGACCGGGCTCAGGCCGACCGTCCGACCGAGCTGGTCCTGCCGGACCTGCTGGGCGGAACCGGGGGATTGCGCGTCGGCACGCTGGATGGATGGTTCCACACAGGCGCGACCTCCGAGGCCCTAGAAGCCGTCGATCTTGCTGCGGAATTCCTGAAAGCCTCGCCGGTGACGGTCGAGGGCGCCGAGACTGCCCGCGCCGCCGCCTTCTGCATCTCGGCGGCCGAGGGCGGCAGCCGCCACCTGGCCAATCTGAAGAGCCGGCCGCAGGATTTCGATCCGGCGACGCGCGACAGGCTGCTGGCCGGTGCGCTGATCCCGGCGAGCATCATTCTGCAGGCCCAGCGTTTCCGCGCCTGGTTTCAGGCGCGGCTGGCCGAGATCTTTCACCGCTACGACGTGCTGATCGCCCCGGCAACGCCGTTCCCCGCCCCCGCGATCGGGGAGGAGACGGTGATGATCGGCGGCCAGCGTGTGGCGATGCGCGCCAATATCGGCCTCTATACCCAGCCGATCAGCTTCGTCGGCCTGCCGGTGGTGAGCGCCCCGATCCGCCGACCGGGGAAGATGCCGCTGGGCATCCAGATCATCGCCGCGCCCTGGGCGGAAGCGGTGGCCTTCCGGATCGCCGCCGCGCTGGAAGCCGCCGGAATCGTCGGCGCGCAGATCGCGCCATGCTGATCGACGATCCCGCCACCCTGGCCGAGGTGACCGCCGCCTTCGAGCGCTATGAGGCAGCGCTGATGGCGAACGACATCGCTGTGCTGGACGAGCTGTTCTGGGTATCGCCGAAGGTCCTGCGCTACGGCGTCGGCGAGGCGCTCTACGGCACGGAGGAGATCCAGGCATTCCGCAAGGCCCGACCCGGCGGCTCGCCCCAGCGCAGCATCGTCCGCAAGTCGATCACCAGCTTCGGCACCGATTTCGCCACCGCCAATATCGAGTTCGTGCGCGAGGGCGGCGGCGCGACCGGCCGGCAGAGCCAGACCTGGGTGAAGATGCCCGAGGGCTGGCGCCTGGTCGCGGCGCATATCTCGTTCCAGCGCGATTTTTCCTGAGAGGAGGCATCGATGGCGTTCGACCCACCCGGCATTCCCCTCGGCTCGGCACCGCTGAACCAATGGCGCGTGTCGGACGGGTCGGCCGACCTGATCCGGCCCCCAACCACCGTGCATCCGGCCAGCTTCGCGGCACAGCCGCAGGCGCTGCACATCGATCTCAGCCGCAGCGCCATGATCGTCATCGATATGCAGAACGACTTCTGCACCGAAGGCGGCTGGCTGCATCATATCGGCGTGGACATAGCCCCGGCCCGCAGGCCGTTGGCGCCGCTGAACCGCCTGCTGCCGGCCCTGCGTGACGCCGGGGTCCAGATCGTCTGGGTCAATTGGGGCAACCGGCCCGACCGGCTCAATCTCAGCCCCTCGGTGCTGCATGTCTACAAGCCGACCGGCCAAGGGGTGGGCTTGGGCGACCCGGCGCCCGCGACCGGGGCCAAGGTGCTGGAGAAGGAAAGCTGGGGCGCGGCAATCGTCGACGCGCTGGTGCCGGCTCCTGAGGATTTGCGCATCGACAAGTTCCGGATGAGCGGATTCTGGGACGGGCCGCTGGACAGCATCCTGCGCAATCTCGGCGTATCGACCCTGCTGTTCGGCGGGGTGAATCTCGACCAGTGCGTGCTGTGCACGCTGCAGGACGCCAATTTCCTGGGCTATGACTGCATCCTGGTGGAGGACTGTTCGGCCACCACCTCACCACAATTCTGCACCGACGCGACGATCTATAACGTCAAGCAATGCTTCGGCTTCGTCGCCCAGTCGGACGACATCATCGCCGGCATCGGCGCATGATCGCCAAGCAGCCTTCGCAGTATCAGGCCTGGCGGATTTCGCCCGGCGATACTAACCGGCTGGCCCTGGTCTTCGACCCGATCGGCGACAAGGCAAACTTTGTCTGCGCGGTCGAGATCTTCGATGTCGGCGGGCGCACGCCGCCCAACGAACATGCGATCGGGCACGAGATGTTCTTCGTGCTGCGCGGCGAAGGCGTCGCCCATTCGAACGGCAGGCGCATCGCGCTCACCCAGGGCGACAGCCTGTTCCTGCCGCCGGGGACGCCCCACGAGATCGAGAATACCGGCCCCGGCCGGCTCTATTGCCTGACCTTCATGGCGCCGGACGACAGCTTCGCCGCACTGATCCGCGGCGGCGAGCGCGTGGAACTGGACGAGGAGGACCTAGCCGTGCTGGCGGGGCTGAGGAGGGCCGGCGGCTGATGGCGCTTTACCCCTCGGCCGACGGCAGCGGCATTGGTGGCCTCACCGTGAAGGCCGCGCGTCCGCTGATCCGTCTCGCCGGCGTCGGCAAGACCTATTCCACCGGGACTGTCGCGGTCGCCGAAACGTCTCTCGATATCGGGCATGGCGAGTTCATAAGCCTGCTGGGGCCGTCTGGATGCGGCAAGTCTACCTTGCTGCGCATGATCGCCGGCCTGGCCGACCCCAGTACCGGCACCATCGACTGGCCGACCTCCGACTATGACGCGCGCGGCCGGGCCAAGCCGAAGCTGGGCTTCGTCTTCCAGGAGCCGACACTGATGCCCTGGGCGACCGTGTTCGAGAATGCCTATCTGCCGCTCCGCCTCGCCAAAGTGCCGCGCAAGGCCGCCGCCGGCCGGGTGATGGCGGCGCTGGCCAGCGTCGGGCTGGAGCGGTTCGCCACCGCCTACCCGCGGCAGCTTTCGGGCGGCATGAAGATGCGCGTTTCGATCGCCCGCGCGCTGGTGACCGAACCCGCCATCCTGCTGATGGACGAGCCTTTCGCCGCGCTGGACGAGATTACCCGCTTCAAGCTGAACGATGACCTGCTGCGCGTCTTCCGGGCCCAGGGGCTGACCGTCATCTTCGTCACCCACAGCGTGTTCGAGTCCGTCTATCTGTCGAACCGCGTGCTGGTGATGAGCGCGCGGCCAGGCCGGGTTATCGCCGACCTGCCCATCGCCGCCCCCTATCCGCGCGGCGATGATTTCCGCACCTCGCTGCACTATGGCGAATTGTGCAGGGCCGCCTCGGCTGAGCTGCATCGCGCCATGGCCGGCGCCGACGGGGAGCATTGAAATGCGCGAAATTCCCCTCGCCATCCGCATCGCCGTTCCCGTCGCGCTGGGCATCCTGCTGCTGGGCCTGTGGGAGATCCTGGTCCGCGCCATGGACGTGCCGAAATTCGTGCTGCCGCCGCCGTCCGCCATCGGCGCGGCGCTGGCAGAGGATTTCCCGTCGCTGCTGGCCTCGCTGTGGGTGACGCTCCGCATCACCATGGAGGCGTTCGTGATCGCGCTGATGGGCGGCCTGTTCTTCGCCATCCTCTCCGCCCGCTCGCGCCTGTTCGAGCTCTGCCTGTTCCCGTATGCGGTGATCCTGCAGGTGACACCGGTCGTGGCGATCGCGCCGCTGATCCTGATCTGGGTCGGGATCGAGCATCTGGAGCGGGCTTTGCTGATCCTGGCGACCATCGTCGCCTTCTTCCCCATCCTGTCGAACACGACGCTGGGGTTGAAAAGCGTCAATCCCGAGCTCAATGCCCTGTTCAAGCTGTACGGCGCCTCGCCCTGGCAGAGGCTGACGCGGCTCGACCTGCCCAATGCCCTGCCCTACCTGCTGGCCGGCATGCGGATTTCCGGCGGGCTGGCGCTGATCGGCGCCGTGGTCGCCGAGTTCGTCGCCGGCTCAGGCAACGGCACCGGGCTGGCCTGGCGGGTGGTCGAATCCGCCAACGAGCTCAACATCCCCCGCATGTTCGCGGCGCTGGCCCTGCTGTCGGGGCTGGGGCTGGTGATCTTCTTCCTGATGGTGGGGCTGCAACATTTTCTCCTCAGGCGCTGGCATGAAAGCGCCGTCCAGCGGGAAAGCTGACCGATGACCGAAACCGCCGACCTCCAGAGCTTCACCGTCGCCCTGGGCGGCATCCCATGGTCGATGGAGCGCAATGTCGTGCGCCAGAAATCGCGCGACTTCTTCTGGTACAGCCCGATCCTGAAGGACCAGCTTGAGGGCCGGTTCGGCGACATCGTGGTGACGCCGAAGAGCGAAGCGGAGGTGCTCGACATCGCCCGGCTGTGCGCCGCGCATCGCCTGCCGCTGACGGTCAGGGGTGCGGGCACCGGCAATTACGGCCAGGCGGTGCCGCTGTCGGGCGGGGTGATTCTCGACATGTCGGAGATGGACGTCGTCGGCGACGTGGTGGATGGCGTGGTGGGCGCCGGCCCCGGTGCGAAGCTGAAGGATATCGAGGCCAGGACCAGGCTGCAGGGCTGGGAACTGCAGATGTACCCCTCGACCCGGCGCACCGCGACGATCGGCGGCTTCGTCGCCGGCGGGTCGACCGGCGTCGGAGCGATCAATCACGGATTGCTGGTCGATGGCGGCATCGCGGGCCTGCGGGTCGTCACGCTTGAGGCCGAGCCGCGCGTGCTCGACCTGACCGGCCCCGACGTCAACCGCGTGCATCATGCCTACGGTACCAACGGCATCATCACCGAAGTGCGCATGCCGCTGGAACCGGCGCAGAACTGGGTCGAGATCGCGGTGGAGATCGACAATTTCATGGAACTCGCCCGTTTCTGCCAGGCGGTCGGCGAGGATCCGGCCGTCGTCAAGAAGCTGGTGACCGCGGTCGATCCGTCGATTCCGCGTTATTTCCGCACCCTGGCCGCGAGCTTCACGCCGGGCGCCTCGTTGGGGCTGTTCATGATCGCCCAGGGCAGCCTGGCGGAATTCAGCCGGTTGCTGGCCGGGCATGGCGGGCGCGAGATCTACCGAGCCACCGCCGGGGAGGTTGCTGCCCGCGGCTCCCTGCCGATCTATGAGTACAGCTGGAACCACACGACCCTGCAGGGGCTGAAGATCGACAAGTCGATCACCTATCTCCAGACCCTGTTCCCGGCACCCGACCATCTGACCGGCATCGAAGACATGATCGCCCTGTTCGGCGACGAGGTGCCGATGCACCTCGAATTCGTGAAGCTCGGCGGGCAGGTCTGCTGCTTCGGCCTGCAGATCGTCCGCTATTCAACGCCGGAGCGGCTGGCCGAGATCATCCGCATCCATGAGGATCGCGGTTTCACCATCTTCAATCCGCACACCTATGTGCTGGAAGACGGCGGGATGAAGCAGACCGACCCGGAGCAGCTCGCTTTCAAGCGGGTCGCCGACCCGTTCGGACTGCTCAATCCGGGCAAGATGCGCGGCTTCAGCCTGGAGGCCGCAACCGCGCGATGACTGAAGCCGCCCCTGGCCTGCTGCCCGTCCGGCCCGCCGTCACCGAATCGATGGTGACGCGTGACGGCGTGCGGCTGGATGCGCATGTCCACCGTCCGGATACGCCGGGGCCATTCCCGGTCCTGCTGATGCGCCAGCCCTATGGCCGCAAGATCGCTAACACCATCTGCTATGCTCACCCGGCCTGGTATGCGGCGCGGGGCTTCATCGTCGCGGTCCAGGACGTGCGCGGGCGCGGCACCTCGGCCGGCGCCTACCGGCTGTTCGCCGACGACCGTGCCGACGGCGCCGACAGCGTCGCCTGGGCCGCGGCGCTACCGGGATCGAACGGTGCGGTCGGCATGTACGGCTTCTCCTATCAGGGCTCGAACCAGCTGCTGGCCGCGGCGGCGGGCGTACCGGCGCTGAAGGCGATCGCGCCGGCGATGATCGGCTGGGACCTGCGCACCGACTGGGCCTATGAGAACGGCGCCTTCTGCCTGGCCGCGAGCCTCGGCTGGGGCATCCAGATGGCGGCGGAGAATGCCCGGCTGGCCGGCGACCTGACGGCCTTCCAGGAGCTGTTCGTCGCCTCGCGCGCCCTGCCGCTGACCGACCCGGTGCCGGCCCGCCCGGAGGTCATCGAGCGCCACCGCGCCTATGGCCATTATCACGACTGGATCGACCGGCCGGAGGACGATCCCTACTGGCAGGCGATCTCGCCCAGCGCCGACGCCGAATTCCTCGCCGCATCCGGCCCGCCGGCGCTGTTCGTCGGCGGCTGGTACGATTCGCACCTGCCCGGGACCCTTGCCGGCTATCGCCGCATCGCCGCCGGAAAGGTCCCGGCCAAGCTGATCGTCGGCCCCTGGGCGCATTTCCCCTGGGGCCGGAAGCTCGGCGCGCTGGATTTCGGCGCGGACGCGGTTTCGCCGGTGGATGCACTGCAGGTGCGGTGGTTCGACCGCTGGCTGAAGGGGATCGACAATGGCGTCGACCGGGAAGCGCCGGTCACGCTGTTCGACATAGGATCGAAGGACTGGCGCCGGTTCGACCGCTGGCCGGATGCCGGACAGCGGCTGTTCCTGGGCGGCGCCGGACGGGTCGCCCTCGATCCCGGCGAAGGCGTGCTGACGACCACACCGGGCGCACCGGCGACCGATCACATCGTGCACGATCCGTGGCGGGCCGTCCCGGCAGTTGGTGGGACGTTCGGCACCCCACCCGGGCCGGTCGACAGAGGTGCGGTCGATGCGCGGCCCGACGTTCTCACCTTCACCACCACCCCGTTCGACGCGCCGCTGACGCTGGCGGGATCGATCACCGCGACCCTGTATGCCGGCAGCGACGCCGCCAGCTTCGATCTCTCCTGTACTCTGTCGATGATCACCGCGTCCGGACAGGTGCTGCCGCTGGCGGACGGGTATCGCCATGTCGCCCAGCCCTCAGACGAACCGCTCGAGGTGCCGATGCGCGCCACCTGCTGCACCTTTGCCAAGGGCGAGCAGCTGCGCCTGTCCGTGGCGGCCGCATCCTTCCCGGCCTATCCGGTCAATCCCGGCACTGGCGAGGACCCGACCCGCTCCCGGCAGATCGATGCCCGGATCGTCACGCTCGCCATCGCACATGGGGTGGACGCCCCGTCCTCCCTGACGCTTTCAATCCTACAACTGGAGGAGACGGCATGATCATCTACACGCCGGCGAAGCCCGCCCAATCGATCCCGGTCATCGACCTGACCGACAGCTTCTCCCCAGATCTCGACAAGCGCAAAGCGGTGGCGTGGGAAATCCACAAGGCCTGCCGCGATACCGGCTTCTTCTACGTGAAGAACCACGGCATTCCGGAGAAGCTGGTTGCCGGTCAGCTCGCCCATGCGCGCCAGTTCTTTGCGCTTCCCCAAGACGCCAAGGCGGCGCTGGGGCTGGAGAATTCGGACTGCATGCACGGCTATGAGCCGATGATGGCGCAGACGCTGGATCAGGGCTCTCCGGCGGACCTCAAGGAATCCTTCATGATCGGCGCCGATCCGGGGCCCGACCATCCCTTCACCCTGCGCAAGGTGCCGCAATACGGCCCCAACCAGTGGCCCGACGGCCTGCCCGGCTTCCAGGGGCAGATGACCGAATATTCCGACTGCATCGTACGGCTGGGCCGCCATCTGATGAGCCTGATCGCCCTGTCGCTGGAGCTGGACGAAGGCTTTTTCGTCGCCGGGCTGGGCACGCCGATGTACACGGTGCGGATCCTCCATTACCCGCCGCATCCGGCCAACGCGGCCTTCAACCAGCTGGGCGCCGGCGCCCATACCGACTGGGGCGCGATCACCATGCTGCTGCAGGACGATGTGGGCGGGCTGGAGGTGCAGAATGCCCAGGGCGACTGGATCCGCGCCACGCCGATCCCGGGCACGCTGATCATCAATCTGGGCGACATGATCCGCCGCTGGACCAACGATCTCTACCATTCGAACAGCCATCGCGTGCTGAACAACGACGGCGGCCGGGACCGCTATTCGGTCGCCGCCTTCTTCAACCCGGAATATTTCTACCGGGTCGAGTGCCTGCCGACCTGCCGCCCCTCCACCGGCGCACCGAAATACGAGCCCTGTACCGTCGGCGAGCATATCGATGAGATGTTCCGCCTGACCTACCAGGCGGCGTAATTACGCAGTTCCTGCTGACTTCGCAGTGCAGCATGCGAATCCGCTTGCTCCCGGTCGTCGCGCGAGTTTAAGAGCAGCGAGCGATACCGGCGAAGGCTTCGCTCGAAAACCAACAGTCTCGAGAGTGTATTCGTGGCAAACACGAAGGTCGTTCCCCTGCCGGAACCGGAAAAACGCCCCCGCAACGCAGCAGCGACGCGTGAGCGGATATTGAAAGCCGCGGTCGCGGAATTCGCCGAGCACGGCTTTAGCGGCGCGCGCATGGACGCGATCGCCGAGCGGTCCGAAGCCAATATGCGCATGCTGTATCACTATTACGGCAGCAAGGAGGACCTCTACCTCACCGTGCTGGAGCAGGTGTACGGCGATATCCGGCATCGCGAAGGACTGCTGAGCCTCGACAAGCTGGCCCCCGAACAGGCGATGCTGAAGCTGTTCGACTTCACTTTCGGCTACTTCGCCGAGCACCCTGAGGTCGTCAGCCTGTGGAGCGGCGAGAACATGCTGCGCGGCCGCTTCCTGTCGAAATCCAACCGTGCGGCGGAAATGTCGTCGCCGCTGCTGGTCCTGATCGAGGCGACGCTGAAGCGTGGCGAGGAGGAGAAGATCTTCCGGTCCGATATCGACCCGCTGCAGCTTTATGTATCGATGGTGGCGCTGAGCTATTTCCACCTGTCCAACGCGTACACCCTGTCGGCGATCTTCAGCACCAACCTGCACAGCAGGAAATGGAGGGCCGACCGGAAGCGCCATGCGACCGAAATGCTGATGGCCTTCTTGCGGCCGGTCGACGAGGCGGCCTCCTGACGCCCGACATTCCGCCCGCCGGCGCCTGCCGGCTGCGCAACTGCACCCTGCCCGGCTGGGTGTCGGGCGGCGAAGACCGGCGGGTCGACATCACCATCCGCGACGGCGTCATCGCGGGGATCGCAGCCCCCGGAACCGAAGGCGACGAACCCTCGGTCGATCGGCGTGGCGGGCTGGTCTGGCCGTGCTTCGCCGACCTGCATACCCATCTCGACAAGGGCTATATCTGGCCGCGCGCCAACGATACGGACGGGCGCTTCTACAGCAATCTCGACGCCGTTTCGCGCGACCGCGCCGCGCGCTGGTCGGCCGACGACGTGCGCGCCCGGATGGAGTTCGGGCTGCGCTGCGCCCTTGCGCACGGGACCAATGCGATCCGCAGCCATATCGATTCGATCCCCACCCAGGCGGACATCAGCTGGGGCGTATTCCGCGAGCTACGCCGGGAGTGGCAGGACCGGATCGCGCTGGAAGCCGTGGCGTTGGTTCCACTCGACGATCTTCGCGATGCCGATGCGACTGAGCGGCTGGCAGCGCTGGTCAAATCCTCCGGCGGCATCCTCGGCGCCTTCATCTATCCCCTGCCGGACCTCGACGCGATGCTCGACCGGTTGTTCGCCCTGGCCAGCCGGCACGGGCTGGACCTCGACCTGCATGTCGACGAGACCGAGAATCCGGAGGCCAAGGGCCTGCGCGCGGTGGCCGAGGCCGCGCTGCGCTGCGGATTCACAAGCCGGATCGTCGCCGGACATTGCTGCAGCTTGGCGCTGCACAGCGAAAGCGAGATCGCGCACACGCTCGACCTCGTCGCCGCGGCCAGGATCGCCATCGTCAGCCTCCCGCTGACCAACCTGCATATGCAGGACCGCCACCCGGGGCGGACGCCGCGCTGGCGCGGGATCACGCTGCTGCACGAATTCGCCGCGCGCAGTATCCCGGTGGCCTTGGCCAACGATAATGTGCGCGACCCGTTCTACGCCTATGGCGATTACGACATGCTGGAGCTGTTCCGCATCGCCACGCTGACCGGGCAGCTCGACTATCCGGTGGGGCAATGGCCGGCGTCAGTGACCACCACGCCCTCGAGCATCATGGCCCTTCATCCGGCACCGCTGACCGTCGGCGCTCCCGCGGACATGATCCTGTTCTCAGCCCGCAGCCACGACGAGCTGATCTCCCGGCCGCAAACGGACCGCATCGTCCTGCGCGGCGGCAGGAAGCTTGACGTGCCCCTGCCCGATTTCCGGGATCTGGACGGCCTGTTCAGGCCTCGCGCGGGCTGAGCCATGCGCTTTCTTGTGATCTTCGCCCATCCGGTGGTCGAAAGCTTCAATGGCGCTCTGTTCCAGCTGACGGTCGAGACGCTGTCGAAACGACATGAGGTGCGCACACTGGATCTCAACGCGGCCGGCTTCGATCCCCGCATGTCGCGGGAGGAGCGGCTCAACTATCACGACGCCGGCGAGAATCGCGGCGAGCTCAATCCCTATATTGCCGAGCTGCGCTGGGCCGAAGCCGTAATCTTCTGCTTTCCGGTCTGGTCGTACGGCGTGCCGGCGATCCTGAAGGGCTTCTTCGACCGCACGATGGGCCCGGATATCGCCTTCACTCTGAGGGATGGGAGGGTGACGCCTAAGCTCACCAACATCGGCCTGGTCGGGGGGATCACGACCTACGGTCAGTCCTGGTGGGCGGTGAAATGGCTGGGCGACTTGCCGCGGGCGCAGATCACGCGTTTCTTCACCTGGTTCTGCGGCCCCGGCACGCGCAGCTTCTACCTCGCCAACTACCACATGAACGTGACAACGGCCGAAAGCCGCGAACGCTTTAAGGCCCGGGTCGTTTGCTATCTGGAAAAGCTATAAGGCTCAGGGCTTCGCTGCCAGCCCATGCCCCTTGTTCACGAACTGCAGCGTGAAGGCCTTGGTATAATCCATCGTCGGAGAATAGATCTTGGCCGCGACCATTTCGTCGAAGATCGCCTTCCAGCGCGCATCGGTCATCGCGCCCACACCCATCGTTTTGGCGTCGCCGCCGGTCACCATCTCGAAGCTTTTGAGCTTGTCGAAGACGTAGGCGTTGATCTCATCCGTCATGTCCGGATTGGCCTTCTTGATGAGCGCCCAGGCCGGCGCCGGATCGGCCAGATAGCTGTTCCAGCCCTCGATCGTGGCATCGATGAATGCCTGGACCACCTCCGGCTTGCTGTCGATCAACTTCTGCGGCGCGGTGACGATGGCGCTGTAGCTGGGATAGCCGTTTTCCGCGAACAGGAAGATCTGCGGCTTTACCCCTGCCTTTTCGGCCAGCAGCGGGGAGTTGGTGACATAGCCCTGGACGATGGCGGTCTTGTCGGCCAGGAACGGGCCGTAATTGTTGTTGTATTTGCGGATCTGCGAGTCCGTGAAGCCGAAGGCCGATTTCAGCCAGATCCAATAGGTGCTGACCGCCGTGTCGGCGATCATGATCGGCTTGCCCTTCATGTCCGCCAGCGACTTCACGTCGTCGCGCGGATGGGTCATCAGGATCTGCGGATCCTTCTGGAACGAGACCATCACCGCCCGGACCGGCGCCCCGGCGCGGACCAGGTTGAACGCCGCGATGTCGCTCGACAACTGGGCCATCTCGACGGCCCCAGCCGCGATCAGTTGCTGGTTGTTCACGCTGGGCCCGCCTTCCATGATCGTCACGTCGAGCCCGTGCTTCTTATAGAGGCCGAGCGCCTGCGCCTGGTAATAGCCGCCATGCTCGGCCTGCGCCTTCCAATCGAGCAGGAAGCGCACCTTCTCATCCGCGTGCGCGGCCCCGGCAACCAGGGCGCCCAATGCGATCAGGGCATGGAATAGCTTCATTCTCGTCTTATCCTCCAGCTACGGTAGCGCCGGAATCGAAGCAAGCGCTATGCCACACCGGAGCCGCCGCGGCCTGTTCGGGACGCTGCAGCGCGCGTCACACTATGACGGCCGCTTGCATCATTTGTAGGCAATATCTGCTTACTTAATGGACGTCGCCGTGATCGGCTTCCCAAGCTGCCCCAGCGACCGCTTCATGTGACCGCAGGCGACACTGGCCTCCCTTTTTCCGGCCAGCGAAACACCGGGCGGGCAAGCGCCCCGACCGGCCCGAAAAATAGCATAATCTGCTTACTTACTAATCAGGAACGATACTCATCGAAGCCGCGCCGAGCCCCGGAAAACTGCGCTTTGCGCGCTGGAGGCCGCCGGCGCGCCGACGCCGAATTCTGGCATGTCGCTTGCAGAAGATTTTTCAAATCCCGGAACGGGAAACGGTACGCGGGGGAGATCGTAACATCGGTCAGACAGGGAGAAAGAAATGAATCGCGTTAGCAAGGGCCTGATCCAAAGCCTTCTCGCCGGCATCTCGCTGGCCTGCCTCATCTATTCACCGCCCTCGCACGCGCAGTCGACCGACCAGCCGTCGGCGACGCCGGGGGCCCCGGCACTCGAAGAAATCACCGTCACGGCGCAGAAGAAATCCGCGAAGCTGCAGACCGCTCCGATCGCAGTCACCGCGATTGAAGGGTCCAAGCTCTCTGTCTCCAACATCGTCGAACCGGCTGACCTTTCCGGCTATGCGCCCGGCCTCACGATCGCCAAGAACGAAGGTTACAACCGCGTCGTCGCCATCCGTGGTGTCGGCTTCGAGGCCCCGCAGAACGACAGCGCCCAACCTTCGGTTTCCTACCATGTCGACGGCGTGTTCATCTCCAACCCCGTCGCGCTGAATGCGGACTTCCTGGACGTCGCGCGGGTCGAGGTGCTGCGCGGTCCGCAAGGCACAGTGTTCGGACAGAATTCCACCGGCGGCGCGATCAACGTCATTTCCAATCAGCCGATTCTTAACCAGTTCAGCGGCAATGCCAATCTGAGCTATGGCAGCTACAACCTGGTGCGGTTCGGCGCGGTGGCTAACGTGCCGGTTACCGATACGCTAGCGATCCGCGCCGCCCTCCTGCAGAACCGGCATGACGGCTTCGCCAAGGCGGTCGATATCCCGGGCATGCCGAACTATGCGCTGGACGACGAGAACAGCGTCACCGCCCGCCTACTGGTACTGTGGATGCCGACCGATGAGCTGTCGGTGACGCTTGGCGCCAACTATTTCGACGCGGACGAGCACGACCGCGCGCAGAAGAACATCTATGACCCGATCCCAGACCCGCGCACTCTGAGCCAGGACTTCCCCGGCCTGTTCGGCATGCGCAGCGAGGTGTTTGACGCCATCATCCAGTACGATACGCCCTGGGCGACGATCAAATCGACGACCAGCTGGCAGTATCTGAAAGAGCGCCAAACGCTAGACAATGACCGGCTGACCTATGCCCTCAACCCCTTCGCGCACGACATCGTCACCGACACGCACCGCGCCAACCGCGCGATTACCCAGGAAGTCGATGTCAGTTCCCTGCCGGGCGGCCCGCTCGACTGGGTGGTCGGCGCCTTTTATCTGAACGTGCGCAACCATGTCGGCTTCTTGGAATATACCGGCGTCACGCCCAGCACGCCGCTGAGCAGCAACTACGATCCCCGGAACCTGGCCTTCCTGGGCAACGGGTTCGAGACGGATTCGATCCCTACCCGAGAGTCTTATTCCTTCTTCGGCCAGGGCACCTATCACGTGCTGGACTGGCTCGATATCACCGGCGGCGCCCGTTACACCCACGACCTCGTCGCCAGCGACGTCAGCACTTACTACCTACCGATCAATCATATCGAGCAAAGCGGCAATGCGCTGACAGGCCGCGCCGAGGTTTCGGTGAAGCTCACGCCGGAGAACATGCTCTATACGAGCTGGTCGACCGGCTTCAAACCGGGCGCGAGCAATCTCGAAAATTCGCCGCCCATGATCGTGCATTACGCGGCGCAGCCGGAAACCATCACTGCCTATGAGGTCGGTTCGAAGAACGAGTTCTTCGACGGAAAGTTTCGGGCCAATTTAGCGGCCTTTTATTACGACGACAACAACTTCCAGTACGCAGCGGAAGACCCAATCCCGTTCAAGGGTGGCGTCGACAATATCGGGAACGTCCGCATCTATGGCCTGGAGGGCGAATTCTCAGCGATCCTGCCCGAAAACCTGCGGCTGGACACGAACCTGGCGTGGGAGCACGGCAAGATCAACAGCCACACGCTGGCGCTAGACCCGGTCATCGCGGCCAACATCTCCAACACGCTGGCGGGCCAGGGCATCGGCTATTTCGACCCCCGCTCGATCGCCGCCCGCGCTGCCGCGGAGCAGGATGTCTACGGCAACTCGCCGCCGAAACTGCCGAAATATTCAGCCAGCGTGGACCTGTCGCACACGCTCGATATGGGGGATCGCGGCGTGCTGAACTCCCGCGTCGAGATGGTCTATCGCAGCAGCTATGAGTACCGCATCTTCAACAACTCGGCGCTCGACCGGCTGCCCTCGTCGATCAACTGGAACTTGGCGTTCCACTACCAGCCCGATGCCTCGCCCATGGAATTCGATTTCTCGATCCTAAACGTCTTCGACCGGCTGAATGTCGACTCGCGTTTCACCAACGCGTTCGGCGTGCAGACCACCAGCCAGGAATTCGCACCGCCACGGCAGTTCATCGCCAAGGCGACCTACAATTTCTGACCGGGTTCGGCAGGGACGGCGTACCCTCCTCCAGCGCCGCCCCCGCCGGGCAACAGAGGAGCACCGGCATGAAGCATGACGCGATCTTGGTTCCGGACGACACCACTTATCGCCTCACCAACGCCCGCGTTCCAGGCTGTTTTCTGACGGCCGGTGTGGCCGGGGCAGTGGCGGACGACGGCTCGGTGCTGGTCGATATTGGCATCGCCGGCGGCAAGATCGCCGAGATCGTGCTCGCCGGCACCGGCATCGCTGGCATCGATCTCGAAGGCTGCATGGTGTGGCCGACCCTGATCGACATGCATACGCATCTCGACAAGGGCGAGGCGTTGCCGCGCGTGCAGGCCGATGGTTCGCTGAATGGCGGTGCGATCGGCACGGCGGCCGACCGGATCAATTGGACCTATGGCGACATCGCGCGGCGGATGGATTTCGGCATACGCTGCGCCTATGTCCAGGGCGTCTCGGCCATCCGCACCCACCTGGACTGCGTGGATGCGACGGTTGAGACCAGCAGCCGCGCCTTCAAGGATATGCGCGCCGAATGGGCCGGGCGGGTCGCGCTGCAGGCGGTCGGGCTGGCGCCGCTCGATATCTTCCTGACCGATTTCGGCATCCATCTTGCCGATCTCGTCGCCGAGGCCGGCGGGGTGCTTGGCGGCGTCACCGACACTCTGGGGCATCAATGGGGCGCCACGTCTGACAGCATCGATGCGCTGCTCGACCGGTTCCTGCGCATGGCCGCGGATCGCGGGCTGGATGTCGATCTGCATGTCGACCAGTCGGCCGACCTCAACGCCTTCTTCCTGCCGAACATCGCCCGTGCCGTGATCCGCAACAAGTTCGCCGGCAAGGTGGTGGTCGATCATTGCGTCAACCTCTCGCTGCAGCCGGAGGATGTCGCGAAACGGACGATCGATCTCTGCGCCGAGGCAGGCATCGCCTTCGTTACCCTGCCGACGCCGATGATGTACCTGATGGACCGCGCACCGGGCCGCACGCCACGCTGGCGTGGCGTAACCCTGGCGCACGAAATCCGCGCCGCCGGCATCCCTATCGCGCTGGCGAGCGACAATTGCCGCGATGCCTGGTACCCCTATGGCGACCATGACATGGTGGAGATCTTCCGCCAGGGCGTGCGCGTCTTCCAGCTCGACCATCCGATCGCCGATACCCCGGCGATGGTCGGCCCGGTGCCAGCTGCGATCATCGGGACAGAGGGGCTTGGCAGCATCGCTGTGGGCCAGGATGCGCGGCTGATCCTGTTCCGCGCCCGCACCCTGAACGAGCTGATGTGCCGCCCACAATCGGACAGGATCGTGCTGGACCGGGGCTGCCGGATCACCGAGCCCCTGCCCGACTATGCAGAGCTGGATTAGGGCTCGTTCACGAACTCCAAGGTGAAGGCCTTCGTATAGTCCAGATCCGGCGGATAGACCTCGGCCGCGACCATCGCGTCGAAGAAGGTCTTCCACCGTTCCGCCGTCATCGCCCCGATCCCGAGTCTAGCCGCGTCGCCGCCCTGGAGGATGCCGTATTCCTTCAGCTTTTGGCGTGCATAGGTGTCGATCTCGTCCGTCATGTCCGGATTGTCTTCATTGATCAGCCGGTAGGCCGGGGCCGGATCGCCCTCCAGGAAGGATTGCCAGCCCTCCACCGTCGCCTCCAGAAAGGCGCGCACCACAGCCGGCTTCGCATCGATCGTCTTCTGCGGCACCAGCACCAGGCCGGCATAGGTCGGATAGCCGTTATCGGCCAGCAGATAGACGGTTGGCGTTATCCCGGAAGCCTTCTCGATCAGATAGGGCGAGCTGGTGACATAGCCCTGCTCAATCATCCTCTTATCGGCAAGGAACGGCCCGTCATTGTTGGTGAATTTGCGGATCTGGCCGTCGTCGAACCCGTACGTCCCGCGCAGCCAGCTCCAGTAGGACGTGACCGCCATGGACGAGATCATGATCGGCTTGCCCTTCATGTCCGCCAGCGACTTCACGTCGTCGCGTGGATGGGTCATCAGGATCTGCGGGTCCTTCTGGAACAAGGCCGCGACGGCGCGGACATCGGCCCCGGCCTTGACCAGATTCAGCGCGGCGAAATCGTTCGAGCCCAGCGCGATATCGACCGCACCCGCCGCGATCATCTGCTGGCTGTTCACGCCGGGCCCGCCCTGCACGATGGTCACCGCCAGCCCGTGCTTCCTGTAGAGCCCCAGTGCCTGGGCCTGATAGAAACCGCCGCGCTCGGCGCCCGCCTTCCAATCGAGCAGCAGGCGCAGCGGCTCGTCCGCCCAGGACGGCGCGGCGGCGAGCAGCATCGCCAGCGCGGCCGCAAGCCGGATTCCTGTCGACATCGTCGCACCCCGCGCATTTCATCGTGACCAAGTAAGCATATTATGCATAAACTTGCTTCGTACACGCACTGACTTTCCCGCTGCCGGAGACATGACGCCGCAACCCACCGACGCCGACATCGCTTATGTGCGACGGGCCATCCAATTGGCCCGGGAAGCCGTGGCGCGCGGCGATTACCCGTTCGCCGCCGTGCTGGTCGCCGCCGACGGCGAGGTGCTGTTCGAGGGCAGCAATGTCTGCGCCCATTCCGGCGATCCGACCGACCATGCCGAAGTCCATGTTCTGAAGACCGCCTGGCGGCTGCACGGGCTGGAGCGGATCAGGCGCGCCACGATCTATGTGAACGGCGAGCCCTGCCCGATGTGCGCCGGCATGATCCTGCAATTCGATATCGCCCGGGTGGTTTATGCCGCGCCGGAGCCGCTGCTGCGGCAGTGGCTCGGTGGCGCCGACAGCTTCGCCAGCTATCCCAGCGCCGGGATCTTCGCCGCGGCCGGCGACCGCATCGCCGTGACTGGCGGCCTGCTGATCGCCGAATCCGCGGTGCCGTTCGAAGACTGGAAAGCCCGAGGGAGTCCCTGAGCCATGCCGAAAGACGTCCCTGTCATCGATCTGCAGCCCTATCTTACCGGCAAGGACAAGGACAGTGTCGTCCGCCAGGTCGCGGATGCCTGCGAGCGGATCGGCTTCCTGGTAGTTTCAGGCCACGGGATTCGGCAGGAGATCATCGCCAATATGCTCGATGCTTCGCAGCGCTTCTTCGCGTTGTCCGAGGAGGCGAAGATGGTGAACTTGCCCAAGGACGGGGAATTTCGCGGCTATGTACCGATGGCCGGGTCGTCGCTCGGCCGGTCGCTGGGCATACAGGCAGCGCCCGATCTGCGCGAGGCTTTTACGATTAACCGAGTGCAGGACAAGAGCGACGCGTATTTCCGCAATCCGGCTGCTGGCAAGCTGTTCGCCGACAATATCTGGCCGGACGCAACCGACGTGCCAGGCTTCCGCGAAGCCTGGACTGCCTACTATCTTGCCCAGGAAAGTCTAGCGACGTCGCTGATGCGGGTTTTCGCGCTAGCGCTCGGCTTTCCCGAGCAGTTCTTCGACGGCAAGGTCGACCGCCATTTCTCGAACATGGTCGCCTATCACTATCCCCCGATCGCGGCCCCGCCGCTGCCCGGCCAGCTGCGCGGCGGCGCCCATACCGATTTCGGCAGCCTGACGCTGGTCTATGGCCATCCTTCGGCAAGGGGTTTGCAGGTCTGGAACGGCACCGAATGGGAGGATGTCCCGGTCGCGCCTGATACGTTCGTCGTCAATCTGGGCGACCTGATGGCGCAATGGACCAACGACCAGTGGGTCTCCACCCTTCACCGCGTCACCAATCCACCTGACGGTGAATGGGACAGGTCACGCTACTCTCTGGTGTTCTTCCACCAGCCGAACTACGACGCGGTGATCGATAGCCTGGACCGCACGCACCCGGCCAAATACGAGCCGGTTACTTCGGGCGCCCACCTATTCCGCAAGCTATCGGCAATGACCGTGAAATGATCTTGGCGGAAGCATCGCAAAGTGGTCCCCTCCACCGATTTTATATGCTGGCGGATTTGGGCATTGGCTGATTCCTTCGCTTCACAATTGCGTCGAGGGTTCGAGAGAGCGATCCATCTCGGCGATACAACTACGAGCATTCGATCTTGTTCGACGCACGGTCAGGCCTCTGCATATCTCCGCGATCGACGCAACTTGCCGTAAGTTATTTCTAAGTTGTTGATATT
>Ga0070665_100001743_pt1 | contig 24897 bp, 31 predicted proteins | sample KBSS13metaG_FD_65862 | JGI IMG/M metagenome (GOLD analysis project Ga0070665, IMG submission 65862) | Switchgrass rhizosphere microbial communities from Kellogg Biological Station, Michigan, USA - KBS S1-3 metaG | ecosystem: Host-associated > Plants > Roots > Rhizosphere > Soil ... | reverse complement strand
TCTCCGATCGATTGTTCGCTGCAATACCACCGTGGTGGACGAAGAAGGCGCGCGCTCACGGCAGCGCGACCCATACACCCGAATGCCGTGAAGCGTGTCGGCGAGCCACCGTGGCGATCCGACGCCGATGATGCAATCGTACCTACGATGATGCGTCGCGTCACCTGCGTCCTCGGCGTGGCAACGGTGCGATTATCGAAAGCGTGAACAGCATTGAAGCGACGTTGCTTCCGCACCCCACACGGAAGCGCCGATCAGCGCAAAGCGGGTCAGCAAGATCAACGGCACCCGCGCCAATCATCATCGTCGAACGCTATTGCCGCTCCGCCCATTCGGCCGGCGTGAGCGTCGTCATCGACAGCGCATGGATATCGTCGCGCATCCGCGTGCCGAGCGCCGCATAGACGCGCTGGTGGCGCGCGATGCGCGACAGTCCTTCGAAGGCAGGCGATACGATCACGGCCTCGAAGTGCTGGCCGTCGCCGGTGACTTCGACGTGACGGCACTCGAGCCCGGCGACGAGAGATGCTTCGATCGATTGCGGTGTGGTCATTGGCGAGCTTTCAGTGGCGGAGCTTCCAGCCGCGGGACAAGAGGCCGAGCGCCACCAGAGTGAGGCCGCATGCCGCCGCGGCGACGATCGCGAGGCTCCAGGCGGGCGGCGCGTCGGACAGCCCGAAGAAGCCGTATCGGAAGCCGTCGATCATATAAAAGAAGGGATTGAAATGCGAGACGACTTGCCAGAACGGCGGCAGCGTCTGAATCGAATAGAAGACGCCGGAAAGAAAGGTCAGCGGCACGATGATGAAGTTCTGGAACGCGGCCAGCTGGTCGAATTTGTCGGCCCAGATGCCGGCGATGAGTCCGAGCACCCCCAGAAGCGCGCTTCCCAGGAGCGCGAATGCGATCGCATACAAGGGATGCGCGATCGCATGCAGGTCGGGGAGGAACCACAACGTCACGACGAACACGCCGAGGCCGACGATCAGGCCGCGCACCATGGCGCCCAGCACGTAGGCGCCGAATATCTCCAGCGGCGACAGGGGCGGCAGGAGCACGAAGATCAGATTGCCGGTGATCTTCGACTGGATCAGCGACGACGATGAATTCGCGAACGCATTCTGCAGCACCGACATCATCACGAGTCCCGGCACCAGGAACGCGGTGTAGCGGACGCGACCGTCGAACACCGCCACGTGCGCTTCGAGCGCATGCGAAAAGATGACGAGGTACAGGAGCGCCGTCAGCACCGGGGCGGCAATCGTCTGGAAGCTCACCTTCCAGAAGCGCAGGAGCTCCTTGTAGAGCAGCGTGAGCCATCCATGGCCGCTGACTTCGATGTGGGTCACGCCTCGGGCACCTCGAGCGATGGTGGTGGAATCGCGGGTGTGTCCTCGCCCGCCATGATGCGCAGGAACACCTGCTCGAGATCGGTCTCCGCCAGGGCCAGCTCGCGAATGGCGATGTTCTCGGCGCGCAGCGCCGCCAGGAGCGTCTCGAGCTCGCCGTAGGTGTCGAGCCCCAGATAGAACATGCCGGAATCTTCGCGCAGCACGCGCGCCTGCCACGACGGCGGCAGGCGCGATACTGCAATGCGCACGGTCAGTCCCTGGAAGCGCGACAGCAGGTTCTGCGTCGTGTCGAGCGCCACCACGCGGCCGGCCTTCAGCATCGCGATCCGCGTGCACAGCGCCTCGGCTTCCTCGAGGTAGTGCGTGGTCAGGATGATGGTGTGGCCATCACGGTTCAACTTGCGGATGAACGCCCACAGGCTCTGCCGCAGCTCGACATCCACGCCTGCCGTCGGCTCGTCCAGCACGATCACCGGCGGCTTGTGGACGAGCGCCTGGCCGACGAGCACGCGGCGCTTCATGCCACCCGACAGCGAGCGCATGTTGGCGTCCGCCTTGCCGGTCAGGTCGAGGTGATGCAGGATCTCGTCGATCCAGGCGTCGTTGTTGCGCAATCCGAAGTATCCGGACTGGATCGACAGGGTCTCGCGAACGCTGAAGAACGGGTCGAACACGAGCTCCTGCGGCACGACGCCGAGCGCCCGCCGCGCGGCGCGATAGTCGGTCACGACGTCGTGGCCGAGAATGCGCGCGAAACCGCGATCGGAGCGGGTCAGCCCCGCAAGGATCGAGATCAGCGTGGTCTTGCCCGCGCCGTTGGGGCCGAGCAGGCCGAAAAATTCGCCCTCCGCGACCTCCAGATCGACGCCGGAGAGCGCCTGCACGCTGCCGAAGTGGCGTGCGATGTCGACGACTTCGACCGCGGCGGGCATGATGAAGCGGGCGACGGAGCGGCGTCGCGCGGGCAAAACCCGCGCTAGCCGATGACGAGTTCCTCGACGCCGTAGACGACGGCGAGCGAGCTGAGTGCGGAGGGCATCGACACGAGCGTCACGTGGCGACCTTCGGCGGCCGCGCGCCTCTTGACGGCGATCATCACGGCCAGCGCCGACGAATCGGCCTGGCGCAATCCGGAGAGGTCGACGATACCGGACGCCGGCAGCGGTAGCGCCTGCGTGGCGGCGAGCGCCGTCGCCGCTCCGTCCATCGTCAGCGCGCCCTCGAACTTCCAGCGCGAGCCGTCGTCGGTTGCGACGAACGGCGCAGTCGCCGGCGACGCCGTTGTGCAGTCAAAATTCATGGGCGGCCCTTGCGCTCGCGTGTCGCGCGTCCCTCGCGTGACGTGCGTTTACTTGCCCGAGGCATTCTTCGTCTGCAGCGTCTTGATCAGGCCGTCGATGCCGCCCTGGCGCACCTGCTCCGCGAACTCGTCGCGATAGTTGGTGACGAGCGACACCCCGCCCACGATGACGTCGTAGGCCTTCCAGGTGCCGTCTTTCTTTTCCATGCCGTAATCGATCTGCACCGCAGGCTGACCGGGCCGCACGACTTCGGTACGCACGAGGACGTCAGTGGCGTTCGCATCGGCACGGAGCGGCTTGAAATCGATCGTCTGGTCGCGATACTGGTTGAGCGCGCCCGAATAGGTGCGCACGAGCAGCGTACGGAAGTTGTCCGTCAGAAGCTTCTGCTGCTCGGGCGTGGCCTGGCGCCAGTTGCGGCCCATGGCGAGCGCCGTCATCCGCTGGAAGTCGAAATTCGGAACCAGCTTGGTTTCGATCAGCTCGCGCAGGCGCGCCTGGTCGCTCTGCACCTTGGGATCGGTCTTGAGGATCTGAACCACCTCCTGCGTGACGCTCTTGACGAGCGCATCGGGCCCTTGCTGCGCGTGGGCCGACAACGAGAGCGCCGCGGCGAACGCCGCCAGCGTCATGCGAATTGCGAATCTCATCATTCTTCCTCTTTCTCCGGCGGCACCTTGCCGTCGTAAAGCAGATATTCCCGCCGCTGCAGATAAGCTCGGCGAATGAACGTGTAGCGATCGAGGGATGCCTGGTCGATCAGGGATTCGGGGCCGAGCGCCTGCGCGCGAAGGTCGACGGCGCCTACACCGTATAGAACGTTGCGGGTCGGGACGTCCGGAATGAATCCGACCGGACCGGCGTAGAAGCGCACGATCAGACCCGTGCCGTCGCGCACCGTCGTCGGGCCGAGCAGCGGCACGAACAGGTACGGCCCCTGCGGAAAGCCCCAGGTGCCGAAGGTGAGGCCGAAGTCGAGATTTCCCTTCGGAATCCCCGCATCGGACGCGACGTCGATCATGCCGCCGATGCCAGCCAGGGTGTTGAGGAGGACACGGCCGAGGTCGTTGCCGGCCTTGTCCAGCTTGTTGGTGAGCAAGCCGTTGATGGCCGAGAACAGGTCTTCGATGTTGCCGAAGACGTTGTGGATGACCATCTGTATCGGAACCGGCATGTAGTCGACGTACGCCTGCACCGCTGGCCTCACGAACTGGCCGTCGACGACGTCGTTGACCGCGTACATCGCGCGGTTCCACGGCTCGAACGGGTCCACCTTGGACACGGGACCGGTGGTGGCGCAACCGGTCGCGAGCATGGCCGCGCCGACCACGATGGCGGCCCGCGCACGCCGCATTGCTGTCTTCATTTCGCGTTCCCCTGTGCTGCCTTGTCGAACATGAACTGGCCAATCAGCTTTTCGAGCACCACCGCCGACTGTGTTTTTGCAATGCGTCCGCCGTCGGCGAGCATCTCGGAGTCGCCCCCGGCATCGAATCCGATGTACACCTCGCCCAGAAGACCCGACGTGAGGATCGATGCGATCGTGTCCTTGCTGAACTGGTATCCCTGGTCGATCCTCATCCCCACTACGGCCTGGTAGGTCTTGGTGTCGAAGCGCACCCGATCCACGCGGCCGATGACCACGCCTGCCGCCTTCACGGGCGCGCGGATCTTGAGCCCACCGATGTTGTCGAACGCGGCGTCAAGGTGGTAGCTCGGCGTCGTCTGCAGCGACGTCAGGTTCCCCACGCGAAGCGCGAGGAACACGATCGCACCGATGCCGATCGCGACAAAGATTCCGACCCAGAGATCGATCGTCGAACGATTCACGCAAATCCCCTTGCAATTGCCGCCACGCGCCAGGCTTTCCCATCGATCGTCGGCGGCCTCATATTCCCGTCCCGCGGAACATGAATACCGTCAGCAGGAAATCCAGCGCCAGGATCGCCAGGGAGGCCTCGACGACCGTGCGCGTCGTCGCCGTCGACACGCCCTCGGCCGTCGGCGTGGCATCGTAGCCTTCGAACACGGCGATGAGGGTGACGGCGATCCCGAACACCACGCTCTTGATGATGCCGTTGGTGATGTCTGGCCAGAAATCGATCGCGGCGCGCATGTTGCCCCAGAAGGTGCCGCTGTCGACGCCGATCAGTCGCACACCGACGACGTACGCGCCGAACACGCCCATCACGGAAAAGAGCGCCGCGAGAAGCGGCATCGAGACGATACCGCCCCAGAACCGCGGCGCCACGACGCGCGCGAACGGGTCCACCGCCATCATCTCCATCGCCGCGATCTGCTCGGTCGTCTTCATCAGCCCGATCTCGGCGGTGATGGCGCTACCGGCCCGGCTCGCAAACAGCAGGCCGGACACGACCGGACCCAGTTCCCGCACCAGGGACAGGCCGACGAAGATGCCGAGCGAATCGCCCGCGCCGTATTTGTTGAGCGTGTCGTAGCCCTGCAGCCCCAGGACCATGCCGACGAAGAGCCCGGATACCAGCATGATCACGAGCGACAGGACGCCCGAGAAGTAGATCTCGCGCAGCGTCAGGCCCAGACGTCGGAACGCCGCGGGCGAATGATAGATGACGAGCGCGAAGAAGCGGGCGGAAAAGCCGAGCCGGCTGATCGAGCGCTGCGTCGCGCGCCCCACCCGTCGCAGGACAAATCCGATCGCTTCAGCCGGCACGCGCGAACTCCTCGGCCAGCGGCGCCGCCTGATAGTGGAACGGCACCGGGCCGTCCGGCTCGCCATCGACGAACTGGCGGACGAACGCATCCTCGGAGGCGCGCACTTCCGCCGGCGTACCCATGGCCACGATCCGGCCCTCGGAAACGAAATAGATGTAATCGACGATCTTGAGCGACTCGTAGATGTCGTGCGTCACCACAACTGATGTGATGCCCAGTGCGTCGTTCAGCTTGCGGATCAGCTGCCCGACCACGCCCAGGGAGATCGGATCGAGTCCCGCGAACGGCTCGTCGTACAGCATCAGCATCGGATCGAGCGCGACCGCGCGGGCGAGGGCCACCCGGCGGCCCATCCCGCCCGAGAGCTCCGACGGCATCAGCTGCGCCGCGCCACGGAGCCCGACCGCGTTGAGCTTCATGAGGACGAGATCGCGGATCAGAAGGTCGGTGAGGTCGGTATGCTCGCGCAGCGGAAAAGCGACGTTCTCGAACACCGACAGGTCGGTGAAGAGCGCACCGAACTGAAACAGCATGCCGATGCGCCGCCGCAGCGCGAACAGCGCGTCGCGATCGAGCGCGGACACGTCCTGCCCGGCGACCATCACCTTCCCGGCTTGCGGTTGGAGCGCTCCACCGATCAGGCGGAGGATCGTGGTCTTGCCCGAGCCTGACGCACCCATGATGGCGACCACCCTGCCGCGCGGGATCGTCATGTCGATGCTCGTCAGAACGGGCCGCCGGCGATCGTAGCCAAACGAAACGCCGGAGAGCTCGACGGCGGTTTCGGTGGGACAAGTGGGGGCGACGATCGAAGGCATCGTGAAAAAGGTCGGGGAACGGGAGAGCAAACGCGGGGAACGCGGATTGTAGCGGTAGGCCCGGCGGGGCCGCAATGACCGCGGGTCAGTTACTGCGCGCCAAGCACTATACGCGAACGGCCCCTCAGCAGCTTCTGCTCGGTCACGGCGATCGGGCCCGGCTTGCCCAGCAGGACCACCACGTCGCCCGCCTCGAAGCGCCAATCGGCGCCGGGACGCTGCGGCCGCAGTCCGCGCCGCCGGACGGTCGTGATCTCGACGAGGTCGTCCGCATGCAGGTCGCCCAGGCGCTGGCCGACCGCATAGGCGCGATCCGGCAGCACCACGGAGTGCAATCGCGGCTGGAGATTGTCGGCGGCATCCGCCGCGGCGTCGGAGGCGCCGTGGAAGAACCCGCGGAACAGGCTGTAGCGCTCCTCGCGGATGGCGCGGATGTTCTTCAGGACGCGGTTCAGCGGCAGGCCCAGCAGGAGCAGCGAATGCGACGCGAGCATCAGGCTGCCCTCGAGCACTTCGGGCACGACCTCGGTGGCGCCCGCCTCGTAGAGCTTGTCGAGCTCGGTGTCGTCCACGGTGCGCACGATCACCGGAAGATCGTGGCGCAACTGCTGCACGTGATGCAGGATCTTGAGCGCGACGCCCGTGTCCGCAAACGTGATCGCAACCGCACGCGCCTTGTGGAGGCCGGTCGAGACGAGTGTCTCGCGCCGGCTCGCATCGCCGTACACCACCGAGCCGCCGTCGGCTGCGGCCTCGCGCACGCGCTCGGGATCGGAATCGAGCGCGATGTAGGCGATGTCTTCGCGCTCCAGCAACCGCGCCAGGTTCTGCCCGCTGCGGCCGTAGCCGCAGATGAGGACGTGGTCCTGCCGCGACATCGTTCGCGCCGCGATCTGCGTCACCTGCGCGGCACGCGCCAGCCAGTCGCTGGCCGTCAACCGGCGCACGATCGGCTCGGCGAACTGGATCAGGAGCGGCGCCGTCAGCATCGACACGATCATGGCCGCCAGCACCGACTGGGCGAGATCGGGCGCGAGCAGGCTGTACTGGCTCGCGAGCGCCAGCATCACCAGCGCGAACTCGCCGGCCTGCGCAAGATAGAAGCCCGTGCGGAGCGCCGTGGACAGCGGCGCGCCGAAAATGCGAGAGAGGGCGACGATCAGCCCCAGCTTCGCCAGCACCGGCAGCACGAGCAGCAGCACGAACCACCCCACGTGCGAGAACACGACGTGGAGATCGAGCGTCATGCCCACGACGATGAAGAACAATCCGAGCAGCACGTCGCGGAACGGCTTGATGTCCTCCTCGACCTGGTAGCGGAACTCGGTTTCGGCGATCAGCATCCCGGCGACGAATGCGCCCAGCGCCATCGACAGCCCTGCGAGCTCCGTCAGCGCGGCGAGGCCGAGCGTCACCAGCAGGACGTTCAGCACGAAGAGCTCGGGCGAGCGAAGCCGCGCAATCAGCTGGAACCACGCCCGCATCGGCTTCTGGCCGAAAAAAAGCACGATGGTCAGCACGCCCGCGGCCTTTGCAATCGCCACGGCCAGCTCCTTCATCAAGTCCTTGGCGCCCTCGCCCAGCGCGGGTATCAGGATGAGGAACGCCACCACTGCGAGATCCTGGAACAGCAGGATCCCCATCACGTCGCGGCCATGCGGCGAGCCGAGCTCGGTGCGCTCGGCCAGCATCTTCGAGACGATCGCGGTCGAGCTCATCGCCAGCGCGCCGCCCAGCACCAGGCCGGTCTTCCAGCCGTAGCCGGCCAATTCGAGCGCCAGCACCGCGGCCAGCGTCGTGATCGTGACCTGCGCGAGACCAAGGCCGAACACCGCGCGGCGCATGGCGCGAAGCTGCGGCAGGCTGAACTCGAGCCCGATGGAGAACATCAGGAACACGATGCCGAACTCGCCCAGGTAGTGCGTATCGGCGCTGTCGGGCACCCAGGACAAGGCATGCGGGCCGAGTGCGATGCCCACGGTCAGGTACCCGAGGATCGGCGGCAGGCGCGCGACGCGGCAGAGGACGACCACGACGACCGCCGCCGCGAGGAGAGTCAGGATCAGGTAGAGCGTATGACCCATGGTCCGGACACGATCGATGGCACGGCGATTCCACGGCGACGCATCCCGCCGAAGCACGCATGCCTGATTGACGTTACCGCGAGTGGCGGAGGCGTTGCCGCCATCGCCGCGCGCGAGGAAGAATTCACGCTGCAACCATCGGTAACTTATCACGCGCGTGGCCTCGGTTCGGCGCGAAATCTCACGGCGGTATACTTTGGTGCATGATTGCCCACGAAAGCGCCGAGGCGACGCGCGCGGAGCCTGCGCGCGCGGCCGTGGATCCCGCACGGGCCCTTGCCCTCGCCCGCGATGTGCTGGCTACCGAGGCCGCCGCCATCGCGGCGATTTCGGCGCGGCTCGGCGCGCCGTTTGTCGCGGCGGTCGAAACCATCCTGCATTGCAGCGGCCGCGTCGTCGTCACCGGCATCGGCAAATCCGGGCATGTCGCGCGGAAGCTCGCGGCAACGCTGGCATCGACGGGAACGCCGGCGTTCTTCGTGCACGCCGCGGAGGCCGGACATGGCGACCTCGGCATGATCGCGCCGGGCGACATCGTCGTCATGCTCTCGAATTCCGGCGAGACCGACGAGCTCGTCCTTCTCACGCCGCACCTGAAGCGCCAGGGGGCGACGCTGATTGCGCTCACCGGGAGCGAGCACAGCTCGCTTGCGCAGGCGGCGGACGTTCATCTCGACGCCGCAGTCGACGCCGAGGCGTGTCCGCTCGGCCTCGCCCCGACCGCATCGACCACCGCTGCGCTGGCGCTGGGTGACGCGCTGGCGCTGGCGCTTCTCGATGCACGCGGATTCGGCACCGAGGACTTTGCGCGCTCGCATCCCGGCGGCGCGCTCGGCCGGCGGCTCCTGACGCGCGTCGTCGACGTGATGCGCACCGGCCGCGATCTCCCGACCGTCGTCGCCACCGCGACGCTGGGCGAGGCCATCGTCGAGATGAGCGGCAAGGGCATGGGCATGACCGCCGTAGTCGACGGACGCGGCCAGATCGCCGGCATCTTCACCGACGGCGACCTTCGCCGCTGCCTCGACCGGGTGCGGGACGTCGCGCGCACACCCATCGTCGACGTGATGACGCGAACACCACGCACGATCGAGGCCTCGCGTCTCGCGATCGACTGCGTGGACACCATGGAGACGCCGCCCAAGGTCTCGCAGCTCCTCGTGGTCGACGGCGCGGGTGCGCTGGTCGGCGCGCTGCATCTGCACGATCTCTTTCGCGCGCGGGTGGTGTGATGCTTCCGCAGAACGAGCTGCATGAACGCGCGCGGCGGATCCGCCTCGTCAGTTGCGACGTCGACGGCGTGCTGACGGACGGGCGCATCTACGTCGACGACGACGGCCGCGAGACCAAGGCCTTCTCCGCGCTCGACGGCGTGGGCATCCACATGCTCGACGATGCGGGCATCGTCGTCGCATGGATCACCGGCAGCGGAGCGCCGGCGGTCGCGCATCGCGCGCGGCAGCTCCGCGTGCGCCACGTGATCATGAACTCCAGCGACAAGGCCACCGCGTGGCATGGTCTCATCGACGGTCTCGGCATCGCGCCGGAGGCATGCGCGCACATCGGCGACGACTTGCCCGACATTCCGGTCTTCACCGCGTGCGGACTGGCGGCCACCGTGCCGCACGCCCCGGCGTCGGTCCGCGTCCACGCGCACTACGTGACGGCGCGCGAGGGCGGTACCGGTGCGGTGCGCGAGCTCGCCGAAATGATCCTCGCTGCGCAGGGACGGCTGGCCGATGCCGCCGCGGCGCGTCTCACCTCGGCGGCGCTGCCCTAGGCGCCGAGGCGGCACGATGGATCGCACGCGCGAATTCTTCGATCGGTTGATCTCGTGGTCTCCGGTTCTGCTGATGGGCGGCCTCGCCGCGCTTACGTATTGGCTCGACGCGCAGATACAGCCGGCGTCAGCGCGCCGGGACGGATCCACGCGGCACGATCCCGACCTCTTTCTCGAACATTTTCGCGCGATCAACTTCGACGTCGACGGCAAGCCGCGCGAAACCCTCGAAGCGCGGCGTGGCGAGCACTTCCCCGACGACAACAGCGCGTTGCTGTTCGAGCCGATGTTCAGGATCACGCAACCCGACAAGCCGCCGTTCACGGTCACCGCGGACAGGGGCACGATTTCGGGCGATCGCGAGCACGCCTATTTCACGGGAAATGTGCATGCGACGCGCGACGCTGAAACGGGTCCGTCTGCCAAGGGCACCGAGCAGACCGGCGCGATCTCGCTTGCCACGGAATACCTGCACGTCATTCCCAAGACCGAGCGGGCAGAGACCGATCGCCGGGTGACGATCAAGGAGGCCCGTGGAATAATCGAGTCCGTCGGGCTCGAGCTCGACAATCAAAAGAAGACGTTGAAGTTCAAGTCGCGCGTCAACGGCACCTTCGAGCCGCAGGCCATCAAGAAATGACTTTCCGAAGCTCACGCGGGTCCGCATCGCTCACGGTCGGCGCGTGCATCGCGATGCTGCTCGCCGCGCCGGCCGCCCACGCCGAAAAAGCGGACAAGGAAAAGCAGATCAACTTTTCCGCCGAGCAGCCTTTCGAAGTCGACATGGAAAAGCGCTCCGGCACGCTCAAGGGCAACGTGGTGATCACGCAGGGCACGCTCACCATCAAGGCCGACCGCATCGATTTCAAGCAGAACAGCGACAACTCGCTGTCGGCCACGGCGTATGGCAGCCCCGTCAGCTTCCGGCAGAAGAAGGACGACGTCGACGAGTATTACGAAGGGTTCGCGCAGCGCGCCGTCTACGACGGCTCGAAGGACCAGCTCGAGCTTTTCGATCGCGCGCTCCTGAAACAAGGTGTCGACGAGTTCCGCAGCAACTACATCGCGTACAACAACGCCACCGGCGTGTTGCGAGCGGAGGGTCGGCCGGATGCGCCGAACGTCACCGACGGTCCTGGCGCACGCGTGCGCGGCGTCTTCCAGCCGCGCGCCGATTCGCCGCTGGGCAAGGGACCGTCCAAGGACGGCAAGGACAAATCCGCCGACGCCAAGTCGGGCGAGGGGAAATCCGGTCAGCCCAAGGCCGCCGACACGAAGGCGGCTCCGAAGGCCTCGTCGGCCGACAAGCCGCCGGTCGCGCTCAAGCCGGCCGACGCACTCAAGTCCGATTGAGCGGTCATGGACGACGCGCGCCGATCGACGATGCTCTCGCACCTGCCCCGCGCTCGCGTTCATGCGCGCGTTTCCTGTCAGGCCTTCGTGTCAATGACGGAGATTCATCGGTCGCACCGCGGAATTACTAAGTGAGCCAGCTCTCCGCGGCCCACCTTCGCAAACGCTACAAGACGCGAACGGTCGTCCACGACGTCTCGCTCGACGTCGCCAGCGGGGAAGTCGTCGGACTGCTAGGACCCAACGGTGCCGGCAAGACCACGTGCTTCTACATGATCGTGGGACTGATCGCCGCCGACGGCGGCACGATCACCCTTGATGGCGAGGACCTGTCGCGCCTGCCGATCCACGTCCGCGCGCGACGCGGCCTCTCCTACCTGCCGCAGGAGGCGTCGATCTTCCGCAAGCTCTCGGTCGCCGAGAATGTCCGCGCGATCCTCGAGCTGCAGGACCTGGACGACGACACCCTCGCGAACCGGCTCGACGCGCTGCTCGAGGACCTGTCGATCTCCCATCTCGCCGACGCGCCGTCCGTTTCGCTCTCAGGCGGCGAGCGGCGCCGCGTCGAGATAGCGCGCGCACTCGCAACGCGCCCCCGCTTCATCCTGCTGGACGAGCCGTTCGCCGGCGTGGATCCGATCGCCGTGCTCGACATCCAGAAGATCATCGGTTTCCTGAAGGAGCGCGGCATCGGCGTCCTCATCACCGACCACAACGTCCGCGAAACGCTGGGTATTTGCGACAGTGCCTACATTATCAACGAGGGGCGGGTGCTTGCATCCGGTGCTCCGGGCGAGATTGTTTATAATGAAGACGTCCGGAAAGTCTATTTGGGCGAGCACTTCCGGCTCTGACGGGCCCCGATGAAGCAAACGCTCCAGCTCAAGCTTTCGCAACACCTCACACTGACGCCTCAGCTGCAGCAGTCGATCCGGCTATTGCAGCTCTCGACGATCGAGCTGAATCAGGAAGTCGAGCGGATGCTGCAGGAAAATCCGCTGCTCGAACGCGAGGATGCCGACGAGGAAGCGTCGCGGCCGGAAGAAGTTCCGCTCGCCGGCCCGAATCGCGTGAGCGAGGTCGCCGAGCGCACGGCGCACGATGGCGTCGACAACAACGGACCGGAAGCGCGCAACGCGCACGACGACGCACCCGACCCTGCCGACTTCACCGACTATTCCAGCGGCGGCGGCGACACCGACTGGGGCGGCAACAGCGGCGGCGACGACGAGGAATTCTATCCGCAGCAGGTCGCGACCAGCACGCTTCGCGATCATCTGAACGAGCAGCTCGCGACGATGAATCTCGAGCAACGCGATCGCCACATCGTCACCGCATTGATCGACGCGCTCGACGAGGACGGCTACCTGCCGACGCCGCTCGAGGAGATCGCGGAGCTGTTTCCCGCCGAGATCGAGATCGAGCCGGAAGAGCTGTCAATCGCCCTCAAGTACGTCCAGAGCTTCGATCCGGTGGGGGTTGGCGCGCGCGATTGCGCCGAATGCCTCGCCCTGCAGCTCAAGGCGCTGCCGCAGGACACGCCGCATCGCGGCGATGCGCTCAAGATCGTCGACGGCAACCTCGAGCTTCTCGCCAACCGCGACTTCACCAAGCTGAAACGTCTCCTCCACCTGGACGACGCCGGCGTGCGGCGCGTGCGCGACCTGATCCGCAGCCTCAACCCGCGGCCGGGTGCGGCGTTCGCCAAGGCGGATACGAACTATGTGATCCCGGACGTGGTCGTACGCAAGATAAGGAACCAATGGGTGGCGGCGCTGAACGAGGCGGCGATGCCCAAGCTGCGGCTGAATCGTATCTATGCCGACATTCTCACCCGCAACCGGGACAGTTCCAACCAGCAGCTCGCTGCGCAGCTGCAGGAAGCCAAGTGGCTGATCCGCAACGTGCAGCAGCGATTCGAGACGATCCTGCGCGTGGCGCAGGCAATCGTGGAGCGGCAGAGACGTTTTTTCGAGCACGGCGAGGTCGCGATGCGGCCGATGGTGCTGCGCGAAATCGCCGACATGCTCTCGCTTCACGAGTCCACGATTTCGCGCGTGACCACGCAGAAATACATGCTCACGCCCCGCGGAACGTTCGAGCTCAAGTATTTCTTCGGCAGCCACGTCGCCACGGATACCGGCGGGGCGGCCTCGGCCACGGCGATCCGCGCATTGATCAAGCAGCTCGTGGCCGCCGAGGACATCCGCACCCCTCTGACCGACAGCCGGATTGCCGACATGCTGGGCGAGCAGGGTATCCTGGTGGCGCGGCGCACCATCGCCAAGTATCGCGAGGCCCTGCAGATTCCGCCCGTCAATCTCCGCAAGTCTCCCTGACCCCTCGATTGCAACCCGCGCGCCAACGTCAAAGTTTTCCCAGGCTGCGCACTTCACGTGCAACGTCGCCGGTACTTTGGCGTGGTACGGAAAATGCATTCTCGATGCCACCAGGAATCGCTGCGTCGCAGCGCTTCGGGAGTGGCTCCCGGCATGCGTTTGTGTCGCTTTCGTCCCACGCGGCGGATCCCGCGCCTGACGTCGATCCCGTCCATTTCCCACGCGAGAAGGAGAAGCTCGTGAACTTGAACCTCACCGGCAATCACCTCGAGATCACGCCCGCCATTCGTGCCTATGTCGTCAACAAGATGGATCGCGTGACCCGACATTTCGATCATGTGATCGACGTCAACGTGGTGCTGTGTGTGGACAAGCTGCAACAGATAGTCGAGGCGAACGTGCATGTCCGCGGCAAGGAGATCCACGCGGAGGCCGCCGATGCCGACATGTATGCCGCGATCGACGCGCTTGCCGACAAACTCGACCGGCAGGTGTTGAAATACAAGGAAAAGCTCACCGATCACCGCTGCGACGTCGCGGCGAGGACGCGCGTCGACGACACCGCCTGACCTCGCGCCCGGGCGTATAATCGCCCGCCAGTTGCCGGCGGGGGAAGGGTCCATCGGACCTGTCCTCCGCCGGTTTGCATTGCAGACGATCCTTTCCGCTCACGCCGACACCGTCAGGCCCGATGAACCAGATCGCCCAGCTCTTGTCGCCGTCGAACATCGTGCTCGACCTGGACGCGCCCACCAAGACGCGGCTTTTCGAAGGCGTCGGCGCGCTCTTCGCGAGGACGACCAGTCTCCCGCAGGCAACGGTGACGGCCAGCCTCGTTGCGCGGGAAAAACTCGGCTCGACCGGCTTAGGCCAGGGGATCGCCATTCCGCACGGCCGCATCAAGGGCCTCGCGGAGGCGATTGGCGCGTTCGTCCGCCTCGCGACGCCGATCCCGTTCGACGCGCCCGACGGCCGCCCCGTCGGACAAGTGTTCGTGCTGCTGGTGCCGGAGCATGCGACGGAAGAGCATCTGCAGCTCCTGTCCGAGCTTGCGCAGATGTTTTCCGAACGCACCTTTCGCGAGCAGCTGGCGACCGCCGACAGCGCCGACGAACTGGCCGCGCTCTTCGGGGCGTGGAAGCCCGCGTGAGCGCAGTGCCGCGCAGGGTGCGATGAGCGGCAACGTCGCCGCGCGGCAGGTCAGCGTCGAGTCGCTCTTCGACGAGAATCGGGATCGGCTTTCCCTCGTCTGGCTGGGTGCGCGGCAGGGCGGCGCCCGAGTGCTGACCGGCGAGAAAGCGCTCAAGCCGACGATGGGCCAGGTCGGCCACATGAACTTCATCCATCCGTTTCGCATCCAGCTGATTGGTGCGGCGGAGGCAGCCTATCTGGCTGTACTGCCCGACGACGAGCTCCTGCGCTTGCTGGAGCGCCTCTTCCTGACCGAGCTGGTTGCGATCGTCGTCGCGAACGGCGAGCAGGTGCCGCCGCATCTGACGGCGCTCTGCAACACGCATCACGTCGCACTGTTCTCGTCGCCGCAGCCGTCGCCCCACATCGTCGACGTGTTCCGCATCTATTTGTCGCGCGTGCTCGCGGAGTCCACCACGCTGCACGGCGTATTCCTCGACGTGCTCGAAATGGGTGTGCTGATCACCGGCGCGTCGGCCATCGGCAAGAGCGAACTCGCGCTGGAGCTCATATCGCGGGGCAACGGGCTCATCGCCGACGACATCGTCGAGCTCTACCGGATCTCCCCCGACACCATCGAAGGCCGCTGTCCCGACGTTCTTCGCGACTTTCTCGAGGTGCGCGGCATCGGCGTGCTCAACATCCGGACGATCTTCGGCGAGACCGCGGTGCGTCCGCGCAAGCTGCTGCGGCTCATCGTCAATCTCGAGGACCATGGCAACGAAGCGTTCTCCGAGCTCGACCGGCTGCAGGTCAACGCGACCTACCAGGAAGTCCTCAGCGTCCCGATCAGGAAGGTGACCATTCCCGTCGCCGCGGGCCGCAATCTCGCCGTGCTGGTCGAGGCCGCCGTGCGCAATTTCGTGCTCAACCAGCGCGGCATCGACAGCACCAAGGAATTCATCGACCGGCAGCAGAAGCTGATGGAAGATGGAGGCTGAGCGGCGCGCGCCGGACCTGTTGCTGATCGGCGGCGTTTCCGGGTCCGGGAAGAACGTCGCCCTGGCCGCGCTCGGCGACGCCGGCTACTACGCGGTCAACAACCTTCCGCCGCCGCTCGTCCTGCCCACCATCGACTACCTCGCGGCCGCCGGCCAGCGCCGCGTGGCGGTGTCGCTCGACGCCCGCATCGGCTCGGGCCTGCCGGGGCTGCGAGATCTCATCGGCAGCGCGCGCGCCGCCGGCTGGAACGTGACGTTCCTCTATCTCGACACCAAGACCGAAACTCTGGTCAAGCGCTTCTCGGAGACGCGGCGCCGACATCCGTTCTCCAGCGACCAGCGAACGCTGACCGAGGACATCGAACACGAGCGCGGACTGCTGGCCGAGGCGCGCGAGCTCGGCATCTGCTTCGACACGAGCGAGCTGCCCGCTGCGGCGCTGCGAACGTGGATCAAGGATTTCATTTCAGTCGACCGCTCACGCCTCACGCTCCTCTTCGAATCGTTCGGCTTCAAGAACGGCGCGCCGCTCGACGCCGATCTCGTCTTCGACGTGCGGTGCCTGCCCAATCCGCACTACGAGCCCACGCTCCGCCCGCTCACCGGTCGCGACGCGCCGGTCGTCGAGTTCCTCGAGGCCATACCCGAAGTCGAGCGCATGTACACCGACATCTATCATTTCGTGGCGAGCTGGCTGCCGGACTACGCCCGCGACAATCGCAACTACCTGACGGTGGCGATCGGATGCACGGGCGGCCAGCATCGATCGGTCTATCTGGCGGAGCGTCTCGCGCGCACGTTCGCGCCGCGCTACCAGGTTCTGGTGCGACATCGCGAGCTCGCGTGAGCGGGTGCATACGTTGAAGAACGCGCCGACGATCACGCTCGCTTGGACCGGTGCATCCGGCATGCCGTATGGCCTCCGCCTTCTAGAATGCCTGTTGGCGGCCGGCACCCGGGTCCAGCTCGTGTATTCGCCTGCCGCCCAGATCGTGGTCAAGGAGGAATGCGACATCGCGCTTCCGGCGCAACCGCGCGCGGCCGCACGCATGCTCGGCGAGCGCTACAACGCCCGTGGCGAACAGCTCGCCGTCTACTCGCGGGAAGACTGGCGCGCCCCCATGGCCTCGGGCTCCAACCCCGGTGACGCGATGGCGGTGTGCCCGTGCAGCATGGGCACGCTCGGTGCGATCGCCGCCGGGCTCGCCGACAACCTGATCGAGCGCGCCGCCGACGTGATGCTGAAGGAGCGCCGCCCGCTGATCCTCGTGCCGCGCGAGACACCCCTCTCCACCATCCATCTCGAAAACATGCTCCGCGTCGCCCGCGCCGGCGCGGTCATCCTGCCGCCGTCGCCCGGCTTCTACACGCGGCCCGCGACGGTTGCCGACATCGTCGACTTCGTCGTCGCGCGCGTGCTCGATCATCTCGCCATCGCACACACGCTGGCGCCGCGATGGGGCGATGCGCATGCCGCATCGCCGCCCGCGATCGATTCCGCCTGACGTCGATGCTGTCCTTCCTGAAGGGTGTCGCCGAACGCCAGCCGTTCACGCTTCCGCTGTTTCCGCTCCGCACGGTGCTCTTTCCGGGCGGCCTGTTGCCGCTCAAGATCTTCGAGCAGCGCTACATCGACATGACCAAGGCGTGCATGAAGGACGAGCGACCGTTCGGCGTGTGCCTGATCACGCGCGGCGACGAAGTCAAGGCAGCGGGCAGCGGGCCGCCGGAGTTCGCGAGCGTGGGAACGCTGGCGGGGATCGTCGACTGGGACATGCCCGAGCTCGGCATCCTCCACGTCGCGGCGTCGGGCGGACAGCGCTTCCAGGTGCAGAAGCATGCCATCGAGCCCTCCGGCCTCGTCGTCGGCGAAGTGACGGCGCTGGCGGTCGAGCCGGCATCGACGCTGCCCGAGACCTATGCGCCGCTCGCGAAGCTGCTCGAAGTGATCGCCGCGCGCGTAGGCCCGCAGAACTTCCCCGCCGAGCTCAGGTACGACGACGCGTCGTGGGTGGGCTACCGCCTCGCGGAGCTGTTGCCGCTGCCGCTGTCGATCAAGCAGAGCATGCTTGAGATCAACGATGCGGCCGTGCGGCTCGACGTGCTGCAACGGTTCTTGGTGGATCAGGGGGTACTGTAACCGCGCAAAGTTTCGCTCGCCGCGCTCGCACGATACTTTGCGCGGATTGAGCCTTGCACGATCGCCTTGGGGCGGCCCGGCGGCGATCGTGTAGCAACGGCACGAAGAAACGAGCGTTTTGCGGGCGGCGGGGGCTGTTCGGGGGCGCGTATAATTTTGCAACTTCCATCGGACGCTCACTCTATGGCCGGCCACAGCAAGTGGGCGAACATCAAGCACAAGAAGGCTGCGACCGACGCCAAGCGCGGCAAGGTCTTCACCCGCCTCATCAAGGAAATCACCGTTGCATCGCGGCTGGGCGGCGGTGACGCGTCCGCCAATCCGCGATTGCGCCTCGCGATCGACAAGGCGCGGGACCAGAACATGCCGAAGGACACGATCGACAACGCGATCAAGCGCGGCGCGGGGCAGCTCGAAGGTGTTAATTACGAGGAGATCCGCTACGAAGGCTACGGCATCGCCGGTGCGGCCGTCATCGTCGACTGCATGACGGATAACCGCACGCGCACCGTCGCCGATGTCCGGCATGCGTTCTCGAAATACGGCGGCAATCTCGGCACCGACGGTTCGGTGGCGTTCCTGTTCAAGCATTGCGGGCAGATCGTGTTCGCGCCCGGCACCAGTGAAGACCGGGTGATCGAAGCAGCGCTCGATGCCGGCGCCGACGACGTGGTCACGCAGGAAGACGGCAGCATCGAGGTCGTCACCGGTCCGTACGATTTCATCGCGGTGAAGGACGCCCTCGGCCGCGCAGGCCTCAAGACCGCGTTCGCCGAAGTGACGATGAAACCCACCACCGAAGTCGAGCTCCGCGGCGACGATTCGGAGCGGATGCAAAGACTGATCGATGCGCTCGAGTCGCTGGACGACGTGCAGGACGTCTATACGTCGGCCGTGCTGGTCGGCACGCAAGGTTAGGGCCGGTCAGCGCCGAGCGATTGCCCGCCGATGACCGCATCTCCCGGCGTCCGTCGCATCCTCGGTATCGACCCTGGCCTTCGAGTCACCGGCTTCGGCATCCTGGAGCTCCGCGGGACGGTGCTGGTCTACGTGACGAGCGGGTGCATCAGGGCGACCGGCACGAGTCTGCCCGTGCGCCTCGGCGTGATCGCGCGGGACATCGCGCACGTGATCGCCGAAGTGCAGCCCGAAGAAGTCGCGGTGGAGAAGGTCTTCGTCAACGTCAATCCGAATTCGACATTGCTGCTCGGACAGGCGCGCGGCGCCGCGATCGCGGCGGCGGTGCTCGCCGGATTGCCGGTCACCGAGTACACGGCCGGCCAGGTGAAGCAATCCGTCGTCGGCGGGGGACGCGCGCTCAAGCCGCAGGTGCAGGAGATGGTCCGGCGGCTGCTCCGTCTTCCGGGCATGCCGCAGTCCGATGCGGCCGATGCGCTCGCCACCGCGATCTGTCACGCGCACGCGTCGTCCGGCACCGGCGGCTTCGCGCGCGGCGGCTACCGGATGCGCGGCGGCCGGCTCTCGCCCGGATGAGCGCAATGGATATGACCACCCGTCGTCCCCGGGCCGTGATCTTCGACATGGATGGCCTCATGCTCGACACCGAGCCGCTTGCGGCGCGCGCATGGGACGACGCGGCCGAGACGCTCGGCGTCGCGTTCGACCGCACGCTTCCGCCGCGCCTCATCGGCCGCAATCTCACCGATTGCTCCGCAATGATCCGCGCGCATTATGGAGACTTCGCCGACTATCCGGTCGACGCGCTCCTCGCGCACTGGCACGCGGCATACGATGCCATCGTGACGCGCGAGGGCGTGGCGACCAAGCCTGGCGTGTTCGAGCTGATCGATTGGCTGGAAGCCCGCAACATCGTGCGGGCAGTGGCGACCTCGACACGGCGCGATCGCGCGATAAGAAAGCTGACGCACGCGGCGCTGCTCCCGCGGTTCGCGGTGCTCGTGGGCGGCGATGAGATCGCGCGCGGCAAGCCGGCGCCGGACATCTACCTCGAGGCCGCGCGCCGCCTGGGTGTAGCCCCCGAAGGCTGTGTCGTGCTCGAGGATTCGGAGCCCGGCGTGCGTGGCGCATTCGCGGCCGGAATGACCCCGATCATGGTGCCCGACCTGCTTCCACCCTCCGAGCTGCTCCTGCGCGAATCGCCGCGGGTGGTGGACTCTCTGCACGATGTCATCGCCCATTTCGCCGCGCTCGACACCGACGAGTGCGTGCGATAATCATCGATATTCATCGTCAGCGCCCATGATCGGCCGCCTCTCCGGCGTTCTGCTCGAAAAGAACCCGCCGCAACTCCTCCTCGACGTGCAGGGTGTCGCGTACGAGGTAGACGTGCCCATGAGCACGTTCTACAACCTGCCGGGCAACGGCGAACGCGTCACGCTGTTCACGCATCTCGTCGTGCGCGAGGATGCGCACCTCCTGTACGGCTTCGGCAGCGACGCCGAGCGTCGCGCGTTCCGCCAGCTGGTCAAGGTCAACGGGATCGGCGCGAAAATCGCGCTTGCGGTCCTTTCCGGACTGTCGGTCGGCGAGCTCGCGCAGACGATAACGCTGCAGGAGACCGGCCGTCTCACCAAGATTCCCGGCATCGGCAAGAAAACCGCCGAGCGCATCCTGCTGGAGCTGAAGGACAAGCTCGGCGTGGATCTCGCAGCCACGGTGGGCGTGCATCGGCCCGCGCCGGTGTCGTCCGACATCCTGCACGCCCTTCTTTCTCTCGGCTACAGCGACAAGGAAGCGACCGCCGTGGTCAAGCAGATTCCCGACGGTCTCGCGGTGGCGGACGGCATCCGCCACGCGTTGAAGCTCCTCGCCAAGGCGTGACTCGAATCGCGCTGCTACACTCCATGTCGCGATGATCGAGAGCGACGAGCTGAAGCGTGTCGTGACGGGCAAGCCGGCGAGCCCGCAGGAAGAAGCGTTCGAGCGCGCGCTCCGCCCGCGCGCGCTGACCGAGTACATCGGGCAGGAAAAGATACGCGAGCAGCTGTCCATCTTCATCGAGGCCGCGCGCAAGCGCGCCGAGGCGCTCGACCATGTGCTGCTCTTCGGGCCGCCCGGGCTCGGCAAGACCACGCTTTCACACATCATCGCGCACGAGCTTGGCGTCAACCTGCGGCAGACTTCCGGGCCTGTCCTCGAGCGACCCGGCGATCTCGCGGCGCTTCTCACCAACCTCGAGCCGCGCGACGTCCTGTTCATCGACGAGATCCATCGCCTGTCGCCCATCGTCGAGGAGATTCTCTATCCCGCGCTGGAGGATTTCCAGATCGACATCATGATCGGCGAAGGCCCGGCCGCACGCAGCGTGAAGCTCGACCTGCCGCCTTTCACGCTCGTCGGCGCGACGACTCGCGCGGGCATGCTGACCAATCCGCTGCGGGATCGCTTCGGCATCGTCGCGCGGCTCGAGTTCTACAACGTCGCCGAGCTGACCCGCATCGTCGCCCGTTCGGCCGAGCTCCTGCGAATCACGGTTGATCCCGACGGCGCGACCGAGATCGCACGTCGCGCACGCGGCACGCCGCGGATCGCCAATCGGCTGCTGCGGCGCGTCCGCGACTACGCGGAGGTGCGCGCGGGAGGACAGGTCACGCGCAAGGTGGCGGACGCCGCGCTGTCGATGCTGGACGTCGATGCGTCCGGCCTGGACGTGATGGACCGCAAGCTCATCGAGACGGTGCTCAGGAAGTTCGACGGCGGACCGGTAGGCGTCGACAATCTGGCTGCCGCGATCGGCGAGGAGCGCGACACGATCGAGGACGTGCTCGAGCCCTACCTGATCCAGCAGGGGTTCCTGCAGCGCACGTCGCGCGGCCGCATCGCCACCGCGCTGTCGTATCGGCACTTCGGTCTCGCCCCGCCGACGCCTGGCGCCGCCGCCGACCTGTTTCCCAGCGAATGACGGCCGATCGGCCCTTTTCGTTCCCGGTGCGCGTTTATTACGAGGATACCGACGCCGCCGGCGTCGTCTACTACGCAAACTATCTGAAGTTCATGGAGCGTGCCCGCACCGAATGGCTGGCGGCGTTGGGCTTTCCGCTCGCCCACTTCGAGCGTGAGCATGGCGTCGCTTTCGTCGTCCATCGGGTCGAAATCGACTATCTCGCCCCTGCGCGGCTGAACGATGCGCTGGATGTCACGGTCGAACCCGTCGAGCGCGGTGCGAGCAGGCTCGTCGCCATGCAGGAGGTCCGACGCGGCCCCATGGCCCTCACGAAGGCTCGCGTCGCGCTCGCGTGCGTCGACACCGCACGCTTCAAGCCTGCCCGCATTCCCAAACCCTTGCTCGCCGCTTTCGCCGAATTCGCGTGAATCTCCATACCGACCTGTCGTTCGTGACGCTGATCGCCCATGCGTCGTTCATCGTGCAGGCCGTGATCGCGCTCCTGGCCGTGCTTTCGCTGTGGTCGTGGTGGCAGATCTTCCTCAAGCTCTTCCAGTTGCGCCGGCAGACGCGCGAGACCAGCACGTTCGAGGACGAATTCTGGAAGGGTGGCGACCTCTCGGAGCTGTTTCAGCGAGCCAGCCAGGCGCGCGTAGGCGGCGGCCTCGAGCACATCTTCACCGCGGGATTCCGCGAATACTCCAAGCACCGGAGACAGGGCAGCGCGTCGGCGGTGACGCTCGATGCGGCGCGGCGAGCGATGCGCGCCGCGTACCAGCGCGAAATCGACGCGCTCGAAGCCAATCTCGCGGGGCTCGCGACCGTGGGCTCGGTGTCGCCCTACATCGGACTCTTCGGCACCGTGTGGGGAATCATGAACGCGTTTCGCGGTCTCGCGAACGTAAGTCAGGCGACGCTCGCCAACGTAGCGCCCGGAATCGCCGAAGCCCTGATCGCCACCGCGATCGGACTCTTCGCCGCCATTCCGGCAGTGGTCGCGTACAACCGCTACACGCACGACGTCGATCGCCTCGCGGTGCGCTACGAGACGTTCATCGAGGAGTTCTCGAACATCCTGCAGAGGCAGGGATGATGCCTCGATCACCTGTTCTCGCGTCCCCGCCCGATCGCTGACCCCACCCGATGCGCCGTCAACGCAAGACGATCAACCAGATCAACGTCGTGCCCTACATCGACGTCATGCTGGTGCTGCTCGTGATCTTCATGGTCACCGCGCCGCTCGTGAGCCCGGGACAGATCGAGCTGCCGTCGGTGGGCAGCAAGCTGGTCGTTCCGGTGCAGCCGATCGAGATCGAGCTCGGACCTAACAAGGCAATCAACCTGACGGACAAGGCGGCGAACCCTCCCGCGGTCGCCCGCGTCAGCCGCGACCAGCTCGTCATGCGCATCCTCGACAAGCAGACCAAGGGCAGCGAGCAGCCCGTGGTCATCAGGGCGGACAAGAATGCCCGCTACGAGGACGTGATCGAGGTGCTCGACCTCCTGCAGCGCAACGGCGTGAAGAAGGTCGGACTGCTCGCACGCCCGACGCCCTGATGGTCGCGCGCGAGCGCCCGCATCGCCCGCATCGTCCGCGCGGCGGGTGGACGGCGCTCCTCCTTGCGATCGCGGTCAACATCGTCTTCATCGGCGTGCTGGTCTTCTCCGTCACATGGCAGAACCGCAAGCCCGAACCCATCACCGCCGAGCTCTACGCGCCACCGCAAAAGGCGCCTGCCGCCGAGCCCCCGCCACCTGCCCCGCGCCCCGAGCCGACGCCACCCAAGCCCGAGCCCCCGCCGCCACCGCCAACGCCGGAGCCGCCCAAGCCCGAACCGCCGCCAACCCCCAAACCGGCACCTACGCCACCGGTCGTCGAGAAGCCGGATACGCATGCCGCCGACATCGCGCTCAAGGCGAAGCAGGATGCCGAGCGGCGCCAGCGCGAAGAGGCGGACCGGGAGAAGGAAGCCAAGCGTCTCGAGCAACAAAAGAAGGAAGCCGAGGCGAAGAAGCAGGAAGACAAGCGCGCGGCGGAGCAGAAGGATCGCCAGCAGCGCGAGATCGCGGCGATGCGCGCGCAGGCCGATCGCGAGACCCAGACGCGTCAGCAGGCAGATCGCGAAAAGGAGCTGCGCCAGCAGGCCGACCGTGAATCGCGCGATCGTGCCCAGGCGCAGGCCAAAGCCTCTGCCGCCAGCGCTGCGGCGGCCTCCGCTGCCGCGTCGAGCCGCGCACAGGGCGAATGGATCGACCGGATCCGCGCAAAGGTGAAGAGCAACATCATCGAGCCGCCGGATCTAGCGGGCAATCCCGAAGCGATGTTCGACGTGACGCTCCTCCCGACCGGGGAGGTGCTGGAAGTGCAGCTGCGGAAGAGCAGTGGCGTCCGCGCCTACGACGACGCGGTGCAGCGCGCGATCCTCAAGTCGTCGCCGCTGCCCAAGCCGGACAAGGCGGATGTGTTCCAGCGTACGCTGCAGCTTCGCGTGCGGCCGCGCGACTGACGCGCGGGAGCTACCCGCGCGATTTCTTTTCCGAGATCTGGATGGCCGTCCAGCTCCAGTCCGCGCGCTGCTCGATCAAATGGCGAAGCGTCATGGTGTAGACCGAGCGCCCGGTGGTGAGAATGACCGAGCGGCCCTCGGCGTACTCCGCGGTAGGGACGATCATCGTCTTCACCATCAGCGGCTTGTCCGGGCGCGACGGGGGCGGCAGGTAGAGGGCCTCGAAGCGCGCTCCGATCGTCGAAACGTCGACGCCGTTGACGACGAAGCCCATCTCTTCCTTCGACTCGCGCTTGGCGTATACCGTGATCGGCACGACGTTGTCCGCGATGATCGCAAGGCCACCCTCGACCTCGTCCGGGGAGATCTTGTTCAGGCGTCGCACCACGCCCAGAAGCCATTCCGAAACGTCGGACTGGCGTACGGCCACCAGCGCGCCCAGCGTCAGCGCGTGGCCGACCCCGCCGGTCGCGCCGATGCGCAAGCCCGCGATGCTGCGGTCCTTGACGTGCCACATCGGATCGGTGAATGA
>Ga0070665_100001742_pt1 | contig 24899 bp, 27 predicted proteins | sample KBSS13metaG_FD_65862 | JGI IMG/M metagenome (GOLD analysis project Ga0070665, IMG submission 65862) | Switchgrass rhizosphere microbial communities from Kellogg Biological Station, Michigan, USA - KBS S1-3 metaG | ecosystem: Host-associated > Plants > Roots > Rhizosphere > Soil ... | reverse complement strand
AATAATAATGGCAGGTGAATCATTTGCAGCAGTGAAAGCAAGTGGTGTAAAGAAATGCCTTACTATTGCAAAGCCACTGAAGCAATTAGGGAAAATGGGACTGGTATTTCTTTCACTTAAACTATCTGATGCATCTGAACATACTATCAGCACGAATTTCTACTGGATGGTAGATAGTAATGATGCTTATCCTTTGTTGTCAAAACTATCTGCTGCAAGGGTGGAGGCGGATGCCAGGTTTATATCGAAAGATAGTGTAGCGGTAACATTAATAAATGATCCGGGCAATACCGTGGCATTTTTTAACAGGCTTTCGCTGGTAAATTTAAAGGACGGACAAAGAATATTGCCTGTTTATTACAGCGATAATTATATTTCAATTTTGCCGGGTGAACGCCAAACCATTATATTAGGATATAAACCGCAAAAGAAAGTAACACCGGCAATTCATATTGAAGGCTGGAATGTGCCAGAGCAAACTATTAAAATACAGAAGTAAGTTATTGCTTGCTAAAAAGATATAGAGATGATAAGAAAAATACTGTTGTTTGCCTTTATAGTTTTGCATAGTGTGCAAAGCTTTGCACAGGATAAGAATCCTAATTTGAATATTATACCTGCGCCTGTATCTATACAAAGAGATAATGGCACTTTTCAATTTAGTAAACGTACATTGTTTATTGCAGATTCACCTGATAACAGAGCTGCAGTATTTCTATCCGCATTTCTTGAACAACATCAGGTGAAGAATAAACTGGTAGCTACGGGGAAGATGAAAAAACCATCTGCTACAGAAATTATTCTTACAGACGATAATACATCCAGCTTACCACCTGACGGATACCGGCTGACCATAACCCCTCAACAAATAATAATAGCAGGCAGAGGCGCAGGCTTGTTCTACGGCGTACAGACTTTTATACAGATGCTGCCTTATGAGGAATCTATTTATACAAGTATCCCTTGTGTTACTATAGAAGATTATCCAAGGTTTCCTTATCGTGGTATGCATCTTGATGTGTCAAGACATTTCTTTTCTGTAGACTTTGTCAAAAAATACCTGGATGTAATGGCTATGTATAAGCTTAATAATTTTCATTGGCATTTAACCGATGATCAGGGCTGGCGCATAGAGATAAAGAAGTATCCTAAACTGGTATCAATAGGCAGTAAGAGAGCACAAACTAAAATAGGGAAATATGCAGATAGTGCAGCCGGGTATGATAATACGCCATACGGAGGCTATTATACACAGGAGCAGATAAAAGATGTAGTGGCATATGCCCATGCGCGCTATATAAATGTAATACCCGAAATAGAAATGCCCGGCCACTCCCTGGCCGCTATTGCATCTTATCCTGCCTTGACCTGCGATACTAATAAAACATTTAAAGTTGGCGAAACATGGGGCGGCTATAAAGATGTGTATTGTCCCACAGAATATACTTTCAATTTCCTTGAAGATGTATTGAAAGAGATAATGGAGCTTTTTCCAAGCAAATATATTCACATTGGCGGCGATGAGTGTGATAAAACAATGTGGAAACATTCTGCTTTTTGCCAGGACTTAATGAAGAAATTGAACCTGAAAGATGAAGAAGAACTGCAAAGTTATTTTGTGCAGCGCATAGAAAAATTCCTGAATGAAAATGGCAGAAGTATAATAGGCTGGGATGAAATATTAGAGGGCGGTTTGGCACCAAATGCAACTGTGATGAGCTGGAGGGGGGAGAAAGGAGGTATAGCAGCAGCGCATCAACATCATAATGTAATAATGACACCGGGTAGTGGCGGCCTGTATTTTGACCATCTTCAAAGTAAATCTAAACAGGAGCCATTAGCAATAGGTGGCTATGCACCGCTACAAAAAGTGTATGCTTATGACCCTGTCTCGTCTAAGCTAAATACCCAGGAGCAAAAATACATACAGGGAGTACAGGCAAACCTCTGGACGGAATATATTCCTACCTCAGAGCGTGTGGAATATATGCTGCTTCCCCGCATGCTGGCATTAGCAGAGATAGCATGGACCCCGGTTGCGAATAAAAATTTCAAAGATTTTTCTGAAGTAAGGATGGCGCATCATCTTACGGCATTAGAAACGCTTGGTTACAATTACCGGGTGCCTACTGCCGTAAATGCAGATGATACTTTAGTTCATACCAGCCATTATCAATTGAGCGTTACGCCACCTGTTGAAGGTTCAAAGATATTTTACAATATTAGCGGCGACAGTGTTAGCCATGACAGTGAAAAATTGTATGAAAAGCCTGTTTTGTTTGATATTCCGCAAGGCGAACAATTAATCCTGCAAACAACAGTAGTTACGCCTGCAGGAAAGAAAAGTATAACTACGAAAACTTTGATTGAGAATAAATGATGAAACGAGGTAAAAGCATATTGTTTTACTCCCTTGCACTTATGGCTTTGTCGCTGCTTATATATTTTGTGTTAAACGCAGGCAATGCTATTAGGCCGATTTCTGCAAATATTGTAAAAGCACCTGTAAGTAAGGATAGTATTATGCAGGCTTTTTCTCATCCTTTAGCTATATTTATTCTTCAGCTCATCATTATTATAGCCGTATCCAGAGTTTGCGCATATCTATTTAAGAAAATAGGACAGCCGGCGGTGATGGGCGAGATAATCGCGGGTATTTTATTGGGGCCTTCTTTTTTTGGTACCCTTATACCCGGTTTCACGAGCTTTGTTTTTCCTCCCAGTTCGCTCAATAATCTGCAGATGCTTAGCCAGGTAGGGCTTATTTTGTTCATGTTCGTAATAGGTATGGAACTGGACCTAAATGTTATAAAAAGAAAAGCGGGCTCTGCATTTGTCATTAGTTATGCAAGCATCATATTCCCATTTGGGTTAGGTATGTTGCTTTCCTATTATTTATATAGTCATTATGCGCCTGCTAACATTCCTTTCTACGCGTTTTCTTTGTTTGTGGGTATTTCAATGAGTATAACAGCATTCCCGGTTCTTGCGCGCATTATACAGGAGCGGAAAATGACAAATACAAAAACCGGTATTATAGCGCTTACCGCAGCAGCAGCAGGTGATATTACAGTGTGGTGTGTTTTAGCCTTTGTTATTGCTATAGCTAAGGCAGGCACTTCTACTAACGCTATTTATACAACAATCTTTGCTTTAATATACATTGGAATTATGCTGGGCGTATTAAAGCCGTTGTTAAAAAAACTGGTGGCCCGCAGAGTAAAGAATGAGCTTATCGAGCGTTCTACACTGGCAATAATATTTATTGTACTTCTGTTAAGCGCCTACTTTTGCGAGCTTATAGGCATTCATGCACTGTTTGGTGCATTTATGGCAGGTATTATTATGCCGCAGGAGTGGAACTTCAGGCAAGTATTAATAGATAAAATAGAAGATGTAGCATTAGTATTGCTATTGCCTTTGTTCTTCGTTTTTACCGGCTTGCGGACGCAGGTGGGCTTATTAAACAATGCTTCATTATGGGCATGTTGCCTGCTTATTATATTGGTTGCAATTATTGGTAAGCTGGGAGGAAGTGCGTTTGCTGCAAAATTTACCGGGGAAACCACCAAAGACAGCTTAGCTATTGGCGCCTTAATGAATACGAGGGGCCTGGTTGAGCTTGTAGTACTAAATATTGGTTATGATATGGGTATTCTAAGCCCGGAAATGTTTACAATGCTGGTTATAATGGCTTTGGTTACAACCTTTATGACAAATCCATTGCTGGACCGTATATATCAAACGAAAAAGGTCTCTCAGCTATGAGAGACCTTTGTTGTCCGACCTGGATTCGAACCAAGACAAACAGAGCCAGAACCTGTTGTGCTACCGTTACACAATCGGACAATCCTGTATTATGGACTGCAAAATTATAAAAATTATCCTTTCTAAAAACTATTATTTTTATCGCTAGTTATTAGCTGGAGCGATAGGCTCCTGTGATATCCTGTACAAGGTTTTACACGTATCAAGGAATATGTGATACTTTACCGGTTTTATAATATAATCTTTGGCCCCAAGATCCAGGCAGCTTTTCTTTTCCAGATCATTTACAGAAGTAGAAAGGATTATAACGGGAATATGAAAATATTTAGGGTTGTTTTTTAGCATTCTCAATGTTTCCGTTCCATTTAGACGGGGCATATTCAGATCTAAAATTATAAGGTTTATTCCCTCGGCCCCTTTAATGTCGAGATAGTCTAGTACCTGCGTACCATCTTCTACGAAATTTATGACATTGGAAAGCCCTAATTCTTTAAACCCCTCTGCCATAATTAAGCGATCTTCCTGATCATCGTCGGCAAGCAATATCTGCACGTCTGTATTCATTTTTAAACAAAAAAAGTTTTCTTATTTGTTTAAGTATAGTTATGATTTTTATTAAATATCGTTCCAGATCAAATATAGGCAAAGACCCGCATTAGTTGTGTGTATAAAGGGTTAAAACCTATTGATTATTAAATTCTTATCCAGAGTTCCATCCCTTTGTTTAAAATATTTACATCAATGTTAAAACCATTGTCATGATATTGTCGTATATGCTCCTGATAAGAAAATCATAAACAGGCTAAATACTTTATTATGAAAAAGGGATTGCTAAAGAAAATATTGCTTACCACAGGTTCTGTATTCTTATTGCTTGTGGGTGTTTTATGCATTCACATATATATGGTTACACGTCCTAAGGCGCCTGATGCTCATACCAGGGTTATGGCCCGTATAGATTTTAAGCAGGATATTTCTAAAGAAGATGCGAATAAGATAACAACATGGATGTATCAGCAGAAAGGCGTAGATCATGTAGTATATAATCCTGTTTCAAAAATCCTTGTTTTCACCTTCGCGCCTGTAAATACCACTGCCGACCAGATTGTAAATAATATGAGGAGCTCTTTAAACTACAATGCTGTTCGTTTTGTGCCAAGTGAAAAGGATTTGAAATCAGGTTGTCCCGTTGCGACAGCATCATTTACCTATAAGGCTTACAGCCTCTTTAAACACATTTTCTAACGCTAAATCTAATAAAATGAAAAAAACAAAAATGAAAAGAGTTATCGGGGCAACGGCAGTCGCGGGTTTTGTAGTGGTGATGTCATTAATGACATCTTGTAAAAAAAGCAGTTCATCTACTACCATGACATTGTATGATTCATTGGGAGGGACAACAATGGTAACAGATCCAATTAATACTTCTGCTAAAATAGAAAAAGGCCGACTGGCTATACGCAATGTGTTAGATAGTACCATCTTTGTTATTGCCGGAGATACTGCTATCAATGGCTTCTTCACTGTACTCCTGAGTGAAGTAACAAGTGGTAATACCACGGGGTATGAAGCATTGAGTAAAAATCTAACTGATTTCGTTTGCGTAGCAACAGGTGCTAAAAACTTTACTTATGGTGGCAAGAGCATGGTAGCAGCGCATGACCCTTCTCAAAACTCGAGGATGAACGGTAAAGCAGATAGCCATGATTTCGACGTGTTTGTTGCAGACCTGGTAATAGGTGCGAAAAAGAATGGCGTGTCTGACCAGTTAATAGGCCAGGTTGGTGCATTGGTTAACACTTTAAGAAGCCAGGTGGTGCAGAAATAGTTTTCTTTACACTTCTTGTATTGGCACCTCGGCATTATGTCGAGGTGCTTTTTTATGAATGAATAAAGAAAATGTGCTACTTTGTCTGTACATCGAACGAAAATATGGGAGTTGAAAAAACAAAAGACCCACATATTATGTGGATCTTTTATGTAGTCCGACCTGGATTCGAACCAAGACAAACAGTACCAAAAACTGTGGTGCTACCGTTACACCATCGGACTAACCGTATTGATTGGGGTGCAAATGTACAGAGGCTTTTCAAAAGCTCAAAACATTTTTTCGAAAAAGTTTAGGACGAATGCTTCGAAAATCTTCAAAAAAGTCATGATTTTATCTATTTCTTAGTTCTTTTTCATCCGCTTTTCCATTAGGTTTGTAGTCTGTTCCCTTTAAAATTGTATAGTAATCATGTCTAATGCGGCAAACCCGCGCCAGTTTGTTATTAAATTCATTTTTATCAGTATTGCCTCAGTAATGCTGATAAGATTATTGTTTTTACAAATATTCGAGAGCAAGTATAAGGTAATGGCTAATGACATTACCATTTACAGGAAAATTGTTTATCCGCCACGGGGAATTATTCTTGATCGCAAGGGGCGTACAATGTTATATAACCAGGTGGTATATGACCTGATGGTAACGCCGAATAATGTGCGTAAGAGTTTTGATACTGCCCAATTTTGCCAGGCTGTGGGTATTGATAAAACCAGCTTCACAAAAATACTTGAACATGTGCGCATAAGGAATGGCGGCATGAGACAAAGTGTATTCATGGAGGAGCTGAGTAAAGAACAGACTGCACGCTTCCAGGAAAATTCTTACCTTTTTAATCCTGGCTTTGAATTAATACAACGATATATCCGTGCTTACCCGAATGCAAGTGGAGGCGTTGTTTTGGGATACATTGGAGAGGTATCTCCTGAAATGCTAAAGCGTAAGCAATACGAATCTTATCAGCAGGGCGACTACACGGGTATGAATGGACTGGAGCGTAGCTATGAAGACGTATTGAGGGGGCAACGTGGGGTATACTATCTTGAGCGTGATAACTTTAATCGCCCCCGTGACTCATATAAAAACGGGGCTTTAGATACTCCTGCCGTTGCCGGACGCACTTTGCAATTATATACCGACGCGGAGCTACAGGCCTATGCAGAAAAATTAATGGCCAATAAGATAGGAAGTGTGGTAGCTATAGATCCTAAAACAGGTGGCATACTTGCGATGGTTAGCAGCCCCAATTATGATCCTAATTTATTGCGAGGCAGAGACCGTGCAAAAAACTATTATGCGCTTGATAAGGATGCTACACATCCTTTGTTCAATCGCGCCATGCAGGCAAGTTACCAGCCTGGATCTACTATTAAACCCATGACAGGGCTTGTAGCGCTTGATGTTGGTGCTATTTCACCATCATTTGGTCTTGCCTGTTTTGGCAGCTACAATTATTGTGGCAGACCCATAGCCTGTGAACACCATGATGCGGGACATGCGGCTAATTTTCGATTAGCCTTAGCACATTCATGCAACTCCTATTTTTGCCACATATTCAGGCTTACGGTAGATGATTCTAAATTTGGTAGCGTGAAGAAAGGGCTTGAAGTATGGCATGACTATTTTTCAAACTTCGGTTATGGTCATCCCACCGGTGTTGACCTTCCTTTTGAAGGTAAAGGGTTGTTGCCTGATTCGGCCTTCTACAATAAACGTTACAATGGTGTGTGGAATTCATGTACGGTTGTCTTTGTAGGTATGGGGCAGGGTGAACTTGCGTTGACTCCATTGCAGATGGCAAATGGCATGTGCATCATCGCGAACAAGGGATATTATTATACACCACATTTTGTAAGAACAATAGGTAATAATCCTAACGATCCACTGCTTCAGCCCTATCTGAAAAAGCATAAGGTAACTAATATACCAGATGAAACTTATTCTGTAATACAGCAGGCCATGCAGGATGTGGTGGAAAGTGGTACCGCAGTAGGAGCTAAGATAGAAGGCATAAATATTTGTGCTAAGACAGGTACAGTGGAAAACAAAGCGATAGTTGACGGGCAAGCAATGAAACTGCAGAACCACTCGATGTTTGTTGCTTTTGCACCAAGAGAGAACCCAAGAATTGCTATTGCTGTAGCTATAGAAAATGCAGGTTTTGGTGCTACCTGGGCTGCGCCTATAGCCAGCTTGCTTATGGAGAAATATTTAAAAGATTCAGTATCGGTAAAGAGAAAGGCTATAGAGGATAAAATGATCAATGCTCACCTTATAGGCAAGTACACATACATTATAGACTCGGCAAGAAGGTTGCATGATTTAAGAGCTTATGAAGCCAGGGTAGAAAAAAGAAGAATGACAGATAGTCTGCAACGGGCAACAGACTCTGCAATGGTAATGCATTGGATAAAAAGACAGGTAAAAAGAAAATAATACCGTTATAGAATAGTAATAAAATGAGTGCTGAACGCAAATCAATATTTAGTAAAATAGATAGTATCACGTTAGTGCTCTATTTCGCGCTGGCGATAATAGGCATGGCTGCTGTATTCTCTGTTGAGTACCGCAGTACAGACCCTACTATCTTTATGTTCAGCAAAAGCTACATGAAGCAATTAATGTGGCTGGGGATTTCTTTATTTGTAGGGCTTATTATTATCCTTACAGATTCAAAATTCTTTTCTAATATTTCTTTTCTGTCGTATACTATAGGGCTGTTTTTATTGTTTATTACCATTTTCGTTGGGGTAGATGTGAAAGGGTCACACTCCTGGCTGGGTATAGGCAGTGTGCGCTTTCAGCCGGGGGAAGTATGTAAGATATTTACTTCACTTGCGCTTGCTAAATTCATTTCACTCCCCGAGACAAACTTTAAAACTACAAAGGCAAGGCTCATCGCAGTAGCCATAGCTTTAATACCTGCAGCACTTATCATTCTGCAAAAGGAAACCGGGCTTGCGCTTGTGTACTTTTGTTTCTTCCTGGTTATGTACCGGGAAGGTTTGCCCAATACCATTCTTATTATAGGATTCTCGTTAATAGCCCTTGTACTGGCTACTTTACTACTGGATAGAAAAGTACTTTTTCTTGTACTTACTTTAGTTGCGATAGGGGTGGGCGTCATACTGCGCGATACTTTGAGAAGAAATATTGTTGTAACCATTATCCTGGTAAGTGTGTGGCTGGGTAGCGTATTGTTTTCGCAGGTGGCGGTGCCTTTTGCTTTTAAGCATGTGCTGCAGAAGCACCAGATAGATCGTATATTTTCTACACTGGGCCAGGATGTGCCTGAAGAGTACAGCCATAGAGAAGACAAAGGCGGGGATGAAAAGAAGGTGAATAGCTCTGACTATAACGTGAAGCAATCAAAGATAGCAATTGGTTCGGGTGGCTTTATGGGTAAAGGGTTCCTGAATGGGACTTCTACTAAAAACGAATTTGTGCCGGAGCAGAATACAGACTTTATCTTTTGTGCTATAGGGGAGCAGTTTGGGTTCTTAGGCAGCCTGGGATTAGTAGCTATTTACATCACGCTAATGCTGCGCATTATATACATTGCCGAGCGGCAGCGGTCATCGTTCAGCCGCATATATGGGTATTGTGTGGCCAGTATATTGTTCTTTCACTTTGCAGTGAATATATCTATGACTATTGGTTTGGCGCCAGTTATAGGTATTACCCTGCCATTTCTCAGTTATGGAGGATCCTCATTATTATCGTTCAGTATTCTCATATTTATCCTGATACGTTTAGATATAGACAGACAAGTGATGATACGTTAACTTTGCATCTTTATGGCAAAAATCTATCCCTTATCAGAAGGGGAATTTACGGTAGGGCGTGATAAAAATTTTCTCCCGTTTAATCTTGGTAAAGATGAATTGAATGAGCGGACAACAGGCTCTTTGCTGGTGGAGGTACAACCTTTTCTTGTGGTTACTGATAAAGATCTGATTGTCTTTGATACCGGGTTGGGCTTTCATAATAGTGATGGTACATTGCAGGTACATGATAACATTCGTTCTGTTGGGTATAGGCCCGAAGATGTAACGAAGGTGCTGATGTCTCACCTGCATAAAGACCATGCGGGTGGTGTAGTATATAAAGAAGAAAATGGGCTGGTGAAGACTACATTTCCCAATGCGGTCTATTATATATATCGTCCGGAGGCTGACTATGCATTGGCTACGGGTTACCCATCTTATCATAGTGTAGAAATAGAGCCTTTATTAGCTTCCTCGCAGGTGCAGTGGCTGGATGGAGAAGAAGGAATGATAGGCGACTATATACACTTTACGCACTCAGGTGCTCATTGTCCGCAGCATATTGTTTTCCTGGTTGATGATGGTATTGATAAGATATTTTATGGCGGAGATGAAGCCCCGCAGCTGAAGCAAATGAAAATGAAATACGTGGCTAAGTATGACTATGATGGAAAGAAAGCAATGGGCCTAAGAGAACAATATGCTGAGCAAGGACGCAAAGAAGGCTGGCATTTTTTGTTTTATCATGATGTGAAGACGCCCGTAGCAAAGCTATAATTAACGTCTGTCATCCGGCTTGCCCCAGTTGTCATTGTTTCCTTTGTGCCGTTCATTTAATTCCTTCAGCAATAGCATTTTGAATTCTCTTTCGGCTTTATAGAGGTCTGCGAGCTGCTGAGAGGATATTATTTTCAGGAAATCATCTTTATAGCGGCGCTTAATGTTCAATATATCCTGCTGGTAATCAAGGTCGTCATCTATAAATTGCCTTGATGTGTTATCGTCATCGCTGTGCTGGTCTTTATATTTGTCAAAGAATTCTCTTCTTGTACGGCGCACTTCCTGTTCATACTTATCATATACCGGCCAGAATTGTGCCGATTGTTCTGATGTAAAGTGAAGCTTGTCTGTAATGTATGCAACCTTAATGGCATGAATGCGCTCAAAACGATGCTGGCCATCATCATGCCCACGACCACGCAATGGCTTATCCTGGCTGAATCCATATAGGGCTGCAAACAGGAAAAGAAGCGTTGCGGTGATAAACTTTTTCATAATTATTAAAAGGACTGTACTCTAAGTTATTCTAATATTGTTAATCTAATTTACTATTCGCTTTACTATCGCCGGCATCAGCATCCCAGCCTGTTTCATTGAGATATTGAATTATCTCCTGCTCATCCAGCTGTTTTGACGATGCCTGCACGTTATGTATGTCTGTGCTTTGCAGGTTGCTCACAATCATTTCTGCATCAAAATCGTCAATATTTTGTTTTATGTATTCTTTCAGGTTGGCCTGCGGCACCTTAGCAAGGGCTCTTTCGGGGCTGGCTGTTTTAGTATGCATGAACTCGTAAGAGCCGATACTTAAACATAGGAGCAACAGTGCAGCTGCTGCCCACCGGAGACTACCGGAAAATGCTATGATGCGCGTAGGTCTGAAATCCTGTTTATTGTCATCGCCTTTCGCTTTCTTTAGTACTTCAGCAGGAAGATTTTCGAAATAGACCTGTGGTACACTATACGGTAATATTTTTGGTATATCATTGAATTTGGCAGCCTGCAGTATTTGAAGCGGTAAATGCTCAAAATACCCGTCCGGTACTGCCTGTGGCATTTCTCTGCCAAGGTTGAGAATGGGGCCTTCCTGCAGGGATAAACGAACGTTTTCTGTTATAGACCGGCCCAAGGCTTCAAAGTAGCCAGAGGGCACTTCGTAAGGCATTTTACGCGACATATTGGCCAATGCACTACCCATCTGCTCCAATTCAATTAATATGTCATTTTGTTCACTCATTGCTTATATAAGACTGCTGTTGCAGTAAAAAGTTTAATCATTTAACAAATAGGCCTGCACTTTTTTCACCGCATGGTGGTAAGAGGCTTTCAGTGCCCCGGCTGATGTACCCAGTACATTAGCCATTTCATCATAAGGCATTTCATCGTAGTACCGCAAATTAAAGACCAGTTTTTGCTTCTCAGGCAGGGACTGGATAGCTTGCTGCAAGCGCCACTCTATTTTATTACTGTCAAAACCTCTCTGAGCCACCAGCTTTTCCGCAAGGGCAGATTCATTGTCGCTCAGAGAAACCGATGTGCGCCTTTTTTGCTGCTCGAGCCAGGTCAGTGTCTCATTAGTAGCTATACGATACAACCATGTATAGAGATTGGACTCTTCCCTGAACTCAGCGAGGTTTTTCCATACCTTAATGAACATATTTTGCAAAATGTCATTAGTGTCCTCATGTTCCACTACCATACGGCGGATATGCCAATAGAGACGCTCCTGGTATTTTGTCACCAGGTCTGTAAATGCCTTTTCCCGCGTTGATTCATTTTTGAAAGAAGCCACCAGAATATGGTCATCTATCATATTTGCCGTTTCTGGCATGCTTGCGCCTATTTGTATCTATTGACTAATTTAACTGATTAAAGTTTAATGTAGAATAATAGAAAACTTTTACTGCTTAGTTTTGTGCTATCTATGAAGTCATTTGAGCAATTACGTATTGTGTTCTTTGGTACCCCCGATTTTGCGGTAGCATCTCTTAAAGCTCTGGTAGATGCAGGCGCTAATGTAGTGGCTGTGGTGACAGCGCCAGATAAGCCTGCGGGCAGAGGTATGCAACTACAATCGTCGGCGGTGAAACAATATGCAGTGGCTAATAATCTGCCCGTGCTGCAGCCTGAAAAGCTAAAAAACATAGATTTCTTACGAGAACTGGCATTATATGAGCCTGACCTACAGGTGGTGGTGGCCTTCCGTATGCTGCCGGAGGCTGTATGGAACATGCCACCATTAGGCACTATAAACGTACATGCCTCGTTGCTACCCCAATACCGTGGTGCGGCGCCTATAAACTGGGCCATAATAAATGGTGAGCAGGAAACAGGGGTGACTACCTTTAAACTGCAACATGCAATAGATACCGGTAATATATTACTGCAACAGCATGTAGCCATACATGGCGATGATAATGCCGGTACTGTGCACGACAAACTAATGAATGCCGGTGCAGAACTGCTGGTGGTAACTGTACGCGGACTGGCTGCAGGAACGCTGCAGGAAATACCACAGCCCAATGAAGAAATGCATAGCCTTAAGCATGCGCCTAAAATATTTAAAGACGATACCCGGATAGACTGGAATAAGCATGTACATACAGTATATAACCTGATAAGGGGCATGTCGCCATACCCGGGTGCCTATACGATGATGGGTGATAAGCAGATAAAAATATACAAGGCCCATTTTTCTCATGAAGTGCATGGTAAGGATGTGGGTATCTTTGATACAGATGGCAAAACTTACCTGCGCTTTGCTACAATTGACGGCTGGCTATATGCGGATGAACTGCAACAAGAGGGTAAGAAGCGCATGGACGTAACTGCTTTTCTAAGGGGCTTTAGAGCCAATTAGGCATTTAATCTTTACTTGTCAGATAGCGAATGTCCCATCTGGGACATTTTTTCTTTTTGGGACATTTGGGTGAGCGAATGTTGGTATTGGTTGATTTTATTGACTTATTACAGTTTTGTAAAAAGTAACATTATGTCCCAAAATGTCTCAAAATGTCACATTTCCCGGACATGGGAGATTTTGCCTCGTCGTGAAAATGGGGTTTACAGGAATGTCAAAGAACTTTTATGCAATTGTACCCTGCTAAGGCTGATTGCATGTTTTCGGAAGATGCCTCCCTTGCGGTCGGCATGACGGCCTTGATTCGGCAAGGTAGTATTATTAACAAGCGGTTTCCAAATAAACATATCCACAATGATCAATTAAAAAGTAAAAATTTAAAAGTCAAAAAAGCATTTCCTGTTATAAGGTGCCAAGGGCTTTTTGATAGTTAAGTTTTGCCAGGAGATAGTTGTAAACCGCCCTGATATAATTTTGTTCGGCAGTGGATAGTGAACGTTCTGTATCCAGGAGAGTTATATATTGAAAATCGCCGATGCTGTATTGCTGCTTTTGATTTTCATAGATAGTATTAGATAGTTCATAATTGTTTTTGGTGGTTGTTACATTTCGCGAAGCATTATCAAGTTCAGTGGCCGCTTTATTTATTTCATTGTTTATGTCCGTTGTTTTCTGCAGCAAGTTTAAGTCGGCCTGTTGCATCCGCAGTTTATATTCTTTTATGCTATTGTGGTTTTTGAAGTTGCTGGTAAGCGGAATATTGACTGTTAGTGCCGCATAGCTGAAAGGTGCCCACCATTTACCATCGCCATAGTTGAACCTATCGCTGAGGAACTGTTGCGAATAGTTAGCTGCGAATGAAACTGTTGGTAATGCGTTGAGCTTTACTTTTTGTAACTGCAATGCGTTACCGGCCTGAACCAGTTTTAATTGCTTAATCTCCGTTCTATTTGCCGCATTGCCAGAAGTAAGCGCTACTTCTGTTTCTGTGCCAAGTGTATCGGTTAAAGCCACTACAGTTTCCTGTGGCACATTCAGTTGATATTTCAGTTCTGTAACAGCAATATCTTTATTTTGTTCTGCAACGGCTGTTTGCAGATGAGCATTTTCATAATCAAGTTTTGCCCGCAGGTAATCATTCTGAATTAAAGCACCCAGCTTGTACTTAGCTTCGGCCATTGTAAAATATTCTTTATAACGGTTTTTGTCGGCCAGTACAATTTTATATTGCAAGTCTTTGAGCAATACATTTAAATAAGCTTCACTAATCTTTGTTTTAATTTCTATTTCGTCTGCAACATTTTTTTCTTTTTGCAGGTTGATATTATTTGCTGCGATTTTTATATCTGTATTTATGCCGGGCCTGTAAATAGGCTGATTGAGCGACAGACCAGCAATGGTCACATCTTTAGCACCGAGTGCAAGCAACTCAGGCTCTGTAAGTCCGCCAAAACCAGCCGGAATAAGTGTAGCCTGTAACTGTGTGTTATAGCGTATGTTGCCAGAGGCGCTGATATCCGGAATCCATTCCTTTTTATTTTTTGCCAGCGTATTCTTTGCCAGTTCTACATTGTATTTATTAGCCTGAACGTCATACCTGTTCTTCAAGCCGATATTGATAGCATCCTGCTGACTAATAGATAATTTGTTTTCAGTTTGTGCAGTTGCAATAATAGGTGCTGCAATGAGTGATAGTATTATGATTAAGTTTTTCATTTTGATTGTTCGTTAAATAGTGATTAATGCATTTCGAGTATGGCTTCATCAACCTTTTGTTTCTTGTTGTACCTGATAAGCAATACAATGGGAACACATAATAGCAGCACCATAGCTACGAACATGAAACCATGATTGTAACTGACAAGTAGCTGCTGCTTGTTAAGCGCGCTGTCCATTAACTGATTGGACATAGCAGTGGCTTCATCTGGGCCATAGCCTGAACTAATGAACGTTTGGGTTAAAGAGGAACTTCTATCTGCGCTGATGGAATTGTAGTCGCTTATATTTGAAATCATGTTGGCCCTAACGAATGCGTTCTCGTAATTGATATAGATATTCATAAGTGCCACACCCACTGCGCCGCCCATTTGACGCAACATGTTTGATAAGCCGACCGCCTGTGCGAGGTTTTTGCCCGTGAGCCCGGCAACAGCCATATCCATAACAGGCATCATGAGCATAACAGTGCCTATGCCCCTAATGATGAAAGGCCAGAAAAAATTATGACTGCTGGAATCCGGAGATGAAAAGGATAAAATGACCAGGAAAATAGTTGTCATAGTAAGACCTGAGAGAATAATGATCTTGGGATGCACACCAGACTCCATTAATTTCTTAGTGCCTATCATACCTACAATGGAAACCATGGTACCGGGAATCATAAATGCGCCTGTTTGTGTGGCAGACCAGCCAAGCGATACCTGTGCAAAAAGTGGGAAGATGAATAATGTGCCTAAATTGATAATGCCTGCAATGAGATTCATAAGGCTACCCATAGCCAGATTAAAACTTTTGTATAAACGCAGATTAACAGCAGGATAGTCGATACTGAACTCGCGGATGGCAAATGCTGTAAGGGCAATAATGGAAAGGATGAACAGCCGGGTAATGACAGCGCTTTCAAACCAGTCTTTTGCAGTGCCTTCTTCCAATACGTATTGTAAAGAGCCTATGCCTATGACTAAAAATAAAATCCCCCACCAATCTATTCTCGGTTTATCTACGCCCTCCAGGTTAGGGACGAAACGCCATGATAAGGAAGCTGCAAGTGCACCGATTGGTACATTGAGAAAGAATATCCAATGCCATGAAAAGTTGTCTGTAATGTAACCACCTAATATAGGACCGAAGGAAGGACCTAAGATGACGCCAAGACCGAAAATAGTGAGGCCTGTCATACGTTTTTCAGGAGGGTAGGCATCCATAATGATACTTTGTGCAGTAGACAGCAAGCCACCACCACCAAGACCCTGTACAAAGCGCCATAACACAAGTATCCAAAGATTGGAAGACATGCCGCACAAGAGGGATGCAAGCGTGAATAAAGCAACTGAGCAGGTGAAATATAGTTTTCTGCCAAAGAGATTTGATAACATGCCTGAAAGCGGAATGATAATCATGTTGGCTATACTGTAAGCAGTAATGACCCATGCTATCTCTGTAGTAGTAGCGCCTATGTTGCCGCTGATCTCGCGCAGGGATACGTTTACCACTGTGGTATCGATGAGCTCAAGAATGGCACATGATATAGCAGTAGCTACGAGTATACCTCTTTTGGCCCCTGTAGGATATGTGAGTGTATTTGTTGCTGCTGACATGTTAGTTCGTTTTAACTTTTACAAAAGCACTGAGTCCGGGAAACAGAACGGTCGGTTTGTTTTTTGTTTCAAAAGAAGAGTCAATATCTATGCGTAAAGGGAAGCGCTGGGTAATCTTTATGAAATTGCCTGTAGCATTATCCGGCGGCAACAATGAAAATTTAGAACCGGTAGCACCAAGAAAAGAGCTAAGCCTGCCTTTTATCTTCAAGCCATGATAGGCGTCAATAGATATCTCGCATTCCTGACCAGGTTTTAATTTGTCCAACTGTGTTTCTTTGAAGTTGGCGATTACCCAAAGGTGCTTTGTATCTATCAAGGCACATAGCGTTTGACCTGCTGATATATACTGACCAGGCTGGACTGTGCGCTTAGTAATGATACCATCGAAAGGTGCAGTGATGTATGCATGTTCCAGATATTCCTGTGCTGTGGTAAGCTCTGCCTGCCTTTGTAGCACCAGCGCCTGTGCAGCAGATACCTGGTGCTGCTCTGCCTTTGCAGTAGTGCTAAGCCCCAATGAAGTAGCCGCAGAAGACTGCATCGTATTTTTGGCTCTTGCATATTCGGCATTTGCTACCTGTAATTTATTCTGCAGGTCTTCGTATTGCACTTGCGTTATGGCGTTAATCTTAAGCAGGTCTGCTGCGCGTTTATAGTCGGCCTGTGCCTTATCTAAATTGGCTTTGGCAGCAACAATGCTTTCCTGCTGTGCTTTAGAGGCCTCGAGCGAAGCATTTGCATTCTCGACACTTGCCAGTGACCTGATATCAGAAACACTTACATTGGCCTTTGCATTATCTAAGGCAGCCTGTGCTTCCTGCAGTTTTGCCTGCAGTGTTGTGGTATTAAACACAATAAGTGTATCGCCAGCTTTTACCTGTTGGTTGTCTGTAAACCTGATAGCTGAAATATAGGCAGTGACGCTGGACCTGATAGATGCAATATTGCCATCGAGCTGAGCATTGTCTGTGGTTTCGTAACCATTGCTCTTGATCCAGAAGTAGGCAGATACAGCTATGATGATGATTGCTACTATGGATGCCCCCGCAATTAAGGTTGTTTTTTTATTTGTTGCCATAAGTATGATTGTTTAAAACCGACCGTTCGGTTTATTTTAATGTAAAAAAATTATGCTTTCAATAAATTGTATATCTCATTAAATAATTTCTGTAACTCTCCCCTGAAAGTTGCAAAGTAGTCCATGTTGTCGTTGAGTAATAAGCGAATGCCAAAACCGTCGTTAACATAGATATACAGCTTGGCTACCTGCTCATCTGTCATGGTAGTGCTTATTTCCTTATTTTTCTTTGCAGTGCGTACAATCTTCTTCCAGGCATTAAGCTCATTGATGTCATGGTCCATAAGCTTCTGCTTAAAGGAAGGCAGCATTTTCAGTGCGTCAAACATCAGAAAGTAGTGATTGGCAGTAAATACGCCATCATCATGTTGCACCAACTTTTTACCAGATGCTATTTTGTCCTCAACGTCATCCAGGTAATCCCGGCAGAACTGTGCCAACGAGTCTTGTGAGTACTTGCTAAAGTCAGCATTCATAAAATCGGCAAAGAAATAATCTATCACCTCTTCAAATAGCTGCTCTTTGCTTGTGAAGTAGTGATAAAAGGCGCCCTTTGAAAGTTTCGTATGCTCTACGATGTCTTTCATGGTTACTTCTTTAAAGTTCTTTTGTAAAAAGAGCTTTAAAGCTACCCTTAGTATATGTTCTTTAGTATCACTCAAAACCGACCGTTTGGTATGTAAAATTACAAACTATTTTTATTCCACCAAATTTTTTAAAGAATTTATGAAACAAGGCGAGAAAACTGCTGAACAGATGAGCCGCTGTACAAGCGAGCGTGGCAAGGATGCCTGGCAGCGGCATGCAGCTAAGGGCAAAAGAAAACTACTGTATGGTGTCTATAAAATACTGCAGGGCGAGCTTGTACCCGCGCAAGCCTAAGCCCGTAATGCAACCTACGCAGCGGGTAGCCGTAATGGAATGCTTGCGATATTCTTCGCGGGCGTAGATATTGGAGATGTGCACCTCTACAACGGGTATTTGTATGGCAGCTATGGCATCTGCTATGGCTACGCTGGTATGTGTGTAGCCGCCACCGTTGAAAATGATGCCCTGTACCTTGCCCCGGCAACTATGCATATAGTTGATAAGCTCGCCTTCTACATTGCTCTGGTAGGTGCTCAGCTCTACATCAGGATATTGCGCTGCTAATTCTGCAAAATAGGAATCCAGCGGTTGCAGGCCATAGATATCCTGCTCGCGAGTGCCGACGAGGTTGAGATTGGGGCCGTTTATGATGGCAATATGCATTACGCCTTGTTTTGCGGCAAGTTAAGAAAAAGGATGTTTGTATTATTTGTTGTATAAAATTTGTAATTATACAGTTGTAATTTCTTTACAATGTCGAGCATAGAAGAAGTCATAAAGTCGAAACCAATAAAAAACGCATATCAGCGTGCTACGCTGAATATACTGCAGACAGCAAGCTGGCTGCAGGGCAGGATAACACATGCGCTAAAACCATTTGATATATCGGAGCCTCAATTTAATGTGCTGCGCATACTGCGCGGGCAGGAAGGCAAAGCGATGAACCTGTACGAGATACAGGACAGGATGGTGCAGAAGGAATCGAACGTGTCGCGGATAATAGATAAGCTGGTGGAGAAACACTATGTGCTGCGTAAGGCATGTAAAGACAACAGGCGCAGGGTAGATATCTTTATAACAGATAAAGGCCTGAAGCTGCTGAATGAGGCTGACCCTGCGATGGAGCAACTAATGAAAGAAATATATGACGACGTGAAAAAAGATAAAGTGAAAACCCTTAGCAAGATACTGGACGAGCTAAGAGAAGGACAATAAGCCGCATCTGCAATTACCTTACTTTTGCAGCATTAACCTGCATTACAAATTTTGCTCTGGGAATCTTACCTGAAAGGCTTTAAGGCCTACCTGCAACTGGAACGCTCAATGTCTGACAACACGGTAGAAGCCTACCTGCATGACGTAGCGCTGCTGAGTGAGTTCATGCATGCAAGCTATGAAAGCGTAAAAATAACTGATGTAGAGCTGAAGCACCTGCAGGCATTTGTGATGCACATAAATGATTTCGACTTTGCAGTGGGTACGCAGGCGCGGGTGCTGAGCGGTATAAAATCATTCTTCAGATTTCTATTGCTTGAGGAACTTGTAAGTAAAGACCCTACTGCATTATTGGAAGCGCCTAAGCTGAAAAGAACATTACCATCAGTATTAAGTATAGAAGAGATAGACCTGCTGGTAGCAGCCATAGACCATAGTAAGCCTGAAGGGCAACGCAACAGGGCTATGATAGAAACCATGTATAGCTGCGGGCTGCGTGTGAGCGAGCTGGTAAACCTTGCCATATCGAACATATACCTGGATATTGGCTTTGCGCGCGTGATAGGAAAAGGTAATAAGGAACGACTGGTGCCGATGGGTGCAACTGCTGCTGCACAAATAAAAATGTATCGTGACCATATACGTAATCGCCTGCCGGTGATAAAGAAAGGAGATGAAGATGTGCTGTTCCTGAACAGGAGAGGGGGAAAGCTGTCGCGGGTGATGGTGTTTATGATACTGAAAGACCTGGCAGAGAAAGCAGGGCTGAAGAAAAATATACACCCACATACTTTTCGCCATTCATTTGCCACCCACCTGGTAGAAGCAGGAGCAGACCTGCGTGCCGTACAGGAAATGCTGGGACACAAAAGCATAACCACTACCGAAATATACACTCACCTGGACCGCGGATACCTGCGACAGACGCTGGAAAAATACCACCCGAGGTATGGGAAGTAAATAATCTATATGCCTTAAATTAGTGTTACAAAAACTATTTTATGGCATCGGGTAGTAATAACTTTATCTTCTATGCATTAGCCCTGCTGACGGGAGCATTGATACCAATACAGGCGGCAACCAATGCAGCCTTTAGTAAAGCAATAGGGAATACATTGGTGACAGGGCTTGCTGTTTTTGCTATGGGCTTGCTGAGTATGATAGTAGTGATGCTGGTGACAAGGACGCCACTGCCTACTACCGATAAATTATCTGCTGCACCTGTGTATAGTTATCTGGGCGGACTTATTATTGCCATATATGTTGTAGTAATAACGATCATTGTACCTAAGATAGGAGTGGGGAGTGCTATAGGGCTTATTGTGACGGGGCAGATACTTTGTGCAGTGCTGATAGATCATTTCGGTTTGTTTCATGTTGCTGTGAGGCCGGCAGATATTAAGCGAATAGCGGGCGTGTTAATGATGATAGGTGGTATATATCTTGTGATGAGCAAATCTAAATGACGAATATCATGTTAATTCGTGACCTATAGCTGTGGTCGCAAAAATAAAAAGAGCTAAATTTATTGTATGAAAACATGGTTGAGAAGTGCTATGAACCTAGTAGTGCTATTGCTTTCGTTTGCAGCCCAGGCGCAGATAACAGAAGTGCAATTAGGTGTGGATGGACTTACCTGCTCGCAGTGCAGCAGGAGCGTGGAGATGCGTATAAGAAAGCTAAGCTTTGTGAAAGATGTAAAGATGAACCTGGAACATACGGAAGGAAAGGTATATTTTAAAAGCGGCGCAAAGGTAGAGGTAGATAAAATAGCACAGGCAGTGGTAGATGCAGGCTTCTCTGTGCGTGACCTGAAGGCCGCTATGCTGTTTAAAAATGTTGCAGTATCGTCCAATTACTGCTTTGCTTACGACAACAATAATTACCAGTTTATACAAACGCCCGGTCAAACATTGAATGGTGCCGTGACTGTAACCTTTGTGGGGAAAGGCTTTATGGAGAAGAAGGAATTGAAGAAATGGCAGCCTTATATGAAAAGCGCCTGCTCAGCGAAGGGTAAGAGTTATTTTGTGACCATAGAAAAGAACTGATGAGACTACCTATAGCTATTCTTTTTGTTTTGCTTTCCTGCACTATACATGCGCAGGAATTGTTCCCGCTAAACGAGCCGGCGAGTAATGTACCTAAAGGTGCGCTGGGCGTGAGAGCATTTGGTGAGAGTTATAAAGAGGTGTCGTTGTATCGTAATTTGTTTGGAATAAAGCTGATGTATGGGGTGACGCCTAAATTATCCATTTATCTTTCCGCGAGCGTATCGAACCATCATAATTCAGAATTGCCGGAAGGCCTGGCCACCCATACGCACAGCGGTAACCAGACTATTTATTCAACCGGGAATATAACAAGGGGAGTGCGCTATCCTTATCAGTTCAATGGCGATGATGCTTACATCAAGTATCGCTTTGTGACTGTGGACGGGCAGAATAGACATTTCAGGATGGCAGCTTACGGAGAGTTCTCAAATGTGAATGTGGCGCACGATGAAAATGAGCCTACGCTGCTGGATGATACCAAGGGCTATGGGGGTGGTATAATCAGCACCTACCTGGTAAAACATTTTGCGGCTTCGCTTACTACCGGATTTATTATACCAATGGCTTATAAGGGCTATTCGCCGGACCCATATGGTGGTGCAGATGTGCCTACAAAGCTTGTTTACGGGCAGGCATTTGTTTACAATTTGTCCCTGGGCTATTTATTGCTGCCGCATCATTATAAAAACTATAACCAGACCAACTGGAATATATATGTGGAGCTGATGGGTAAAAGCTATGGGGAGGCAAAGGTGTACCAGGGCGCCGACATGGTATCTGTGCCCATCCAAACACCACTGCTGAAAGCGGGAAATTATGTTGAAATATATCCGGGAGTGCAGTGTATCATAAAGTCTAACTTAAGACTTGATATGTCGGTTGGCTTTCCTATGGTGGGCACATCTTATGTGCATTTCTATCCCGTTTACATGTTTGGGATACAGCGATATTTTTATGCACAATAAATTGCGCTATATTTTTTCAGTGTTGATTTCTTTTTTCTTAGCAACAGTAAAAGTTTTTATTATTCCGAGCTGAAGCTGCCTGCCAAAGGTGAGCAATGTGGTGTTATAATTGTTAAAGCCCGCGGTGTTTTCTTTCCATTGATGGTTATAATAGCTTAACCCACCTATGTTGAAGGTGAATGCAAGGTTGTTGAGCGTTGCTGCAATAGCGGGATATATATTGACCTGCGTGCCGGAGTAGTAGCCTTGCATACCTAATTCTTTCTGCATGGCTGTGCCGCCGGCATAGCTGAAGTCAAGCTGGGCATAGGGAAAGATGAAAGTACGCGTATGACGTGTGTAACGAAGGAAAGCACCGGTAGTCCAGTTGTGCATTGTCATGTTTTTATCGGCAGATAGGCCTGTAGCGGTTTTGTATTGGTCATAACTGCCCCGGAGGCCTGCAGCGATTGCGGGAGTAAACTCATAGCCTATGCCCGGCGATACAGATAATATTGTGGTCTTATTTCCGTAAGCGCTGTAAATGCTATTCTCAGTACTTACCCCGGCATTTAAATAAGCGAACATTAGGCAGTCGCCGGCAAAAGTATTATTGCAAATAATTAATGCACATAGGGTTAAGCAAACATATTTCATACAAAGGAGCTAAAACACTAAAGTTATGATTATTCTCATTTGAGATAAATGATTATTCTCATCATTTCAATGATGCGGTTACGTTCATTATTCCCTACATTTGTGCATCAATTGATGAAGAAAATAATCGCCATAGTACTGCTGTTGGGTGTTTGGATACAAAGCATGAATAAGCTTGTGGTGATACTGGATTACCAGGTAAACAAGGATTATATTTCTAAAAACCTGTGTGAAAACAGGAACCATCCTGAAAGGAAATGTTGTGGTAAATGTTACCTGAAGAAACAATTGAATAATACGGAAAAAGATAACAATAAGAATAAAACCAATGAGCAGTTTGGTGTAGATTATTTTATCAGCTATTTTTCTTTTGAGTTAAGGCCTAACTATCCTGACGCAGAAAATATTAAAGTTGCGGGCTTAATACCGCAGAATTATTCCTTCAATCCACTGCTTTCTGTTTTCCATCCACCGCAGGCTTAATGTTTTATTTATTTGATATGGTGCTGCAGCTATGCTTTAGCTGTGGTGTGTCTTAATGATATGTTGCGTATGCAACAATCCTATCTATACATTCAATAAAACATTGAACAATGAAAAAGTACATCAATCTATTGATGGTCTTTTTGTGTGCGTCGCTGTATAGCAGTGCGCAGCAAAATGATGAGAACAATACAGCCTCTATAAATACTAAGGTAAATATTGATAAGATATGTGCCGACTGCTGTCGTAAAGATGGTGATGTGCCACTGGGCGTGATGACCGCCCACATACATTCTAAAAATGAATGGATGGTATCTTATGTATACATGAATATGGCCATGCGCGGCAATAAAATGGGAACATCCAGCGCCAGCGATGATGCGGTGTACCGGGATTACATGATGTCGCCGGAAAAGATGAATATGCAGATGCATATGGTTATGCTGATGTATGGCATTACAGACCGCCTGACCGTAATGGCAATGGGTGGATATGCGATCTATAACATGAGCATGAATATGGACCAGGCCGGTATGAACATGATGATGAACATGCCGGGAATGCCTGCCACCAGCGGCATACCTATGGCGAGCAATATGAGCTCAAAATCATCTGGCATAACAGATACCAAGCTGTATGCTATGTATAGTATATCTGATATAAGAAAGCATAAAATTATAGGGAGCCTGGGCGTGAGCTTACCGACAGGCAGCACTACCGCAAATGGCATGACACTGATAAGCGAAAACGGCAGACTGGCTTATCCAATGCAGATAGGTACCGGTTCTTACAGCCTTTTACCTAATGCCACTTATTTGCATAAAGGAACTACCATATCATGGGGTGCACAAGCTGGTGCCGATATAAAGCTGAATGATAATGCCGAAGGCTACAGGGTGGGGAATGTATATAATGGCACTGCCTGGATAAGCTATAGATTCCTTCCTAATCTGAGTGCCTCATTACGTGGCGAGCATGTGATAACTGACAAGATATCCGGTTACGACCCTGAAATAGCAGTGCTAAGAAACAATGACCCTAATGCTAATGGCAGCAATTTTGGCGGCCAACGTACAAGCTTATATATAGGTGTCAACTATTCGCTAAATAGTACAGCACTGAAGAACCTGCATATACTCGCAGAATTTGGTATGCCTGTATATGAGAACCTGAACGGAGTGCAGATGTCTCAACGCTCAAGCCTTTTGGCCGGATTGCAGTATATGTTTTAACTATTTTAACTAACAATGCCCGGTATCACCGGATGCTAAAATAATTTTATGAATACCAAACTATATAAGCTACCCTTTCTTATAGCAATCGTTTCATTAGTGTGTTTTTTAAGTGCCTGTTCAAAGAAGAATAATCCTGCACCTGCTACCCCTATGGGGGTGGTTTATTTCCACATTCACACAGATATAGATACTAACGAAGTGGATTCAGGTGTGGTGGCTAAAGATGCAAGCGGCAGGCATTTCCAGTTAAACCTCGCTAAATTTTATCTCTCAGGTATTGTCTTATATAAAGCCGATGGCTCTACCTATACATTGAATAATGTGT
>Ga0070665_100001741_pt1 | contig 24900 bp, 24 predicted proteins | sample KBSS13metaG_FD_65862 | JGI IMG/M metagenome (GOLD analysis project Ga0070665, IMG submission 65862) | Switchgrass rhizosphere microbial communities from Kellogg Biological Station, Michigan, USA - KBS S1-3 metaG | ecosystem: Host-associated > Plants > Roots > Rhizosphere > Soil ... | reverse complement strand
GAGCCGGCCGTCGCCTTCGACTTCGAGTTCCAGTTCCGCCACGGCCGCCAGGGGGTGCGCATCGGCTTCGTCCGCTCGCCGCTCGATCGCGAGATCATCGTCACCATCAACCGCGTCAAGCGGCTCGAGCTCGCCCTCTCCGCCGGGCTGACCCCGAATCCCACCACGGGGACCCTCGCCGACGCCGCCGGCCGGCCGGCCACCGTGGCGGGGGAGGATTTCTGGCGCTCGCTCTACGACCTCTGGCGGCACGCGCCGGTCGAGCGCCGCCGCGAGGCGCTCCACCGCCTGGGCCGCGAGTGGGGTCTCCAGCACGCCCGCCGGGTCGAGCGGCTGGTGCAGCGGCAGCACGGGGTGACCCTGCGCGAGGCGGAGCTGCAGATGGCCCTCGAATGCCTCTCCGGCTCGCTCGCCCCGCTGGGGCTCGGCCGCTTCGACGTCGACTTCACCCTGCGCCAGAAGGGGCTGCTGCGGATCGACCATCGCGACAGCCCGTTCGCCCGCCTGCTCGGCGACCGCGAGGGGCCCTGCTGCGATCCCCTGGCCGGCCTGCACGCCGGCTTCCTCTCCCACCTCTCGGGCCGGCAGCTCGCGGGGGTCGAGGTCCACTGCGGCCGCACCGCCGGCGAGCCCTGCCAGTTCCTGGTCGGCACCGAGAGCCGGCTGGAGAAGCTGCGGGCCTTGCCGCGGGCCGGGGAGGCGAGCTAGCATGCGGCCAGAAACCGGCGAACAGCGTCCCGCGACCCTCGGCGAGGCCGTGAGCGGGGTGCGTTGGGACTATGACCCGAGCCTGCGGCTGCTCTCGCCGCTGGTGGCGTCGGCCCGCTACTTCGAGCAGTTCCCCTGGGACGGCGAGGAGGAGCCGGCCTTCTCCGCCAGCCCCTCCGAGTAGCGCCTCGCGCCCGCCGCCGGCATTGGATCGTAGATGGGAGACCTATGGAGATCCTTCGCCAGACCACGGGCTGCTCGCGCTGTGAGGCCCTCCCCGACGCGATCGCGGGGCCGGGCCGCCTCTTTCTCTGGTTCCCCATGCGGCACGCCCAAGGCCAGGCCGCGCGCCATCTCGAAAGCCTCGGGCGCGGCTACCGTCCGCTGCCGGCGGGGGATGGCCTGGTCGCCGGCCTCGACGGCGAGGAGGTTCACGAGCTCGCCCGCTCGCTCGCCGGACAGCTCGGCCCGGAGCAGGCGAACGACACCCGCGTCCTCTGGACGAAGGGGGACGAGGACCCCGGCTTCCCCGACTTCCCGCGGGTGACGTCGCTCTGGCGGTTCGTCGCCGCCGGCCGCGCCGCCTGGGTCCGCGACCTGCTGGCGGAGGGGCGGATCACCTCCCACTTCCAGCCGATCGTGGAGGCCGCGGACACCTCCTCGGTGTTCGGCCACGAGGCGCTGCTGCGCGGCTTCGAGGCGGACGAGACGCCGGTCTCCCCCGGGCAGATCTTCGCCGCCGCCCGCGAGACCGACCTGCTCTTCCAGGTCGACCTCGCGGCGCGCCAGAGCGCCATCCGCCAGGCGGTCCGCCACGGGCTGCGCACCCGCATCTTCATCAACTTCACCCCGGCCTCGATCTACGATCCCGCCTACTGCCTGCGCTCCACGGTGGCGGCAATCGTCGATTCGGGCCTGCCGCCCTACCTGATCGTCTTCGAGGTCATCGAGTCCGAGCGGGTGGACAACCTCTCCCACCTCGAGAGCATCCTCGCCGTCTACCGCCAGGCGGGGTTCCGGGTCGCCCTCGACGACCTCGGGGCCGGCTACTCCTCGCTGACGCTGATGAGCCGCATCCGCCCCGACTTCGTCAAGCTCGACCGCGAGCTGATCCGGCAGGTGGACCAGGATCCCTACAAGGCAGTGATCGCGGAGAAGCTGCTGGAGCTGGCGCGGCAGCTCAAGATCCGCGTCATCGCCGAAGGGGTCGAGACCCCCGGCGAGCTCGCCTGGCTGCAGGCCCGCCGCGCCGACTACATCCAGGGATTCCTGATCGCCCCGCCCTCCGCGGAGCCGCTCCGGCATCCGCCGCGGATGTAGAGCCGGAAAGGAAGGGCTCAGTTGCCCAGGAACTCGCCCAGCGGCGAGAGCGGCTCGCTGTGCTCGCAGAAGATCTTGAAGACCATCATGATCGGCACCGCGAGGATGGCGCCGGTGATCCCCCACATCCACCCCCAGAAGGTGAGGCCGAGGAAGATCACCACCGGATTGAGGGTCAGCCGGCGGCCGAGGATCATCGGCGTCAGCAGGTAGCTCTCCAGCAGGTGCAGGCCGAGGAAGGCGCCCGGCGGGATCAGCGCCCGCGGCAGGTCCGGGAAGGTGAGCAGCCCCACCATCGCCAGCACCGCGACCATGGTGATCGCCCCGAGGTAGGGGATGTAGTTGGCGAAGGTCGCGAGCACCCCCCAGAGCAGCGGATTGGGCACGCCGATCAGCGCCATGGCCGCCCAGACCAGCAGCCCCATCACGACGTTGATCAGCGTGATCGTGGTGAGATAGGTGGAGACCTCGCTCTCGATCTGGCGCGCGATCTCGACCGCCCGCTGCTTGTCCGCCCGGCTCGGCAGCACCTTGATCAGCTTGCGCAGGAAGAGGTCCCCGGAGGCGAGCAGGAAGTAGAGGAGGATGAACATCACCACGGCGTCGGCGACGAAGTCGGTCGCCTTGCTGAATACCCGGGAGCCCAGGCTTTCCGTGGTCACCTGCACCTGCTGCGGCTTCGGCCCGCCCGCGACCTTGGTGATCTTCTCGACCTGCTCGGTCGCCTTGCTCATCGTCTGCACCGGTTTCTTGAGGTCGCGGATCCGGCTCTCCACCTTGCGCAGGCTCTGCGGCGCCTGCCCGATCCAGTCGTAGGCCGGAGCGGCGAGCTCGAAGATGCCGAGCCCCAGCACGCCGAGCAGGCTGAGGATCACCACGCCCGCCCCCAGAGCTTCCGGGATATGTATCTTTTTCAAGCCCCGCACGACCGGGCTCAGCAGGAAGTTGAGCAGCAGGCTGAGGATGATCGGGAGGAAGAACGCGCGGCCGAAGTAGAGCGTGTAGAAGCACGCAAGAAGGAAGAGGCCGTTGAGGGCGAACGACCGGATGTCGCGGAGATTCCTGGGAGGGAGCTCCTCTTCGGGAGTCTCCTTGCGGATCGCTTCCAGCATGGTCGGGCCTCGGATTCCAGTCGGACCCATAAAGTCTACGCGACCGGCGCCCAAAAGCGCCGGCCGCTATCTATGTCAGTCCGCTGAATCCAGGGTCAGGCTCTTCGGACCAGGCCCATGAGGAGCGAGATCACGAAGACCACCAGGAAGAGCACGAACAGGATCTTGGCGATCCCCGCGGCGCCCGTGGCGACGCCGCCGAACCCGAAAACGGCTGCGACCAGCGCCACGATCAGAAAGATCAGGGCCCATCTCAGCATGTCTGTTTTCCTCCGCTACCGGCCGGACCGATCCGGCCGGGAGAAGCTAAAGAAAAGAGCCAGAGGCACACATGGGAGGAGTCGCTAGGATGTTTACGCCTCTGGCCGGTTTTGTCTAAAGCAAGGTGTGTGCCAGATCAGGCCACGGGGTGCTCCAGCAGCCGGCGGATCCCCTCCAGGGTGTCCGCCTGCTCGGGGGTCTTGTCGGTCCGCCAGCGGGCGATGCGGGGGAAGCGGACGGCGATCCCCGACTTGTGGCGCGGCGAGAGGGCGATCCCCTCGAAGGCCAGCTCGAAGACCTGCAGCGGCTCGACGGAGCGCACCGGCCCGAACTTCTGCACGGTGTGGCGGCGCAGCCAGCCGTCGAGGGTGACGATCTCCTCGTCGGAGAGCCCCGAGTAGGCCTTGGCGATCGGCACCAGCTCGCCCCCGGACCAGACGGCGAAGGTGTAGTCGGTGAGCAGGTTCGCCCGCCGGCCGTGCCCGGCCTGGGCGTAGACCAGCACGGCGTCGACGGTGAAGGGCTCGGTCTTCCACTTCCACCAGTCCCCCCGCTTGCGGCCGGTGCGGTAGGGGGAGGCGAGGCGCTTCAGCATCAACCCCTCGACGTTGCGCTCGCGCGCCTCCTCCCGCGCCCGCGCCAGATCCTCCCAGGTGGCCGCCTCGATGCGGGGGGAGACGAGCAGGAATGGGCGGCCGCGGTCCAGCAGCCGTTCGAGGCTCTGCCGCCGCTCGGCCAGGGGGAGCTCACGCGCGTCGCGGCCGGCGATCTCCAGGACGTCGTAGCCCATGAAGACGGCGGGGGCCTCGGCGAGCACCTTCTCCGTCAGCTTCTTACGGCCGATCCGCCGTTGCAGCACGGAGAACGGCAGCGGCCGGCCGTCGCGCCAGGCGAGGATCTCGCCGTCGAGCACGGTGCCGTCGGGCAGCAGCGGCAGCGCGCCCCGGGTGAGCTCCGGGAAGCGCTCGGTGATCAGCTCCTCGCCGCGCGACCAGAGGTGGACCGCGCCGCCCCGCCGGATGAGCTGCGAGCGGATGCCGTCCCACTTCCACTCGGCGAGCCACTCCCCGGCCTCGCCGAGCGTCTCGACCGGCGCCTCCAGCGGCGAGGCCAGATAGAAGGGGTAGGGGCGGGAGACGTCCTCTTCCTCCTCCGCGCCGGGGGTGAAGAGGCCCTCGTAGAAGGCCGCCGTGGGCTCCCAGGTGCCCATCAGGCGGTGGGCGACCACCGGCTGCGGCACTCCGGCGATCTGGGCGAGGGCGCGCTCGACGAGCGTCTGCGAGACGCCGACCCGCAGCTCGCCGGTCAGCAGCTTGTTGAGCACGAAGGTCTCCCACCGCGGCAGCCCCCGCCACCAGCCGGTCACCTCCGGCCGCTGCTCCTCGGGGGGGCGGCCGCGCAGGGGGAGGAGCCGCTCCTCCATCCAGCGCGAGAGCGGGATCTCCGGCGCCGGCTCGGCCGGGCCCCGGCCGTCGAGCACCAGGGAGATCGTCTCCGCGAGATCCCCGACGCTGCCGTAGGACTCCTCGAACAGCCAGTCCGGAATCCCCGCCTCCTCCATCGCCCAGCCGGCGAGCAGCCGCCCGGGGAGGAACCGCTTCAGCCGCCGGCCGGTGAGGAACCAGACCGCCCAGGCGGCGTCCTCGGGAGGCGCCGAGGAGAAGTAGCCGGCCAGCGCCGCGACTTTCTCGTTGGTCGAGGTGGTGCGGTCGAGCGCCTCGTAGAGGGCAGCGAAGCGCTTCAATCTTCCATCTCCCCCTCGAACGGCGTGGCGAGAGTGCCCGCGGCGATCCCCCGCTCGTTGAGATACCGGGCGAGCGAGCCGGCGTAGCCGTGGGTGGTCAGCACCCGCTCGGCACCGGTGTCGGCGATGGTGCTCAGGAGGTCCGGCCAGTCGGCGTGATCGGAGATCACGAAGCCGCGATCGAAGCCGCGCCGCCGGCGGGTGCCGCGGACGCGCATCCATCCCGAGGCGAAGGCGGTGCTGGTGGGGCCGAAGCGGCGCATCCAGGTGGAGCCCCCGGCCGAGGGCGGCGCGAGGATCAGCTCGCCGGCGAACGACTGCCCGCGGGTGGTCTCGGCGACCGGCCGCGTGGGGAGCATCCCCACCCCGGCGCTCCGGTAGGCCTCGTTGAGCGGCTCGACCGAGCCGTGGACGAAGACCGTCCGGTCGGTGATGCGGGCGAGCTCGCCGAGGATCCGCTGCGCCTTACCGAGGGCGTAGCAGAAGAGGACCGAGGCGCGCCCGGCCTCGCGGTTGGCCTCCCACCACTCCCAGACCTCGCGCGCCACGGCCGCCGAGGGGTCCCAGCGGTAGATCGGTAGGGCGAAGGTGGCCTCGGTGATGAAGGTGTGGCAGGCGACCGGCTCGAACGGCTCGCAGGTGGGGTCCGCCGCCCGCTTGTAGTCCCCCGAGAAGACCCAGACCTCGCCGTCCTTCTCCACCCGCACCTGCGCCGACCCCAGGATGTGCCCCGCCGGATGGAACGAGACCGCAGCCTCACCCATCCGTACCGTCTCGCCGAACGGCACCCCCTCGATCACCGCCGCCTCCCCCAGCCGCCGCCGGAGGATCGGCATCGATGCCGACGCCCCCAGATACGCCCCGCTCCCCCATCGCGCATGATCCCCATGCCCATGGGAGATCACCGCCCGCTCCACCGGCTTCCAGGGATCGATATAAAACCCCCCGGCCTCGCAGAACAGGCCGCGTTCGTCAGGGCGGAGGAGGGGGGTGCGACCCCTGCGTTGCAGATCATTCATGGCATGGATGATAATCATTCACGGCATGAATGGATTGCACGTCCTCCCCAGGCTTCTCCAGCACCCCCTGAACCTGGCCCTGCGCTCGTTCCCGGTGGTCGTGGTGACGGGATCGCGGCAGACCGGCAAAAGCACGCTGGTACGGAACCTCGCCGGGGAGCCGCGCCCCTACCTCACCCTGGACAACCTGGAAACCCTGGAGCGTGCGCGGCGAGAGCCCGAGGCGCTGGTCCGCAGCGCCGAGCGGATGACGCTGGACGAGGTGCAGCGCTCGCCGGATCTCCTGCTGGCGGTCAAGCGGGCAGTCGACGAGCAGAAGGCCCCGGGCCGGTTCCTGCTGACCGGATCGGCCAATCTCCTGCTGATGCAGCGGATCTCCGAGTCCCTCGCCGGCCGGGCTGCCTATCTGACCCTCTGGCCGATGACCCGCCGCGAACAGCTCGGAGCCGGCGCGGCCGGAGCCTGGACCCGCCTGTTCGAAGCCGAGGACCGATCCTGGCGGGATCTCCTGGAGGCCGAGACCGCCGAGCCCGAGGACTGGCGCGACCTCGCCCGCCGGGGCGGCTATCCCATTCCGTCCCACGAGTTGGGAGATCCGGAGACGCGCGCGCTCTGGTTCGACGGCTACACCCGGACCTATCTGGAGCGCGATCTCCAGGAGCTCTCGACCGTGACCTCGCTGGTCGATTTCCGGCGGCTGATGCGGGCGGCCTGCCTGCGGCTGGGAAACCTGGTTCAGCAGACGGAGCTCGGCCGCGACGTCGGCCTCCCCCAGCCGACCATCCATCGCCATCTCGCCCTGCTCGAGACCTCGTACCAGCTCGTCCGCGTGCCGCCCTACGCCGTCAACCGCACGAAACGGCTGATCAAGACCCCAAAGCTCTACTGGTGCGACACCGGCCTCGCCCTTCATCTGGCCGGCGAGACCGAGCCCCGGGGCGCTCACCTGGAGAACCTGATCCTCGCCGACCTGCTGGCGTGGCGCGACTCCCAGGTTCCCCGCCCGGAGATCCTCTACTGGCGCACCTCGACCGGCGAGGAGGTGGACTTCGTCCTCGAATGGCGGGGACGGCTCCTGCCGATCGAGGTGAAGGCGACCTCCCAGCCGCGGCTTGCCGACGCCCGCGGGCTCCTCAGCTTCCGGGCCGAATATCCCGATCTCGCCCGCGCCGCCCTCCTCCTCCACACCGGCACCGAGACCGCCTGGATCGCCGAAGGGGTGCTCGCCGCGCCCTGGTGGAAGGTGATCTGACCGGCTCATCGCCTCACACGTCCCACGAAAGCTCGAACAGCGAAAGCTGCTCCACCCGCTCGCGCACCAGGTTCGAGGCGGTGACGCCGATCAGCCGCACCGGCCGCTTCGGGGCCTCGGTGCGGTGGAGCAGGTCGCGGGCGCAGGCGGAGATCGCGGCGCGGTCGTAGACCGGCGCGGCGAAGGTCCGGGAGCGGGTCACGGTCGTGAAGTCCTCGTAGCGCACCTTGAGGGTCACCGTGCAACCCGCGAGCCCGGAACGGGCGAGGGAGCCCGCCAGCTCGGCCGACATGCGGTCGACCTCCGCCAGCATGGCGGCGAGATCGGTCAGATCCTCGGCATAGGTGTTCTCCGTCCCCAGGCTCTTGCGCTCGCTGTGGGTCTCGACCGGGCGGTCGTCGATCCCGCGCGAGAACTCGTAGAGGATGCGGCCGTGCTTGCCGAAGCGGCCGATCAGATCCTCGAGCTCCACCGCGCGGAGGTCGGCGACGGTCTGCACCTTCATCTCGGCGAGCGCCCTCTCGGTCGCCGGTCCCACGCCGTGGAGCCGCCGCACCGGCAGCGGATCGAGGAACGCCTGCACCTTCTCCGGCCGCACGACGGTCAGGCCGTCCGGCTTGTCGAAGTCCGAGGCGATCTTGGCGATCAGCCGGTTGGGCCCGACGCCGATGCTCACCGTCAGCTCCCGCTCCTCGCGCACACGCCGCCGGATCTCCTTGGCCAGCGCCGTCGCGCTCCCCGCCTCGCCCAGGTGGTCGGTGACGTCGAGGTAGGCCTCGTCGATCGACACTGCCTGCACCAGTGGAGTGAGCTCCCGGTAGATGGCGAAGATCTTCTCCGACTCCTTGGAGTAGCGGCGGAAGTCGGGCGGGATGAAAATGGCGTCCGGGCAGAGCCGCCGGGCTCGCGAGGAGGGCATCGCCGAGTGGACGCCGTAACGCCGGACCTCGTAGCTGGCGGCCGCCACCACTCCCCGGCTCTCCGGACGGCCGCCGATCACCACCGGCTTGCCGCGCAGGGACGGGTCGTCCCGCATGTGCACCGCCGCGTAAAAGCAGTCCATGTCGCAATGGAGGACCCGCCGCACCCGCGTAGCTTAGCGCGAAACCCGTCGCATTTACGCCATGCCTTCGGGGAGGATCACGCCCGGCGGATTCCAAGCCTGTCCCGCAAAAGAGGGATGAAACTACCCTGAGTGGAATGCCCGGGCGACAAACCGGTAAAATGAACCAAGCTTTCGTGGACCGCCGGACTCCGGAGCCGAACATTCGGAGAGGGATGGGGAGGCCGGAGCGATTGCAAGTGAGCCGCCTAGACTGAACCAAGGATGAACCCCTCTCCCGTCTTCAGCCGGTCCACGCCGCGCCCGCGCGGCGTCTCTGTCCTCTTCCCTCTCCTGGCAATGATGCTTTGCGGGGCCAAGGGGGCACCCCCCGTTCAGGGCCCCCCCCTGACCGTCGGCCTCGTCCAGGAGCGGGAGCTGCGGGGCGGCGAGACCCACGTCTATCCGGTCGATCTCCAGGCGGGGCAGTTCCTGCGGGTCAAGGTCCAGGAGCAGGGGATCGACGTCGCCGTGCGGCTGCTCGATCCCGGCGGCGCCGAGATCACGGGGATGGACAGCTTCGGCGTCGGTTTCGGCGATTCGCTCGAGGATCTGGCGGCCGTCGCGGAGGTCCCGGGCCGTTACCTCGTGGAGATAGCTGCTGAAAACAAGGCGTCCCGCCCGGGACGTTACCGATTCGAGGTCGCCGCCCTCCGTCCCGCGACGGAAGGGGAGGATACCCTCCGGAGCGAGGCGGCACTGACGGCATGGAAAGCGTTCCATCCGGCCCCGGGAAAGGGCAGCAACGAGGCGCTGGAACGAGCCGTCGCCCTCTGGGAGCGACTCGGGGAAAGCCGGCGGATGGCGGAGATCCTCTTCGGGCTCGGAGACCGCCGCATTCGCTATTATCCGGACGAATTCGAGAAGGCGGCCGAGAACTTCCTGCGTTCCGCCTCCTTGTGGCGGACTCAACCCGGCCCGGAGGCGAGAACCTGGGAAATCGGGGCGCTCAGCCACGCGGGCACGCTGCTCACCGACCTCGGACACCCGGAGGAGGCGAGGCAGCAATACACCCAGGCTCTCGCGGTCTCCCGGGCGTCAGGGGACCTGAAGTCCGAAGCCATCAGTCTCAGCAATATCGCCAGGCTCGATATCGATCAGGGCGAGTTTCAGCGCGGTAAGGCTGCCCTCCTGGAATCACTTCAAAAGGCCCGGGAAGCCGGCGATCCGAACATTCAGTTGCACACCCTCAACAATCTGGGCTTTGCTTACAATCAGATGTCCGAGGGCCAGAACGCTCTCGACTCCTATCAACAGGTACTGAAACTGGCGCGGGCGACCTCGAACAGCGGGAGCGAGGCTTACGCCCTGAACAACCTCGGATACACGTATCTCACCCTCGGGGACGCGCAGGAGGCTCTCAAATATTTTCGTCGGGCCCTGACGATCAATCAGCGGCTCGGCGCCCGCCTGACCGAGGCGGGCACCTTGATCAACCTGGGCGAGACGCTCCTGCGCCTGAAGCGCTTCGATGAAGCCCGGAAGTCCTTCGACCAGGCGCTCGCGCTCGCCCGGACGCTCAAGGATTCGAAATTCCAGACCTTCGCCCTGACCAACCAGGCGTTCCTCTTCCTGAAGCTCCACCAGCCGGCCCGGGCCGTGGATTGCGCGCGGAAAGCCCTCGTCCTGGCGCGGGGCTTCCCGGACCGTGAGGTCACCGCGCTCTACGCTCTGGGGTCCGCTCACCGGGACCTGGGCGAGCTCCCAACGGCCCGCGAGGAGCTGGGGACGGCTCTATCCCGGGCCCACGCTCTGGGAAACCGGGCGCGAGAGGCCGAGATCGGCCTGAACCTGGCGCGGGTGGAGAGGGACACCGGCGACCTCGCGACCGCGCTCACCCGTATCCGCTCGGTGGTCGACATTATCGAGTCCACCCGTACGCGGGTCTTCGATCCACGATTGCGGGCCTCGTTCCTGGCGGCCAAACAAGACTCCTACGAGGTCTACGTCGATACGCTGATGCCGCGTCCCGGCGCGCCGCGGGTCGAGGCCCAGGTCGCCGAGGCCCTCCAGGTCAGCGAGAGGGCGCGCGCGCGCAGCCTGCTGGACATCCTGAGCCAGTCCGGAGCCGACGTTCGTGTGGGGGCCGACCCGGCGCTGGTCGAGCGGGAGCACCGGCTTCGCGAGGAGGTGAGCTCTCGCGACGGGTACTACTTCAAGCTCCTCAATGAAGAGAAGCCCGACCGCCGGAAGCTGGAGCTGGCGGAGCGGAAGCTGGAGGAGACCCTCGACGCTTACAGCCAGGTACAGACGGAACTGCGGGCCGGCAGCCCGGGCTACGCCGCGCTCACCCAGCCGCAGCCGCTGAGCGTCGCCGAGATCCAGAGCCAGATCCTCGACGGCAAGGCGCTGCTGCTCGAATACTCGCTCGGTGAGAAACGGAGCTTTCTCTGGGCGGTGGCTCCGGACGCCGTCCATAGCTTCGAGCTGCCCGGCAGGGCTCGGATCGAGGGGGTGGCCCGCCGCTACTACCAGATGGTGACCGCCCGCAACGAACGGCCCGCCGGCGAGAGTCTGGCCGGCTGGAAGCGACGGATCGACGGCGCGGACGCGGAGGCCGAGCGCGCCGGGCGCGATCTCTCCCGGCTGCTCCTCGGCCCCGCCGAGCGGCTCCTCGGGGATCGCCCCCTGCTCGTCGTCGCCGACGGCGCCCTCCAGTACATCCCCTTCGCCGCCCTGCCGCTCCCCTCGTCGGGCGCCCCGCTGGCCACTCGTCACAACGTGGTGAGCCTCCCCTCGGCCTCGGCGCTGGCGGTGCTGCGGCGCGAGGTCCGCGGGCGCCCCCGGGCGCCCAAGACCCTGGCGATCTTCGCGGACCCGGTCTTCCAGGCGACCGACGAGCGGCTGACCCGCCGGTCCGGCAACCTCGCCCCCCTGCACCTGGCTGCCAGCAACGTCACCCGGGACTGGAGCCCGGCCGGGCGGCGAGGTGAGGAGCGCCCTTCGTTCCGGCGGCTCCCCTCCTCTCTCAAGGAGGCGCGGACGATCGCCGCGCTCGTCCCTCCGAATCAGCTCTTCCTGGCTCTCGGGTTCGAAGCCTCGCGCGCGAAGGCCCTCGGCTCCGACCTCGCCCGGTACCGCAACCTTCATTTCGCCACCCATGGAGTGCTCGACAGCCGCCGCCCGGAGCTCTCCAAGCTCGTCCTCTCCCTCTATGACTCGAAGGGGAAGGACCAGGACGGCTTCCTGCTGCTCAACGACATCTACAACCTCGATCTCGATGCCGATCTCGTCGTGCTCTCCGCCTGCCGCACGGCCCTCGGCCAGGAGATCCGCGGCGAAGGGCTGATCGGGCTGACCCGCGGCTTCATGTACGCCGGGGCCGCCCGCGTGCTCGCCAGCCTGTGGAGCGTCGAGGATCGGGCGACCGCCGAGCTGATGGAGAGCTTCTACCGCGGCATGCTCCGCCAGGGTCTCTCCCCCGCGGCGGCCCTCCGCCGGGCCCAACTCGAGATAGCGCGCCAGCCGGGCCGGAAGTCCCCTTATTACTGGGCCGGCTTCTCCCTCCAGGGTGAGTGGCGGTGAGGCAGCACGGCGGCGGTGGCGACGGCGACGGCAGCGGCGTCCTGCCGCCGGAGCGGCTCCGCGGGCTGACCCCGGAAGCTTTCTACGCCCTGCTCACCCAGCTCAACCCCGACCGCGACCGGGCTGGCGAGGTCTACGAGACCATCCGCCGCAAACTGGTCCGCCTCTTCGAATGGCGCGGCTGCGGCTCCCCCGAAGACCTGGCCGACGAGACGATCAACCGCGTCGCCCGCCGGCTGGCCGAGGGGGTAGAGCTGCGGTCGAGCGATCCCTACGGCTACTTCTGCGGCGTCGCCCACTTGGTCTACAAGGAGGTCATGCGCCGCGCATCCCGCGAGCACCGCGCGCTCGCCGAGGGGGGCGGCTGGCCCTCGCCGAGCTTCGGCGACGACTCCGAATCTTCCGACCGCCGGCTCGACTGCCTCCGCCGGTGCCTCGACCAGCTCGCGCCGGAGCAGCGGGATCTGGTGCTCCGGTATCATCAGGGCAAAACCGAGCAGGGGGAGAACAACATCCGCCACCGGCAGAAGCTCGCCGACGAGGCCGGAATCCCGATGAACGCGCTGCGCATCCGGGTCCACCGGCTTCGCCGCAAGCTGGAGTCCTGCGTTCATGCCTGTCTGAGCCACTGAGCTTTTTCTCATCCAGACGATTCCGGCGAGAAACGTTTTCCCGGCACCCGACACTCGTGATTGAGATGAGTGAGGAGGGCTGAATGTCATGAGACAGAATCCGACCGACGACGAACTGCTGAGGAGCTATCTGCTCGGAGCGCTCCCCGAGGAAGAGGTGGACCGCCTGGAGCAACGCCTTCTCGCCGAGGACGAGCTCTTCGAGCTGTCCGAGGCGGTTGAGGCCGACCTCCTCGCCGCCTGCGACCGGGGCGAGCTCGCCCCCGCGGAGAGGGAGCGCGTCCAGCAGCGGCTCGCCTCTTCTCCCCGGGGGCGGGAGCGCCTGGCGCTCGCCCATGCCCTGAACACCCTGGCCGGCAGCCCCGGGCGGGCCGCCGCTCCGGTCGTCCCTTTCCAGCGGCGCGCCGCGACGCCGGTACGTCCCGCGTTCCGCTGGGCCGCCCTGGCGGCGGCCCTCCTCGCGGCGGCCGGCCTCTCCTGGTTCGCCCTGGAACGGCCGCACGGAGGCGAGGCCCCGCCCTGGGTCGCCCAGGAGCGCCCTGCTCCGGCGAGCCCCCGGGCCCCCGAGCCGCCGCGCGGAGCGCCCGTGCCGGCGGAGACGAAGCCGGAGCCCGTGAAGGCCGTATTTCAGCTCGCCTTGATGTCGTTGCGCGGAGAGGAGACGGCCCAGAAGCTCCGGGTCCGAACCGGCGCGGACATCGTCGAGCTCCAGGTCGCGGTCGAGGGGATGGAGGATTTCAAATCCTTCCATCTCACCCTGCGGAACCGGAAGGCGGAAACCGTCTGGGAGGGAGAGGGGCTCGAGCCGGTGAAGCTCGACGGGGTCCGGGCTCTCGTGGTCGATCTGCCGGCCGACCGGCTCCCCGCCGGGACCTATGAGATCCAGGCCCGAGGCCTCGCCCCCGGAGGCGATCCCGAGGACCTCTCCCCTCTGGAAATCGAAGTCGAGAGAGAAGGGACTCGCTGATCCACGACTAACTCACCCCGTCGACCTTCGTCGCGGGGTTCGTTTGGGAGGAATCTGCCATGGAAATCACCAATACGACTTCGCAGCCCACTCAGTACCAGGTCACGGGAGGAGGGGGAGCTCCCATAGATCCCCATCATCCCAAGGAGTTCAGGGTCGAGGAAGCGAAAAGCTGGCCCGTGCTGGCGGCGGGCTCCAAGATCTCCTACAACCCCAAGTCCGAGGGCCCCTGGACGGTCTACTTCTTCGTCCAGGGCAGAGGGATCACCGCGACCGTGAAATCCCACTCCGACAGCCTGACCCTGATGCAGCAGGGCGGCGGCTTCCACGTTCAGATCAACTGACCGGGTTTCAAGGATCCAAATAGACGGGCTCTCCCCCCGCCCGGGCATCAATGCCCGGGCGGGGAGGACGGCCACCCTCTACCCGCCCCCGCCGGCGCCGGCGTGGATGCCCCCCTCGGTCTGGGCCCAGGGATCGAGCGCCTCGGCCAGCTCGTCCGGCGGCAGGACGTTCTTCTCGAGACAGAGCTCGCGCACCGTCTTGCCGGTCTTCACCGATTCCTTGGCGATCTCGGCGGCGGCGTCGTAGCCGATCCTCGGCACCAGCGAGGTCACCATCGCGAGCGAGCGCTCGACCAGCTCCTCGCAGCGCTCCCGGTTCGCCTGGATGCCGTCGACGCACTTCTCCGCCAGCAGGCGCGAGGCGTTGGCCAGGATCTCGATCGACTGCAGCAGGTTGTAGGCGATCACCGGCATCATCACGTTGAGGTCGAAATTCCCCCCCATGCCGGAGATCGTGATCGTGGCGTCGTTGCCGATCACCTGGGCCGCCACCATCAGCACCGCCTCCGGGATCACCGGATTGACCTTGCCCGGCATGATCGAGCTCCCCGGCTGCAGGCTGGGGATCGAGATCTCGCCGATGCCGCAGCGCGGACCCGAGGCGAGCCATCGGATGTCGTTGGCGATCTTGGTCAGCGAGGCGGCGATCGTCTTCAGCGCCCCCGAGGTCTCGACCGCGGCATCCTTCCCCGCCATCGCCTCGAAACGGTTGGGCGCCGGCACGAACGGCGAGCCGGTCCGCTCGGCGAGCCGGGCGATCACCTTCGGCGCGAGCTCCGGCGGCGCGTTGAGCCCGGTGCCCACGGCGGTGCCGCCGAGCGGCAGCTCGGCCAGGCGGGGCTTCACCGACTCCAGCCGCGCCAGGGCGTTCTTCGCCTGCTGCGCATAGCCCGAGAACTCCTGGCCGAGCCGCACCGGCACCGCGTCCTGGAGATGGGTGCGGCCGATCTTGACCACCTTGTCGAACTCCACCGCCTTGCGCTCCAGAGCCTCCGCCAGAATCCTCAGGGCCGGCTCCAGCTCCTCGACGATGGCAAGGTAGGCCGAGACGTGGATCGCCGACGGGATGACGTCGTTGCTCGACTGGCCGTTGTTGACGTGGTCGTTCGGATGGACCTTCTTCGAACCGGCCGTCTTCGAGCCAATACTGCCGCCGAGGATCTCGATCGCCCGGTTGGCGAGCACCTCGTTGACGTTCATGTTCGTCGAGGTGGCCGAGCCGGTCTGGAAGATGTCGAGGGGGAACTGGCCGTCGAGCTTGCCGTCGATCACCTCCTGAGCCGCCTGCCGGACGGCCTGGGCGATCTCGCCGGGCACCGAGCCCAGCTCCTCGTTCACCACCGCCGCCTCCCCCTTGATCATCGCCACCGCGGCGATGAACCGTTTGGGCAGCGTCAGCCCCGAGATGGGGAAATTGCGCCGCGCCCGCTCCGTCTGGGCGCCGTAATACGCCGCGGCGGGGACTTCGATCTCGCCGAGGCTGTCTTTTTCGATCCGGGTATCGCTCATCTCTCCTCCTGGTTCCAGGCCGGACGGCCCGCCCCGGTATCGTATCGGAAAGAGAGCGTCCTACGGCATCGCGGCGAGCAGCACCTCGTAGTGGGTCACGAACGGCTCGCGCTCGAGCAGGAAATCGTCGTCCTCCGGGTAGTACCTCGCCCGCTCGTAGTCCTCACCCGCGAAGCCCTTGATCGCCTCCACCGAATCCCAGTGGGTGATCAGGAGAAAGTGGGCGACCTCCCCATCCCGGCGCCGGAGCACATAGACGCCGCGGTTTCCGGCCGTCTTGGCGTAGTCGGCCACGCCGGTCCTCAGAAGGTATTCGTGGTAGGCGTCCGCCTTGGCGGCGGGCACCCGGCCATGCCAGGTTCGTGCAATCAAGACTCTCTCCTTTCGCGCGGAAAAGGCCCCGGCCGAACGTGGCCGGGACCTCTTCCAAGAAGGCTCAGAACTCGTCGATCCCGATGTCGACGATCACGCTGCCGTCGCCGTTGCCGTCGCGGATCCGCACGCCGCCGCCGAAGTCGGTGGCCAGGCTGCTGGCGGCCATGGTGTCCCCTTTATCGATGCAGGGGGAGCCCGCCTGGAGATAGTAGGTGCCCACCGCGAACAGCGGGTTGGCCGAGATGTTGCCATTGACGCCGGTCTGGCTGACGCAGGTCCCGCCATAGGTCGTTCCCGCCGGCGCGTAGACGTCGTTGTTGTGGAAGACCGTGGAGGAGGTGCCGGAGCAGAGGATCGCGGTCTGCCCGCTGCTGGCCACGATCGCGTTGTTGACGAACGTCACCAGGTTGGTGCCGCCGCTGATATTGACTCCCGATCCCTGCGCGCTGCTGTTGTCGGCGATGGTGTTGTTGAGCAGTTGCGACCCCGTGGTGGCGACGCTCCAAGAGATGCCGCCGCCGGCCGGAGCGCTGTTGCCCGTGATCCGGTTCTGGGTCAGCGTCAGTTGGATCTGATTGACCATGTCCAGCCCGCCGCCGCTGCTGGAGGCGGTGTTGCCGCTGATCGTGTTGCCGCTGATCGTCGGCGCGCCGCAGGCGTTCAGCGAAATGCCGCCGCCAAACGAAAAGGAATTGCCCTGGATCGTGTTGTTGGTGATCTGCGTCGCGGTCGACGGGCCGCCGACTACCTGGATGCCGCCACCCCCGCCTCCCGAGCAGCCGCTCTGTGAGTTGCCGGAGATCGTATTGCCGGAGATCAGGGGGCTCCCCTGATAGACGCTGATTCCAGCACCACCGGAACAGGCAAAGTTATTGGAGATCACGTTGTTGATGATCCGCGGCGAGGCGAAAGACATTCGTATGCCGCCACCATCCTGGGTGGACGTGTTGGACGACGCCTTGCCGTTGCGGATCGTGAAGCCGCGCAGGATCGTGCCCTGCCCCTCGCCGGTGTGGAAATGCACGACCGGCCCGAGTTGCTGGCCGTCGATGATCGTGGTCGCCGGCCCCGCGGCGCTGCGGACCGTGATCGCCTTGCCCTTGAAATCGATCCGTTCGTTGTACGTCCCCGCAGCGACCTGGACGATGTCCCCCGCGACCGCGAAATCGATCCCGGCCTGGATCGTCGGCTTGTCCGCCGGCACGTTGATCGTGATCGCCGCGAGCGGCGCGGCCGACGCGAGCAGCGCGCCACAGACGATGGACTTCAAAATCTCTCTCATGTTTCGCATCCCTTCTCTGATCCACTTCGTTCATGAACCGTTCCCGGGCGCGGGAGCACCCGGCCGTCTTTAGAATCCCTGAGCTTTGGGCTCACGGGGAGTGACGCCGCGGCAGATTCCGTTTCATGAAGGAATATGGAAGGAGGGGTCCTGGAGGGGAATGCGACGCTCCCTCCAGGACAGTGGCGCTCAGGGCTCGACCGGGCAATTCCAGCGGCCGCTAAAGCAATAGCAGGACAACGGCTGGCTGCCGGCTACGAGATAGCACGTCCGCTTGCTCCCCTCCACCGAGCAGGGGGTGTTGTTCACCTGATAGCACAAGCTCCCCACGCTGTAGCCCTCGATCGCGCCGAGCAGTCCGAACAGAAGAGTCAGAAGGAAGATCTTTTTCATGCGTTCCATGGGTTCTCCTTTCAAAGCCGAGAGACGGGGCTCTCTCCCTTGAAGGGTGCCTCACCCGAAGGGGAACGAGCCCGTGATGGGATAGAATCCCCCCCGTGAGCGAGCCCGGCATGCACGGCAAGACCCTCCTGATCACCGGCGCCACCAGCGGCATCGGCCTCGAGGCCTCCGTCGAGCTGGCCCGCCGTGGCGCGCGGGTGGTCATGGTCGGCCGCGATCCGGCGCGCACAGAGGCCGCCGTGGCCGGCGTCGTCACGCGGAGCGGCTCGCGCGACGTATCGCACCTGCTCTGCGACTTCTCCTCCCAGGCCTCCATCCGTGCCCTCGCCGCGGACGTCCTCCGCGATTTCGGCCGGCTCGACGTGCTGGTCAACAACGCGGGCGGCGTCAACAAGACCCGGCGGCTGACGGTGGACGGCATCGAGATGACCTTCGCCGTCAATCACCTCGGCTATTTCCTGCTGACCCACCTGCTGCGCGATCTCCTGGTGCGCAGCGCCCCGGCGCGGGTGGTGACCGTCGCCTCCGTCGGCCACCGGGGCGGCACGCTCGACTTCGCGGATCTCGGATTCGAGCGCGGCGGCTATTCGATCATGCGGGCCTATACGCGCTCGAAGCTCGCCAACGTGCTGTTCGCCGCCGAGCTGGCGCGCCGCCTCGCGGGGACCGGCGTCACCTCGAACAGCCTGCACCCCGGCACCGTGGCCACCAACATCTGGTCCGGCGCTCCGACCTGGTCGAAGCCCGTGATCCAGATCCTGCTCCGGCCGTTCTTCATCAGCGCCGAGAAAGGCGCCGCCACCATCGTGCAACTGGCGGCATCGCCCGAGCTCGAGGGGGTGACCGGAAAATATTTCGAAAAGGGCAAGGCCGTGGCGCCCTCCACACTCGCCCGAGACGAGGCCCTCGCGAAGCGGCTCTGGGACGTGAGCGCCGCGATGGTGGGGCTGTCCGATCGTTCCTGACCGCCCTTTGTTGCCGCGAGGACGGGGCGTCAGCGAGCGTTGACCGTCAGGTTATAGAAAAACCCTTACCGGCCTATTTTTCGCGCTCTGGACGACCTTGCGCGTTCACTTTCAACGGTCAGGCCCGTTGGAGCGCAGGGCCCGGGTGTCTGTGGCATCGGTGGTCAGACAGTACCGGCCGAAGCTGACGACGGTGGTCACGACGGTCCCCAGGAAGAAGAGGGCCAGCAGGAGCCCGGCGAGCAGGCGGAGCCGCCGGGAGAATCTCCGGGGCGAGGAGACCATGTCCGGCGAGGTTTCGAGGATTCCGATCGGATTGACGCGCGGGGGTTCCACCTGATGATTCTACTCGAAAGCCCGGTCATCGCCGCAGAATCTTGTCCATTGCCTTTCCCTTTGCGAGCTCATCAACGAGCTTGTCCATATAGCGAATCTTCTGCATGAGCGGGTGCTCGATTTCCTCCACTCGAATGCCGCACACCACGCCTTTGATCAGCGAGACCTTCGGATTGATCTCCGGGGCTTGGGCGAAGAACGTCTCGAGGTCGTTTTCAGATCCGATCTGGTGCCGCAGTCCTTCCTGGGTGTAGCCCGTCAACCAACAGATGACTTGATCGACTTCCTCTTTCGAACGGTTCTTGGATTCTGCTTTCTTGACATACAGCGGGTACAAGCTCGAGAACTTGATTGCAAAGACTCTCTCTTGGCGCATTGCAACTCCTCGGGTAGATTCAGGCTCGTCCGGGACACGTTGCCTCGTCAAATCCCGCCGTCACGTCGACGGCTTCCGGCGTGGCGGCTTCTTCGCACCCTCCGATTTGATGATGAGACTGCCCTTCCCCGTGGATGGCAACGGAACCCTCGCTTGATCAATCGTAGCTGCGATCAGCGCTTCCACGTCTGGATGCGCCAACTCGCTGGCCGCCTCCACCTGAATGAAGCGAGTCTGCTTTCCCGATCCCCGCAGAAGCCGCTTCGGGTCGGGCAACTGAGGTCCCTGACTGAAGTACAGAGATACACCGGTGGCGGATGCGCGGATCGCCACGATGGCATCGATCCCCCGGTCCGCCGGCGAATAGCCGATGACGAGGGCATGACTGTAGTCGTACGCCAGCTCGTTGGCGGTCGGGAAGCGCTTACGCACAGCAGCCCGGACGGATCGAAAGAGCTTCTGATTCTTCGGATCGAGCTTGTCGACGTAGGCCCGGAGCTGGGCCTCGGGCGTAAGTTTCCCGCTATCGGGTTGCACTGTCATCGCATTCTCCTGGTCGCGCTCGGCAGGGGTTCCACCTGACGATTTTACTCGAAAGTCGGCCCGTCGCGGTCCCCCTTCGCGCGCTCCACCCGCCGGGGCTCCGTCACCTCGCCGTCGTGTAGACCAGTTGGAAACAGGCGAAGGTGACGTCCGCGGGTGGGCGGAGGAGCTCGCCTTCGGAGACGCTCGGACCGTGGACCAGGTCGTTCCCCCCCTCCTGGCTCGCTTCTTGGTACCCTGGAAGGAATGAGTCCGGTGCCGGCGCGCCGCCCCCTTCCCTCCCTGACCGACCGGTTGCCGCTGGGCCGGAGCGGCCTGCGCGTGAGCCCGGTCTGCCTGGGTATGGTCCCGCGGCCTGAGACCGTGTCCGCGGCCTTCGACACCGGCATCAACTTTTTCTTTCTCTCGGCGGACCTGCACTGGCCGAGGTACGAGGGGATGCGGCGCGGCCTGGAGGCCCTCCTTGCCCGCGGCGGCGGCGTGCGCGACGAAATCGTCGTCGGCGTCGTCTCCTATCTGGAGCAGCCGTTGTTCCAGTCCTTTCAGGTCCAGGAGGTGATCGACGCGGTCCCCGGCCTCGATCGGGTCGACCTGATCATCGCGGGCGCGGTGTCGAGCCCGGCCAGCTTCCACTCTCGCCTCGACCCGATGACCGCCGCCCGCGGCATCCAGTTTCGCGGCACACGGGCCATCGGAGCCACCTTCCACAGCCGCCGCACGGCCGTGACGGCCGCCACGCTCGATCTCCTCGACATCCTGTACGTGCGCTACAACACCGCCCATCCTGGCGCGCGGAACGACCTGTTTCCCCTCCTGCCGTCCGGCCGCGCCGGCCGGATCTTCAATTTCAAGAGCACCATGTTCAAGGTGACCGCCGGGATGCTGCCCGGCCTGGGGCTCCCCCTCGCGCACGACCCGCTTCCCGACGTCGCGGACTACTACCGGTTCGCACTCAGCCGCCCCGAGCTCGACGGCCTCCTGGCCTCGCCGAGCACCCCGGAGGAGGTCGCGGCCCTCGCGGCCGCGCTCGCCAAAGGCTCCCTGTTGCCCGAAGAAGAGGAGCGCATGCTCCGGCTCTCTTCCCTGGCCGTCGCGCGCGGGCTGTTCCGGGGCAAGAAGCCCACCGCGACTTCAGAGTGAGCGGCGGGCGGAGTTGCCGGACCGTGGGCGCGTAATTTGCGGCCTCTTCAATTCTATTCCTGAGCATTGAGGAATTCCCTGACTGGAACAAGCACCTTCTCTGGATCTGTCATCACAACCACATGCTCCGTGTTCGGGAAAACCGCCAACTGTGATTTCGGAATCAGCTTGTGCATCTCAACGAGATCCTCGAGGCTGACATCATTGTGATCGCCCGCGCTGATAAAGACCTCCGCCTTGATGGCTTTCATCTGCTCCGGCGAGAAGCCTTTGAAGCTCCTCACCGATTGGAGTATCTTCGCCGCCAATCCCAGCCAATTCGGAGCGGGCGACATTTTCTCGTAGGGCTCCTTCAATTCTTTCGGCGCGAAAGATTCCGGCGTGGCTTCGTTGAAAATTTTAAGGACATGAGGCGGGAACGATTCCTCAAATGATCTGTAAGCCGCGCCGAAAATCGCCAGCCGCCGCACGAGCTCGGGATGTCTGATGGCCAGAGCAAGCCCGACCTTTCCGCCCAGGCTGTAGCCGAAGACATCCGTCTGCTCAATCTCGAGTTGTTTCAAAAGAGCCGCCGTGTCATCGGCCATTTGCTCGTAAGTAAATGGGCGATCGATGTCGGCGGTGCGCCCGTGCCCCTGCAAGTCAACGGCAATCACTTGTCTGCCCTCGGCGAGCGCCGGATAGACGGTCGCCGACATGAAAGCACCGTGAAGCAAAACCAGAGGTCGCCCCGTGCCATGAATCTCGTAATACATTTTGAGATCGCCCACCGAAGCGTAATTGCCATCCACTGAAGTATCTCGGGTGGCATGATCCTGATGGGCGGGCATCGCCGTGTTCGTTTCAGTGCTTGGATTCATCTGTCTCTTCTTTGACGGTTGGTTTGGCAGTTAAACAACACCCCCCCAAGAGGTGCCCGTCGAACATTTTAGCCCAAGATGCCCTCCTGCCGCCCTGGCCCTCCTCACCGGCACGGCGCTGGAAGGGGTCTGGCTCAACCGGACGCCGGAGTACCTGGCGAAGCAGCGAGGCGAGACGCGGGCCGCAGGACTTCGAGGAGCCCGAGACGCCGCCGGCAGGATCCGAGGACAGAGCCACAGAGTTGGTTGGCAACCCATTTGCGGAAGTGCCTATTTGGGGAACAGCCTATTGGGAAGTGCCGTGACGACGGCTTTCCTCTTCTACATCTGCGAATCGGCAGGCCCCTTTATCAAATCTTCATCGTCTGTATCTTTCAGTAAACATATAAGATTGCGCACTGTCCCGGGGCGGCGCAGACTGGTTGCATGCGCTCTCGCCGGCAAAAGAAGTCTCTCGTGCGCGCTACCTTCCGGTCGTCTCTTCCGCAACTCCTTGTCCTGCCGATTCCGGGCGGTGCGACTCCGACCTCGCGCCAGGCGAGCCCGCGCGCCGTGGGCCGATCTCCGCCGATCGAGGCCTCGCTCGATGCGTCTGGACTGCCTGCGAGAGATTCTCCCTGGCTGCCCTCCAAGCGGATCGCCGACATGAGTCTCCACAGGCGACCTCCACAATGGGATCGAATCAATTCAGGATAAGGAAATCGTTATGTATTCCCCAATTATCCGTATCCGGCGAATCCTCCCCTCCTTGCCTTTCTTCCTGGCGCTCGCTCTGGCGGCCGGCGGCGAAGGGCTGCTCTTCGCGGCGCAATTCTCGGGTGCCATCTACACGACCGACAGCACCGGCACCCACGTCAACCAGAACCTCTACAACGCGAGATCGGACGTGTATCTCAGCGGCGGCCCTCAGAACCGGAACCCTCCGGGCCTGCCGGACGGCACCTACTTCTTCCAGATCACGGACCCCAGCGGACGCACATTGCTGTCCGAAGACAACGCCGTCTGCCGCCAGCTCCTGGTGGCCGGTGGAAAAATTGCGGGAGCGACGGGGCCCTGCCCGCACGCCAATGGGACGCTCAACCCGGCGAACGGCACGACTCCGGTTCAACTCGCGCCGTTCTCGCTGACGCTGAATCCTGGAGGCGAGTACAAGGCCTGGCTGATCCGCCAGACAGGTACGACCTCGATCTCGGCGAGCGACCCCAAGGTCCTTCTGTTCAAGAATCCGGATTCCAAGACGGATAACTTCAAGTTCCGGGAAGGGGTCGTGATCCCGCCTCAGGGCTCGTGCCAGCCGTCAAGCTCGCTGTCCGTCCTGGTCAGTGGAACGAATGTTATCTCCTACGTCCCCAAGGGCTGCTGGTCCTGTGGAACGACCGGGGTGTCGTTCGTCAACGTCGAAGGTACGTTCGCCAACGGGTTCCCCAATCCCATCCCGACGCCGAACGTGGTCAATTCCTGCGCCTCGAATCCGTTGACCGGCAAGACCGTTTGCACCGCCAATAACACCGACATCTACCTGCTCACACTCTCGGGTACGGGGACCACGACGCTGACGGCAACCCTTCCGAGCAGCGGCAGCGGCTTCATCGGATTCTCCGGCGGCTTCTGCACGAACTGCGGCGTGGCGATGGACGCGACGAACGACCAGGCGGTGATCGGGCTGAGCGTCGGCGGCGCGCCCGGGTTCCAGTTCCTGAAGAACATCAGCACCGCGCCGGCGACCGAGCCGGCCTTCGCGTCGCCCGCGGGCATGATCTCGGAAGATCCACTGATCGATCCGATCCGTAACCTGCTGCTGTCGGCCGCGGAGAACAACAACTACGAGATTGCCAACGTGGCGACCACGACCAGCCCGGCGTTCTTCGAGAGGAGCGCCATCCCGATTGCGGGAGAACTCGATTCCTCGGGGGAGGACTGCCAGACCGGGATCGTCCTGGCGCCCGGCGAGTTCTCGGGTCCATCGCAGGTGTACATCGCCGACATCAGCAACCCGGCCTGCGCGGTCTTCACGCCCGGCTCGCCCGGCACTTGGACCGCGCCTTCGCAGGTCAAGACCCTGACGGACTCCTTCCTGGCGGCGGGCGCGAGCGGCATCGCGGTGGCGCAGGGGACGCATACCGGCGTCGTGACGGGGGAGTTCGGTGGCGATGCGCTGACGGCGATCGCCCTTCCCGCGACCTCCGGCACCTGCACCGTTCCGGACATCACCGACTGGGTGACGTGCAGCATCACGTCCGTCGCGGCCTCGTGCGCCGGCTTCTCGAACGGCTTCGACCCCCACACGGTCACCGCGTACCGGAGCCCGAATGCCCCGAATCACGCCTTCGCGTTGCTGACGAACAGCACCGCGACCCTGCTCGCCCGGGTCGACCTGACCGAGATGCTGAACCCGGTGACCGTGCCGCGGACCGGCAATGCCTGTACGGCGGGGAGTCTTCCCGCCTCGGTGGTGACCTGCATCCCCGTGCCCTGAGGCCATGAGGATGGCAAGTCCCCGCGCGTGAGTCGGCTGTGGCCGCGGCAAGCCCTCGGGCCTGCCGCGGCCCCCCCAAGAGGGGATGAGAAACTACTCGTCCGGTCCGCGATTCTTGGAGCGACTTATAATGGACATAGCAATGGCAGCTAGGGCGAGGGTTAGGGCGAGCATGTTTGCTTCGCCGCTACGAAAGTAGCTGACCGCCACCGCAGCCAACGCCAAGAAGGCCGCAAAGAGCCACAATAGGAAGAAGTTGCGACTAGCTGGATTAGCCATAGGGCTCTCCTGTTAAGTGGTGCCCTAACGCTCTGAGGTGAGCGGCGGGAACCCCCAAGAGGTGACAGCCGAACATTTTAGTCCAAGATGGCCCTCCTGAGACCCTGGCCTTCAGAGAGCTCAGGGGCACCGCAAAAGATCGCGCGCCTGTCCAGATCCTTTGACATGCGCGCCGCTACGAAGTCGGTGTCGTGGCTTTTTCCTTCCTGGTCAACCATTACCACCTCCTGCTCCAGGTTCAGGATGCGGATCAACTCGCCGGCTTCATGAGTCTGTTCAATTCCAAACTCGCCCGCGAGGTGGTCCGGCTCACCGGTTGGAAGGACAAGGTCTGGTCCCGCCGCTATCAGGCCATCGTGATCAGCAACGAA